>Ga0181589_10003212_pt1 | contig 12971 bp, 12 predicted proteins | sample 071ome_25_FD_132444 | JGI IMG/M metagenome (GOLD analysis project Ga0181589, IMG submission 132444) | Coastal salt marsh microbial communities from the Groves Creek Marsh, Skidaway Island, Georgia - 071410BT metaG (megahit assembly) | ecosystem: Environmental > Aquatic > Marine > Intertidal...
AACGCAGCGTGTTGATCAAGCAAGGAGCCGGGTATGGATACAATGGTTTTGAACTGGTGGACTGGAACCAGGATGAACGAGCGGATCTGCTCATGGTCAATGGCAACAACATGGAAATCCGCAATGCTCCGATCAAAAACTATCATGGCATTCGCATTCTCCAGCAAACCCAGGAACGCACCTTCGAAGAAGCGCTATTCTATCCCTTCCCAGGAGCCATCAAGGCCTTGGCCACGGATTTTGACCAGGATGGAGATCTGGATGTGGCAGCTATTGCCTTTTACCCAGATTGGTCGCAGGAACACCCTCTGACCTTTCTTTATCTGGAACAAGAAGAAGGAACTTTGAGTGCCTCCACCACCGCACTCAAGGACTGGGGTCGTTGGATGACCATGGATGACGGTGACTTCAACCAGGACGGCTACCCCGACTTGATTCTTGGGGGAGCGTATGTCAAGCACGGCGTCCACGACCTCCACCAGGCGCATTACCAGTCCCTTCCACACCCCTCGATCCTGATGCTGGACAACGTCGGAGCGCGCTAAGCAGAAGCTTTGAAGTCTACCGTCGTTTCAGGAAGTCCTCGCTGGCATACTTCGTCTGCGCCAAGTCATGGATACGCACCAGAGTGGGTTCGTCAAACGGGACATCGGACCATTGAACGGAAGGAGAGGAAGCACGCATCGCTTTTTGCCAAGCCATCCGCTGGGTCTTTATGATGGTTTCGGAAAGTTGGATCGAACCCTGAATTAAAAGCCCCTGACGGCTGCGGCGCTGAGCAGCTCCAGCCACCTTGAAACCGTTCAACAACACATCATCCTGCTCGGCTCCGAGGAAGCACTGGCCTGGCCCCTTAAGGATGGGTGCGGGTGCCAGGGAAGGGTTCAAGCCTAATGCCACAAGGGATCGATGAACCCACTGGTGCATCTGGGAGTAGCTTTCTCTTGCCTTCAGGGCATACCATGGGTGAGAGACAGGGATGGCCAAAGCATACGTCCAATCAGCAACATGCGACACCAGTCCCCCTGCCGTCCATCTTCGCACCAGAGGTCGGACCTGAGTGAGGTCACAGATCTGATCATGGGATTGAAAATAGCCAAAACTCACGGCTGGCTGATCCCAGGCATAGACCCTCATGAACAATCGCTCATGATGGCAAGCTTGCTGCAGCAACACCTCATCCGCTGCCATGTTGAACCAAGGCGATGCGGGCCCAGAGGCAACGAAAAACCCTTGCATGCCACCAATATGATCGTCGCCCCTGCAGCTTCAAGTTCTCTCTGTCATCCCAGATGAAAATCTTCCAGAATCCGATGCGTGAGCGAGACCCTGATGACCCTCCTGAAGCAGGCCATTCAAACGAATGGGCCCCTGCCCCTGGATCGATTCATGGAGATGGCGCTCTACCATCCCGAACAGGGTTACTATGAATCCACCACCCACCAGGTCGGACGCAAAGGTGACTTCCAGACCAGCGTCAGCATCGGGCCTCTCTTGGGTCGTCTCTTACTGCACCAATTTCTGGATTGGCAGCCTGAGGCAGCAGAATGGAAATGGGTGGAGTGTGGCGCCCATCATGGGCACCTCGCCGAAGACATGCTCCAGGCCCATCAAGCTTTACCGACAGGAAAATGGCCTGCATTGAATTATCTGATTTTCGAGCCCTCCAGCAAACGAAGACACATCCAGCAGGAACGCTTGCGGCGCTTTGGGAATCAAGTCCACTGGGTGGAAACATGGGATCAGCTGGCTCACTCCTTCCAGGAAGGTGTCCTTTTCTCCAATGAACTGATGGACGCCATGCCCGTACGTCGCTATCAGTGGTCCAGGCCTCAGAAACAGTGGCTGGAAATGCGCGTGGGGCAAACGGCTACGGGCTTTGCTTGGGTACTAGTGCCTTGCAAGGAAGCCCTTCGCCTGGACTGGATTTCCACCGAAGATCAAAAGACCCTGGAAGGTGCCTTGCCAGAGGGATACATCATTGAGGTTTCCCCCGCCGCAAAGGACTGGTGGCAACAAGCAGCACGCTTGCTGAAAAAGGGTTTCCTCGTGACCATGGATTACGGTTTCAAGGATCTGGAAAAATTTTCACCTTCCCGCACCCAAGGCACCTTGCGCACCTACTCTCAACATCGATTGGGAGACGATCCTTTTGAATCCATCGGTCAACAGGATCTGACCGCTCATGTGGATTTTCCAGCCTTGGAACGGCAAGGTCGTCAACAAGGCTTGAAGACGCATGGGTGGAAATCACAGGAAGCCTTCATGCATCAATGTCTGGAAAGCCTGCTCAAGACGGGTCAGACACTCGATGTCCATGAATGCAACCACTTCAAGACCCTGATGCACCCGGAACATTTTGGTCATCGCTTCCAAGTGCTGATTCAGCAGCGGGGTATGAGAGGCGATGAATCCACACCGATGCATCGGCGCAAGTGTGATCACTGGAAAAACGGCCAAAGCGGCCAAAACGGCTGAGCTCTGCGGGATCAGGAAGAAGTTTCCATCGAGCCCTTATCCACCTGCTGGCTCACGACAGTGTGCAGGGATTTGGTTTCCAGCCGTTGGCGTGGATTGAGGTCATTCTGGAGACGCAAGGCTTCGAGATGTGTGCGTGCCTCCTTCCACTGACCTGCATCAACCGCCTTGAGAACGGACTGCACCAATGCATTCGATGGGCCTGAAAGGGTATCCCCTGAAGGTTCCTCGTTACCCTCCTCAGCCCCGCCTGAAAAGGCTTGGACAAAACCGTAGGTATCCACCGGAGCGACCAGCTTGCCACACCCCGTTCCCCAGACCATTCCACCGATCAAGGCCAACAGCCCTGCCAACCTTTTCCACACTTTGCCCTCAAACAACTTCATATGGCTTAGATAAACACGTGTTCGCTCCCAGAGTTGCGGCCCTTTATCGGATGAAAGCCTAGAGTGAAGCGCTGGACAGGCATTTGATCGACCCTCTAGGATATGCGACATGGCTGGACTGGAAGATCACGCTGGCGACATGGTGCGAAAAAGCCGTGTGGGACTGGGCATCGCTGCAGAGGAAGTGGCAACCCTCTTGGGGTGGAGCCTTTCTGCATTGAAAACATTTGAAGACGAGGGTGTGGCACCTGCCACCGAGGCTTGGCAAAGGGTGTGCCAGCAACTGGATCTTGATGCCGACAAGTTGCTGTCCATTTTGCATGGTTGGGAGCCTTCTTCTATCGAGCTTCCCTGGCTTACAAAGATTGAAACCGATGATGGAGGGATGGCGGTCAACGCTTACCTGATCAAAGATCCACAAAGCCGAGAGGCCGTGCTGGTGGATACGGGCTGGTCGTATGCGGCACTGAAAAGCTACCTGGAAGCCAACCAGGCCGATGTCCGCCAATTGTTCATCACACATGCCCATGGTGACCACATCGCTGCCTTGAATGAAATCCGCGAAGCGATTCCGGGGATCGAAGTGCTGGCGGCCAGCCAGGCCCTGGCAACAAGTGTGCCGCTGAAAGCGGGGAGCACCTTTTCATGCGGTGGATTGACGATTGCGGTGCATGAAACGCCCGGCCACGCGGAGGATGGACTCACCTTTATCGTTACAGAAAAGAAGCGTCCGAGGTTTCAGGCAGCATTGGTGGGAGACGCCCTTTTTGCTGGCTCTATGGGTGGGGCCCCACGGCATTTTCACCTCGCCAAGGAAAAGGTGCGCCAGGTGATCCTTTCCTTGGCGGATGAGACCGTGATTGCCCCTGGTCATGGTCCCTTGACCCAAGTTGGATGGGAGAAGCAGCACAACCCGTTTTTTTGATGGCAAGTTGCGCTTCAGGCCATTTGGAGCGATATTGACTCAGGCATTGCATTGGCTTGTGTCTCGAGGCCAGCTTCTCCAACGATGGGAGAGGCTGGGTTCACAATTAGGGCTTGCGACCCCGTTGGTTTTGGCTTTGACTGCTGATCCCTTGGGAGGGGGCCTGACGGCATGCTGCGGTAGCCCAAGACATTTTATCATGGAAATCTCATTTTTACTCGGCACTTTGGCCTTTGTCCTCATTGGTATTTGTTACGCCTCCTTTGCCGAATGGTCCTTGCATCGTTTCGTGATGCACAAACCAGTGCCCTTTTTTCAGTATCCTTACAAAGCTCACCACTGCGTGCATCATCGACTTTTCAAGGCTGACCATTCCTACCATCTCGAGGGTAGAAGTGACATTGCCTACCTGATCCCCATGGCATGGTGGAATGGCCCTGCGCTGATCATCATTGCCTCCTCTCCATGGCTCCTGGCTTCTTTATTGACGGGCTACTGGCCCATGTATGTTGGTGCTACCCTTGCGATTGGTCTCTACTACGCGACCTACGAATACCTCCATTGGTGCATGCACTTGCCCAAGGAGAGGCGCGTGGAGAAAGCAGGTATCTTTTATCGTCTCAACGGACATCACCTCCTGCACCATCGCTACATGCATCGCAATTTCAATGTGGTTCTTCCCTTAGCTGACCTGATCCTTGGTACCTTGATGGTTCGCTCCAAGGTCAAATTCGCTCAAGCCACTGGCCCACAAGTCCCTGATGTGCAACCGATGGGTAAGGAAATGGCCCTTGGTGCCAGCTGAGTTCGACCCCGGAGCTCGGGCTCTCAGCTTCCAAAGTTTGGATCCGTCTGGCTCTCCACATTCAAAAAAATGCTTGTCGATGGAACCCTTCAACGGGTGCCATTTGAGTAAGCTTTCAACCCTGTGGACTGAAAATGAGTCCCTTTTATCGCTTTTCTTGAAACCCCTCCTGTCTTTTCAATGAACATTGTGGATCTCAACCCTGCGGATGGCATCGGAGCAAGCGCCTGGATGGTCGAGATGGCCGATCACCGCATCCTCCTCGATGCTGGCATCAACCCCAAGCTGGAAGGGCTGGCGGCCATGCCGATGTATGATAGGGTCAAGGACCTGGAGGTCGATGCCATTGCCCTGACGCACTGCCATCATGACCATGTGGGCTCCCTTCCTGTGGCCATGCGGTATTTTCCCACAGCCCATGTGCTGATGACTGAGTTGAGTTATTTCCTGGTCGAGCGCATCCTGCACAACTCAGTCAATGTCATGAAACGGCAGCGAGAAGAACTGGGGATTCGTGAATATCCCCTGTTCTCTCACAGAGAGCTCGATGAAATCGCTCACATCTTTCAGGGATACCGCTACAACAAGGAAATCGAATGGGCCTCTCCTGCCCTTGGGCACCCACAACGTCCTTCTCCGACACTCGAATTCTATGATGCCGGTCATACCCTGGGTTCGGCAGGCATCATGCTACGCTCGGATCACGAAACTCTCTTCTACAGCGGAGATGTCTGTTTTCAGGATCAAACCATTCTGCGGGGGGCTCGCTTTGGGGACGTGCAGGCCGATGTTCTGATTCTGGAAACCACCCGAGGGGAAAGGGCCACTCCAGAGGGTATGACTCGGCAAACCGAACTGGATCGACTCAAGAAAGATCTCCAGGAAGTGCTGAAAAACAACGGGAGCGTGCTCATCCCCACCTTTGCGCTGGGACGTACTCAGGAAATCCTGGCCATGCTTGCCCTGATGACCCGCGAGGGTTCCCTGCGCCAGCAACCCATTTTCATCGGTGGCATGGGACGCGTGTTTACCGAAATCTACGATCTTCAGGCCCACCGCACCCATCGCAATCATTCCAACATGCAGCTGCATGAGGCCCTGAACCTCACGGTATTGGATTACAAACAGATGCAAAACATGAAGTTGCGTGGGGGGCGTCTCTTCGTGTTAACGGCAGGGATGATGAATGAGAACACGGCCGCGCACGAATTGGCTCTGCGCATGGCGGGACAGGAGGATCATGCCATCTTTTTTGTGGGCTATGCGGATCCATCCACACCCGCAGGCCGGCTTCGCGCTGCCAAGGAAGGTGAGCCGTTTCTCTTCAGTGCCTCGGGGGGCGAACTGACTCGAAAATGCCGCATGGAAGAGTACGACCTAACGGCGCATGCGAATCGAGAAGAACTGCTCGAGTTCGTCGGCACGGTCTCTCCCAAGACGGTCATTCTGGGTCACGGAGATCCTGGAGCCAAAGCATGGTTTGCCGAACAAATCCAGGCAACCTACCCAAAAGTAACCGTTGTCTGTCCCACACCAGGAGAGTCGACGGTTGCCTGAAGTCTGCCTGGGAAAGGGTTAGGAACGGCGGATCCACTCTCCAAGGTTCTACTCCTCCTCTTCCAATCGATCGCAGGCCCATAAAAGGCCACGCCCGACAGCCAGAAGGAATGCCGGATCCCGGAACGTTCCATCATTGTGACCATAGGTGGTCCCAAAGACCTTGGCTTTTCCAAAGGTGTTGACCCACATCACCGGGTGAGCCTTACCATCCCGCTGGCTGATCGAAACCGTCAGCGCCTGGGCTGTAGGCCAGAGTTTTTCCACGATGTAGAGTTCGTCCTTGGGGGAAGTCCAATCCTCAGGAAATCCCTTCATGATAGGATGATTCGGGGCCACCACTTGAACCGGGTATTGATCCTGATGATCATGACGTCGGCTGGTCACTCCCAGAAATTGGCGCCAGTCATCGAATGGAGCTGCGCGGTAGGTGTGCATCGCACAGTGAATCACCACGGCCGGCACCCCAGCCTGATGAGCCTGGGTGATGCGCTGGACATAGGGTTCGTCCTTGGTATCCGCAAAGCATTCATTGTGAACCACGACGTCAAACTGTTTGGCCCAATCCTCCTTATCATAGAGAGCAATCTTTCCGCGGGTCCCGTTTCCACCCTCGTGAATCACCGTCCAGTCTATTTTGGCATAGGGCGACAAGCCTTCTTGGAGCGCTTGGGTCTGGGCAGGGTAATTGTGACAGCAGCCGCCCGTCACCAGGAGGGCCTTGATCGGATGGTTCTCACCTTCATGATGATCGCCAAGAAGGGTCTGGCCCAACAAAAAGCTTCCAAGAAGGGCGACAACAAAAAGCGGAATGGGTCGATGCATGCTCTAAGGCTGCCTGTCGAGACCTGTAAAGTCCAGCGTGCAATCGGCTTGCACGCACGTGACAAACTTCATGGTAAGTGATGTGCCATGCTTTGCATCAGAGGAAGTTCTAGCTCCGAGACCACCTTCAGACTTTCCGTCCAGGAGAGGGTACGCCCCGGGGCGATCGTGGTGAGCGCTTCTTCCGAAAATCCATGGACATTGCCATTCCAAAGCTCGATATAACCCATGCTGGGGATGGCTCGAGTGAACTCGCGCATGCGGGCTTCGGTCGGTGGATAGCCCCACCCCCAGATATCAAAACCAGGTGTCTTATCGAGAGGAAAAACCCGCAACAGACCCTCTCTGCGTTCATGGGCATACACCCCGTAGAAACCCTGAAGCAAAGGCGTAGCCATCAGGTCGCCGATACTCTTCCACTGGCCGACCCATTTGAGGGGTGAGGTTTCCGTTGGGCCCACCATGGGCGGCATCCAGTCATTGAAATCACGCTCATCAGGCACAAAGGCCTTGGCTGGAACCACCAGCTCGGTGCGAGGGGATACTTGCCGGCCTCCACCAGGAGCCAAGGTCGACGTGGTCCAATGAGAAAATCGCACTGGATGCGGATGGGGATTGCTCACCTGAATATGGGCATGAAGAAAAGGATCCTTGGGTCCGATGGCATAATCGACTTGATGCTTCAGACCCGTCAGAGGCTCCACAGTTTGCATCCGAACGCGTTTCTCCTGAGGGGTATCGATGACGATGCGGCCATCCCACTTCAAGGCATGGCTCGTCCCATGCTCTCGGCTGGGCATCACGTGTTCGATCCCTCCCCAGGTCATCCAGAACCCGGTATCATTGTTGGCCCCTAGTGGGATGGCGACGGGGTTGATCCACAGCTGTTCACGACCCGAGCCGGGATGGATAAGGGAGTGCACCCGGCCCATGGAAGGAATCAGCGTGGCTTTTAGATACGCATTTTCAAGAACCACTACCCGACGAGGACGCGTCACCACCCTTTCCGGTGCCTGACGGAATCGCTTCCAGTCCATGACCGGTACGCCCTGATCATTCTTTTGAACGGCGAATTCATATCGAACATAGGTGAGCGAAACCTCACTCTGGGTGCAGGAAAAGGCGTCGGCACGCATGGCCTGTAGTTGCAAGGTGAGAGTCACCACCCAAAGGACCACGGCAAAAGGAGATCGGAACATGGGCAGGATCATGTTGGATCGTTTCCGAGGGTGCAAGCCATCCTCTGCTAGCAGAATCTCCATCAACCTTTGGAAAATTTAAAAAAGGATAATGCCCAAGGAGGATGATCAGGGTCGAAGGTTGCATGCGTTTTATCTTTTCTTGTCCGGCCACCTGATTACTCTTTGGCCGCTACGTATCAGCATGGAAGCGAACCTCATCAGAAATTTCAGCATCATCGCTCACATCGATCACGGAAAGACCACCCTTTCCGATCGTCTGTTGCACTTGACCGGTACGATATCGGATCGGGATATGGAGGCACAGCTGCTGGATTCCATGGATCTGGAAAAGGAACGTGGAATCACCATCAAGGCCCATCCGGTAACCATGTATTACAAGGCTAAGGATGGTCAGCGATACGAGCTCAACCTTATTGATACCCCGGGACACGTGGATTTTTCCTATGAGGTCTCTCGAAGCATGAGTGCCTGCGAGGGAGCCTTGTTGATCATCGACGCTGCTCAGGGAGTCGAAGCCCAGACGGTGGCCAATCTCAATCTGGCCATGAAGCAAGACCTGACGATCATCCCGGTCATCAACAAGATTGATCTGCCTCATGCCAACCTCGAACAGGTCTACACACAGCTTGAAGACATTTTGGCCATTCCGCGAGAAGAGGCCATTCCGGCCAGTGCCAAAAATGGCATTGGTATCGAGGAGATCCTGGAAGCGATTGTCGAACGGGTCCCACCTCCCAAGCCCACCGGAGCTCCTTCAACCCAAGCACTCTTGTTCGACTCCTACTACGACACCTATCGAGGCGTCGTCACGCATGTGCGCGTGTTCAATGGGGTGATGAAAGCGGGAGTCCCCGTCAAGCTGCTGCATTCCGGAAAGAACGTTGAAGTCAAGGAAGTCGGGAGCTTCAATCCAAAGCCCTACAAGCGCGATCAGCTCACGGCCGGGGAAACAGGATACTTCACGGCCAACATCAAAAGCCCGCTGGATATCAAGGTGGGAGACACCTTGACCGATGCCAAGCAACCTTCGCCTCCACTGCCTGGCTTTCAGGAGATTCACCCGATGGTGTATAGCGGGATCTACCCAATCAATACCGCCGATTACGAGCATCTCAAGGCCAACCTCGCCAAACTTCAGCTCAACGACGCAGCATTTGTCTACCAGCAGGAGACTTCAGTAGCCCTTGGCTTTGGTTTTCGCTGCGGATTCCTGGGGCTGCTTCACCTGGAAATCGTTCAGGAACGCCTGCGCCGGGAATTCGAGATGGACATCATCGCGACCTATCCCAGTGTGGTGTATCAGGTCACCCTGACCGACGGTACGGTGGAGGAAATTGACAATCCAGCTCACCTCCCTGCGGTCAATCACATTGAGACCATTGAAGAACCCATGGTGAAGTCCTTCATCATCTGCCCCAATGACTACATAGGAGACATGATGGCTTTGGTGGCTGAGAAGCGTGGCATCCTCGTGCACACCGAGACGCTGGATGGATCAAGGGTCATGTTGACCTGTCGCATTCCTCTGGGAGAAATCCTCATTGATTTTCATGACCGCATCAAAAGCCTGACCCGCGGGTATGGTTCCATGGATTACGAGCACGATGGGTATGAAGGTTCGGACATGGTGAAATTGGACATGCTGGTCAATGGCGAGTCGGTCGATGCGTTTTCCTGCATCGTGCATCGATCCAAGGCTGAATCCCGTGGCAGATCTCTGGCGGCCAAACTCAGCGAGGTGATCCCCAGACAACAGTTTCAGGTGGCCATTCAAGCCGCCATCGGTGGTAAGATCGTGGCCAGAGAAACCGTGCGAGCCCTGCGCAAGGATGTCACCGCCAAGTGCTACGGCGGAGACATCACCCGCAAACGCAAGTTGCTGGAAAAGCAAAAAGAGGGTAAAAAACGCATGAAGTCTGTGGGGTCGGTCAACATCCCGCAGGAAGCTTTTGTGCAAGTGTTGAAATCATGATTGCTTTTGCCATCCGATGGTTGAGTTCCAAAAAGGTGCGCGTAGCCACCCAAATGCGCCACCACGTGTGGAAGTACACCAACGCCCAGCGTGACTTGCTCAGCGATGAGGCCATTGAGCACCTGGAGGATTCCATTCAGCGGGTCCGCCAAGCCATCGTTCAACCAGAGAGCCCCGCTTCGCTGGAGGAGGCTCTCAACCATCTGGAGAAGACAGCCAACAAGTGGCTCAAGCCCTACCGCAATGCATCGATTCGGGAAAACATTGAGGTCTTCCTCGTGGCGGCGGCAGTCGTTCTGGCCTTTCGATCCTTCTTTTTCCAACCCATGGCCATTCCAACGGGCTCGGCGCAACCAGCCTTCTGGGGCATCACTCACGAAGATTTACGGGGACAGCCTGAGTCAGCCATCCCCAGGGGTCTCAAGAAGTATTATTTTTCATGGATCAAAGGGGAAAAATATTACCAACTCAAGGCCAAGACGTCAGGTACGCTACGACTGCTGGATCCCAAACCCGTCCGGGTCATCCCCTTGGTCACCAAACAGCGGCTGCAGATCGGAAACCAACGACACACCATTTGGTTCCCACCTGAAAATCTCTGGGATCGAGCCAGTTTGCGAAGTGGTATGACCTTCAAACAAGGAGAGGACGTGATCCGTCTCAAGGTGACCAGTGGAGACCATCTTTTTGTCGATCGCCTGACGTATAATTTTCGGCGACCGACACGAGGTGAAACCATCGTGTTCAAATCCACCGGTGTACCAAAATTGACTCAGAACACTCATTACATCAAACGCCTGGTGGGCATGGGCGGAGAAACCATTCGCATTGGAGATGATCGCCACGCCTACATCAACGACCGTCGCCTGGAAGCAAGCGACCCGGGATTCGACGGGGTGTACTCCTTTGGGTCCAAGCCACCGCAGGACAGTGTTTTTTCAGGGCATGTCAATGGCAAGGTGGCTCGCGAACATGGCAACATGAGTATTGCGTTGCAGACTGAGTTTCCCGATGGAAATGCCAGCTACAAAATCCGCGACAATCACTACTTTGTCATGGGTGACAACACCATGAACAGCTACGACAGTCGTGCCTGGCTGGATTTCCCTCGTGAAAAGGTCATCGGCAAGCAGTTCTTTGTCTTCTGGCCCATCACCGACCGATTTGGCTGGCACAACAAGTAGATGGCAGATCGTTGTTGCCAAGTTTCTTGAGCACCTTCGCCTGGATCCACTTTTTGCTGGATCACCAGCATCCATGGTTCAATATGTCACCATGATACGTCGATTGAACCTATCAAAGTTTCGTCATCACCTCAGCGCACTGGCAGGAGCAGCCTTACTCGCCATGTGGGCCACCGGATGTGGAGGGGATGGAGCCGTTCAAGCTGTTTCCAAGGACATCGATGTGGTTGCCCTGATGGAACAACTGGAGAGCACCAAGAGTGCAGACCGTCTCAATGCCCTCATTGAATTGGGCGATGGTCGAGAAAACTCAGCCCCCGCTCTGGATGCCATTCTGGAAGTGTTGACTTCAGACAAGGATGCCAAGGTGCGCGAAATGGCAGCCTATGTCTTACTTCAAATGGGTGAGAAATCTGCCAAGCCCGCCATCGCAACCCTCAAGGAAGCCTACGCCAAGGAAAAGAATCCAACAGTCAAATTGAACATCGTCAATGCCTGGAATGCCATTGAGCCGGAGACCTCGCCAAGCCAGGGGATGAAGGCTACAGGGCCCTAGGAGCCTCCTTGCAATCGAGCCCGATTTCTTCAAGCACCCCTGGTTTCAGGGGTGTTTTTTTTCTGCCTTGGAGATTCCATGGAATGGAAAGCTAAGGAAGAGAAAGGAAGCGCCCGGGTGGGAATTGCACATGAAAGACCTGACCAAAAAGCCCTTGGATCGTCATGGCCAATGCAGCGGCCACGAGGATCGCCACCCACCACCGGGTACCTTGGACCCACAACATCCATGCAGCAAAGAGGGCACTGGAAAGAATGAATCCCACTTGGAGCATCAGCACCGGATAGATCAGTAGCGAAGGAAACCACTTACCGAAGTTACCCCGTGCAGCCATTCCCTTGGGGGTGGATTCGGAGTGGGTCTCGGAATGTTGGGACGTCTTGCCCACTCGAAAGCTAAGAATGAGACGCCAAAGACCGGCCAAAAGGAGCAGGGAGCCCAGGAGAATCGGAAAAAAAGCAGGCCCGGGGTCCTGATTGGTCGCGAATCCTGGCTGACGAATCCCGCGGGAAAGCCCTAATGCAACGGCCCCAATAACCATCCAGAGGACGGCTGCCCATCGGGAATCGACCCGAGCTTGAATGGACGGTTCGCTCATGGGTTTTGAGCGTATCCCGTTGCCCGGATCACTTTCTCCCACTTGGCATCTTCAGCAGCCAGAAAGGCCTCAAAATCCTCTCCATGTCGGATCTCCACCCCAAATCCATTCTTTTGCATGAACGTTTGGTAGGATTCGGATTGGGTGATTTCCATCAGGGCATTGGAAAGAGTTTCCACAATCGCATCGGGAGTTTCCTTGGGAAGCACCAACCCTCGCCAGCCCACCATCTGCCACTCAATGCCTGATTCACGCAGGGTCGGAATGTCAGGGTACGCTGCCAACCGCTCCTGCGACATGACCGTGAGGACACGCAACTCCCCTGCCTCTACTTGGGCCGCTGCTTCTGGGATACTGCAACAAACCGCATCAATGTGTCCCCCCATCAGCTCCACCAAGGAGGGAGCTGAACCTAGGGTTGGAACCCAAAGCACCGCATCCACCGGCAGATCCGCAGCCAGCTGAAAACCCGCTCGTGCCAAG
>Ga0181589_10003219_pt1 | contig 12958 bp, 10 predicted proteins | sample 071ome_25_FD_132444 | JGI IMG/M metagenome (GOLD analysis project Ga0181589, IMG submission 132444) | Coastal salt marsh microbial communities from the Groves Creek Marsh, Skidaway Island, Georgia - 071410BT metaG (megahit assembly) | ecosystem: Environmental > Aquatic > Marine > Intertidal...
ACCGATACCCCGGCGTACCAATCTTCCTTGATCATATTGGTCGCCCAGACCTGAGTTCAGGCCCGCCCTATCAAGACGCACAGCAAATGCTCGATATTGGCAAGAATTATCCGCAGGTATTTCTCAAATTCACGCCGAATGTCATTCTGCGACTGAACAAAGGAGCGGCCTCGGCTCAAAGCTTCATGCCTTTGCTTATGGAGGCATATGGCGCCAAGCGCCTTGCATGGGGATCTAATTTCCCGGCATCCGCGGGGAGCCTGTCAGACCTGCTTAACAGTATCAGGGATGTTTTTGAATTTTTGTCAGAAGCCGAAATGAATGAACTGATGGGCGGCACCGCGACACGCATCTACCCACGCCTTTTGGACTAGCACACGGTGACTGTGAAGGTAATCAAAGCCGTTCTCGGTAATTATCCTGAGATCACCCCAATCAAGACCGGGGCACTCAGCATGACCAGATCGGCTTTTGATTTTACCGAATATCCGGCACCCTATCATGGTGCCTTCAAGCCGATGGTTAATAACCTGGCCTATGATCTAAGCGAGATGGCCATTGTAACCCATATCATCGCTAAATCTTATCACAGACCATTCCACTTGTTACCTGTTGTAATGCTTGGGCGTGACCAGCATCCCTTCGCATCAATCAGCAACCATGTAAAGCGTTCGAGCCTTTGCGATATGTCAGGGCTGCGTGTTGGTATGCGCTCATTTGCACAAACAACCGTTACTTGGCAACGCGGATTTCTGAAATGTGACTTCGGCGCTGATTTCAATGACGTTATATGGATCAAAACAGAAGACGGCCATGTTCCCGAGGCCTTTGATCCGGCGATTCCAGATAAGTCGGGCAAAACTCTGGAAGCAATGCTTGTCGATGGGGATATCGATATTGCTCTGGGTGCCAAAATTGACCATCCCACAGTGCGTCCGCTGTTTGGCCCCGACCCTGATATCCATGCCAAAACTTGGAAAGTCAAACATGGTTGTGTGCCAATAAATCATGTCATTGTGGTTACCGAAGATATGGTCGCCAATCACCTTGATCACATCGCCGAATTCTATGAACTGGTCAAATTGGCCAAAGCACAATGCAGCATAAACAGCAGCCACCCAGATCCAAAACCAATCGGTTTTGAAGCATTGCGCCCCGCGGTCGAAACCATAATCGGCTATATGACGGCGCTAAACATGCTACCACATGCAGTAAATATGGACGATCTGATCGATCCACGTATCCGGGAAGCTATAGGCGAATGAGCAAATTCAGCAAAAATATGCCCCGCCGTGACACAGCAATAACAGTATTGAGAAGGCGTTAACAGGCAATCCAATGGAATCAGTTGTTGACGTTGACATGCTTCAGGCAGCCGGACAGGCGCTGATCACTATAGCCGATCCAGGTCGATTGTTCTATCTGCTGGTTGGTGTCTGCCTTGGCCTTGTCATTGGTCTTATCCCGGGCATTGGGGGCCTGACAGGATTCGCCATACTGGTACCGTTTACATACAAGATGGATCCGGTGGCTGCGCTGGCGATGCTTATCGGCATGCAAGCGGTAACAACGACATCCGACACTATACCTGCGGTGCTTCTTGGTGTGCCGGGTACCGCCAGCGCACAAGCAACAGTCTTGGACGGCCACCAGATGGCCAAAAATGGTGAAGCTTCACGCGCACTTGGTGCCGGCTACACCGCATCCCTACTTGGCGGCATCATTGGCGCGGTTTTGTTGGCCTTTTCAATTCCACTTATCCGTCCCTTTGTGTTGGCAATAGGCACCCCCGAATTGTTTGCAATTACAGCGCTGGCTATGGCTATGGTTGCAACATTATCAGGCAACACGCCGTTGCGCGGCCTTTCCGTTGCCTGCCTTGGAATAATGCTGGCAATGATCGGTACCGAAACCCAAACCGTTCAAGAGCGCTGGACAGGTGACTTCCTGTATTTATGGGATGGGCTGCCGATGATACCGGTCATGCTTGGGCTGTTTGCGTTGCCCGAATTATGCGACCTTTCAATCTCTAAAAAGGCATTTGCCGAGGACCTTGGCTATAATCTGAAAGAGGGACGTCGCCGGGGTATTTTTGACGCACTGAAACATTGGTTTCTGGTCATTCGTTGCAGTGTCATCGGCGTCGTTTGCGGAGCTATACCGGGGTTTTCAGGTTCAATTGTGGATTGGATGGCCTATGGGCATGCCGCGCGAACCGAAAAGGGAGCTGAGAAAAGCTTTTCCAAAGGCGATGTCAGGGGGGTTATAGCACCAGAGGCATCATCAAATGCGATTAACTCGGGAAGCCTTGGTACCACCTTGGTTTTTGGAATTCCGGGAAGTGCAGCCATGGCCATCTTGATGGGTGCTATGTTAGTTCATGGCATTGTGCCGGGTCCCAAAATGCTAACCGAGCAACTCGACATAACCTATGCAATGGTATGGAGCATGGCTCTTGCAAATATCTTTGGTGCGCTGGCATGTATTTTTCTGAGCATCCATTTTGCGCGCCTAGCTACCTTGCGATACACGCTACTCCTACCAGCGATTCTTGTGGTGATTTATATAGGGGCATATCAGGCTACCAGCGATTGGGGCGATATTGCGGTGCTATTTCTCTTTGGTCTTCTTGGGTGGATTATGAAGCGGCTCAACTGGCCGCGCCCGCCCCTAGTCCTTGGCTTTGTGCTTGGTGATCTGATGGAGAATTATCTTGGCATTTCTATCAACAGATATGGTGCAGAATGGATGGCAAGCCCCGTTGTCATTGCGATCATATTTGTGGCAATCGGAATTCTTTCAAAACCGTTGATCACTGAAATTAGACATAATGGGTTGCGCGGACTAATTATCTTTAGCCGTCCCATTTTCAAGATTGCCGACATATTCTACTTTGGCTTGATAGCAATCACCGTAATTATGCTTGTCGAAGCCGCCGCATGGCAATTTTCAGCAAGGATCGGGCCACAGGTAGCCGGTGGTATTCTTCTGTTATGCACCAGCCTCAGCCTTCTCAACACCACAATGTCAAGATCGGTGCCGGTTGTTGAGGGCATGAACAACAAACATCGTGGAATTTACATGGACCTGAGCAGTCGCAATGAGGATATGTCGAACGCGCTTATCATTCATCGTGCCGTTCAATTTTTCATGTGGTTTTTGTTGTTTGTCGCCATGATGGCGCTGATAGGTCTTATACCTTCGATCCCGTTATTTGTGATTGGCTATCTCCGGTTAGAAGGCCGTGAACCATGGCGGCTCACATTGAAATACGCAGCTGGTGTCACAATACTGATATACCTTATTTTTGAAGAGGCAATTCACGTGTTTTGGCCCCAATCACTGCTGGGGCAAATGTTCCCTGAATTGGCTAGGCTAATCCCCTCGGTCTAACCATTATTGATCCGGTTTCCAGTGGATCTGCAATTACACCATCTATTCCCCGCATTACAGAAATATATTTCCATATGAATCACATCAATTATGAAAATCTTTCACAAATTAAATTCATTTAAATAAATAGCCGCGGCAATGTTTTGAGCGATAAGCTTTTTCCAGCCTGCCGGCAAATGTGCGGATTGTAAGATAAGGCACCTGATCCAAACATGCCTATCCGCGCCAGACCATCAGGATGGTAGCATGATATGAGACCCTATCTTGCACTGGCAGATGATTGTAGAGAACGAGGGAGAAAAACCTGAAATGAGCATATCAACCCGAAGCAAGAACATCCTCAAAAAGTCTTTGGTAGCGTTGTCGATGATCGCGCCATTTGCCATTGCCGGACCAGCTCTTGCAGAACCCGACTTTGCCGGTAAAGACATTACGTTTTGGACATCGCATAAAGGTGCAGACTCGGTCTTGTCACTGCAGACATTCTCGAACTACATCTCAAAATACCTCAAAGGCAATCCAAAGATCACCGTGGTGTCCAAATTTGGTGGTGGCGGCCTAGTCAACGCAAATTATTTTGCCAAGATCAACAAACCAGATGGTCTGAATGTCACGATGTTCAATTTCGTCGTGACGATGGCATGGGCGATGGGTAAAGACGGTGTCAATTATGAACTCGATCAATATCGGATGGTAGGTGCCGAACCACAAGTTTTCATGCATATGGCGGGCACTTCGGCTAAGGTTGGCGACAGTATGCTTGATATCGCCAAGGCCGGCCCACACACCTATGGCACGCGCACTAGAAACGCCAATGTCATGGCAGCAGAAATGCTGTTCAAAGGGGCGGGTAATCCCCTTAAAGTTGTGACCGGGTTCGGCAAAACAGAAGACGTAATCCAAGCGCTTGCAAGCGGCGAGGTACAACTATCCTATGTTTATGGTCCAGCATGGGTACGCAATGAGGCCAATTACCGGGGCATGGGTCTGAAGCCTTTGGCGCAAATGGGTGTGATTGGCAAAAATGGCGAGGTTGCCCGATACGCACCGCTAGCAAATATACCGACGGTTGCCGAACTGTATCTGAAGACCAATCCGAATGGAAAGAAAACAATGGAATATCTGGCGATGAAAACCGCCACTGGTCTTAGCAATATCGGCAAAGGCTACTTCATCGGCAAAGATACGCCTGATGACATTGTTGATGCTTGGCGCGCGGCAATGCAAAAAGCTGCGGCAGATCCAGATTTTATAAAGGAGCATACAAAACTGCTTGGGACCCCGCTTGAACTCGTGCCCGGACCAGAAGCGGAGAGCATCCTCAAGGACGGCCTCGAAGTTCTAAAAGACACTTATTTCCAGAAGGGTAACGACGGCTATAAAATGGTATTTGGTGGCAAGTAATCTATCCTGCAGATAATCAGCCTCGCTCCGGGGCTGATTATCTGCCTTCAAGGAATTGGTGATAATGTGCCTCAATAATTAAATGCTAGAGACTGCTATAATTTTATCGGCCGCTATTGACGGCCTTTTTCAGGTCCTTGCATGGCCAGCCTTTCCCTTTATGTTCATGGGGGTGTTGGTAGGCATGCTGCTTGGTCTCATTCCAGGTTTGGGAGGGCTGGTTGGCTTTGCTCTATTGATCCCATTTGTAGTCGGTCTAGACCCAGTGGTTGGGCTAGCACTGCTTTTGGGCATGGCCGCCGTGACAACACAAACCGATACAATACCCGCAGTTCTAATCGGCGTACCAGGCACCTCGGCAGCGATGGCAACAGCGCTCGACGGATATCCGATGGCAAAAAAAGGCGAGGCCGGCCGTGCCTTATGCGCCTCTTATTTTGCATCTATTTTCGGTACGATCGTAGCTGCTGCTCTGTTTATCATTCTTCTGCCGTTTTTGCGTGGCCTCATCTTTAGCTTTGGCCAGCCAGAATTTTTTATGCTGGTTATGTTTGGACTATTGCTAGCTGGATCACTCGCTGGCAATTCATTGCTACGCGGTATAATCATGGCGGCGGTGGGGCTGCTGCTGGCAATGGTTTCATCAACCACATCGATAGGCGAGCCACGCTATGCCGGCGATATTATCTACCTTTGGGAAGGCATACCGGTGGTACCCCTAGTTTTGGGCCTGTTTGCCATTCCCGAGGTCATCGATCTTGCCCGCCGAGGCTCAACAATTGCCGAAGTGGCTGCCGACACCAAGGTCACCGGTATGCGTCAGGGATTGACCGACAACATCAAAAACTGGTGGCTTGTCGTCAAGGCATCGCTACTTGGCGCGCTGGCTGGCTTTATTCCTGGCCTTGGTGGGCAGGTTGCCGAGTGGATGGCATACGGAGCCGCCGTTGCCTCTGATCCAGACCCTAGCAGTTTTGGCAAAGGTAATGTGCGGGGCGTCATTGCCCCAGAGGCAGGCACCGCCGCACAAAAGCCAGGGGCCCTGGTGCCAACATTGGCCTTCGGTATCCCAGGTAACGTCTCGATGGTAATATTGTTGGCGGTATTCCCGATCATGGGTTTGGTGCCAGGACCATCGATGCTGAACGAACAGCTGTCAGTGACGTTCAGCATGATTTGGACCATGGTTATTGCCAACATTCTGGCAGCGATTCTGGCTTTGATGTTACAAAAATGGCTGATCCGCCTTTGTTTTATAAGGGCCAGCATCATCGTTCCGCTGATCCTCGGTGCCATGCTTATTGGCGCGACGATGGAAAATCGATCCTTTGGTGATGTTTTGGTTTTCTTCCTGGCCGGTTTGTTTGGCTATTTGTTCAAACATTTTGACTGGCCTCGCGTACCGTTGATTATGGGCATGATAATGGGCGCACTGGCTGAACGATATCTGTTTTTGTCAATAAATTTGCATGGCACAAAATGGCTGACCGACCGACCTTTGGTGTGGGTCATTGCAGCCGTCATCTTTTTGAGCATCGGCATGCCTGCAATCATGCGCAAGCGTCAAGGTCAGCGAACGAAAAATGGATCTGAGGCGTGACATGACATATCGCCATCGAATTGACTTACTGTTAACTGGCTTTTTTTTGTTGATTGCACTTCTAGCAATCATCGGTGTGCAGGATTTACCATCAGACGATCAATTGTTTCCGATTACCGCCGGCACACTTTTGCTCGTCGCAACATGCATCTATGCCTTCCGGGTGTTAACCCGAAGGCATGTTGACGAATCCTCCGAAACGCCAACAATTTTGGATCTTCCCTCTCATGAAAAAGTGACGATCTTAAAGATGATCATTTATATCAGCAGCCTCGTTCTCGGGGTGATGCTGTTCGGTCATTTGGTTACCGTCCCTTTGTTTGTGTTCATCTACATGCTGGCACATGGCGAAAATTGGGTGATCGCATTTTTAGGGGGGTGTGTTATGCTGATTTTTGTTCGCGGCATCTTGATCGAGTTGATGAACGTCGCGATGCCACACCCGCTTTTCGGTAATTATCTGCCTTTTTAACGACCGTTCGGTCTATGGCTGTCTAACCAGCTTGCCTAAGCGTGTTAAAATGGCCTCGGTAATAGTTGAGGGATTGCGCCTGTCTAGACTGATATCCCATAATTTCACCAACTATAATATAATGGTCCCCGCCGTCATAATGTGCCCAGTGACAGCATGAAAAACAGGCAACAGCCCCATCAATCAAGGGCAGACCTGTCGGCGATGGATGCCAGTCAATATTCGCAAATTTATCTTCAATTGGCGCGGCAAATTGTCGGGCTATTATCTCCTGTTCCGCCGCCAAGATATTTATTGAAAAATCAACACGACCTAACAGCCGTTCACAACTTGGCAGATTTTTACCAATCCCAAACATGCACAGTGCTGGTTCAAGGCTTAATGAAGAAAAGGAGCTTATGGTAACACCAGTAGGTGACCCAGCTTGATCAATAAAACTGACGACCGTAACCCCGGTTGGAAAACATCCAAAAGCATCACAAAGCGCTCGGATCGACGCTTTCCTTGGGTCAAGAGACGACGCTGTTTTGGATGGGGAAGACATAATCTGATCTCAATTTCTATCTATTTTTTGACAACGGTCTGGTACCGTTACCCCCAGCAGATGATTGCGGTCGTAATCATTAGCTAGTAAAATCTATCAGATTTTTCGTTCTTTTTAATCACTAATTGATAATTTGTTCTGTGAATTTTATGAACAAATTGATTTTGGGCTAACGGTTAAGTGGCGTAGTCCACCATCTTGCTAACGGGCATTTGGCCAAAACCATAACAGCTAGCAGCAGACCGGGGATCATAGTCAACAAAATAGCACTCCGGATCGTGATGTAATCGCCAAGAAATCCGATCACTGTCCCGCCTAATGCCAAACTGCCATGCGATAGGGTTGACCACCATGTCATCACACGGGCGCGGTATTGCTCGGGTACATTAACCTGAATCACAGTTTGCGCACCAATTCCAGTAACGGTTGCGGTAAACCCTGTAATCACAAATACTGCGCTTATCCGCACAAGATCATCCGTAATGTAAAGACAAGCGGTCCCCACCACACCGCCCAACATCATCGGCCACAAATAACGCTGGATAACACCCACAGACATGCGCCCGTAACCAAGGCATCCGGCCGCCAGTAGCGCGCCAAGCCCTGCCGAGGCGGTTACCATGGCAAGCGTAGCGCTGTCACCGCCAAGCACCTGCCCAACAATTGCGGGTTGAATTTCCAAAACACCGCGCACGAATGCACTGTTGATGAATACAATTGACAAGGAAGTAAAGATCAACGGGGTTTCGACGGCAACTTTTCCACCTTCTTTCAGCCGTGCAAAAAAGCGCCCTGCCGGGGCATGACATCGTTCACGCATGGTGAGCTTAAGAAACAGCAAATTCACAATCAACGGGATGTACAGCAACACAACAATACCAAATGTTTTGTCTAGCCCCAAAAAGACGATCGCAAAGCCGGCCAAGCTGGGGCCGACTATCCGACAAACATTCCATGAAACCGAGTTGAGGCCGATAGCGCTTGGCAAATATGGCTTTGGCACCATTAAAGCAACAAAGACCAAACGAGACGGCCCTTGCAGCGCACTCAGCAATCCCAAGATCAAGGACCCTGAAACCAAGCTGGATAAACTGTTAAGGTCATAAAGTTGCAGGAGAAATAATACCGTGCTTACCAAAAGCATCAAACATTTGGATATCAGCATAGCTTGCCGCGTATCCCAATTTTCTGCCAACACCGCAACAAACGGGCCGATCAGACCCACCGGTGCCATCAGCGCGATGGATACGAAACTTGTCCAAAAGGTCGATTCGGTGATTTGCCAGGTCAGCCAGCCAAGCCCGACCTTTTGCACCCAAGTCCCCAATAGCGACAAGGTGTTGGTCAGAAAATAAACCACAAACGGGCGGATCGTCAGCGCATTCATCAGGTTACGCCACCCTCATGCCGGCCGCCATTCACAGGACAGATCATGCGTTGTCAAAAACCGATCGATCGCCGCATTGAAAGCTGTTGCATCCTCACAATAGGGAGCATGACCAACCCCGGTAAGCTGGACTGTCATCGCGTGTGGTAGATCAACTTGTAACGCTGCCAGCGCTTCTGGCTTTACAACGATATCGCGGTCTGCCGACAAGATCATCAACGGAATGGTAATTTTTTTTAGCAGCGCCGTGGTGTCAAGAATTTGCATGGCCCACCCGCCACAACGAATCCCTTCTGGCCGAATCTCGCCGGCGACCGTCGCTAGAAATTCAAACACCTCTGGCACAACAGCACCATCAAGCATGCTTCTGACACGAAGGCGGCCATAGGCAGAATTATCTAAGCCCTCCCGTTCGGTGAGCCGTTTTTCAATCTCTGCTGACAAAGGACTTTCAATTGGCCGTCCATGACCTTTGTGAGTGCATGACAATACGGCCCCGACAGAAAAATGGGGGTATTTCGCGACAAGAACTTGCGCCAGCATTCCACCCATCGAATGTCCAACCACAACCGCTTTGGAAATACCGAGATGTGCTATCAACGCTGCAACTTCATCCGCTATTGCAGTCATTCCACCATTAACAGGATCGGAGGCTCCAAATCCTGGAGCGTCAATTGCAAGAAATCCATAACGTCGAAAATGATTAAATTGGAAATGCCAACTTTTGCTACTCCCATTGAAACCATGCAAAAAAACAAGGCTGAGTTTTCTATTCTTATCCGGTTCTAGCAAGTTGGTTCGAAAAGACGTTTTGTTTCCCGTCTCACTATTCAGAAAGACCGAACGCTCGGGCATTTCTATCATTTCTTCAATCGATTTTTGTTCCAAAATTTGCACACTCTCACTGATTTTTCAGAGCTTATTGCTGTTTTGCCAACAGCCCTAAACCTGAATAAGCTGGGTCCGCCTCAGCTTCCCAGTTTCCACCTTTTAAATTACCAACTGCATGAACTATACCTAGGTGATCTATCGGCCCATGATCCGTGAACTCAACATGAATAGACTTATTTTTTAGCTCATCTTCAAGAAATATTCTCAACTCATCATGAATACGGACACCCAGGTTCGTGACATTACTTCTGGGTGCAGAGATGGCTTCAAAAAGCGACTTGCCATTCGCAAGATTGCAAATTACTGACGCTACTGCTCCTGGTATCCGCTCACTCCCCGCTGCCCCTAAAGCAACGGTTTTATCTCCCATTTCTAGGATTGAGGGACACAATTCCGTAACGTCAGGACTACTTGGCAAAAAGCAGTTATCCATTTGGTAGGAATGTGCAAAGATCACTCCAGTTTCTGCATCAAAAACTTTCGAACCAAAATGGGGGCCTATTGATTGCGTTATCGAGACAAAGTTCTCTTCTTTGTCACAAACAGCCAAAGCGGTGGTGTCCTGATCCGGCTTTGCTTGAAACAGTTGAGGGTTATCTCCTGCATTTTTCTTTATCAATTTGGCTAAAGACTCGAAATTAATATTGGATCTGTCGAAAATTTCATCTTCAATGTTTGAACAGTAAGCTTCCTGAGTTCCAAATTTCCCAGCTATTTGCCTCCCAAGAACGGCATGTAAAATACTTAGGATAAGCCTAATCTCTTGACTAAATCTTTCATCCCAATAGCTGTTGAAATATCTATCGAGAATATCAATCAACGTGTGACCCCATCCTTGTTTACCTATGGTCCAAACCTTGAAAAGGTCAAATTTACGACATATCACCTGCCCGACCATCGTTGGGCTTTCAATAGCCTCTTGCACGGACCATGGCACTCCAGCGTCTTTCATACGGATCAGAACATCTTTGACGAACTCAGCGTCTCTGTAGGGGTCTTTTTGCAGCTTAATGAAACGATCAAAAAAATTAGCAATACCGGGGTTGTGAAACACTTCACCAGCGTTTGGCGAATTTCCAGATGGTAAAAAAAACTTTTCAAGATTGGTGCCTACCAAATCCGGCTGTCGCCATTTCCAAATAGCCGCCTGCTCAGCTCCCAAAACAAAGCCATTACGCGCACAATTTAGAGCTGATCCAGCAACTTCGGATAGTGGTAGCCGTCCGTTTTTAGAGTGAAAATCAACTAATGCACTCACAGCACCAGGGATGGGGATTGGTCTTTGACCAGCTTGTTTCGAAAATGATTTAGACGAAAACGTTGTGCCATTGATTGCTTTAGGTTCTGCACAACCATTCCGAAAAATAATCTGACACCTGCCAGCTGGAGAGGCGTTTGCTGGATCAGTAACCATCAAAGTTAATGCACAAGCCGTCGCCGCGTCAGCAGCGTTACCGCCGCTTTCCAGCATTTGCACTCCAGATAGTGTTGCTTCCGGGGAGCTTGAAGAAACAGCACCGGTGACTATTTCAATGTCTTTTCCGATTACGATAAACCTTATTTGTGCATGTTTATAACGTTGAACAACTCAAGAACTAAATATTTTTCATCGCGGCAGTTTAAGGAAAAAAAACGATTAAATATTGGATTAATATTTCCCGAAAGCAATCTAGACTTTCAAAAACAGACTCGTGCATTTTTTTTCATAATTAGGAAATAACACAACATTCAAGGACTAACTCCGCAAAAACGGCTTTACTATTGTTTATTAGTATACTTATGATTTTCCCTAAGAAAATAAATTTAGGGAGGCTAATATGAGACTCATTCATGCGCTATTGCTAGCGTTTTCAATTTTCTTGCTTCCGTTTAGTGCAACGGCAGCAAACTTAACATACGGTTCGGCTCAAGAGCCAAGCTCAATTGACCCTCACTATCATAACATGGGTCCAAATAATGGCATGGCTATGCACATATTTGGTTCATTAGTTGGGAGTGACGAAAATCAGCAGCATGTCCCTGACTTAGCTGTATCTTGGAAACCAATCAACGAAACCACTTGGGAGTTCAAACTTAGAAAAAATGTGAAATTCCATGATGGCAGCCCTTTTACCGCTGACGACGTAATTTTTACCGCAGAGCGGGCGCAGAACGTTCCCAATTCACCATCAAGTTTTGTGACCTACCTCAAAGGAAAGACTTTTATTAAAGTCGATGATCATACGTTGCACGTTAAAACAGCAAAACCCAATCCATTGATGCCCAATGAAATGAGCACAATCCACATCATCTCGGCGAAGAGTGGAAAAGGTGCAACGACAGAAGACTTTAACAGCGGAAAAGCAGCCATCGGAACAGGGCCCTACAAATTCGTGGAGTGGGTGCCGGGTGATCGTCTAGTGCTATAGAGAAATGAAAATTATTGGGGGACAAAGGCCAAGTTTGAAAAGGTAACGATGAAACCTATCAAGGCTGGTCCTGCGAGAATATCTGCTCTGCTTGCGGGTGATGTCGATTTCATCGACGGGGTTCCACCAATTGACGTTCCTCGCCTCAAAAAAGAGAGTAAAGTGGTTCTGAGTAGCGGGGCCTCTAATCGTATGATTTACATCCACATGGATCAGTTCCGTGAGAACTCACCGCACATTACTGCTAAGGATGGCAGCCCAATTAAAAATCCGCTTATGGACGTTCGTGTGAGGAAGGCTATTTCATTAGCTATTAACCGGGATGCTATCGTGGATAAGGTTATGGGAGGCATAGCCATCAAGGCTGGTCAGCTGTTACCAAAGGGGTTCCACGGTGTGTCTAGCAAAATGGTACCAGACCCTTACGACCCCAAAACTGCAAAACAGCTTCTGTCAGATGCGGGATACCCGAATGGCTTCAAAATGACGATCCACGGCCCTAACGACCGCTACATAAACGATGCGAAGATTGCAGAGGCAGTCGCACAGATGCTCAACAGAATTGGCATTGAAGCCAGTGTCGAAACTATGACTAAAGCAGTGTATTTTACAAGGGCATCCCGTGGTGGCCCCGACAAATCACCTGAGTTTAGTTTTATGCTGCTTGGTTGGGGAGCAGGATCGGGTGAAGCGTCCTCTCCTCTAAAAGCCCTTTTGCACACTTATGACAAGTCTAAAGGCATGGGAGCGGCAAACAGGGGGAGACACTCAGATCCTGAGGTTGACGCTTTAATTCAGAAGGCTCTCGGCACCGTTGACTCAGACGCGAGAGGTAAGCTGCTGGCTGAGGCAACTGAAT
>Ga0181589_10003220_pt1 | contig 12956 bp, 8 predicted proteins | sample 071ome_25_FD_132444 | JGI IMG/M metagenome (GOLD analysis project Ga0181589, IMG submission 132444) | Coastal salt marsh microbial communities from the Groves Creek Marsh, Skidaway Island, Georgia - 071410BT metaG (megahit assembly) | ecosystem: Environmental > Aquatic > Marine > Intertidal zone...
GAGCCTGCGCGCGAGATTTGAACCTATGAAGCCAGCCCCGCCGGTGATTAGCACAGTTTTCCCTTCAAAATCGTCCTTAAATTGTTCAAACATATTTATTCACCATTCGTGGAATTTGTCGTTCAAAATCATCTCCGCTTTCAAATCAAAGATATCCGCCCCTTGATAATCGGTGGGATTCCATTCTCCGTCCTTGAATTCGAAAACAACATTTCCTTCGTGCATGAGCGTTGGCCAAGTCGTTGATGTTTCAACCAAGACAAAATCCTCGTTTTCATCCAAAATAACATCAGCTGCAAGGACGCAGATTTTCATGTTCACTGTGAAATCTCTCGCCCAATTCAGCATAGCCAATATTCGTGGAGTCAATGTGTTTTCAGGTGTACGTAAACCACTGCCAGATGCGAAGGGTAGGTCGGGCCGATTTTGTCTATGCACGACCATGGCGTAGCGCCCGCCCAACAAAATTACTCTCCAATCGTTTGGGTTGTTTGGCATGAACTTCTGCCAAAGGACATATCCTTGTTGAGTTAATCCAGCTTGGTGTTTGTCATGCCGTGAGCGCCCTTCATCTGAAAAAATGGCCTGAATTTCATCTCTTGCCTGTTTTTCATTTTTCACAAGTCGAACATTGCTTGAATGAGCCCCTTCAATGGCCTTTGATACGAATGGGTAAGCAGTCGTCTTGAGAAAATGTTCAGCATCTTCTCTCTTTGTTGAATACAAGGCAGGTGGCATCATCATTGCATATTCAAGTTGTTGTGCACCTTTGTCGTCATAGACTCTCAACTCTTGAATTGAGGGTGCAAGCCTGATTTTTTCGAGACCCGCAAACCTTTCTGCAATCTCTTTGTCTCGATCGCGATAATCGAGATGGTCAATGAAGAAATAAACAAACGATGTTGGTGTGTTTGGAACATGTTTTTGATCTCGAATCATGTGAGTGCACAGGCCTCTTTTTCTCGCAGCTGAAGCGAGGAGCGCAGCCTTTCCGTTTCTATCATCAACATACACAAACAAATTTGTTTTTCCATCCCCATCTAAGACAAAGGGCGTGTGAAATTCGGTTGTTCTTTCTTTATCGTGTTCAATGGATGAGTAGAGTTGCACAAAATTTTCGGCTGCGGTTTCAATTGAAAACTTTGAACGCGCATTTTCTCGCCCTAATTTGGATGCCATTTCCCGCCAGTTTTCATCTTTAAGAACTTGAGAAACTGATGAGGCAAGCACTCTAGGATCATCTGAGTCTACCAATTGACCGGTTGTTCCATCAACAAATGTTTCAACAGCTCCACCGGCGTTTGTTGCAATAACTGGCACGCCAAAGCCTTGAGCTTCTATCAAGACATTTGGCAACCCTTCAAATTCGGAGGTTAACAGAAGAGCATCAAATTCATTTAACCAAGAATAAATCTGATGTGATCTGCCGATGAGATGGATGTTATCAGTTAGCCCATAGCGCCGAACCAAACGCGCTACCTGATCCATCAACGGACCGTCCCCAATAAGGACAAAGTGAGCATTCGGACTCTTTTCAACAACGATTTTGGCGGTCTCGATAAACAAATATGGCCGTTTTTCAGATGAATAACGCATGATTCCGCCGACAACGAGGTCGTCTGGTCCAAATTGTATGGACCTTTTTTCTCGACGGAATTCATTTTCAGATGCACTCTCTCGCATTAAGTCGTAGTCTGTTGAATTGTACAGGACGAGTTTTTGCCTATCTGGTAGACCAAGCCATGTATCGTAAGATCTTGATACTGCATTACTCACATGGTAGAGTTGTACTTGAGGGCGTTTGAGGAGTTCTTGATATGTCGATTTATACCAAATCGGTCGCGCAAATGGGTTTACCTTGTCGGTTACGAACTTTGCAACAGACCGTGTTGAGAGAACAATTCTTGGCACGCCCGCGAGAACTGCAGCAATACCTGCCACGATGTTGATTCTATCGTGAAATGCATGTACCACAGATGGTTTTTGTTCAGAAAATTGTTGATAAAGGCCGATGATTTCTCGAAGGAGATTATTTGGAATTTTTCCAAGGGTTTCCTTTCCGAACAATTCGCTCAATTTTTCGCGACCAGTAAGCATCGATTCCGAGGAGGGGACAATTGTTTTCAATTCCGTGATATTTTCATTGAGGAATCTTCGATAAGAATCTCTGTCCTCTTTTTCAGACCATTCAGTGCAATAGAGACTTATCTTTGGAATAGGGATAATATGTTTTTCAAATCCTTTGATGGTGTTGATAATTTGACGTTCAGCCCCACCGATGCCAATTGAATGGGCTACAAATGCCACATGTTCAAGCGCATTGTTTGACCATTGAGAGGATCCGGACTGTTGAAGCAATTTTGATACTGCAAGTTGTGTTACGCTGACTGCATGCCCTAAATCGTATTGATTGAGAAGCCAATTTTCATTTTTACCACAATCGTGGAGGTGGCCAAAAATTTTGGTCATCAATAAGCCAGCATTCCTGTGCCTTGAGTTGAATCTTGTGACTTCATCGGCCAGGATGAACGCCACATCTGCTCGGTCCAACTCATAGAATCTCTTTGCAGCATTATAGAGGACGTTGGGTTTCCCATTTGCTTCGGAAACAAATCTGTTCAATGAATCCCTCATTGGACCCTCCATTGAGAGGGACTGATAGGTCAGTGCAATGCTAAGGGACCCAAATTCTTGTTTTCCAAAGTATTTTTCCAATCTCTCAATGTAGATACCAACCTCTTCGTGTCTCGCTAATCTTGCTGAGAGTGTGATAACATTCTTCCACAGAGAAATGTTGTCGAGGTCAAAATTGAGCAGGCGAATCATTATCTCGAGAGAATCCTCGTGCCTTGCTTGTTTCCAATAGACTTGGCGCAACATTGTCAATCCCTTGATATCTTCACTGTTATCATGGATTGATTCTTGAAGCAATGCTTCGGCCTCATTCAATCGGTTCAACTTTAAGAGACAATTTGCAATCTTCGAAGTAATTTCTCTTTTCTCTGGCTGAATTTCCTGAATTTTCTCCCATATATCAAGGGCGCTTTCCCAGTCTTCAGCATCACTCAATGAATTGCCTAATAGCATGAGAAGATTGAGATTTTCAGGATAATTCACCCTTTGTAGTTCCAGGACTTTGATGGCTTCACTCAATTTACCTGTACGACGATGGGCGCGGGCGAGAAAAATAGATACATCACTACGATTTGGTTGGATTTCTAATGCTGCAGAAAAGTGTTCGATTGACTTTTCAACGGAGCCCGTCTTCATCAAGAATCGGCCATAAAGAATGTTGAACTCCAAGTCTTCGGGATGTTGGCTTAAAGCATCTTTGAGGCATTGCTCTGCGATTTCGTACTGATTTAGCTCGTGATAGGATTTGCAGATGTTTAGATATGCGTCTCTGCTACCCTTACTTGCTGATTCAAGTAATTCTAGCAAGTTCTCCTTCTCGGTTGTCAAGTTCCCCCTTTCACAGGCTCTTGCTGCCAAGAGAAGGTGTTGATTGTAGGCAGGTCTGATTTCGTGAAGTTGCGTGCTTAATTGAAAACATAGAGCATCGTCTCTAGAATTGTATGCTGCGCGAGCAGCTCTGTCCAAATTTTTCTCAGTTTCATGTCCGGATTCAATCAACTCAGTCCAACAATCCAATGCAGACTGATGTTTTTTGAGTTGTGTCCATGCCTTCCCTCCCAACTCCAATGCATCAAAGCGAGGAGATGTCGTATTGATGGCATCACATAAGAGGGCACAGGAGTTGAATTGTTTAAGATTGAATCCAAGTCTTGCTAGGCTAAAGACTCGTTTGGGGTTTTCCTTGAACACAATAGGGGCCGTTGTTGGAAGTGTTTGGATAAGATCACACAATTCATCGTCACGAATGACCTTTTCCAATATCTGCCATGCCCATTTAGAATCTGGGTCTCTTGCAAGACAATATACGGCGGTTTTGTGGGCCAGTGCAAGGTCGTAATCCTTTGAAATTGAAGAGATTCGTTTGTGCCTGCGAACATCGTTAATTTGGTCAAGTTGGATGAGGTTCCAATGTTGGCAAGCCTCGAGAAACTTGCCTTGCTCGACGCTTAATTGGCCAAGATGGTATCGTGCGGCATCTGCATTTTTCTCGTTGTTAAGGTTCGCTTCTAACAGAGCCGTGGCATCTTTGAATTGACCTCTATTCATGAGTGTAACTGCTCGCTGAATTCCTGCAGGGCCAAGAACAGCATCCTTGTTTCGTTCTTTTCGAGAAGGTCCCTTTCCATCCTGAATGAGTATCTCGTAGGCTTCGATCATATCTTCCGGAGTACCATTCGCAACAATTCTTCCATCATCAACAATAACAACGCGATCGCAGAGTTGTCTCAAAATGGATGAACTGTGCGTGACGATAACGACGGTACGATTTGCTTCACGAACCATCTGGAAAATTTTTGTTTTTGAGCGATCCCGAAAGGTAGCGTCACCTACGCCAAACACCTCATCGATAAGCAAAATGTCGGCATCCAGGTTTGCAGCGACAGAAAATCCCAATCTTGCTTTCATACCCGAAGAATATGTCTTTAACGGTGCATCAATGAATTCTTCCAGTTGGGAAAAGGCGACAATTTCCTCAATTTTTGAATCAATCAATTTTTTCTCAAGGCCGATGATGGCTCCATAGAGGTATACATTTTCTCGGCCGGTCAATTCTCTGTTGAATCCTATGCCTACGCTGGCTAACAACGAGGTCTTTCCTCGTGTTTTGACAGAGCCACTGTCCGGAGCGTAAATTCCAGCGATTACTCGAAGAAGTGTGCTTTTTCCCGCACCGTTTCTGCCGATGATGCCAACAACTTCGCCTTCCAACACCTCGAGATTAACGTCTTCAAGAGCGATAAAATCAGTGCGATATTTTCGCCTGGAGAAAAGAGAAATTAATCCCGCTCGCAAGGTATTGATGGACATTGTTCCTTTTGGAAATCGAAGCCCCATATCGATAACAGAGATGGAGGTTCGCTTCATAGGTACTTCACCACCTTGTTTTGATATCGAGAATAGATAAACAGGCCTATCCAGAGCAGAACAAATGTAGAGACTGCAGATATGAGTGCGGATATTGGATCAATCAGAAGTGGTTCTCCGAGAATACCTGAACGAACAATTGAGATATTGACGGCCATTGGATTACCGAAGAGATACCATGTCTGATACTCTGTTGGAATGTAGGCGATCGTGTACATGATGGGTGTCAAAAAGAAACCTACTCGTGTGACAAATCCGATGAGATGGTCGATGTCTCTGTAGCGTACGTTTGCAGGTGCCAGAAGGAATCCGATAGCCGCAGCAAGTAAACCGGACATAAAGAGGCCGTAAAGGGCATAAACAAGACGCCAAGTAACCGGAAGTTCATACATGATTATGAACGGAATGAGCACGAGCATACTCAGCAAAGTGATGATATAATTCGCCCCGCATTTTGACACGATCAATGTAGCGTGTGGAAATTGAATCTGTTGAATTAAACCTGCGTTTTTCACGAGTGAATTTACGGCAAATCGGACCGTTTTTGTGAACATTGACCAGATGAGTACGCCGGTGAGCACCAATAATGGATACATGGGTTCTACCGTACCTCGTAAGATGATGAAAACAAAATAATACGCCCCAGCAAGCAAGAGCGGCTCAATGAGCGTCCAAAGATACCCCAAGACCGAGGAATGATATCTTAGCCTCAAGTCTCGACGCACAAGAACACGTATTAACGGGAGTGAGGAGAAAATTGACCTCAGCGTCGAACCGATGGTTGGACGTGAAAACGGCTCGGTCAATTGCAGGGCGGTTGATGAATTCACAAAACTCCCCCCCAAGACATACTTCCCTCCTTCTTTTCATACATCAGCGTATCCTTGTTCCGCTACCTAATTCTCGTAATCTTTCCCCAAATTACTGAGTGGGGTTGAAGAACTAGAGATGCCGGCAAGCAACCATGGGATGGAGTACAGATTTTTCCCGCCGAGCACAAAGAGGCGAACTCACTGTCGGTGTCATCGGCTTGGGCTATGTTGGACTACCGACCGCCATCGCGTTTCACGATGCTGGTTTTCGTGTGTGGGGGGTGGATATTTCACAACGAACTGTGGATCTGGTTTTGCGAGGGGAAAACCCAACAGGCGACCCTGATATCAATGACATTGTACCTAATCCGGGCGCTGACCGCTGGCACATTACCACTTCAACCAGTGAAGCAGTGCCCCATTGCGATGTGGTACTTGTTACGGTGCCGACACCAGTGACTCATGATCTGAAACCGGATTTGACCTATGTTCGTGATGCAGGCCGGGCAGTCTTTGAGGCCATCCCAAGAGGCTCTCATACGGTTGTTGTGCTGGAATCAACGGTGTATCCGGGCGTGACCGCACAAACTTGGAATCCGGAAATCGAGGCGCTCGGACTGGAGTTGGGCGAGGATGTTCAGATTGCTTATTGTCCCGAACGTTTCAATCCCGGGGACCCGAATCACGGTGTCCGTCAAGTTGCTCGGGTGGTGGGATGCCCGAGTAGTGAAGTTGGCCACGGACTTGTATCGTTGTATCAACAACTGACCAGCGAAGATGTCCGTTATGTCGGGAAGATTGAAGTCGCTGAAGCTGCGAAGGTTATTGAGAACGTGCAGAGAGATATCAACATCGCTTTGGTGAATGAACTCGCTCGGATCTTCCCCGAACTTGAGGTCGATGTTGAAGATGTACTTTCGGCGGCCGCCACAAAGTGGAATTTTCATCGATATACCCCAGGAGTGGGTGTCGGTGGACACTGCATTCCAGTGGACCCATACTATATGATTCAACGAGCAGCCGACGTTGGCGTGCCTGCGGAACTCATTACTGCGGCTCGTTCTGTTAATCGGACCATGCCAATCCACGTGGCAGGCGTCATCAATGAAATTCTCTACAGAGCCGGTGTTCCTTCCGCCGAAGGAAAAGCCTTGTTATTGGGTTGGTCTTACAAGCCCGAAGTTGGAGATCCGAGGGAAACTCCCGCCGAACCTCTTGCTGAAGCGTTGCAAGGAAAAGGGATCAGCGTATCAGTCTGGGATCCTCATCTTTCCACCGATGAACTTCCAGACACGGTCGAAGTTTTGAATAAGTTAGAAGATGGCCAGGGATTTGATATCCTCGTCTTGGTTACTGCTCACCAAGCGTGTCTTGAGCTTGATTGGGCAAAATTGAGAAGCCAAATGAATCATTCAATTCTGTACGATGGACGGAGAGTATTGGACCTCAACAATCTCAACGCAATGGGTTGGGAAACTCATGCAGTAGGTCGTCCAATTTAGTTCGATCTTGCAAAACATAACAACGCATGATGCCTCAACTTATGGGTGAACTGGATGCGCGAGGAACCCTTCAATCAGGTCACAGTAGCAAGTTTCCTTTCTTCTCTTTGCGCTCTTTTTTTCGTCTTTCTTGTTCTAGCAGGGTCTGTTTTTCCAACAATTGTTAACAATGGATTAATTGAAGGCAATTTCATCAAAAACGGCCGATACGGTATAACCAACCCTGCATTGGAAAGCATTGGGCAAGAGGAGGATGCCTCAATCATTGGGATTGGTTCGTCAATACTTGAGTACGCAATGGACGGCCAATGCATTGGAACAATGTTGGAAGAATCGAACATAAAGGTATACAATCTTGCCATCTCTGGTGGAAATCCATACACTGAGATGTTGCAAGTACCAGCCATAATTGCCGCAAATCCTCAAACCGTGATGGTGGATGTTGGGCCGAATAGTCTTTGGAATTTTTATGAATCAGAGGAATTGGATGATTACATTGAATTCCGCTTCACAATTCTCAGCATAACGCTCGCGTTGGGCGAGGAAAACGGATGGTTCCCGCTTCTTCGCGAGAAAGATCGACCTTTTGTGGCAACGAGCCTTCAAGAACGCCTTGAACTCACCACTTCGTATTCCCAAATATCAATCGAAAACATGCTGGCCGCAGATTTGCACGAATGGCTCGACACCCCCTATTACGACCGCGGCATGCCTGAGGTTGGAGGCGGAGAATGGCTAGATTATTTACAAACGCCAAAGTATCTCCCCCCTCATTTTGAGGCAATGAACCGAACAGAAGTGGTCGTTTGGTTCGAGGAAAACATGGAGCAAAAGGCGAGATACGGTGTTTACAACCCGCTTCCGAACGGAACCCTCAATCATGAGGCACTTGAGTATACGATTCGCTCATTAACCCAATCAGGTATTGAAGTCATCATGGTTGCAACACCTCACCACCCGATGGTCTACGAATTCTTAGCTCCCGGGCAAATTGACGGCCACAATGCAACGCTTGCTTATTTTGAAAATACATACGGTGCAAAATCCATCAATTGGTTTTGGGAGACTTGGGATGAACAGATGTTTCGAGATCGCAATCATCTTGGAGACTTAGGAAGAGAGTATTTTTGTGAGCGAATCGGAAATGAACTGAACAAAATTTGAGGTCTTGAAAAATGGATTTTGTCACACCAGAATACTATCTGTATTTCTTGCCCTTGGTGTTTCTCCTTACCTTCGGAATCGCTTCCAGGCAACGTCGTCGACAAGTGCTCATCCTCCTGGTCATGAGCTATGTGTTCTTTTGGCTGGCTTCGGGTTGGCATCTCATTCTCTTGCTCATCTCGACGTGCATTGACTGGACGGCAGGACGGAAAATGTACAATTCTGAGGAGGTTGATCACCGGAAACGATGGCTTCGCATCAGTTTGGTGACCAACCTCTCCTTGCTTGGCGTGTTCAAATATCTTGATTTCTTTATCGAGAGTTGGAATTTAGTCTCGCTTCGATTCACAGATTCGCTGGACGTGGGAGTTGTTGGACTTGCATTACCGGTTGGTATTTCCTTCTACACCTTCCAAACGATGTCGTACACCATCGACATCTATCGCAAGAAGCAGAAACCCTACGATTCCTTCCTTGACTTCGCATGTTATGCTGCGTTCTTCCCCCAATTGGTGGCAGGGCCAATCGTTCGTGCTGACCACTTTCGTGAACAAATCAAAGAGCCTTTGGCGCCCTCAGCCTATCGGTTTCGCTTCGGTATGACGCTCATTATCTACGGCATAGCAAAGAAACTGGTCATTGCTGACAATGTGGCCGTTCACGCCAACGAGGTGTTCGTAGAAGGCGAGCATCTGGCCAACATCGGGTTGATTTGGTGGGCCACCTTGTGCTTTGGCATCCAAATTTACTGTGATTTTTCTGCTTACACCGACATCGCCATTGGCTCGGCACATCTCATTGGTGTTGAACTTCCAGAGAACTTCAAAACGCCCTATGCCGCCACGTCCCCTCAAGACTTCTGGCGACGGTGGCACATCTCCCTGTCCACCTGGTTGCGTGATTACCTCTACATTCCCTTGGGGGGTTCAAGAAATGGGCGGAACCGCATGATTTTCGCTCTGATGATGACGATGCTGCTTGGTGGGTTATGGCACGGAGCGTCGTGGAATTTCGTACTGTGGGGCTTTATCCATGGTTTGCTGCTCATCGTTCATCGATTTTGCAAAGAAATCTCCTTTGTCAAACGGTTCTTTGGCGCAGCGGGGCGCGTTGGTGTTCTGTTGTCGTGGGTCATCACCCAATTCTTCGTGTTCCTAACATGGCTTATTTTTCGAGTTGAGGACACGGCCGTGCTCATCCCGTCGATGAAGACCTTTGTTGGTTGGGGTGGCCACTTTGATTGGAAAGAAATGTATGAATTCCTTCCCGAAATCAAGTTCCTCACATTCGTTCTTGCGGTATGTTTTGTTCTCCTTCACGGGATCAGTGGAAAACTCGGCGGTGGCAAGGAATGGCTTGCACAACGGCATCCGGTGGTGTGGGGGGCAGCCTGCGGTACGATGCTATGTTTTGCATTCTATCTTCGTCCAGCAGAAACCATTGATTTCATCTACTTCAGATTTTGAGTGAGGCACATGGAACTAAACAAAAAAGAATTGGCCGTCTCATTTTTTTCACTTGGCGTTGCGTTTTTGTTTTTGAGTTATGCATACTCGGAACAAATAATCAAACCTCGATTATATGATGGTAGCATAAATGAACTCGGTCGTTATTCCTTTACTTTTGATGCCTACGATTACATTGAGGAAAACAGCGAAAACCCAATCATCGCCTTGGGCAGTTCAAAGATGAGGGAAATTTTCGATGGCCAACTCATCGGGGAGTCCACAGCATTCAACGGAGAATTCTTCAATCTTGCTTATGCGGGCGAAAGGCCATATGTTCGGATGATTGAAATTGATGCGATCCTCGATCTAAATCCGAAGTTGGTTATTATTGAGGTGGGGCCGAATTCATTTTCTGCGTTATCCGATCCTGCCCCAAAATCGATTATTTCCCGAATGGAACAATTGATGGCCTTGAACTCTCATTGGAATTCGCAAACTTGGGAACCTATTCTGTCAGAGCAGGACAGAGACGTTCTTTCCTTAGATAGAATCGAACAAATGGAATATTTTGCATCGATTTCTCCAGAAGCCGTAGAATCCACGTTGGCTTACAAACTGAATTTTGAGGAACCACCCTATTCCTGTGATTTCGATTGGGGTACTGTCCATTGTGTTCCTGATCCAGATTCCTCTGAATATGATTCATATCTCAAATACCCGATTCAATTTCGGAATTCTTTGAAGTTAATCAAGGAAGGAAATGCCAAGTGGACCATTGAGGAGTTTTATGGGGAACGCTTGGATAATTATCTCGCAGGAAGTTATCACAACCCAGAAGGCGTACTCAACAAAAATCAAGTTGCATACGAGTTCATGATTGAATCATTACTCGCAAATGACATCCCTGTAATGTTGGTCAATTTGCCCTACAACCCTGTGCTGATTGACCGACTCTCTGAAGGCCAATGGGATTACTTGAATGCGACCATGGAGAATTATTCACTCAAATACGATATTAAAATCGTGGACTACATGTGGTCAAATGACTTGATTGATGATGATTTCAATGATTATACGCATGCAGCAAGAACAGGTGAGGAGAAGTTTGCTGAGTTTATTTCAACAGAGATTGATGATTTTCTCACATCAAAATTGAAGTATACTGAATTGTTTTTGCTTTCATAGCATCAGATCTCAAATTACTGAAACGATTGATTTCATTTACTTCAGATTTTGAAGAACAGGCTAAATGTTGGTACTCTGTGGACGAACAGTTATACTACGGTCTCCGGACGGGGGACTGAGGGCAGCATTTTTGGCGTGGTGAAAGAATGAAGTATCAACTCAAGTGCCTCAAAACGGGCGACCTCATCAACGACGCTTACACGCTCCACTACACGGACAACGCCTTGCTCCGGGCGGTGTACAGCGAACCGTTTGAACTCCAAGAGGACGCACAGGGTGTTTGGAAGTACCTCTCATGGATTCCGACCTCTAAGCCCAACGACTACATCGCCGGCACGGTGACCTACAAGGCTGATGCATTGGGAGAAGCGATGGGTCTTTCCAACCTCTGGGTAGCGTACCACGGTTACTGGCCCGAGAGGGGTGGCCTCTGTCCAACGGGGAGTTTCAAGGACATGGAAGCGGTTCCGACCATCCAGCGCATGCACGACCACGACTGCAAGGGCCTCATCTGCGCCAGCGCTGGCAACACCGCCCGAGCGTTCACCCACTTTTGCGGTCTTGAAGGTATTTCACTCATCATCGTCGTTGGAAAAGACCACGCCAAACGCGTTTGGACACGCCCCGAAAACAACGCCGAGAGCGTTCGGCTCGTTGTGGTTGAAGACGGTGATTATTACGACGCCAAGACCGTTGCAAAGGGCATTGCTGAGCAGTTGCCAGGCTGGCAAATGGAGGGCAGCGTCCACAACATCGCTCGCCGGGACGGCATTGGAAGTTTGATGCTCGATGCCGCCTTTACCATTGGGAAATTGCCAGACCACTATTTCCAAGGCGTTGGTGGAGGGCCAGGGCCAATCGGTATCCATGAAATGGCTGAACGGCTGATTGAAGCCGGCTTGTTTGAAGGTCCCTTGCCCCGACAACATCTCTCCCAAAACGTCGAGCATCATCCCATTCACAGCGCTTGGCAGGCAAGGCGCGACCACCTCGTTCAGGAAGATTTCCCCGCTGAGGATGTTGAGGTGTATTCGGACTACCTCATGAACAAAGGCCCTGCCTACAGCCAAGTGGGTGGCGTGCACGACATTCTCAAAGGCTCAAACGGCCAAACCTACATCGTTGAACGAGCAGCAGCGACGGCAGCCCGTGAGATGGTTGAATCAATCGAAGGCATCGACATCATGACGCCGGGTGCTGTAGCGACTGCCAGCCTTCAGCAAGCCCTTGAAGCCGGCGAGATCGAAAAAGACGATTGTATCCTTCTCAACATTAGCGGTGGAGGTACTCAGCGCCTCAAATCAGAAATCGAAACGAGGACGGTGGAGCCTTGGTTGCAGGCCAATAAAGCGACCGCAGTCGAGCGCATTTTGGAAAAACTCGCCCGTGAATGAACGGATCAATCCACTCTCACTTTCAAGGACGTTGCGAATGCACAATCTACTGAGGCGTAGGTTTGGTTGAACTAGCCTGCGTTGATATCGATTGGAGCGCGTTGCTGTCCCGAATGAACCGCCCGCTGTTGTACGACGGACGGCGCGTCTTGGATTTGGAAGCTTTGACCTCGATGGGTTGGACCACCCATGCGGTTGGCCGACCGGTTTGAACCGGCGAATCCGCGCAGGTGCCTGCCCGAAACGCTCGCCGCATCGGGGTGGTGAAGACTTAAACGCACCCTTGAATTCAAGGGAAATAGAGCCATTTCCATGGCAAGGTGAAACAATGAAGTATCAGCTCAAATGCTTGAAGACCAACCAACTTCTCAACGACGAATACACCCTTCATCATACTGACAACGCTTTGTTGCAGTCCGTCTACCATCACCCCCTGGAGGTTCAGGAGGC
>Ga0181589_10003226_pt1 | contig 12943 bp, 7 predicted proteins | sample 071ome_25_FD_132444 | JGI IMG/M metagenome (GOLD analysis project Ga0181589, IMG submission 132444) | Coastal salt marsh microbial communities from the Groves Creek Marsh, Skidaway Island, Georgia - 071410BT metaG (megahit assembly) | ecosystem: Environmental > Aquatic > Marine > Intertidal zone...
ATGTTTCATCCGTCCCAGCGTCCCCCTCACTCGCTCGCGCGTCATCATCATGCCCGCCGCCGCCGACGCGCGCGCGCGCGATCTCACCAACGGCCGCAAGAAACTGGAAGAGTTTCGCGCGCGTAAGGCGAAGCGCGCGGCGTCGCTCAAACCGCCGGCACCGCGCGATGAAAACGACGCGCCGGTGTCGAACGATGACACCGCGGCTCGAGACGACGACGACGCATCCATCACGTACAGCGCGCGTCTAGAGGCGAAACTCGCCGAGCTCGGATCCGTCAAGGGAAGCGTCCGAGACGATGCCGTGGTGCGCCCGCGGGACGTCGCGGACGCGAGTCCCGAGAGCGCGCGCGCGCGCCCGCAAGTCATCGATGAAGACTACGGCGAGACGCTCGACGCGGCGGCGGAGGCGGAGCGCCGCCGCGCGGCGGAGCGCGCGTTACAGGACGCGCGGAGAGAGTACGAGAGCGTGAACGACGCCATCGATGAACTCGGGGCGGATACCGTCGCCGGGGACGTCGCGGGTGAATTGTCGAGAGAGATGGCGTCGTTGCGAGAGGCGTTCGACGCCGAGCGGGACGAGTTGCGAGAAGAAATCGCGCGACTCGAGCGCGAGGCGACGCGAGTCGCGGAGCTCGAGGATGCGTTGCGATCCGCGCGAAGCGCGGCGGAGGAAAAAGACGCGATCGTCGCCGAGCGATCGGCGGAGATTGACGCCGTTCGAGGTGAACTCGCGGTGAAGATGGAGGAACTGCGCCGCGCGACGGAGGACGTCGAGGACGCGCGCGCGGGGATGGAGGAGATGAAGACGGCGATCGAAGAGGCGAAGAGAGCGTCCAAGGACAAGGTGAAAAAGGCGATCGCAAAGGGGAAGAGCATCGAAGCCGAGAAGAACGCGATCGAAACCGAGAAACGCGCGCTCGAGACAGAGATGGAGACGCTTCGCGCGGCGAGCGAGGAACACGCGGCGCGCGCGGCGCGACTCGCCGACGCCGAGGAAGCCATCGCGGCGCTCGAGCGCGATCTGAGCGACGCGAGGGACAAGGCGCTCGCGTTCGAGGGCATGGAGGACGCGCTCTCCGAAGAAAAGATTCGTAACAAAGATTTGCAGGCGCAGCTCGTCATGCTTCGCTCGCTCGAGGCGAGTCAGCACGAGGGCGACGAGAAATTGGCGGCGGCGAACGAAGACATCGAACGACTCAAACACGAGGTCGATAACGCGATGCGCGAGCTCGAAGTCGCGAGGCGCGACGTTGAGGAGGCAAAAGCCGCCGCCGACGCGCAGACGGCGTCGTTGCGACAGGAATCGGAACGTTCGGCGGAATCTTTGCGAGTATTAGAGGAGAGCGTCGCGCGAGAACGCGCCGAGGCGGACGAGGAACGCGCACGTCTCGAATCGTGCGTCCGCGACGTGACGGACAAGTTGGACGTCTCCGAGCGCGCCGTCTTTGAAAAGGAGGCCGAGATTCAGGCCCTCTCCGTGAAACTCGAAGACGCGCAGAGCGCGACGAACGATGAACTCAATCAACTGCGCGCACGACTCGACGCGAGCGAAGAGGATAAGGAGTCGACGGCGCGTCGATTGAACGAGACGCTAGAGGAGGCAAAGGTACAGTTGAACGACGCAAACGAGCGAATCCAACGTCTGAGCGAAGAGAAGTCCAAGTGCGAGGAAGCGCTCGCCGAGAAGACGAGGGAAGTGACTGAACTCGAAACGCGCGAGAGAGAGTCGAACAATTCGTCGTCGGCGGAAACCGACGAATTGCGCGCTCGCATCGAACACCTCGAATCAGATTTGGAGGATCAAAAGGCGCGCGCGGTCGAGTTGATGGACGCGGTGAGCGCGGCGAACGCTGAGATCGAGACGCTGTCTCGAGCGAAAGCGGCGGTGGAGGAGACGATTCGCGCCAAGGAGGATGAAATCGAGCGGTGTCGAGCGTCCGTCGAAGAGACGCGCGAGGCGTCTGCCGCCGAGCTCGAGGACGCGCGCGCGCGGTTGGACGCGGCGGAGTCGGAAAAGGGAGCACAGTACGAACAACTCGTGGAGATGAACGCGCGCATGCAAGAGCACGTCGAAGAATTGGCGTCGTTGAGCGCGGCAAAAGCGCGCGCAGAGGACACGATGGCGGCAAGAGACGAAGAAATCGCGCGGCTCGCCGCCGAGTTGGAATCGTTACAGTTATCCCAGAGGGAAACGGAGGCGCTTCGCGCGAACGCGAGCGCGCTCGAGCAAGAGAAAGAATCGCTCGAGATGCGTCTCGTCGAGGCGACGAACGCGGTCGATGCGTCCAAACGGGAGGCGGATGCGCTCGGCGAGGCTAAGCGAGCGCTCGAAAACGAAATGCTCGAAAAGGATAACCAAGTCGTGCATCTGAGTAAAAAGTTGGAGGAGGCGCAAAAGGCATCCGAAGAAGGCGCGGCGTCCCTAAGAGAACAGCTTGAGAGCGCGCAGCGTGAGGCGGCAGCGCACGTTGCGACGCTCGAAGAGAAACTCGCCGACGCGGCGACGCGGTTGCAAGCGGCGACGTCGTCGCTTGACGAAGCGACGAAATCGAAATCTGAGATCGTAGAAGCGCTGGCGGCCAAGGATGAAGATATTGCACGATTGCGAGCGCGCGACGACGAGACCCGCGGCGCGGCGGAGAGCGAGCTCGGAGAGTTGCGAGCCAAGCTGGATGCGTTAGAACAAGAAAAACACGCTCACGAAAATCAACTCAAGGAGTACGCGGCACAATCGCAAGACGTCAACGCAGAAATGACGGCGTTAAAGGCTGAGAGGGAGAGTCTGCGCGAGTCGCTGACCGCGAAGAATCAAGAAACCGTCGAGTTACGCGAACGCATCGCGTCAATGAGCCAAGGTTCAAGTGAAGAGTTGGCGCGCGCCAGCGAGGAATTGGCTCAGATGCGAAGCGCGCAAGAATCGCTCGTCGTCGAGCGCGACGCGCTCGCGAAGAATACCGGCGCGTTTGAAGAGCGTCTGACCAAATTGGAGACGGAGCGCGACGAACTCGCGAGCGCGAAAGCCGCATTCGAGGAGCGAGTGCTTCATCTGGAGACGGAATGCGACCAATTGGCCAAGGAAGCGGCGTCTTCGAGCGCGATGGCGACGCAAATCGCTGATTTTGAAAAGCAATTCGCTGAGATGCGCTCGATGGAGGAGACGACGCTCGCTGAGATGAGCTCGATGGCGGACGAGAAGAACGCTGTCATCGCGCGTCTCACGGAGGAATTGGGCGCGGTGAAAGCGAAGGGGGCGTCCGACGTGCAAGAACGTGTCGGCGAACTCAACGCCGCGTTGAGCCAGGCGCAAGACGAGGCGACGACGATGCGCGCCGCGCTGGAGGAAGCGCGCGCGGCTGCGGCGGTGACGGATGACTTGCGGGCGCGACTCACCCAAGCCGAGGCGGACGCCGCCATCGCGCTCGAGGTCCAGAAAGACTTGACCGCCAAGCTCAACGAATCCAACGCCGCGCTCGTCAAGGCACAGAGCGCACCGCCGTCGACGCCACCACCGTCGGCGTCCCGCCGAAAACCGAGAACGCCGTCCGATAGCTCGATGACCGTCGACATCGAATCGGGAGACCGCGCCGAGTCGCCGTCGAAATCCATGCGCATTTGGAAGGATTCGCGCGTCACCGGTCGCGTACCGAAACCGTTCCAACCCGTCATGGATTTTTGCGACAACGCCTTCATTCGATTCTTCCGCGTCATGCGCACGCAACCGTCTCTGCGCTTTGCCGCGCTCTCCTACTGGGCGTGTCTTCACGCGTGGCTCTTCTATTACATGTTCCTCGCCTACTAATATTTCTCCGTTCCTATACAATACAACGTACACCCATCCACTCCACTCACACCAATAGGTACCGCTTGATCGCGTTCGCGATCGCCCTCGCCGGTCTCTTATGCGCCAATCCCACGATTCTGTGCACCTCGCGCGCGTCTCGAAACAAGACGAAGGTTGGCACCGTCTCCACGCCGACGCGGTCCACTGCCGCGTCGTCCAACGCGTCGACGTTCACGCTCGCGAACGCCACCTCCCCACCGTACTCTCGACACAAAAGTTCAAATTTCGGTCGAAACCGCACGCACGGCGCGCACCAGTCCGCCTCGAACGCCACCACCGCCGCGCCGCCGGCGGTGCTTCGCGTCGCCTCGTCCAACGCCTCGGGCGTGAGCACCGCCGTCACCTCGCCCTCGCCCGCGGCGGTGATGCGCGGACGACGACCGTCGTCGCGTCGAGGCACGACGCACCCGGTGACGGTCGCCGCGGGCGCGTCCCACCACGGCGCGCCGACGTCGGGCGGTGCCATTCGGCGCGACGACGACGATGACGCCCGCAGAGTGACGCGCGCGCGACGCCGCCGAACGAACGCGCGATGCGCGCGACGATGATGATGACGACGACCGCGACGACGCCGTCTCGCGCGAGGACGACGACGACGCGCGCGCGTCAACCCGGTGCCTCGAGACGATGCGCCGCGCGTTCCAGTGACGCGTCCTCCGACGCCGTCGACGCCACCGATGCGGACGACGACGACGCGGGACGACGCGCCGGGACCGCGTTCACGCGTCGTCGTCTCGCTCTCGGCGTCGGCGCGCTCGCGACGACGACGATGGAGACGAGACGCGCGCGGGACGCCGTCGCCGTCGCCGCCGAGACGGTGCCCAAAGCGCCGGCGTTGCGGCAGACGACGATTCGCCCGTCGAGGGTGATCAAAGGAAATTGGCAACTCTCCGGTGGACACGCGGGCGATCGAGCGACGGATCGAACGCGAGGTGACGATGCGGTGGCGGATTTCGCGACGTTCGTCGACGCGGGCGTGACGACGTTCGACACCGGGCCCGAGGCGTGCGGGTACGGTCCGAGCGAGACGGTAATCGGGGAGTACCTGCGCACGGCGCACGGACGCGCGCACGCGAATGAGATTGAAATTTTCACGAAATTGTGTTGCGTCGGGCGCGAGCAGTCGAACATGACGATGGAGTGGGTCGAGGCGAACGTGGAGAGACCTCGGAGACGCCTGGGCGTGGAGAAGATTAGCATGGTGCAAATGTATTGGAACGATTACGGAAGACGAGGCTATGTCGACGCGGCGTTGTACCTGACGGATTTAAAGCACCAAGGGAAGATTGGGGCGGTGTCGCTGACGAATTTCGACACCAAGCGCATGAAGGAGATGGTGGACGCTGGGGCGGAGATTTCTACGAATCAGATTCAATTCTCTCTGTTGGATCGTCGTCCGGAAAAGGTGATGACGACGTATTGTCGAGAGACGGGCATCGGATTGCTCCCGTACGGCGTCGTTGCCGGGGGATTGCTGTCGGATAAATATTTGAACGTGCGCCCGGAAAAGGTGGTGACGAATACGTATTCTCTACAAAAGTACGCCTCCGTCATCGGACAGGTGGGTGGATACGAATGGTATCAAAAGCTTTTGCAAACGCTTCGCGCGATCGGTGACAAGCACGGTGGCGCGAGCGTGTCCAACGTCGCGTCCAAGTGGGTGCTCGACTCGCCTGTCGTCCCGGCGATCATTGTCGGCGCGCGAAACGCCAATCACGTTGCCGATCACGTCGCGTTGTTTGACTTCGAATTAGACGCCTCCGATCGCGCGGCGATCGCCGCCGTTCTCGCCGAAGGTCGACAGTCCACCGAAGACGCATACACGTGGGAGCGCGGCGGCGCGTGGTGAGACGAACGCGACGAGCGCGTTTTCGCTATTTACTTGTACAGATTGTTATTTCATCACAGTTTTACGACGACCTTACCAAACTTTGTCGGATCGCGAAGCGCGTCGCACGCGAGCTCGATGTCATCTAACTCTAAAACCTCTCCGACCGGTATACGCAATTTTCCGCTCTCCACCAAACGCGCGATGGTCACCATGGCGTCGGGATCCAAACGCGCGACGGCTTGTTCGTATCCCACATCCTTTTGCCAGCGCGAAAACGCCTGTTTCCTCGCAAACTCCCCAAACCCTCTCAGAGCGCCGATCAACATCCCATCCTCGCTCGTCACAAACTTGCCCAGATCGCCGTGTAACGTCACGTACGTCCCGACGCCGTATTTCAATAAATCCGTCGCGTGCGCGCGCGTCTTCTTCGTCCCCACGCAATCCACCGCGACGTCGAACGGCGTCCATCCTCGCTCCTTGGCCGTCTTCCGCAATGAAAATCCAGGCACCGCGTAATCCACCACCTCGCGCACGCCCACGACGTCTCGTAAAAACTCAAAATCCCTCGCGTTCGCCGTCGCCGTCGTCTCGCACCCCGCGTCCTCCGCCAAAGCGCACGCCGCCGTCCCCACCGCTGACCCCCCTCCCACGACCAACGCCCGTCCACCTCGCCGCGCTCGCCCCTTCCCGATCATCGCCCTGTACGCCGTCAACGCCGCGAACGGGATCGCACACGCCTCCTCGTGCGTCATCCAGCTCGGTTTCTTCGCCGCCGCGTGCGCCGGCGCCGCCGTCACCTCGGCCCACGCGCCGCGCCTCGACGTCGGCGCCGTCGCCCCGTACGCCTCGTCCCCGACCGCCCACCCGCGAACGTCGCGTCCGACGTCGACGACGACGCCCGAGTACTCGCGTCCGGGCGTCCACGCCGCGCGCGCGTCTCGCGGGCCGGCGTAGACGTCGACCGCGTACCCGTCCCGCACGGCGTTGACGTCGATGTGATTGACGCCCGCGGCGCGCACGCGCACGAGAATGTCGCGAGGACCGAGCTCTGGGCGCGGGACGTCGGTGACGACGGTGACGGTGCGCGTCGTCGCGCACGCGCGCGCCGCGCGCATGCCGACGGCGCGTTCGAACGATCGATGGATGAGCTCGCCCACGCGCGAACGAGTGACGACATTATAACGCGCGCCGCGGGGCGTTCGACGGTGCGAGACGAGAGATGCGCGCGACGACGACGATGGCGGCGGCGACGACGACGGTGAGAACGCCGCCAACGATGCGACCGCGCGCGGTGCCTCGAGCGCGCGTCGCGCGCGCGATGACGACGATGGCTTCGTCATCACCATCGCGCGCGCGCGTCTCGTCGACGACGCCGCGTCGTGTGCGCGCCTCCATCGCGCGCGCGACCGATCCGTCCTCCACTCCCTCTGACGACGACGACGCGTCGAGCGAGGACGAAGGGTCGGCGGTGAACCTCTCGAGCTCGTTCGCCGAGGAGCTCGCCAAGAGACGCGCGGCGGGCGAGGCGTCGTCGTCGTCTTCGAGCGCGTCTTCGAACCCGTTCGAACGCGGCGCGGGGAGTGGGACCGCGCCGCCGCGATTTTCACCCGATCGATCGACTCGACGCGCGGTGGACGAAGGGGATCAATTGGCGCGGTCGCGCGCGTTACAAGCCGAAGGTGCGCGTCGTCGTCTCGTTTGCGCGTCTCGTTCGCGCTTCGTCTCTCTTTCTCTCTCTTTCTTTCTCTCGACGACGATGATTGACCTCGATTCGCCCCGTACAGGTCTCGAGGGATTCCCCGCACGCGCGAGCGAACTCCTCAAGTTGGGATTCTCCACCTTTCTCGGGTTCGGTCCGTTCATCGCCGCGATATCCGTCGTCTTTTGTCTCACCTATCTCCTCTTCGGGAGCGACTTTATTCACTCCGGCGACGAGGGGTACGGATCGCCGGCGTTCGTCCCGGCCGAGGTGTTGCTCGGCGAACCGACGGTGGATCCAATGATTCCGTTCGACGATCCATCCGTCGATCGTCGATAGCGCGCGCGCTCGCACACCGCGAATGTAATCAATCAACCGCGGGCTGAAGTGAAAAACTGGCGGGAAAATCGCGATTGTCAAAATCTCTAACTTTCATCCGCACACGTCGTCGCGGGCGAGAGAGCGCGCGCGCGTGAGACGCGTGAGACGCGCGAGCGACGAGAAAATGTTTGGGATGTTTCGATCGCGAAAACCGCGCGATGCGAGCGCGCCGTCGACGCCGGTGAAGCGCAAGATGTCGACGCGGGACGACGATGTGGTGGGAGACGATCGGGCGGACGAGACGAGCGCGCCGGTGACGCCCATCAAGGGGACGCCCGTGCGCGTGGATCCGGTGGTGAAGAGCGTGTATAGGTACATCGATAAGAAGACGTACCTAGATTGGGGACTCACGAGCGATTGGTCGGTGGAGGGACCGAGAAAGAGACGATCGATCGGCGGAGACGGAGCGCCGACGACGCCGACGCCGACGGCGGAGAAGGACGCACGCGCGGTGAAGAAGATCAAGGTGGAGGAAGACGCGGAGGAGAATGAAAACGCGGCGAGCGAGGGGTACGGGGAGATGACGGAGGGTTCGATCGAGCGGTTGTTGCAGTTGTTGGGAGATTTGACGGGGGCGGAATTGGACTCGCCGCTTCCCGTGCGGACGCCGGAGAAGGGCAAGTCCAACGCCGCGGCGTGGGCGGATTTGAATCTCTGCGAAGAGAGCACGTTCATCGATGTCGGGAGTGGGTACGGAAAGGTGGTGTTTCACGCCGTGCTGTCCGCCAAGGTGGCCAAGTCAGTCGGCGTCGAGTACGTTCCCTCTCGAGCGCAAAAGGCGTCCGAAGTCCAGGCGGAACTCTTGAGCGGTGATCGAGCGTTCATGACGGACGAGGCGCGCGAACTCGTCTCTCCGCCTCGTTGCGAGTTGGAGCAAGGCGACGCGACGACTCGCGGGGCTTTCAAGTTTTCTCACATTTACATGTACGATCGAGTCTTCAACGAAAAGACAATCGCTTTGTTGGCCAAGCAACTGAACCGATCCAACTTTCAAGTGCTCGTGACGTACCAGCGCGTCGAGTTGTGGCGACGCCTAGGGTTGCGCGACGTCGAGCACGTGCACTCGTTTACGATGCGCACGACTGGCGGGCAAAACTTCAAGGCGTACATTTTCGTGAAATCGAGTTGAGGCGTTTTGATGACGACGAAATTACGAAATTAGTTGGCGGCATACTGTAGCTGATGTATCAATGAGACTAGTGAATGGTGAGAATCCTTTCTTCTTTAACTAGACGTTCCAACGGGCTCGGTCTTCGAATCGTTCTCCTTCGCCTTGAGCTCCGCCTTGTACGCGCGAAGCGCCACTAGTCCCTCCTCCAACACCGTGGCGTCCTCGCCGCGCTCCTTAAACTCTCTGATGAGAGCTTTGAGCTCAGTCTCCGTGGCGAGCTTGCGTTCCTCTAACTTTTTCTTGCGCGGAAGTCTGTTCTTCATCATATCCTCCATCTGTTTCGCTTCCTCCTCACTCATACCAGCCTCGATCGCGTTCTGCTTCGCGTACTGAGGAGCCTTCTCCGCCTCCTTGGCTCGCCATTCAGCCAACCACTCCTCGTTCCAGATGATGGACGGACCGGTGTACTCTTCGCCCTCTTCCAGGAATTCCGCGTCTTCCGGAATGACGACGCAGCCGAGAGGAATCTTAATGTTGATACCCTCCGGCGCCTCGACGGTGGCTTGGGCGCCGCCGTTACGCAAAAACACCTGAATACCCGTCGTGAAGACGTTGTTCCAAAACCAATAGAGCGCCAAACCCGCCGGAACGGTGAGGGAAATGTAGCCGATGAAGAACGGCAACAACTTCAACAGCACGGATTGGTTTTTCATCTCGTCGGTTTTTTCATTCTCCTCGGGCTTCAACACTTCCATGCTCACGAATTGGGAAATCGTCGTGAGAATGGGAAAAATCAAATACAGAGAGGCCTCGTCCCAGCCGATGGGAGGTGCGAAGTCGGAATCGAGCGGAAGCAACCAACTCAAATCTCTCGCGTCCGTCGGACCGGCGAGGGAGGGAATGAAGAACCAAGATTCATCGAACGCGCCGTCGATGCCCGCGTTGTTGAACGCGCGATACAGTCCTGCGAGCACCGGAAATGTCAGGAGCGCCGGACCGCATCCCGCGAGCGGGTTCACGTTGTTCTCCTCGTACACGCGGTTGATTTCGGTGTTCATTCTCTCCTGATCGTCGGCGTACTTTTCACGAATCGCCGCAATCTGCGGTTGCAAATTCTTCATGTTGAGCGAACTCACTACCTGATCTTTCGTCAAAGGATACGTCACAGCCTTGACCAAAATCGTCACTATGATGATGGCGTTACCCGTCGAATACGGCACCCCGAGCGCTTGTAACTGTCCCTGGATCGAAAACAACAGCTTCTCCAGCGCGTCGGACACCGGCGCGAGCCAACCCTCCATTCTCTGCGGCGCCGCGATTTCGCCACTCGCGATTTTCGCCGCGCGCTCCTCTGCCTGCACCGCCTTCATCGCGTCCATCAATGACGACCCATCCACCGCCACCGCCGCATCGCTCACATTCGCGATCTCCATCCCTCCTCTCGCGCTCGCGTGCGCGTCCGCGAGCGCACCGGCATCCAACGCGCTCAGCGCCGCGCTCGCGTGCGCGCTCGCGTGCGTCCCCAACTCTCTCGCCGCGTCCAACGCGTGCGCGACGTCCATCGCGCTCATCCCCTCGAGCGCGCGCGTCGTCGTGCGCGCGCGTCTCGTCATCGTGCGCCCGACGCGCGCGTCGACGCGCGATCGCGCCGACGTCGTCGTCGTCGCGCGCGCGCGTCCACTCGCGCGCGCGCCCTCGAGCCTACCGTCGACACGGCGCGCGCGCGCGCGCGAGACGCCGAGAATCGCGCCCGAGGCGACGGGAACGCACGACGACATGTCGTCGCGATGTGCGCGCGCGAGTGCGGTCGCTCGGCGCTCGGCGACGGCGTCTCACGGCGCGCGCGCGACGGACGGGGACGGATAACTTTGAGGGGATCTCAAAGAGGGACACATTGACCGATCATGACTCGACCGTACAATATTTACCCATACGGGATCGGCTCGAATGGGAACAGTCTGCGCGGACCGGCGTCGTGCGTCGAGCGCGAGAGCGCGGCGCGTGGTCTCGCGCGCGAACGAACGCGAGAGCGATGCGTCGGGCCTTTACGCGCGCGGTGGCGCTCGAGCGCGGTGTCGTCGCCGAATCAGCGCGCGCGAGCGTCGCGAGTTCCACGGGACGCGCGGCGGTGGAGGTGGAGGCGTCGCGCGGGGAGCGGTGGCGCGCGAGCGACGAGAGCGCGAGCGCGAGCGATGGATTCGACGTCGCGCGCGCGTTCGCGGCGGGAGGAATGATGGCGGACGGAGGATTGGGTTCGCGCGTGTTGGACATGTGGCTCATGGCGGTGCCGAAGAGAAAGGTGACGCCGAGTCGACGAAAGAAGAGGAATCAGTTTAAACGAGTCCCGTTCATCGAGAGCGTGGTGCGATGTAGAGTGTGTGGGAAGGTAGATCTGCCGCACGTGCGGTGCTGCGAACGCGAGTCGGTGGAGAGGGACCGAGGCGAGAGGGACGCGGGGGAGCCGTGAGGCGAGCGAGAGGCGCCGACGCTGAGGTTTTCTTTTTGCTTGTCATTTCAAAAGAAAGTGGAGATATTTTTAACTTGCAGCTACGCGTGCACGCGCCGAACTTAATGAACAAATTATGACTCGAAGTTGTGTTCCTTCAACCAAACCTTGGCCTCGCCGAACTTGGACTCGTCGGTCGGGCGGCCGTCCTCGCGCCACTTCTTGATCCAAGCCTCCGCGGCCGCGCGTTGGTCGGCGGTCAAGTTGTCGGCGGCAACGAAGGCCTTCTTCGTGACAGTCGTGACTTCAACGGTGGTTGACGTGGTGGAAGCGGCGACCGGGGTCGGCGCCGGGGTCGGCGCCGGTGCCGGTGCCGCGGGCTTGATGGTGGTCTTCCACGAATCAATCCACTGCTGCGCCTCCTTCGCGTTCGCCACCGGATCAGACTTCGGCTTGGCGGGAGCTGGCTTCGGCGCTTCAGCCGCGGCCGGCTTCGGCGCTTCAGCCGCGGCCGGCTTCGGCGCGTCCTTCTTCCAAGCGTTGATCCATCCTTGCGCTTGCTTCGCGTTCACCACCGGATCAGACTTCGGCTTGGCGGGAGCCGGCTTCGGCTTCGGCACCGACGCAGATCCTTCCTTAGTGTACTTGGCGAGGAAGCTAGTGAACCAGCCTTCCGTAGTACTTTCACCACCCTTGCCAGTCGGTGTCGGGGCCGCAGACTTGGTCGCGTTCATCGCCGCCTTGCGCTCCGCTTCGAACTTCTTGTTCTCCGTCTCGTACACGAGGGCGAGCGTCCCGGCGATACCGAAAGCGGCTTCACCCGAGATGTTCAAGAAGTCGCCAGAATCATCGTTCGCCTTGGCAAGAGTAGCCTCCGCCTTGACTTCTTGAGAGGAGAGAAGCGCATCAATGTCGACGGTTGTGCCCGTGATCTTCTCTTCCTTGGCAGCCACGCGAGGTTGGAGGGCGCCGCCGAACGGATTGCCCGGCGTGCGCGGGAGAACCTTGGAGAACGGAGCGACCGTCTTCTTCTCGACAGTGCGCTTCTTGTAGACCGTTCTTTCGGCGGTCGCAGCAGAGACAGATCTGGACGCCTTCTTCGCGGCGAGTTCAGCCTTCTTGGCCTCTTTCTTGGCGGCAGCTTCCGCAGCAGCTTGCTGACGAGCCGCAGCGGCTTGAGCCTTCTTGGCCTCAGCCTCAGCCTTCTTCGCGGCGTCCGCCGCCTTCTTGGCCTCCTTTTCGGCAGCCTTCTTTGCGGCATCCGCCGACTTTTCAGCCTTCGGCGCGGTCGGCGTGGACTCCATGTATTGAGAAAAGTCAATACCGAAGTCGAAGCCCATGTCCATGTCGGCGGCGGCCGGAGCAGCCTTCTTCGCGGTGGCGGCCTTCTTCGCCTCAGCTTCAGCCTTCTTCGCGGCGGCGGCGGCTTCGCGCTCAGCCTTCTCGGCAGCCTTCTTCGCCTCGGCGGCCGCCTTCTTGGCCTCCTTTTCGGCAGCCTTTTGGGCGTTGGCGTCAGACTTGCTCGCCTTTGGCGCGGCCGGCGTGGACTCCATATATTGAGAGAAGTCAATACCGAAGTCGAAGCCCATGTCCATGTCGGCGGCGGCCGGGGCAGCCTTCTTCGCGGCGGC
>Ga0181589_10003229_pt1 | contig 12939 bp, 7 predicted proteins | sample 071ome_25_FD_132444 | JGI IMG/M metagenome (GOLD analysis project Ga0181589, IMG submission 132444) | Coastal salt marsh microbial communities from the Groves Creek Marsh, Skidaway Island, Georgia - 071410BT metaG (megahit assembly) | ecosystem: Environmental > Aquatic > Marine > Intertidal zone...
CAGGACGAGCTTGTTGGCGCGCTCCTGGGTGTACATGGTGGAGGCCGTGAAGCTGTTCAAGGAGACCCACGGCAGGTTCCCGAGGAGCGGTGGCGATGCGGACGAGAGGAGGCTGTACTGTTGGCTGCATCAAAACTTCGACACCACCACCACCATGTACACCCACGAGCGCGCCAACAAGCTCGTCCTGGCCTTCGGTGACCGCTGGCAGTCCGAGTGCTTCAAGAATCCATACGGCCCTGAACAACCTCGCAGACGCGCCCTCCGCGCAGCACGAATCGGGCGGCGATTCAGGGCCGACCACAGAGCGCACGAAACGACTCACATTTCAATTAAACTCAAACCACAACCATGTTAACTTTATTAGACTAGTATTCAAAGCTTTGACGGGCGTGCCCTCGGCCAAACGTGCGAACGGCCGACATCGATCGCGGCGATCTCGCCGGTGCGCGCGGCGCCCTGGACGTCCCCGACGATCGCGATTTTGCCTCGTAAGGCCTTGATATCACGATATATGCCGTCGACAGCGATCTTGAGCCCGCGACGACACCCAACGGAGCGACCTTTGGAGGGCCCTTCGATCGTCGACCGGAGGGCTCACGTTCACGCGCCGCACAGACGAGTTCCGCTCGAACGGAAGCACGTAAACAATGTTCATACGTATTACATTCATCGGTTGCGACCATATAAACAGGCAAATCGCGATGCGGCCGCGACGGGGTAGCGATCTTCCGCCCCGCGATCGGTCGTCGGGCCCTTGTATTCGGGTCGGAGCGATGCTGCTGGTCGTTTCTTTCTCGCAATTTTTCTTTAAGGATATCCTGAATTCCTGTATTACCGCTGAAATGCCCATCAAATCCCTTCACGAGCCGCAAAATGAGATCGCGATCCGGTCCCCGGTGTCGCGCTCCGCACGAGCGCTGTCCGCCGAATGATCGCCCTTCCAACGTCACCGCTGGGTATTGAATACAAATTAGGAGCAAGTGTCGATCGTACGCCGGTCCGCACGCGATACCTGGCCTTCGAACGGGGTCCCCTGCGTGGGTTGATCGTGCGCTCTGCCGGCCCGATGTCCCGTGTTTCACAGTCTCGGGTTCGGCCTGTGGTATACTGACAGTATTAAAGTACCACACACGAGATCAGCGCGACCGATGCCTCTGTCACGCGCGTCCGACCACCGCGGAAGATCGACCGGAACCAGGTGGCCGGCCTCGCCGCTCGCCGTCGGCGTCCGCGATCGGCAGGACACGATCGTGGCATGACTACATGATTTACATACTGCAGGAGAAACGGCGATCTTCTTCGGGACGTCTTCGAGCGTCGGCCGCCCGCCTCGAGAAATCGGGGCCATCGTCGATCGTGCGGTTTGAGGACGATTCTGGGGGATTCGTCGACTCGTATGGTACTGAGTTACATAGTTGGAGGGATTTGTGGAGTTTGAGGAGAAGGAATGGCGAAATGGTGTTGGGTCGGCGTGTCGGTCGATGCGGGTGTGCCTCGATCTGCCCGACGTCGTGCTCGCCGTTCGCCCTCCCGGTCGACGGTCGGAGTCGGTCGGAGCGAGCACGTGTTAGTTAGAACTGGGCAAAGCAACGCGTGCTGACGAACGAGCGAAGCGCGTAGCGCGAGTGAGAGAGTCAGGACGCACATCCGTCGGGGTACCAACCAACACGTACCAGTCGCCTGCGCAATCGCCTGCGCAATCTGTCGTTGCCCCCAACACTTTTGGCTTCCTCTTGATACTATTCGCCAGCACGGCCCCCTTCATTTTGAATCGATCCGTCAGCTTCCCCACATTCTCTTCCATCAGCGACTGATCGATCGTCAACGCCTCGGGAAACTTCCCTGCGACTTCGACGACCCCGTCCGCACTCAACCCGAGCGTTCCCTCCAAATACTCAATCGCCCGCTCCACGATCTCCACCTCCACGACCGCCTCCACCTTCTCCTGCCGCCAATAGAGCTGTGAGCCGTACCCAAACGCCTGCTTCACCGCCTTTGTCGCCCTCGACTCGTCCATCCCCCGCTCCAGCAGCATGGACAGGCACGACTCGAACGCGGCCATCGACGCCTCGGGAATTGCCAGGTCCGCGTTGGCAGCCATCGTCCGTGTGCTGGTGACTGCAACAAGGACCACAGGACTCGTTGGTCGTCGCCCTTGCCCGATCGAAGAAGCGTTCGTATTCGCCCCGACAATCGCCCCGCTCCTCGCAGCCGTGAACCTCATTGCGATCATCTGCATACGTACGTGATCGACCGATCGACCGATCGACCGATCGACCTCTGAAGTACCAATAACAAAAGAGTGGCCCCTGTTCTTGAAGTCGCCCACAAACCAACTGGCGCCCCGCCAGAACGCGCCAGATCAATCAATCCACCAGTCACCGCCCACCCGGTGATGCAATACTTCGGATACGAGTCGTCCAAAACAATGGAAGAGGCAGCTGCGAAGCTTGAGACTATGAACGTGGGCTCGAATGATGGCGTCCAGGCCGACAAGGTACGTCTTCGTTCTCGTCCGGCCGGCTTGGAGGGTGTACCCGATCGCATCGGTCGTACCGGCAGCAGTTCGTCGGGGCCGATGCGCGGGGCGCCCGTGGGGAGGGGAGGTCGTCCGTCGCACCGCCACGGACGCCACTGATTTTGAACACGAACGAACGAATACCCACTGCGACCCGTCCCCATCGCACGCAATACAGGTCGTGGACCCGGAGCTTGCTGCCAAGCGCGAGGCGAAGAAGGCCGCCAAGGCCGCGGAGAAGGCGGCGAAGGAGGCGAAGAAGGCGGCGTTGAAGGCTGAGGAAGATGCCCGCCGACAGATGCTTCTGACGCAGGCTGACCCGAACGACGCGCTGAGGGATATGTATGGGGATGCGCCCATGGTGCAGTCGAGGGCTCGGACGGGCAAGGTGTGGACAGAGGTGAGCAAGTTGGATGGGGATCTGGAGGGGCAGGAGGTGTTGGTGCGGGCGAGGTTGCAGGCGGTGCGGAGCAAGGGCAAGTCGGCGTTTCTGGTGCTGAGGCAGGCGACGTCGACGGCGCAGGCGTGCATGTTTGTGGATGATGAGACGGTCAGTAAGCAGATGGTGAAGTACGCGAGTATGATCCCGAAGGAGTCGATTGTGGACGTGGGGGGCTTGGTGGTGGCGTCCAAGGTCGAGTCGTGCAGCCAGTCGGACGTCGAGTTGCAGGTGAGGGAGATCCGGTGCATTAGCCGTGCGGCCGAGGTGCCGTTTGATGTGATGGATGCTGCGAGGAGCGAGCAGGAGATTGACGAGGCGCTGGCGCGGGGGGAGAAGATGGTCCGGGTCGGGCAGGACACCAGGCTGGACAACCGCGTTATCGACCTCAGGACGCCGGCCAATAACGCCATCTTCAAGATTCAGTCGGCCGTGTGTCAGCTGTTCAGGGAGGCGCTGCTTTCCAGGGACTTTGTGGAGATCCACACGCCCAAGCTGCTGTCGGGAGCGTCTGAGGGGGGCGCGGCCGTCTTCCACGTCGACTACATGGGTCGACCCGCGTGCCTGGCGCAGAGCCCGCAGTTCTACAAGCAGATGGCCATCTGCGGAGATATGGCTCGGGTGTTCGAGATCGGGTCGGTGTTCAGGGCCGAGGACTCCAACACGCACCGCCACCTGACAGAGTTCATCGGGCTGGACATGGAGATGTCCATTTACGAGTCGTACGAGGAGGTGCTCGATGTGCTGGATCATCTGTTTGTCTATATGTTCCAGGGGCTGCAGGGGCGGTTCGCCAACGAGCTGAGCGTCATCTCGCAGCAGTATCCCGTAGAGCCGCTCGAGTACCTGCCCCAGACGCTGCGCATCACCTTCGCCGAGGGCATCAAGATGCTCCACGACGCCGGCCACAACGTGCCGCCTCTGGATGACCTCAACACCGAGATGGAGAGGACCCTCGGGAGGCTGGTCAAGGAGAAGTACAAGACCGACTTTTACATCCTGCACAAGTTCCCGCTCGGCATCCGTCCCTTTTACACGATGCCTGACCCGGAGGACCCGGACTACTCGGCGTCGTTCGACATCTTCATTCGCGGAGAGGAGATCATCAGCGGCGCGCAACGAGTGCACGACGCTGAGCTGCTCACACAGCGGGCTCGGGAGCACGGCATCCCGCTGGACCAGGTCCAGTCGTACCTCGACGCGTTCAAGTGCGGCTGCTACCCCCACGGAGGCGCCGGCGTGGGTTTGGAGCGCGTCGTCATGCTCTTCTGCGGCCTGAACAACATCAGGAAGGTGGGTATCGACCTCGACTTTGACTTTGCCGGCATGCCCGTCCCTCGCTCGCCCATTCGCTCACTCTTCGTTCGTTCGTTCGTTCGTTTCGTTCCCAGACCTCGATGTTCCCTCGCGACCCGAAGCGACTGGCCCCGTAGTGGCAGGAGAGAGCCAGAGGGGGTGGCCGCGAGCGACGTCGCAACGATACATCCCTCCTCGTAATTGTCATCATCAATACCCCCCTTCGAAATCCATGTCCTCGAGCTCCGGCAGCGGAAACCGGAGGATCGCGGCCAGACCGCTCAGCTGCTCGAGCTGCGCCCCCGAACCGTGCGCACTGCTCAGCACAAACGCCGTCCCGCCGCCGCCCCGCACGTCCTCGACCAGCTTCTCGTACTTGAGCCGTATCCGCGGGTCGGCCGTCCGGAATAGCCCGTCGGAGATGAGGAGCGTGTCGATGGCCCCCAGTTCGTGCGCCGCGTTCACGTGTCCCGGTCCGTAAAACGCGCGCGCCGGCTCGGACCCGAGCATTGTCAGGAAGCTCTCCATCGCCCGACTTTCTTGGACAGCCTTCGTGTCTTGGATCCTCGGCAGGACGTCTGGCGACGATAGCACCTCTTTGATCGAATGCTTGTACGCCGTGGACGCCGTCGCCAGGACGATCTTCGACTTGTTCAAAAGGAGCGCCTTGGACGCGGCGTCCTGTTGCCGCTTGACCGACTCGGCGTTGATGTGAGCCAACAGCGACTCCTTCGCAAACCCCGGACCGGCGATCACGAGGCACTTGACCTGGCGAGGAACGAGCGAAGGTGAGGGAGTAAGCGAGCGAGCGAGATGGCGAATCAGCGAGTCTTCCGCAGCTGGCCTTAACAACAACAACACGACGCACCGTGTCCCAGTCGACGTGCTGGACGATCGCGCTGTACACCCGGTCGTAGAACGTGGCGATCGACTTCTCGTAGTTTGTCATGGCCGCGGCCCCCTTTTTCTTCGGCGAGCTCGTCTCCACCTTGGCCTTGGTCAGCGTGCAGTTGGTGCCGACCAGACAGACGATCGCGTGCCCTTCCGTGATCATCACCACGGCAAGATCGGCGCTCGCCGCCGGATCCAGGGCCTCTCGAAGCTTCTCCAGCGAGATCTTGTCCCACTGCCCCTCTTTCTTTATCGTCAGCGCGCGACTCGGCGCAATCTCCAGCGTGTGGTAGGCCCCCAGCTTGACGTGCTCGTTCTCCGTCAGGTTCCGACCCTTGAGACGAATCTCGTGACCCTCGCCGTCATACTCAATCGACTCCACCGCCACGCACAGCGTCAACCGGATTTTCTCGACGTTGGCGTTGTTGTTGCCCACCGAGACCTTCCGGTACGTGGAGGCCGACACCGCGTCGCCGACGCGGAGGATGTTGTACAGCAGCCAGATATCCTCTGCGTCCTCGGGGATGAGCCGTAACGCATTGTCGCTGTTCGCAAGCATGCCCGAGAGCTTGCCGACCGTCACGTGAGCGTGCTGGCCATGTTGGGCGGCCTTTTTGGAGTTGGAGCTGCTTGGGAGCTTCATGGCGGGTGCCGAGTCGCTCGCGGATCGGTCGATCGGTCCCGACCGACTGAGCGCGGAGGCGTGGTGAAAGGGAGAGGATAGGCGCCGTGAATTCTGAATCAATTGTCGCCAACCAACAATGGGGCCGGCTGTGCAGTCACACGTGTTGAAAATTTTCAAGCACATTGGGCTCGCTCGATACGGGGACACAAGAGAGAGAGACCTATCAGATTACCACATACAGATAGACGACGCCCGAAAGCACAGACGACGCGGACTGGACAGCCATGGCAATTAGCGGGTTGAATCAAAAAGTTGCTCCCGCCCCTGTTGGCGTACTCCCGGCCCGGCGGGGGCCCTCCCCCCTGCGGTACGTCTTCCGTTGTGATGTGTTTCCATGGATTGATGCATTGGGCGTCAAATGCCCCCGTTGTCCTCGTCGTCGCTCGCATTTCCTCACGCGCACGTCGATCCGTACCTCGCCGCTCGCGCCTTCAGGACACAAACGACCAACCTGGTCGTCGCATCGCACTATTATTTCCGCACCACCGGCCCGAGCCCGGGCCATGTCGTCGCCCGGGCGGCGCCCGACGAGTCCGACTCGTCGTCTAAGTCGTCGGACGCCGCTCCCGAGCCTCCCAAGTGGTGGATGACAGACGTGCCCGACAACGTTCGACGGGTGACGAGCGTCCAGGAGTTGGTAGATGAGCTCCAGGAGTCGGCGGAGAACGACCAGCTCGTCGTCTTCGAGTGCTTTGCTCCTTGGTGCGGAAGCTGCAAGGCGCTGTTCCACAAGCTGAAGAAGATCTGCAAGGAGAACGACGACGTCAAGTTCGTGCTGCTGAACTTTGAAGACAACCGCAAGCTGGCCAAGGGTCTCGGCATCAAGGTGCTACCGTACTTCCACTTTTATCGAGGAAGCGACGGCAAGGTAGAGGAGATGACGGCCAGTATTTCGAAGATCCAGCGTATCAAGGACGCGATTGTGCGGCACAAGTCGCCGAGGTGCTATCTGCCGACGAGTTCCATTCAGCCGTTCGTTCGTGAGTACCCCGACGTGCAGCCGAGCGCGGTGAACGCGGCACGCGAGACGTCGATGGTTTGATGACGATGGTGGTGATATGTAATCGCGAAGGCGCTGCCTGCGGAACAGGGGAACTACCTGCTCCAGTTCGTGCTCCAGTGCTACCAGTCGGTGGGTGCGTCGGCACATCTGGGCAGACCGCGTCCTCTCATCTCTTATCCTCCAGGCGTGGCCTTCAGGCCAACCTCGCTCCCAGCACGCTCACTTCTCAAATCAGGTACGTCTCACCGTGACACATTTGCAGATTCGTCAACAACAGCACCAACATTGGCGGGACGCACGGAGCGGGCGAGCTTCGCCGCGGAAGATTCTGCTGATTTCTGCCCTCTTCGTCGTCGTCCCTCCCCGTTCCTACGCGCCCCGCGCTGTGCGAATATGGGAATCAGATCGTAAATGCGTCTGTTTGCCGCGGGCTGGATGATACGAGAGGGGCGGATCTGCTCGCCCAGTTGTAGTAGGAAATTCGCCTACGTCGACCAGCCTGCCACGTTTCTCACCTGCCCGCTCCCCACCTCACCGCTGCAGTTTGTTGCCTGGTCCGCTTCAATCTGTCGAACAGAATGTCTGTCCTCCCCCGTGCCGCTGCCCCCGTTGTCTAGGTGGAACACGTCAAAGACGTGTTCCACCCTGCTGGCGTGTTCGTCGAGTTCTATCGAATCCAGGTTACCGCTCATGCGGTAACCTGGATTCGCGCATCAGGGCTTCGATCGCATGTCCAGTCGATTTTTTTTACATAACCATTTCCGTTGAGCCCTTCGCGTTTCGTTCGAGATGTAAATCAACCCACCGGAAGTCTAGTACCGCCGACGGGGCCGGAGCGTCATCCTCGTCCGCCGGATGCCCACGGGGAGGTCCTCGTCGTCCTCGTCCGACCCGTCGTCGTCGTCGTCGTCGTCCGATCCGTCCCCGTCCCAGTGGATCGAAGACCCCGAAGTGGCAGACTCTTCGTCCTCGGAGATGATGAGCGCGTCGACGCTGTCCTCCTCCTCTTCCCCCTCCGAGTAGTCAGGATCGTCTTCCTCGTCCTCGTCCTCGTCATTATCGTCGTCCGCACCGACAGCCCCACCGCCTCTCTGGAGATCGACGGGGTGATCGGCCCATGGGCCGACAAACTCCTCACGAAGCGCCTGCGCCAGGGCTGCGAGACCCGGATAGGCGTACTCATCCTCGAGGATGAGTGCATCCTCCGGAACGGCGGGTCGCTGGACCCGGTCTTCGCCTCCGTCCCCGTTGCCGTTGCCGACCCCACCGTCTGCGCCGAACGACAGCATCGCGCGCAGCTTGTATGTAATCTTGAGCGGCACCATCGACTGACACATCGGGCACGTCGCCTTCCGGGACTGAGCAAAGCACGACTGCAGCCAGGAAAGCAGGCAACTCTGGTGATAGGCGTGTCCGCAGGACAACCCCATCGTAACGTCCGTATCGTCCCGATCGCCGTCCCGATCGCCGTCCCGATCGCCGTCCCGTTCCCGACCCTCGCCGGTGATGATGGTGCCCCAGCAGATGGCACAGTTGCCGCCCATTCGTTCGACTTCATCGCGGGTGACAGGGTGCCAGTGCATCGGCTTGACCTCCATCGCCACCCTCTTGACGTGCTCGACGAACCTGATGATCGGGTTCGTCCAGAACACGACCGAGGCAAAGGTGGAGAACAAGAACCCCGCGCCGTACACCCAGCAGACGGCCGGGAATGACAGCAGTATGCAGTGCTGGAAGATCCGGCAGGCGATGGCCACGATCTTGATGTACTCGCGAGCGTGCACCGGCGGGTCCCCGAACACGACGTAGCTCACAAAGACAGCCACGAGCGAGAACCATTTCTCGCACGACAGCCGCATGATGGCGAGCGCAATCTCGATCAGCGGTATCAGGCTCCTGTGCTCGGCCGACACCATCTGCCCCAGCTCCACCGTGTGCTTCTCGGCCAGAAGCAGGAACCGAGAGGCGTCTGTCGGTGGCGCCGGGCGGCCAAACAGGAATCGCATCGCCGCGATCGGGCCTCCGGCGGCGTTCGTCGCGTTGGTAGCCTCAGCACCGTCGTCACCTTCTTCGCCAGCACCGCGAACCGTTTTCTCCATAAACTCTCGCTGCATCGCGATGAACGACAAGGGCGTGTCGACCTCCGAGCTGTAGAAGAACCCACCGAACAGCACGTGCTGCAGCCGCTCTGTCTCCCCGGCGCTCTTACCCTCCTCCTCCTCCTCTTCCTCCTCCTCACCATCACCGTCGTCGCCAGGAGCAAACTCGAGGGCCTCGAGCGCCCACCGGGGATGCGCCGTCAGCATCTTCGCGTTGAGGGCAATCGCGTGCTCGTGATCACCACCGCCGCCACCATCCCCGCGCTCGTCAGTCAGAGACACGAGCACGTCTCGCTCGACCATCCAAGTGACCATGTCCCGCTGTCCGGTCGACACGCAACCGCTGCCGTCCGCCAGCGGACCGAAAACCGAAGCCGCACACTCATACAGCGTCGTGTTGGACATGATCCCGATCAGCTCCTCCGTCACGTACTCGGCGCGGATCCCACCCGCCCTGCCCTTTCTCTTCGCCGCACCACCCAGCTTTCCCCACATGCTGTATGCGTGCAGGTGGGACCAGGTTTCCACCTGGCCCGTCTGCAGCGCGCCCAGCGCGGCCTGATACTTCATGTACTCCACGCTCTGCGCCGACTTGACTGCAATATTCTCCAGAAATAGCGGCATCACGATCGCATTCACCATCGCCAGGAACGTCAATCCACACACAAACGCCAGCGGCCGCACGTTCTGCCGCAGCCGGTCCCAGAACCGAGGCTGTGCGGGAGGCACAGCGTCCTCCGTGAGCGTCCTCCCAGTCAAAACCCGCACCGTCATCCACCTGTTCCGCATCACGTCCGGAACCAACCACCTTCCGAACGGCATCTCCAACCGCGGCGGCCTCGTAAGCACCCGCAGCCTCGAAGCCATCAGCTGGACGCAGGGCAGCACGACCAACAGCTCGACCGCAAAGTGCGGCAGCTCAAACAGGATGCTGGAGACCTCGGCGCCAAAGTTGCTCTCCCACGAGTTGAAGAGAAACGGAACGAGGCGCCAGACGATACTCACAAAACACTCCCGGGGAATCGCCTCCTCACCGGGCAGCACGCCCCCCAGTCCCAGCTCGATGAACAGACGCTGCAGGCCCAGCGCCGACGACAGCACGAAATTCCAAATGCTCAGAGCCTTGCGCCACCCGTTCAGGCTCCACCGGTACGAGTTTGTGCAATATGCCAGCCCAGAGAGCCCACGCTCCTTCCCCGGCCCGGTGCAAAAGTGATACACCGACCCCCACCCCGAGAAGCTCTCATCCTGCATCAAGAAATGCGCAAACGAAAGCGTCGAGAGCAGGCTCCACGCCATCGTCCGCAGCGTCCACAGATCGTCCTGGCCGGGTGGCCTCAGCACAAACACACCACCGTGCACTGCCGACGACAGCACGATCCACGACCATGGATGCCACCCGGAGACCACGCAGTACCCGACGCCGAGCGCGACCAAGCCGAGCGCCACGACGTGCTGGCCGACCGCACGAGGCCTTCGCCCGAATCGATACGGGTCAACGTGGAAGATGAATTCCACACGCCCCGCCTCCATGTTGTTGACCGTCGTCCTAACCTACCGATACCGGGTACCCATACTGAGACGTGTCTGGTACGTACGGGTGCCGGCGGGCTGACTTGTATGGGTTATTCTGTCTGGGTACGTCGCAAGCTCAGTTGTCTTCAGACGCAAACTGCGGATAAGTTCCTCACGTGATCTCTCTCCTCCCATCACATTCATCCATCGAGACAGACATTTGTTGATTGATTCCGATGGTGCAGTCTCTGCTGCCATTGTCCATGGCACGGGGCGGCCACTTAGGCCAGCCGCTCAACCCGATCGCTGGTCGTCGAAGGCTAGTCTCTGCTGCTCGTCTCGGTCGTCTCGGTCGTCTCGGTCGTCTCGGTCGTCAGCGGCCGGCGGTGTTTGCCGGCGGATTCAAGTTCCCGGAGCTGCCGGAATTCCAGAATCCGCTTGACGCGATCAAAGAATCGCTCGCCACGAACACGAGCGCGGGCGCTGCCCGCGCTCGCGGCCCCGCGGCCGCCAAGGCAGACACGGTGTTCGTGGCCGGCGCTTCAGGGAGGCTGGGGATCCGTATCGTATACGAGCTTGCCATGGCGGGCTACCGAGTCCGGGCGGGGGTGCGGAGCCAGGACAAGGCGGATGGCTTTGACGAAGAGCTGGACGGCCTATGCGTCTCGCTGGGGGCCGAGCTGGACAAGAAGGCGCGCTCGAACATCAATCTGGTCTATTGTGATCTCCAGGATGAGGAGAGTATCGAGCCTGCCATTGGGAACGCGTCGCGGGTCATCTGCGCGGTCGGCGCAGCGGAGAGCGAGTTTACCAACCTGAGTGCGCCCAAGCTAATCGACTTCGAGGCAACTGAGACGCTGATTACTGTGGCTGCGGCGTGCAACGTGGACCAGTTTGTTCTGGTGACGTCGTTGGGTACGGGGAAGCTGGGTTTTCCGGCGGGTGTGCTCAACCTGTTTGGCGGGATTTTGATCTGGAAGCGCAAGGCGGAGGAGGCGCTGGAGCAGTCTGGTATGCGCTACTTGATCGTGCGGCCGGGAGGGATGGAGCGGCCTACGGATAATCATCGGGTGATGGGGTATAATATGCGGCTGGCGACGAGGGATTCGCTGTTCGGGGGGACGGTGAGCAGGCTTCAGATCGCCGAGCTGATTGCTGCGGCCGTGGCGTCGCCGGAACTTGCCACGTGCAAGTGCGTCGAGGTGGTGGCGGAGCTCTGGATCCCGGAGCGTTCATACGAAGAGCTGCTGAGTGGGATGCCGGTTGAGGTTGACCAGGAGGCGAGGGAGGAGGCGGTGGGGAAGATTGCGGCGCTGACGTCTCAGGAGGGGCGGCTGCAGGCGAAGATCGAGGCGCTGTCGGCCGATCTCGGGGAGACGAGGGACATGATTGCCGAGCTGCAGGTGGCGGTGAAGGAAGCGCGTGCCGAGGAGAAGGAGGTGCTGAAAGAGAACACGGAGGTGCTGCGGGCGGCCCAGCAGACGGAAGCGGAGATTGCGTCGCTGCGGGAGCTGGTCGAAGAGCAGAAGCTGCTGGCCGAGGCGGCGAAAGCGGTGGCCGGTGCGCAGCAGCGGGGTATCGCGGCTGGAGTGATGTTGTCGCCGCAGGAGATTGCGAGCATTCGCGAGTCTGTGCTGTATCCGCCGATCGAGGAGGAAGAGGAGGAGGAGGTCGTGGCGGCGGGCAAGAAGAAGGGATCGGCGTCGCCGTCGCTGTTTGGCGGATTCCAGCTGCCTGGCGTCCAGTTGCCCAAGGCCGAGGCGGCGGAGGAGGAAGAAGAAGAAGAAGCTGAGGCAGAGGCGGTGGTGGCGACCCGAAAGGCCGGCAAGAAGTCGAACGACTCGTTGTTCGGAAATATGGTTGCGTTCTTGGAGGGTGACGCACGTCGCGACGCCGATGGCGATGTGGAGGATGACGAGGATGACGAGGAGGCTGAGGTCGCCGAGCAGGAGCCCGAAAAGCCGGTAGCGGCAGCGCGGGCTGAGTCCGAGGATCCCAAAGACGCTGGTTTCCTGGGCGGATTCCGCATTCGCAACATGTTTGGAGGCAGTGATTACGCTTTCATCGACGAGATCGAGACAGAAGGCGCTGACGAGGTGGAGGAGCCGGTCGAGGAGCCCGCCGCCGTTGCCGAGGAGCCGGCCGCCGTTGCCGAGGAGCCGGCCGCCGTTGTCAAGGAGCCAGTCGTCAAGAACCTGTTCCCGTCCATCGAGATGCCCAAAATGCCGTCCTTCGAGATGCCCAAGGTCGAGATGCCCAAGATCGAGGTCCCAACGACCGCTGCGCCAAGCGCGGGTGCGTCTGGGAATGTCGAGGAAGCCCGCGCGTGGATCCAGGCGTGGAAGGACAAGACCGGCGACGTTCTTCCCCCCCCCCCCCCCCCCCCCCCCCCCCCCCCCCCCCCCCCCCCCCCCCCCCCCCCCCCCCCGCCCCCCCCCCCCGCGGGGGCGCCGCCGGGCCCCCCCCCGGCGGCGGAGGAAACACCACAAA
>Ga0181589_10003231_pt1 | contig 12936 bp, 9 predicted proteins | sample 071ome_25_FD_132444 | JGI IMG/M metagenome (GOLD analysis project Ga0181589, IMG submission 132444) | Coastal salt marsh microbial communities from the Groves Creek Marsh, Skidaway Island, Georgia - 071410BT metaG (megahit assembly) | ecosystem: Environmental > Aquatic > Marine > Intertidal zone...
ACCGGCCGAGATACCCTTCGATACGATGCGAGACTTAGTATTTTTGCCAAGATGCAGCATCTTGGTACCAGTGTCGGCCTGCTGATGATTGTTCGCGATAGCAATCGAGTAGAATTCACCCTGGCTTTCATCACCCCTTAATATGCAGCTAGGGTACTTCCAAGTGACAGCCGACCCAGTTTCGACCTGCGTCCACATCACCTTTGCTCTGTCCCCCCGACAATCAGCCCTCTTTGTAACAAAGTTGTAAATGCCACCATTTCCATTTTCGTCGCCTGGAAACCAATTTTGAACGGTTGAATACTTAACTTCAGCGTCTTCTTCCACTACTATTTCAACAACTGCGGCGTGTAGCTGAGCCGTATCTCTTTTCGGCGCTGTACACCCTTCGAGGTAAGAGACATATGACCCTTTATCTGCAATTATTAAAGTTCGTTCAAATTGCCCGGTATTTTCGGCATTGATACGAAAATATGTTGATAGTTCCATGGGACATTTAACTCCCGGAGGAATGTAAACAAATGAACCGTCAGAGAAGACAGCACTGTTCAATGTTGCGTAAAAATTATCAGAAACAGGAACTACTGAACCTAAATATTTTTTAACTAAATCCGGATGCTCCTTAATAGCCTCAGAAATGGAACAAAATATTACTCCAGCTTTCTTTAATTCAGACTTGAAAGTTGTCCCCACTGAAACGCTGTCAAAAACAGCATCAACCGCAACTTTTCTCTCACCATCAGGTTTATCTGCTGGACCCTCGACTCCCGCAAGTATCATCTGCTCTTTTAACGGAATCCCCAGCTTCTCGTACGTTGCCAAAAGCTTAGGATCAACCTCATCGAGGGACTTTGGTTTTTCAACCATAGACTTAGGTCTTGCGTAGTAGTATTGATCCTGAAAATCAATTTCCGGATAATCTACCATAGCCCATTTGGGCTCTGTCATTTTTTTCCATCGTTCTAAAGCTTCTAATCGCCAGTTAGTCATCCATTCAGGTTCTAAATTTTTCTCAGATATCAGCTTTACAATGTCTTCATTTACGCCTTTTGGAGCATACTCCATTTCGATGTCAGTATCCCAGCCATACTTGTAAGTACTGACCTCCTTTACAGCATCTATCGTTTCCTGATCGACGCCGTCTTTAACCTGTAATGTATCCCCTGCTTCCATAACCATCTCCTAATTAAGCACTTCTTCGGCTCATAAATTTCTTACCCTCTTTGCAGTATGCACCTACAAAGCCATTGATGTCTTCTATAGTTGTACCCACACCTAAACTAATCCTTAAAGCGCTTTTTGATTGTTCATCATCATAACCCATGCATTGCAAGACAGCCGATCCCTTAACTTTTCCACTGGAACAAGCAGATCCGGCAGATACCGCGTATCCAGCCAAATCTAACTGCATTACCTGAGTTTCACCTCGCCATCCGGCGTTAATTATTAAGCTAGTATTCGGTAATCGCTTTGTCCCTTTCCCTACAAAAATAGTTTCGTTAAAAGATTCTTCAATCGAATTTTCTAGAATGTTTCTAAGTTCTTCAACACGGCTCCAAACACCTTTCTCTAAATCAACCAACGCTGCCGCAGCAGCGGCCGCCATACCTACCGCGCCGACAATATTTTCTGTCCCGGATCTTCTACCCATTTCTTGACCGCCACCAACTATTAGCGGTGAGAAAGGTATATTATCCTCCAATAAAAGAGCACCAACCCCTTTTGGACCTCCAAATTTATGTGCAGAAACGATTGCTCTTTTTGCTCCTAGCCATTCAAATGAAAACGGTATTTTTCCAATTGCCTGCGTCACATCACTTAAAAATATATCTCTGGGTAAATCTTGAATAATACCGGTCTCCGAATTAGCCAATTGAACAGCAGACCTTGACGGATCATTAATTAAGACTTGGCCCGAAGGAAAGTAGTCAAAGTTGTTTCACACAAACTCTTAACGGCATCATGTTCAATCTCAGAACACCTTATTTTATGAGCGTTTAGGGCCAACGAAGCAGCCTCTGTTGACCCAGATGTAAAGACAATAGATTGGGGCTTACAGCCAAGTGAGCCAGCAAGACTATCTCGAGCATTTTCTAACAAAGATTTCGCCATGCGGCCCTCAAAGTGAACAGATGAAGGATTACCTAAAACATTCATCGCATCCAGCATTGCCCTGCTCGCTTCTGGTCTCAAATCGGTAGTAGAATTATGATCTAAATATACTCTTTGCATTGGTTCACATCAAATAAAGCATACACTTTAGATCCATAAATCAATCTGCTGGTTCTACGATAGAGATCAGGTCTGGGACAGCTGGGCAAGGAGCCAATTCATTTTCAATTACATCTGAAAGTCTCGTTTGATGTAAAAATACATAAACATGTGCACTTAAACCTTCCCATAACCTATTGGACAAAGACTGGGCTTTACTGCCAGAAACAGCGCCCTTAGCCCCTGCTCCGGTATGCAAAGCGTTCAACGACTCATCAACCGCCTCTAGCACATCTGAAACTCTAATTTCATGAACAGTTTTACCCAATTTGTAACCGCCGCCGGGACCGCGAGAAGCAATAACTAACTCTGCCCGTCTAAGTTTTACGAATAATTGCTCAAGATAGGCCAAAGAAATTTTCTGCCTCTTAGAAATATCTGACAGAGTTACTAAGTCAGAGCCACCGTGGAGAGCAATATCGCATAATGCTACCATCGCGTAACGTCCTTTGGTGCTTAGCTTCATCAACCGGCCTTTCTAAATTCATTGACGTTAACTCAAACAATGCTTAAGTGCACTGTATGGCAGCGCATCAGTCTAGTTTAGAATAATTCTAAAGTTTATGCCGAACACTGTCAACGTAATAGAACGCTTATTTGGAGTATTAGTGTATGCCTGAGGTAATTTTTCCCGGACCTGAAGGGCGTCTCGAGGGACGTTACCACCCACAAAAGGATAGAGATGCCCCAATCGCTATTGTACTGCACCCTCACCCACAGTTTGGGGGTACGATGAACAATAAGGTTGTCTATAACTTGCACTATACATTTTACAATATGGGTTTTACGGTCTTAAGATTTAACTTCCGAGGTGTTGGCCGTTCCCAGGGAGAATATGACCAAGGCGTGGGAGAGTTATCGGACGCAGCCTCTGCCCTAGACTACTTGCAGTCAATGAATAACAATTCGAAACATTGCTGGGTTGCGGGATTTAGTTTCGGTGCATGGATAGGGATGCAATTATTAATGCGTAGGCCTGAAATCACCGGTTTTATATCAGTGTCTCCGCCCGCAAACATGTACGATTTTTCTTTTCTAGCTCCCTGCCCATCCTCAGGGATGATTATAAACGGCGCAGCTGACAGAATTGCCCCACCTTCAGCAACTGTTGAGCTAGTCGAAAAATTAAGAGAACAGCGCGGTATTACAGTAACGCATAATGAAATGGAGGGAGCAGGCCATTTTTTTGAAGATCCTTATATGGACGAAATGCTAGACACAGTAACCTCGTACGTTAAAAGACGTTTAACTGAGACTACACGTTGATTTATCTAAAAAATTGACAGGCTTAGTGCTTAATTTTTAGCCTGAGCCAATTTGGCTAGATCTTTCGCTAAATTGAAGGAGCCTCTAATTCGATCACGATCTTTTGCCCAACTTCGAATAACCACCAGTTTGTTATCACGAATTTTTGCATAACCATTTTCGTTATCTATAAATGTAACCAAACCTGAAGGTGATTTAAATTTGTTATTGTAAAATTGAATAGTTGCTCCCTTCGGACCGCCATCAAATTTAGAAATTTGAGCCCTTTTACACATCGCTTTTATTCTAACAACCAGAAGCAATGTATTCACCTCTCTAGGTAACTCCCCAAATCGATCAATAAGTTCTGCAGCAAATCCTTCAAGTTCAACTTTTGAAGTCAAACCTGATAATCTACGATACAAGCCAAGTCTTGTATCAAGATCTGAAACATATTTTTCAGGAATTAAAACCGGCACCCCTAAATTTATTTGCGGTGCCCAATTATCGTCAAAATCCGACAAACCCTCAAGTTCCCCAGATCTCATTTTACTAAGAGCATCTTCCAACATAGACTGGTACAGTTCATAGCCAACTTCACGTATTTGACCCGATTGTTCGTCACCCAGCAAGTTGCCTGCTCCTCTAATATCTAAGTCTTGACTAGCTAGAGTAAAACCAGCTCCCAATGTGCTTAAAGACGCTATTACCTTCAATCTTTTTTCTGCTTCAGTTGTAAGTTTCTTTCTGGGCTTTGTGGTTAAAAATGCAAATGCTCTGGTTTTAGAACGACCTATCCTACCCCGGATCTGGTATAATTGAGCCAGCCCAAACATATCAGCATTACTTACAATTAAAGTATTAGCTCTAGGAATATCTAACCCAGATTCCACTATTGAAGTGGCGACGAGAACATCAAACTTTCCATCATAAAATTTATTCATGCGCTCATCTAACTCTGATGAAGACATCTGGCCGTGAACCTTAGTAAATCTTATTTCTGGAACTTGCTCCGTCAGAAAATTTTCTATTTCTTGTAAATCAGATATGCGCGGAGCAACAAAAAAAGACTGGCCGCCTCTGTAGTGTTCTCTTAGTAAAGCCTCCCTTACAACTATGGCATCGAATTCACTTACATAAGTTCTGATTGCGAGTCGATCGACTGGTGGTGTCCCAATAATTGAAAGATCTCGAACTCCCGAAAGTGATAACTGTAAAGTCCTGGGTATAGGAGTAGCCGTCAGTGTTAGAACATGGATGTCAGATTTTAATTGCTTTAATCGCTCTTTATGTCGCACACCAAAATGCTGCTCTTCATCAATTATCAGCAAACCAAGATTTTTGAATTTTACAGAGTTTGCCAGAACGGCATGTGTCCCTATTACTATATCAGCATGGCCCTCCGTGAGTTCCTTTCTAGTTCGCTCATTCTCTTTTAAACTTTCAAACCTACTCAATCCGCGAACTTCAACAGGGAATCCCCTGAACCTCTCTTCAAAACTCCTTTTGTGCTGTCGGGCAAGCAGTGTAGTCGGTGCGATCAATGCAACCTGGAAACCAGACATAGCAGCGACAAAAGCTGCCCGCATCGCTATCTCAGTTTTACCAAACCCTACATCGCCACAAATCAACCGATCCATTGGCTTACCAGATCCAAGATCACTAATTACTTCTTTTACCGCCACCAATTGGTCATCTGTTTCTTCATATGGAAATCTTGCAGCAAAAGCCTCCCACATTCCACTAACAGGTTCACATATTTGACCACGACGCAGCGATCTTTCGGCTGCTACACGAATAAGTTTTTCGGCTATGTCTTTTATTCGGTCCTTCAATTTGGATTTTTTAGCTTGCCAGGCACCGCTTCCTAATCGATCCAAAAGGCCCTCATCGTGGCCATAGGATGTTAAAAGTTCTATGTTTTCGACTGGCAAATAAAGTCTAGAATTCTCAGCATATTCGATCAGCAAACATTCATGTGCAGCCCCACCGATATCTAACACTTCTAAACCCATATAGCGGCCAACGCCGTGATCAATATGAACAACAAGCCCACCAATAGAGAGACTTTGAGCGTCCGTAAGAAAGTTTTCTGGTCTTCTCTTTTTTGGCCTCCTTATTAACCTCTCACCTAAAATGTCCTGCTCTGATATCACTGTAAATTCAGGAGTTTGAAAACCTTGATCTAGTGGCCAAACGCTCATGTGCACGACTGGGCTCGCAACCATACTCCAGTTTGACACGGCTACTGGCCGATCAAGCCCCTCATCTGTTAAAAGTCCTGATAGCCGCTCCAGCGATCCTTCCGAATAGGATGCAATTAGTACTGGCCCATACTGCAATCTAGTTTTCAAATGATCAGCCAAACTGCTAAAGAGATTAAGATTATTAGATTGCCTCTCAGGCGCAAAATTCCTTCCAGCCCGCCCGCCCGAGTCTATAATGTTCGGCCCCAAAGGTTGTGGAAGAGGATCAAAAATCAAGGTTCGACGCGTTTTAATCAAATTGACCCAATCAGCCTCGTCGAGATACAATGCTGTGGGTTTTAATGGCTTGTATGCGTAGTCTCTTGTGGGCTTATTATCATTTGCAAAATTCCTGGCCTCATATTGATCAGCCACTAACTTGCAACGTGAAGAGAGATCCGTTTCGAGATTCTTGTACATCGTTACTGTTGCTGAGGGAAAATAAGAAAAGAACGTATCAAGTTTTTCATAGAATAACGGTAGCCAATGTTCTAGACCTTGATACTTCCGACCCGCACTAACAGACTCGTACAAAGGGTCATTACTCAGAGATGATCCGAATTCAGCTCTGTAAGATTGCCTAAAATTTCTAATAGAAAATTCATCAAGAATAACTTCTGAAACGGGTGCTAATTCAATTTCATGCAGTTTTTTAATTGTCAGTTGAGTTTCTGGATCGAAAAGACGAGCACCATCCAAAATAGTTCCAAAAAGATCTAACCGAACTGGGTTCGAATATCTTGGAGGAAATATATCAATAATTCCTCCACGAATTGCATATTCACCAGCCTCCCTAACTGTCGAGGATTTGGTGAAACCCATCCTCACGAGAAATTCTCTTAAATTACTTTCATTAATATTTCGCCCCACCACTGCTTTGAAACCATAACTTTTAACTACGGAACTACACGGCACTTTCTGTAAAACAGCGTTCAAAGTGGTTAAAACAACATACTCTTTGGCTATATTATCTGCAAATTTAGAAAGTATTCCCATTCTGGCCGATGATATCTCTAAATTTGGAGAAACCCGATCGTAGGGCAAACAATCCCAACTGGGAAACTCGAAAACCGAAAGGTCAGGTTTAAAAAATTTAAGCGCATCGCCCATAGCGCGCATGCGTTTGTCATCTCTAGCGATATGAATCACTGAGTTTCCTTGATGCTTTATTTCATTCAAAATTATTTTGGCATCGTACCCTTCTGGGGTGCCGCTCACCAGTATTTCAGTAGACATCAGGAGGTTTGGCCACTTATAGTTTGGTATACATAATTGTTATCTTGCATTGTCGACGTGCAATAGCGGATCTTAAAATAGTGTAATTTCAAATAGTTTGATGCTTGATAATTGTAAATATAAACCAGCAAAAAATAGTAATTAAGGATAAAAATCCTAAAATTTTTGTGTTCCGCCTGTGTAAAAAAATTTGAACATGTAATTCTGAGGGCGTTAATTGTTGTGCAATAAACTTTTTTGCTAAATTTAACCTAAAGTGGATTAAGGCTATAATTGGAACAAATAAAAACAGTGATAATTGTAAGAATTCACTCTCATAAAGAAATCCTGTTAGTGTGAGAAAAGTGATTAAAAAAGTAATAAGCAAGATGTAACACCAATGGTTTAGAATTCGATACTTTTTAGTGAAATGAGCAGCAATAAATCGTGTAAAACGGCAAAGATCTGCTAGTTCGTCTTCATTATTTGATGCGATAAACCACGCTCTATAAGGTACACCAAACACATTGCTAATTGAAAAGTACCAGATCATAGCTAAAAATAACCAAAACCAAATGGAACTGACTGATGTTAAAAAGAGATATTCAAATGGCACCGTTTATATCCGTTTATAGTATTCATCAAATAAAGTGTATGTTACCCAAAAGACAAGTTAACTGTTAAGATATTTAATCAAGCTTGTTACGAGTCCCAAAGCGTGACACTTTTCGGGAACTAAGTTTAAGAGAGGACCTATGAATGAATCTTCGACAAGCACCGTATCCTAAAACTCGACATAGACGTTTAAGAAAATCTCCTGAAATTAGAGGCTTATCGCGAGAAAATAAACTTAGTGTTGAGGATTTGATTTGGCCAATATTTGTTTGCGAGGGTAAAAACCTTGAGGTCCCCGTCGAGTCTATGCCGGGCGTTTCTAGATATAGTGTAGACCTTTTAGTCGAAAAAGCTAAACTTGCAGCGGATTTGGGTATTCCTGCTATATGTATATTTCCATACACAGATCCAAAGCTCAAAACCAAGGACTGTGCTGAAGCTTGGAATCCAGAAAACCTATCCAATAAGGCCACGAGGGCAATAAAGAAGGCGGTACCAAATATAGCTGTAATGACTGATGTCGCTTTGGATCCATATAGTATAGACGGACATGATGGGTTTGTAGAAAATGGTCGTATCGTTAACGACAAAACCGTTGAAGCGTTAGTAAAACAGGCACTATCTCAAGCAAAAGCAGGCGCAGATATAATCGGCCCGTCAGACATGATGGATGGGAGAATTTCAGCGATACGTACTGCTTTAGAAACTGAAGGATTTCATGATGTAATTTTACTTTCTTATGCTGCCAAATATGCAAGTGGTTTTTATGGCCCATTCAGAGATGCAGTTGGAGCTTCCGGGGCACTCAAGGGAGATAAAAGCACCTATCAAATGGATCCAGCCAACGGAGAAGAAGCACTCCGAACAATAGCGAGAGATCTTGATGAAGGCGCAGACATGATTATGATTAAACCAGGAATGCCTTACTTGGACATTTGTAGGCGAGCAAAGGATATGTTTGGAGCTCCAACATTTGCTTACCAAGTTTCAGGAGAGTATTCGATGCTTCAAGCGGCAATAAATAATGGTTGGCTCAACGGGAATAAGGTTATTATGGAAAGCCTATACTGCTTCAAAAGAGCAGGATGCGATGGTATTTTGACTTATTTTGCCCCAATAGCTGCCAAAGAGCTTAATAATTAACACTACATCTAGCGTCGAGATCTAAGTACTGCTATAATATGTTCCATGGGTACATTTGGAGCAGTAAATAAATGAAAAATATAACACGTAGAAACGCACTAATACTGGGATTGTTGTCAGCAACAATCAGCGCCTGTTCTCTACGACCATTTAGTGGATCACGTGACCGACAAGATGGTGCTGATAAAATAGACGCACGTGTTTTGCAAACAATTCAGCAAATGCAGGCGGAATTCCCAGAAACTTTAGAGTTAAAAAATCAAGCAGCAGGAATGCTTATAATGCCATTGATTACCGAGGGAGGCTTTGGTTTCGGTGTCGGGTATGGACGAGGTGCGCTGTTAATTAACGAAGCGACGGTTGATTATTATTCTGCAGCTAATGCAAGCTACGGGTTGCAAATTGGAGCAAGTCAATACGCTCATGTTCTATTTTTCATGACAGAAAGCGCATTGAACGAATTTAGAAATTCTAGTGGATGGTCAGCTGGAGGTGACATTGAGTACGCATACAGACGATCAGGAGAAAGTTTCAGAGCCAATACAACAGAAGCAAACTCACCAATCATCGGCTTGGTTTTTGGTGAGGCCGGCTTCAAAATTGGAGCAACCATTGAAGGCACAAAGTATACAAAAATAATACCATGACGAATTTTATAGCTTTTCGATAACAGCAAAAAGAGTAGAGTTTAACATTGATCAAAATCGATATTAAAGAAGATGAATTTGTAACTCGCATGCTAAATTTACTGATGGCCTTTACCTATAAAAAAGTGGAAAAAACTTGACCGACGAGACTCAAAATACAGATACCTCAAGCGATGATGAAAAGCCTATCAGCATCTATCACGGTCCTAGCGTTTCGATAACGAAGGAACTGAAAACGTCGTATTTGGATTATGCGATGAGTGTTATCGTTAGTCGTGCGATACCTGACCTGCGAGACGGCTTAAAACCGGTACATAGACGCATTTTATACGCAATGCACGATAGTGGTAACACACACGACAAAGGTTATCGAAAGTCTGCCCGTCCCGTTGGTGACGTTATGGGTAAGTTCCACCCTCATGGAGATAGTGCGATTTATGACGCACTTGTCCGGATGGCCCAACCTTTTTCTATGTCTCTTCCGCTACTAGACGGACAAGGTAATTTTGGATCAATGGACGGAGATAATCCTGCCGCAATGCGATACACAGAAGTTCGCATGGATAAACCCGCAAGTTTTCTACTCGCAGACATTGAAAAAGATACTGTTGATTTTCAAGATAATTATGACGGAAAAGATAGAGAGCCAACGGTTTTACCAGCCCGATATCCAAATATGTTGGTTAATGGAGCTGGGGGAATCGCGGTTGGGATGGCTACCAATATTCCACCACACAATCTTGGTGAAGTGATCAACGCTACATTGGCTTTGATTGAAAACCCAGACTTAACTAGTGAAAACCTTGTAGAGTTTGTACCTGCCCCCGATTTTCCAACAGGAGGCATAATTCTTGGCAGAACTGGCGCACGGAAAGCTTACACTGAAGGTCGTGGCAGTGTCTTAATACGGGCAAAAACTAAAATAGAGGAAATTAAAAAGGACCGTTATGCAATAATTGTGGATGAGATCCCGTACCAAGTCAATAAAGCGTCAATGATTGAAAAAATAGCTGAACAGGTTAGGGAAAAGAAAATTGAAGGGATTTCCCATGTACAAGATGAAAGCGATCGAAATGGTGTGCGTGTCGTTATTGAACTAAAGCGTGATGCTACGCCCGATGTAGTATTAAACCAGTTATTTAGATTTACGCCCCTGCAAACATCATTTGGCTGCAATATGCTAGCTCTCAATGGCGGCCGCCCAGAACAACTCACGCTACGAACATTTCTAACGAATTTTATCGCATTTCGTGAGGAGGTAGTTGCTCGAAGGACTGCATTTGAATTGAGGAAGGCCCGAGAGCGAAGCCATATTCTTTGTGGGCTGGCAGTTACGGTTTCTAATGTTGACGAAATAGTTGCAACTATAAGAGCGTCATCCGATGCATCAGAAGCGCGTGAAAAGTTAATGCAACGAAGTTGGCCAGCTAACGAAATTCGAGAATATATTGCCTTGATTGATGATCCAACACACAAAATAAATGATGATGGAACCTATAATTTATCAGAAGCTCAAGTCAGAGCTATTTTAGAGCTTCGCCTGCAACGTCTCACGCAGATCGGCGTGAAGGAAGTTACAGATGAATTGGAGGCGTTATCTTCGAAAATAAAGGAATACTTAGAAATACTCGCATCAAGATCAAAAATAATGGCGATAATATCATCTGAGCTCAATGAAGTAAAAGATCAGTTTTCCACAAATCGCAGAACTGAAATAATCGATTGGGCTGGCGATATGGAGGATGAAGACCTTATTGAGCGAGAAGACATGGTCGTTACTATTACATCTGGCGGCTATATAAAAAGAACGCCCTTGGCAGATTTTAGAGCTCAAAGACGCGGTGGCAAAGGTCTAGCTGGCATGCAAACAAAAGATGAAGATGTTGTGACTACTTTGTTTGTAGCGAATACGCATACGCAGTTATTATTTTTCTCCACTGATGGAATGGCTTACAAGCTTAAGACTTGGAGGTTACCACTCGGTGCCCGCACTGCTAAAGGAAAAGCAATTGTTAACATTTTACCAATACAAACAGGCGTTTCTATAGCAGCAGTAATGCCCGTAGATGCACCAGAGGAAGAATGGGAAAAGCTTCAAATAATTTTTTCCACGTCTTCAGGCGATATTAGAAGAAATGCACTGTCAGATTTTACAAATGTTAGATCAAATGGAAAGATCGCAATGGATCTTCCAGAAGATATAACATTGGTTAATGCTAGGATTGCAAATGAAGATGATGATGTGATGTTGGTTACAGATAGTGGCCGGGCTATTAGATTTTCAACTACGGCTGTGAGAGTATTTAAAGGAAGAAAGTCTACAGGCGTAAGGGGGATTAAACTTCTGGGAGATGACAAAGTAGTTTCAATGTCAATAATTCGGCATTTTGAGGCCTCACCAGACGAACGATCTGCCTATCTAAAAATGAGGAGAGCAGTGGCAGGAATGTCAGATGATGCAGTGGGCTCACCAGAAGAAGAAGACGAGGAAATTAATGCCAACGCAACAATAACACCGGAAAGATATGCAGAGATGTCAGCTGCTGAAAATTTAATACTTACTATAACCGCAAGTGGGTCGGGTAAACTTTCATCAAGCCATGATTACCCAGTTAGAGGTAGAGGGGGTATGGGTGTATCGGCGATAGATAAAAAAATGCGAGGTGGTCTTTTGGTCGCCAGTTTTCCAGTAGAAATAGAGGACCAAATTATGCTCGCTACATCAAATGGACAATCAATCCGTGTGCCAGTAGAAGGGATTTCGTTTCGCTCTCGTTCTGCCGGGGGGGTAAAAGTATTCAATACTGGCGAAGAGGAACAAGTGGTGTCGGTCGCTTGGATTGCCGAAAAGGGAGAAGATGCTGACGAAAACGAACTAGAAGCAGAAGACCCTACCTAAGAAACCAAACAAAAAAGATTTACTAGTTCGGACAAGTTATCCTAAACAGTAAATTGAACTGTATTTTTTCTCGATATAGGAGATTAGCGGTTTCGCAGTTATTTCAAATCCACTAGCATCTCTGATTAACTCAATTGGCGAGTACAACGAACCATGCTGATGCACTGAGCTTGAAAGCCATTCGGTAGCTTCCGATAAATTACCAATTTTTAAATTTTTGTTTAATAAAGGCAGCTGATTTTGCATAGCTTCAAACAAACATCCAGCATAAACATTACCTAACGAGTAGGTAGGGAAATAACCGAAAAGCCCCTCAGACCAATGTACGTCCTGCAAAACACCATCACTGGGGTATTTTATGGATAATCCAAAATCTTTTTCAAACTCCTCGTTCCAGACATATTCAAGATCATCAGCATTCAGGTGACCATCAATTAACCATTTTTCAATCCTATACCTCAATAAGATGTGGAGATTATATTGTAATTCATCTGATTCAGTTCTTATAAAACCGTTTTTAACAGAGTTGATAGATTTATAAAAAGAAGCACTGTCCTCAATGCCAATATCACCAAAATAATCCAAAAACTTTTTAAATAGCCATTCAGAGAACGCTTCAGATCGACCTAGCTGGTTTTCCATAATTCGGCTCTGG
>Ga0181589_10003233_pt1 | contig 12934 bp, 10 predicted proteins | sample 071ome_25_FD_132444 | JGI IMG/M metagenome (GOLD analysis project Ga0181589, IMG submission 132444) | Coastal salt marsh microbial communities from the Groves Creek Marsh, Skidaway Island, Georgia - 071410BT metaG (megahit assembly) | ecosystem: Environmental > Aquatic > Marine > Intertidal...
AGTGGCTAAATGATGCTTACCTTGACGTAAGTGGAATGCTGCAACTAAAACAGCAGTTTTGCGAAGAGGGTATAATAGTACTTGGTGAATTTTTGAACGATAAAATTGCGGAAATTCTACGAGAGAAAATCAAGCAGAATATAACTGACGGAATTGAGTGTTTAGATGAATCGAGCAGTACAAGATGGGTTACTTGCGGACCCCCACACATCCGCCGTTTCCTTCGATGCTGCCGTGAGGAGACCAAACAAGAGCACCATACTGAATTGAGTAAACAGTCTATGGATTTCTCAAGTGTTCTGACTACAATATGTGATCGAGTGTTCAACTCAAGTTCGTTTGGAAAATGGCTGGCAAGCGTGGCTGGTACAGATCTAAGACTTACACAAGGGCAAGTTCGATGTTTTCGTCCTGGTCTTGATTACACCCTGGCGATACAGAACCCAACTTCAGGCAGTGGACAATTCTCACTTAATCTATGTTTTGTGAACGATTTTGGAAATGACGACAAGAAGTCTTGGTCTAGTGGCGATGTGGGAGGCTACTTGTGTCACATGAAGACGAAACCATCCAAGATAGACACACCAGCTGAAGTGTACACGGAAGAGACCGAGGAAAAAGTATCATCCGTTGATGCGACGTTCAATGCTCTGACGATCATCAAAGAGGACGAAAACAGCGTCAATTTCATCAAATATTTATCACAATCTGCCCCTAGTTGCCGTTGGGATATAACTTCGAACGCAATGTGATGCTGCTTTAACGCAGCAAAATAATGTAATAGATGAAAATAGAGCCTATTTTTCTGAAACACAGGCGGTGGAAATTCAATTCATCAGCCTCTGGTTAAGAAATCTATGTGCAAGAATATCAGCAACTGACATTCGCGTTTCCCTTGGACATACAAGCGAGTCAACAAGTTCCCAGCCAGCGTTCCTATCTGCACTAAGCAGAGCCAACTCGTCACTGGTACACTGACAGGCCCCTCTACACGCAGAGAAATCAAGTTTACAACGTTCAAGCTCGAGCACGAACGCTTTTAGATTTTCTTTGTCGCGCAGAGCTTTGGAGAACAGCTGCAATAAGATGATTCCTACACTAAAAGCATCAAAACGATCTGGCTTATATTGTTCCCACAGTAGAGGCATACTCCCTTCCAGCGGTTCAGGTGCACCTTCAGGGATAAGATAATTCTCACACTGTGCGCTGAACAGCGGATCAGCAGGCCCCGCTCCGGAGTAATAGTTTATGGAAGTCTTTAAACAGCTAGCAGATGCCCCAAGATCAATGAATATCGGACCCTCATCTGTCAGTAGAATATTCTCAGGTTTGACATCACGATGAACTACTCCAATGGAATGAAGTTTTGCCAATTTGGACGCCAAAGTACGAATGAACACTCTGATTATGTCAATTTTCTTCGTGTCTGGAGAAAGACTACAAGTGCGGCTCAGACCTGTGAGCAACGTTCGTTCATCAGCATAGAGTGACGCCAGAGTCTGAAGCCCTTGAAATCGCCACATCAGCCATAAACCTGCGCTTAATGTACCGTTGTAAATCTGACCTTCACTACGAGAGTCTATTTCGCAACAGCCGAGAAATGACGCGCATGTTTCTTTTGCATTCCTATGTACGAACTCATTTATTTCGAGTTCAGCGTCCAATAAGTCGTCAGCCCAGAGGACATTTTTCCGTGATGTTTTCAGTATTACCTTCTCGCCTTTCCATGTTCCCAGAAAGACTAACCCGAAGTTACCTTGGTTGAGTGGACCGTTTTTACTCACTCTAATATCATTTGGGACTACTCCAAACGTCCGTCGCAGCACTTTTTTTCCAGACGTTCGCTCGTTTCGCTTTCTCTCCCAATACGCGACTTCAGCAGAATCAGCAGAGTCAACAGAGTCACCGAATTCACGCTCCAACCGTTTAAGACCAACGCGTATCTCTTTTTTATTTGCAAGAAGTGACATTAATTTGTCGAAATCCATTTCCTCGCAGTTTATTATTTCTCCTTGTGCTTCAATCACAGAGAACACATCACCGACTTCAACTTCGCCACTCTTATCAGCTGCTCCTCCTGCGACAATCTCTTCGACGTAAGCCCCTTTGTCGTGCTCACTGGCGAGTATTAAACCTAACGGGGGACTGAGTTTCACAACAATTATCTTGTGTGTGGAGCATGCCCGTGTGTTTCTCGCGTTCGTGTTCGCGTCGCTGTTTCGTTTGCAGTGGGCTCCCCGTTCGCGAGAGCAACGTTTGTTGAGTAGTATGGACTGGATGCACGCACTCGAAAACGACATGGAGCGGACTTATCAACCAGCGGTGTGCTGTGCTCAGTACTTTTGAATCCGAGCCGACTTGATCGCGTGAAGTGCGGGAACAAAAAATGGCGGCCTTCTCTTGGTTCACTGCTGGTGTGGGTGTGCCCCTCAAGTCCCCTTTTCTCAAGAAACTGGTCCGAAGGATACTTTCAGTAGCTACTGTATCGCATAAATCACATCACATTAATTGTAGTTACAATTTTCTAGGGGTTAAACAATTTGAAAGTAAAGAGAAATCACTCTACTTGAGCAAATACTCCTCTTCAAGGTATTGCACAATATCATCACTCTCGAACAGGCTGACTTTGGTGTTCGGGTCTTCAAGATACGGAACTTGGAACTCAAAGGGAGTTCTACGTTGAAGCGTATCCCTCCTTACACTACCTCTGGCACAGGGACGAAGCACGTAAGGTATTTCCAACTGGCAAAGCTTCTTGCGCACCAAAGTACAAAACGGGCTCGCCTCGTATGCCCACAGTTCCAACGGTAGACGTGGTGACCTCGATGGAGACGCGTAGTGAGACTCTATCCTTGAGTTGCCGCTAAAAAGTAGTGCTAACTGCGCTTGTTTCTCATTCAGCCAAAGTGGTGGTGCAGCGCCTCCAGAATATTCTGAAAACAAAAATTTCAAAATATCTTCTGAACCTGTTATGTTTATCTCTTTCTGCGAGTCGCACAGGAGAGGTAATATAAGCTCAGACTCTCCCGCTATGCTCAGTGCCTCATTACGATGACGAGATGAACCATGTGGACACGGCTTGATTATCACAGCGACATCCAATATACTCAGGGCCTCCCGAACAACTTTGCACGAGCCATCATTTTCATTGTCATAAAGAGTAAGAGAAGGCGTGACAAGGTTGTCTTTGAGTTCTCGGTCACTCATTTCAGTGACGGAGCCAGTTTCTACTAATCGAAAGCCAAGCCAGCGCCAAAAGGAATACTTGGAAGAGTCATCTTTCCCTACAGATACACGCCACTTGTTGACAAACAACCCACTAGCACCACGCAGTATGCCCAAACTCACTGATTTCATGAGTTCTTTAATTTGGTGATTTTTGAAGGCGTACCTCTTCGGTGAATTAATGGACGCGTGTACTGCACTTGAATTCTTAGATATTGAGTTTAGACCTTCATCGGTGCTGGGTATCCATATTGCGTGTGCGCCATACGGAACTCGTTCTGGAAGGCCTATTCTTGTTACTGGGCCCTTTGAAATGTCCTGTGCATCAAAAATCATACAGTAGCTTTTTCCCAGGGCTGAATCTCTGCTGTCGTATTCGTCGTGCACGTATGCCAGGAGCCAACCGTCATCCTCAGCTGTGAAATCTTGTCTGGGCACGAATTGAGCTTCCATCCCATACAGTCCATTACCATATTCGAATAATTCACTCTGCCTTGTTTCTAAATCGAATTTGACTATTCCATTGAATTTTAGTTGGGCTTTCTCCGACATCGAATGAGAATCTATGATACTTGCGTATGCATAGCGATTTTTGCGCCCAGTGAAAGCATCATTGATTCTGGGAGTTTCTATCATGATATTGGAAACAAATGTTTCCTTGACCTTATTCAGAGCTGGAGTTACACGCCACTCGTGCAACCGTGGAATACAGTCGCCTTTTCCAACCGCATCTTTCACCCATTTTCGTGAGCCGTTCGCCTGCAGTGCGTGATGAAAAAAGCCATCTTCTCGTACTCCAGTTACAACTAACACCAGATTACCATCCTCGTCCATTTCCTCCCATGCATTCACAAAATGAAAAACCGACTGGTGTGTACTACACTCAATCCACTGAACTTCACCGTGTGAGGAATCATGCACATTTCTTTCAATGATGCCAAAGCGGGCTCTTCGCGCTACATTATATTGCAGAGGATTCTTACCAGAAAGTTGCCTACCGGGAACGATGTCCATACTCCCCTCATAGAGAATTGTGAAGTTCTCAGTGACAACGAAGTCGTGCATGAAAACACTGTCGATAAAGTGCGTCCATAACGGCTTCAATGATTTCACCGCTCCCGATACGGAAATAGCACCGACGGTGCAGTGAGGTGGTAGAACTGGGTCAAAACCAAAAAAAATCATATCTCCAGAAACAGGGGCTACTTTTGGATGTGCCGTGAACGGCACATTTGGTGGTAGTGTGTGATTGAATGTACACTTTCCGATTGTCTGTAATGTGTGAGCATCAATCTCCCAAGGTGGTTGGGTATCCTGAAGTGTTAGCACCTTGTTTGCAAAGTAAAATATCGCCGTATTTGCGCTATCTTTTAGAAATGAACCAGTTCGCACGAAGTTGCAAACGGCGTTGTACATGAATGTACTACCAGAAGCATTCATAAGTGGTCTAAAGATACGTGTCTGCTCCATCGATTCTAACTTCCAACTAGTTGTGCGGACATATCTATTTCTGAATGTGACATTCCCCTCTCTTCCGAAATCTAAAACATAAACCATTCCATCACCTTCAAACCAGTGATGCCAACTTTTTCCGAATGGACTCGATTCTTGTCCCGGTCCCCTTCCCCATTCTTTGTAGTGATCTTGGTGAAACTTTGGATTTGGTCCAACGTACGCAAATTTGCCAACGGGAAAGTCAGGTGGAATTCGATCGTGTACGCACAAGCCCTGCTTGTCTTCAGCAAGAAATGCCGTAGTTGTAGTCCATTCCTTCGTTACAGGTGTATAGTTATCTTGTAAAAATGCGGCGGCGTGTTCACCGTATTCATCAACAGATAGGCCACCTTCAGTGGTGTTCGAGTATATCTCCGATACTGACTGTTCTGGCTGCTCTTGGGCCAGATTCCCGCGTTCCGCGAGTGCTGGTAAACGTCTGACGAATGACCTTTTCTTAGAAACGGATCTTGGTGCGGGTTGAGCGCCTTCTCGCCTATGTGCTCCCGATCCAGGAAGGGAAAGACGAGTGCGCTCTGCCGATGATAGCATCTTCTTCTAGAAGGGCGAATAAGTTTTCGTCGAGCGCAGTTGAATTACCAGGAAGATGAAAGCTAGGTTGAAAGCTCGACACCGTCGAGGCGGGCGGATGATGTGACGCTGAAGATTCGGTCTCGCGTCGAGGAGACGATATATCGCCACGGGAGCGCGGGATAGATATCGAACGCAGGACTCCGCCACCGTGCCTGATGCGATCCAAACACATCGTACAAACAAGACATAATGCTTATATTTTTCATGGATTCCAGGATTTGATCAATCACAAACAAACACCCAATCTGGGGACGACTCGATTCGACTCGGACGCCGCGGCGGCGTCCTGAAACGGTTTTTCGTCCCTTTTTCGCGAAGGCGCAGATGCTGAACTGCGTCGCGGGCGGGAGACTGCTGAAAACGGACGACGACTGCGAGAGATGCGCGCACATTCTCGCGCAGATCGATCCCGAATACTTCCAAGACGAGTTTCGTGTTTTTTCGAAGAGAGCGACTCGACGCGACGCTCGCAAAGCCAGCAACTCAAGGATCTCTTGCGCTCGCGCGCGGACGACTCCGTGAGCGCGGTGCGGTCCGACCGATCGCTCGCCGAGGTCGTGGAAGCCCAGCACACGAGAGAGACGGGTACATCGCGATGAACGGCACCTCGCGTCGTCGAGCGCAAGTCCACGAACGAGATCATCGAGGAAGAGACGGGCAAGATTAAGATTGAAGTTATCGCTGAAAACTTGCAAGACAGCGTCGACGAGAACGGCGAGCCTCGCCTCGCCACGTCGAGAGTTTGGTCGAAGATTTCAAAAAAAACTTCAGGCTCTGAGCTCGCCGGTGTTGACGAACGCACTTCGTAAAAAGGCAAACACGCAGTTGTCGGTTAAGAACCGGCTCGTCATGGACGCAGAGTGGCGTCAATTTTGAGACGACGCGCGGACACGAATCCGACGCAACTGCCGTCGTCCACGCCGCCGCGCGTTCGACAGCTGTCGGAGAGTGAAGACGATGACGATGACTACGACTACGACGATTTCCAACGCAACTTTACTCCAGGATTCTTGCACTCAGCACAGCCAGACTCTTGGAGACCTCTCAAACACGCCGAGGTTGTGAGCCACCCGAGAGGAGCGAACGCATCCAGCGCTGCATTCTACGGAAAATAGAGTAGTGTAAACCGATTCATTCACGTGCCAATTGTATTATTAGTACTCTACATTGTTTTAATACATACATTTCATCAGCGGCAAAGGCTCAGAATGTGATCGCCGACGACGCCGGCGGCGGTTTTCGATACCCCTCGACTTTTCCGAATTTACGTCTACACTCGATGAAATCTTTCGCTGTGCAAAGAACAAATGGAGTGTCAAATGAGAACCCAGGTGTAACTGCCTCGACGACGTCTGCATCAACTGTGGCGCTTCGTCTTGCTCGTGCCCTCGAATGATACGTTGTCTATCGGACGATGGGTCACGACTCAAGGTCTGCATTTTTCGTCTAAACGCGTTTTATATGAAAAATGTTTCTATATTTTCGCGTTTTTCGCCTAAGGAAACCGTGTTTCTGGATAACACCTCTTTGAAAGAGATCAAAATATTTTTCCAAAATTTTGACCATGTCAAAATTTTGAAAGTCGAAATTGCGAACCTTTCAGCGAGCGCATGTTTTCGAGCTTGAAGGTAGGGACTCATTGCACTTGGGCACAGAAGCGCGGCACTCGCACTGAACAGAGGGGTAACTCCGGAGCGGAGCTCCGAACTGCCAAAGGTTTTCACCGTTAAAACTGAGTTTGATAAATGATTACTTACACCACAGTATAGAACACAGCTGCGACAGCGCAACGTGTGCAGACGTACAATGGCTCGAGGAGCTCTCCACGCGGAGAGAGAATTGAGATGGGTTTATTGTGAGTTTTTGAAAGATATTGGGATGCGATTGAAAGTGTATGCATTTTATGTGATCTTTCTAGTACTGTGATCTGACAATTCCGCAGCCCCCAGTTGACGATTGCCACGGCAATTGTATTCTGTCACCGATTTTACTCCCATCATTGTATCAGTGTACACAAGAGCGATATATATGTACGGCTACTTCTTCATTATGTACGTGTATTCTGTGCTCACAGCAGTACTTAGATTATTGCATCCGCTTGCATGTTTCTAGCTGGAAAAGTAGAAGAAACTCCGAAGTCACTGAATGATTTACTGAAAGTATCCACTGCTGTTAAACACAAGGATGAGGACGGGAGAGCGTGTTCCTTGATGCAAGACTCGGTAAGTTGAGCGGAGTGTCATAGAAATGCACTGTGAATAATTTCGATTAGAACTTCGTCCAGGAGCAAAGAGAACTAGTTTTAAGGGCTGAACGGCGCTTACTTCACAGTTTAGCTTTTGACTTCAACATCGAACACCCTTACAAGTATTTACTAAGTACAGTTAAGCAGATGCAAGGATACTGCCGGATTTCTGAATCGAGCACACGTGAACTTGCTCAGACTGCATGGAATTTTGCAAATGACAGGTAACTTCATTACGGTTGATTGCCAACTTGCCCCGTTAAGCTACACTAAGCCTGAGAACAACTGTGTGTCTCCAGCACACTGCACAAGCGTGTGCCCATGCTGTGATATATTTAGGTACAATCTTCATCGATACTGCGCTATGACGATTCATGCTACCCTCATAGCAACCAAGTTCATGGGTTCAAAGCTCACTCTTCCCAAAGACTGGTGTACGGCACTTGACATGGATAGATATGTGTGTGAGAGCATAAGTAATGAGATTTTAGATCTGTATGAAATGGGGAATCGTGATGTTTACGAAAATATTGCAGACTTATCTGCTTTGCATGGATGAGGAAATTCGAGGTATCTTTACGTGATAACATCCATGCACTTAGCGCAACGTCAGACTCAGCTCAAGAAAATGAGCAAGAAGTATTCAAAATAGAAGAGCTATTTAGCGGTTTCAGATACAATAAAAACACATACACGATGCAATACCCTCCAAATAGACATGTAATACGCGTGTAACGACGCTGAGGATAGCTTATCTACACTCTGTGCTTTCGTCACAGTGACAAGTGCTGACCAAATGTGCCCTGTTACCTACAGGAGAACAGTTTAGTAGGAAAGCATTTACCCGCGCTCTTCTCTCACCAGCACAAAACGCCCAATAACTGTCTCACAGTATACTCCAGCTACCATACCACTACAGCGGAGTCGAAACACGTTGGATCGTTCATGATTTTGAATACATACCAAAAGTGAGCAAGTAGCAGTAACACAAAACATATGTGGAAGGTGTACGGCACCTGGTTTGATGCTTAGCGCGCAATAGATCTTACAATAGCGTCTTACTCCGAAACGAACACTGATGGTGTTGATACCATGCAACTTATCGCCAGAAATATCAGGCAAGTCCTATAGTTGTCTGAGCCATGGAAACACGCAAAGAAATTGTTACATCACCTTGAAAAGTGCTATAATGATGGAGTAAATACTCATTATCAGCACGACCGTCCCCAATGTAGATGCCACGGATTCGGGTGCTAGTACTCCACTCTGTTGAAGTCTATACGACACCAATTCATCAAAGCTTTGTCATTTTAAGAAATGAGTCACCTTGCGTGCAAGAAAAAGCCAATGTGCACAGTAAAAGCACGGACTAAGACTATACATGCGGCCGCCAATAGAGGGTAACGCTAGTAATATGGTGCAATATTACTCAATCGCCCAACAATCAACATTTAACATACCTTCCATCGTAATAGTTTGTGATCTACAGAGTATAGTACTCCCAACATAAGACTACTAGTGAGGTGAATTTTGACGCAACAGTGAAACTTGCATACACACCTAACGAGAAGAGTGAACATTAAAGGGGTTGACTCAGACAAGCAACCTTCGATACGAGTCATAACAATGATCTGGATAGTTGCATGTATTCACCGCAGATAAATGCTGCCATTATTGAGAAAGCAACGAAAAGAAGCGCCGAGTCTAAACTAAGTTCACCGCTCGCTACTGGCAAATAAGGTTTGTTGATCTATGTCTTAAACGTCAAGACTAGTCACGAATGGGGCAAATTCGCACTTGGTCAATTTTTTTATCGTAAATCTGATTGAGACCAACGATGGCAAAGTTCATGAAAACCGCTGGAACAAGCGCCTAAACGCAAAATGAGATAAATTGCCCGTCATGTCGACAACAAACCCATCGAACGAACCTACCTGCGCCAGAATGTAGGATGAAGATAGAAAGTTCGTATTAGCAGCAGCCAGAAACGTCATAGAGCACACGCTTATCTATGTGTTCACAGATGAGTATAGAACTGGAAATCTGAAACTGAAGTACCGTTGTTCCTACGACTGTATGAGGTCTTGAAAAGCGCACGAGCGCCGATTGACGTGGATAAATTGAAAATTCGGTTTGATTTCGGTCTCGTCCACATACATCTGCTGTAGTAGATGAATTACGGACACAAGCCACTTTTTGAGGCCGTTGACTTCGGTTATTTGACTGGTTTAGAGTGACCGCTCCGAGAGCCTGGTTATTTTGATAGATTCTTCCATATCGACACATTCGATGGACACGGAGGATACCAACCCCAACTGCAGTGTTGATCTGCGATGGTCGTGAAAGGCGAAGGGTGGAAAGACTGCGGACGGGTCGCTGAAACGAAACGCTCTTGTACGGAGCAGAGGCGTTTTTTGCCATTTTCAGATAACTAAGAGGTCACTTCAATAGTGCAGGTAAGAAATAGCTAATCGCGAGGTAGGGGCACTTTTAGTAATGGTACTCCAAGTACTACAAGATATAAATAACGGTACAAAATATATTATATGTACGTCTCCCGAAGTACCGGTAGTATTTGGACATAAAAGTAAATGCTCCAGATTTCCGAAATGATGCTCATACTGTTATCATGTGTTTAAATATGCAATTGTACAATTGTAGTCCTTCGGACCCCTCTAATAGTAGTCAACCCCCACCGCTGTCAATACTACAAAGCAGCGTTGATATTGATTGATATTGACCCAGCGCTAGCTCAGGCGAGTCTCGAAGTCAAAATCATGACCCGACCACAGACAGAGTCGAGCGTGTGTAACGTGGCGCGAGTTGAGTTGAAGCAACTGATTGGCTATGAGCATGAATCTTACAGAGTATCCACCGGAGAAAGAGGGAACTAAGACACAAAAACTATTTGCCGCACACGGAATATCGCTTAGTTCAATTTTATGTCACTTGAGAGATTTGAGCAAGGGCGACCCAACGTCGTCCGGTACGTACATTTTGGACAAAGCAAAGCAGAAAGAGATGACATCAATCATTCGTGCGCTCAGTAAGCACCATCGAACAAATTTTTTGAAGGCTGTAAGAGCCGTCGGCTGTGGTTTAGAACGAACTACACCATCTAAAGGACAGCCAACTCTGCAACGCCCAGAGAATATTGAAACATTAGTGAAACGCCATCCTGTTCCGTGGTTGACGGATGGAGCCCAGAGAAAACGAATAGAGACATTTGTTCGCCAACGATTGCATCTTCTTCGAAATCAGCACATGAAGTGCTCCACCGATGTTCTTGACCTTGTTCACACGAGCACGGTCACCCACGTTCAACAACTCCTTCTTTCTTTGGTACAGCTATCGATGCGCCGCCGCAAGTTGCCAACAGGACGTCGTAAATTAGATTCGCCCAGAAATTATGTACGGGCGAGCAACGCAACTTTAGAGGATGACAATAATTTGAGGGTTGAGGAGGAGCGCAAAGCCATCATGCTTGCCGGGGAGCACCTCACAAGACGTGGGCAACTTATCCCAGAGGAAGACGAGCACCTCAAAGAAAAGCTGACTCAGCTTTTACAAGAAGAGGAAGAAAGGGCAACGGCATCTGCAACCAATGAAGCTGTTCGCTCAGCTTTTGGTGGAGATGCGAAATACTTGCGATGGTCGCAGAAGTCACAGCAAGCGGTCGTTAAGACTAGTGCTCGTGCAAGTACGCTTAGTGTAGAAGCGAATAAAATGGACGACCGTTTTACACAGAATAGCAGCCAGGACAAGTTGGTTTCGAAGAGTGTATCGTTGATTGATCTTCACGTGCTTATAAGTGACGGAGCTTTCAGGCACCAGCGAACAAGGCGTCAGCAATTTTACACACAGATGAAAATATGCAACTAATGCACTTGTGATCGCGTGATATTTGTGTGGCTTGTTGCTATATTTCGTGAGTTACAAATGTGAAGAAGTAGAGGGCTGAAAATTTTGGCTAACAGTGCTAATTCAACTGCAAAATACTCCCGAAGAGGAAGTGCTGCATCATAGGATACTTGTTCAAATACTCTTGCTGGGGGCGAGTGAGAAGTTTTAGACACAACTGATAGAAAATGGACCTGGTACATTTGAAGGAGACCCGAATTAATTTTTTTCCAGCTTTGTACTTGACTTATGCTGTATAGAAGTGGGGAAGTCACGCTGAGGGGTCTACCTTTCATCTGCTTACGTGGGTTTAGAACTACCATATGTTGCATTTGTATCACATTTACCTTGTATATGAACGAAATGCTCTCAAAATACATGTATGATTCGGAGTAAACCTTGATAAGATCATCGTCGTTTACGCTTGATGGTGATAGAAGCCCTTGGTGAAGTAGCTGTGCTGACCCCCTGGTGAATCATTCAAACTCGTACAAAAGTACAAAACGACGGTAAGTTGTAGCGCACCAATAAAATGGAAGAAAAAAATAGTCATCTAACCCCCAGCTACCCTTGGAACCAGCAGGCTCGAGCCTTGTCAGTGTAAACAGGAAAACAGTTACTTTCGCTTATGCGCACTCACCTAAATGACACTACAAGCTCGCGGACGAGCTCATTGTAAGCCGGGAAAACTCGCGCACCGATGCAACAGAATGTATCTGAACTAAATAGACCAAGTTTGAAACAACACAGGAGAAATGCACAGAAGGACAGTTCGTGCCCTGTCCCGTAGTCAAGCCGCACAGAGTCACCAAAACTAAAAATATGACGTTGGTACACCACGAGAACGGAGCGCCTGAGATTTACCTCGCGTCAATATAAGCCGATAGTTCCGTGTCTGCCATCTACAAATGATGAACGTAGAACCTCGATTACGAACTATGCACAAACCTTCAGATTGTCAGGAAGTATTCTTGTTAAAAATGCTTCGGTGACTTGTGAAAACAAATGCAGTTAGTTGAAAGAGAACACGCACCATTTGACTCTTTTTGAAGGCGTGCATACCATTCTCGAAATGAAACATCACCATAGCGTCTTACTTGGGTCAATTCTGACCGTTCTTGTGCGGAATTTTTCAGTTTCTTGATAAAACCAAGAATTTCTCGTACAAAACAGCCTGCCTCACAGCCAACGTCTTGCAGCTTCAGGGAGTCGCTGATCTCCTTCGAGTGCGAGACTCTTCATATATTTATCGCACGGAGTCGGGAAACACAAGTTACCTCAATAAATAAAACTAGTTCTGCTCGGGTTTTACTCTTGGAAAACTGCTCTAGTGTATCGAAGCCTACGATGAGTTTGCTTGGTCGTTGAAAGTTGCAGTTTCCTGAAACAGAAGACATCGTCCATTCGCTCCTAGGTCTCGCTAGAAATGTGCTTCTATCACTTGTAATACGTAACCAGTGAGACGGGCGGCAGGCG
>Ga0181589_10003247_pt1 | contig 12918 bp, 5 predicted proteins | sample 071ome_25_FD_132444 | JGI IMG/M metagenome (GOLD analysis project Ga0181589, IMG submission 132444) | Coastal salt marsh microbial communities from the Groves Creek Marsh, Skidaway Island, Georgia - 071410BT metaG (megahit assembly) | ecosystem: Environmental > Aquatic > Marine > Intertidal zone...
AACGGATGTTTTCGCAACTCCGGTTGGATGGTGACGATCTTCTCGATCAAAATCCTCGTCGCGTCTAAATCTCCGCGCTCGTTCAATTTCAACGTCGCCCAGTTGAACAAGACGTCGACGTCGTCCTCGTTCACCTCCAACGCCTTTAAATAATACGCCTCCGCCTCGTCCAACGCCCCTCGTCGCTGTAACAACATCGCTAAATTATTCGCCGCGTCCGCGGACACACCGAGGTCGAGCGCGCGTCTGTACTCTCGCTCGGCGTCGTCAAACTTTTCCAAACTTTCATAGAAATTTCCAAGCATAAACCGAGTCTGCGCCGTCTCCTCCCTCTCGACGTTATCCTCAAAAAACTTCCTCGACTGTTCGATGAGCGCGTCGTACGCCCACTCGACCTTTGCCTCGCGCGCCTCGTCATCGCTCGCGCGCGCCTTCTCGAGCTCGACGCGGCGCGCGGCTTTCAATCCCTCAAAGGTTGTGTTTCGACTGACGCGAAGGATGCGCTCGGGCGTCTCTTCCTCGGTCGAGGTGGCGCGAACGAGGCGCGCGCGCGAGGCTTGAGACGCCGGTCGTCGACTGTGGACGCGCGCGCGTGCGGCGTGCGCGCGCGCGTGCGGCGTCGCGCGCATGGTGGACGCGATGGAGTGCGGTGCGCTTTTTTCCCGGCGCCGGCGCCGGCGAAGCGGGACTGGAGGATTCGCGCGCGTTCGTTCGTTCGGTCGTTCATTCTTTGATTTACAAGTGTCACGCGCGTTCGTCGTCGCGTCTGGCGCATTCCTCGTCGTCTCCGGCGAAGATCTCGACGTCGGCGACGATTTCGTCGCCGCCGCCGTCGCGCGCGTCTTCGGCGAGGTCGGCTTCGAGCTCGCCGGGCGCGGGGAGGTCTAAATCCGCGTACGTCGCGCTCGTGCGACGGAAGAATAAGCCTGGGGTGTCCACGGCGCGAATACGCGGTAAGTGCTCGCGCATGATGGCCTCGATGGCGTCGGAGGCTTCCTGAATGCGATTGACTTCCTCGGGATTGATGTCGGGAGAGTCGCTGGCGAGCTCGCGAAGCGTGGTGAGGTAAAAGATGAGCTTTTCGCTCGCCGACGCGTTCTTGAGCTGTTGCGCTTGTTCGCTCGCCTCCTCGGACATGGTGCTTCCGATGACACTTCCCTCGCGCTCGATACTGCCCCGTCGGGTCATCTGGAACGACGAGTCCAACGCGCTCGGCGAGGATCCGTCGACGTGACGAGGCGAGGCGTTTTCAAACGAACCTCGCAACGAGCCTTGCAGCGATCCCCCGGTGGCGGCGGCGGTTAACGCGGGCGATTGATCCATCGTCGCGCTCGTTCGTCTGGCGGCGATCTCGATGGAATCCCGTCGTCGCGCGTCGACCACCTCGACGAGGTCGTCGCCGCGCTCGACTTTGGTCAACAAGGCGCTCTTCTCGTCCTTGTGTAGCCATCGCGGTCCGAGGGCCGAGATGATCATCATCCCGAGCGGCGCGGTGAGAATGATGGAAAATACCGCCGTGGTCAAGATGTCGTTGCCCCACTCGACGTATTCCGCGGATTTTCTCTTTTCGATGACGTAATCCAACGGGTCGGACGCCAGGGCGGCTTGCACCGTCGCCTTGGGGATCCACGCCAAAGACACGAACGCGCGCTCGATGCGCGTGAGCGGGTTTTTACCACCGCCGACGGAGAGATACGCCATGGGCAAACGAACGCTGATGCCGATGAGCAGTAAACCTATGGATTTCGGAATCGTCGCCGGCGTGATGTCTTTGAATTTCACGGCGGTGCCGATGACGCCGAACAACAGCGGTTGGAAGATAAATCGCCACAATTTCGCGAGATCCGTCTCGACGCCGTGCGCGTGATCGTTCGAAGGCCCGGTCGTGAGCGCCGGGTGCGGCTTATTCGTTCGCCAACACTTATTGGCAGAGATGCCGAGGGCGAGCGCCGACATGGCGCCGCCGCCGTTAAAACCGTACGAACGACCCATAAACATCATAAACATGCCGAGCACGAAGACCATGGACGATCTCTTCCAAGGTTCGTTCCACACCGTGGTCACCCCACAAATGATTCCGGCGAGCGTGCCGAAGATTAACCCTGCCAAGACGTCCACCGGACCGTGCAGGACGGTCCACGCCATGTTCCCGTGACTGCCCAACGCGAAGGATTTAAATATCGTGTATCCCGTGATGGCGACGACGTCGTCAAACGACGCCGCGGCGACGACGAGCGAAGGAATGCCCTTTGCGACGCCGTATCCCATCGACTGCAACTCGAACATACCGAGCACCACGACCGCGGGAGAAACGGCGCCCAGAATAAATCCCAACGACATGCCGAGCGGAAACGACATCTTAAAGATTAACATGGAAAATAATCCGCACGTGATCGCCTCCGACAGGCCCGGCATCACCGTCAATCGACTCGCCATCCATCCGATCGATCGAAACGCGTCTAAATCCAATTCTAACCCGCTTCGCATGAGAATGACGCTCAGACCCGCCGCGCGAATATCGCTCGACCACTTCTCCGGTAAATCCTCCACCAATCCACCGGGCACGTTTCTCAACACCAAACCGAACAGTAACATCCCTATGAGCGACGGTAATCCCACCGCATTCGCCACCGCACCCCCGACGTGCGCGCACGCCCAAATCAACGCCACCGCCCAGACGCCGCCGCCGCTCACGACGACGTTCGGCCCGTTCGGCGACATCACCTCCCCGAACACAAACCGCAGCATCGCCCAGAACGCGCACGCCATGACACCAAACGATACTCTATCGTACACGCGTCGTCGCTCTCTCACGCGTCGATTCGCGCGCTCCATCTCCGTCTCCGACGTCGATGATGTCGTCGTCCCCGATTCCTCGCCACCGCGTCGTCGACGCGAGACGCCCAACGCGCTCGACGTCGTTCGCGAGACGGCGCGCGCGAACTCGCTCGCGCGTTGACGCACACTCATCGTCATCCGTACCCTCGCGCGCGTCGCCGTGTGCGCGCGTCGCCGTGTGCGCGCGTCGCCGTGTGCGCGCCTCTTCGCGACCGTCGCGCGCCTCTTCGCCTCCACTTTATGAAAAATGCCGACGTCGCGCGTCAAAAGTTTACAAGTCCGCGTCGTGTACGAGTCCGCGTCGCGCGTCAAGAGTCGATCGCACAGACGTTCGTGTCGAGACGATCGTGACGCGCGTGAATGAATCAAGGGTGAAAGAAGGAGCCCATGGCGCCCGGGACGTCGCGGAGTTGTTCGGCGAGGGCGACGACTTTGTCCTCGAGCTCGCCCGCGCGACGCTTTTCGTCGGCGAGTTCGCGCTCGAGGGCGTCGCATTTCGATCGGAGTTGCGCGTGGGCGTCGGCGATGAGCTTGGCGTCGGTTCGAAGACGGTGGAGCGAACGTCGAAGTTCGACGTTTTCGTTTCGGTACGCCTCGACGGAGGCCCCGGTGCCAAAGGCAAACGTCGCGGCGGGTTTGGCGTCTAATTCGACGACGACGTCGGCTGCGGTGGAATCGCGCGCGTCGGTGGCGGCGTGCGCGCGTGAATCGAGACCGGTCGCGTCGCGCGCGTCCGTGGTCTCGCCGCGCGCCGCGTCCGTCGTCGGCGTCTCGTGGTCGGGAAAATCTTCAGAGACGCGTAGAATTTGAGTCTCGTTTTGACAGTGTCCGTTGTATCCACCGAACGCGACGATGACGTCTTCGAGTCCATCTCGCGTGCGCACCGCACACAGCGTCATCCCTTCCCCGACGACGGGCGGCGCGGCGAGGGCGTCCGTGCGACTCAGCCACGCGGTTTCCTCTAAATCGAGCACGCAGCACTCCATCAATCCGCACTCGTTGTTCCCGCCGCCCACGAGCGCCCAGTACCGGCCGTCGCGGAGCAACACCCCGGCGTGCCCGGCGCGAGGCGGTGGACGCACGCCCTTGGGCGTCACCGTCGTCCACTTGCCTCGCGTCAGGTCGAGCGCGTAGAGCGAATCGTAACACTTGGTCGATCGTCCCGTGCCTCCGAAAATCAACAGCGTGTCTCGACCCCACGTCGTCGCTGTGTGCTCGGTGCGAGGCTCCGGAATCGCGCCCGTTGGATTCTTCACCGCGCGCCACGTCGAGGCGTGGACGTCTAGGATCCAGACGTCGTTCAAAAACCGTCCTTCGTCGTCCTCGCCTCCGAAGACGACGAGCTCTCTATCGCCAAACGCGGTGACGCTCGCGCCTCGTCTCGCGCGCGGCGTCTCCTCTCCCGTCGCGTCGACGCGAATCCACTCCACCTCATCCACACCCTCGTGAAGGCGCATCTCGTACACCGCCACATCGGTGTCCGACGACCCCTTGTACCGTCCGCCGACGACGAATGTCTTCCCGCCCACCGTCACCGCGCGATGTCCCGCGCACGCCGGCAGCGCCCGTTCGCTCCCCGCCGGCGTCGTCAACTGTCGCCACGTCAAATCCTCGAGATTCAATTCGTGCGCATCCGCGATGAACCGTCCTCGACACGTTCCACCGACGACGACCATCCTCTCGCCCGCCACGCACGCCGCGTGTTGAAATCTCGCCGACGGTCGTCGTCCCGCGTACTCCAAAAATCGCCACACCGACGGTTCCACCACCGCTCGCGCCAATCCCACCGGCATCGCGTCCACCCCACTCGTCGCGCACATCCCCGCGTTCGTGCGTCTCGCCTCGAGATTTCCGTCCCACCATTTCGGGACGTCTTCGTCCAAAAGTTTCACGTAGAGTCGCATCGCCTCCTCCGCCCGCGTCCCTCGCAACGCCTCCCACGCCTCCACCATCGACCGCGCGCGATGCGGATCATCTTCACCTCTCACCGAACGTTCATCTTCGGGCGCGTCTCGCGCGTCCCCGACCGTGGCTTGTCGCTCGAGCGCGTACAGGGCGAGTCTCGTCTCGTCGTCGAGACGCGCGCGTCCCGCGTCCGACGTCGCCACGCGCACCGCCTCGTGAAACCTTTCGAGAGGAGGAGAAGGGGAAGACAAAGAGCGCGCGTCAGTCGGTCGGTCGGTATCGCGTCGTTCGTTCGTTCGCGCGTCGCGTCGCGTCGATGATGATGACGATGATGACGACTTTCGGGACGACCGCGACGTGAGTGTCGTCACTGCGCGTCGCGCGTCGCGTCGGTTCGCGCGCGCATGTCAACCGCGCGCGTCGTCTTTCTCTCGCGTACCTCTCCGGATACGACCACGGGTTGGCCATCGTCGTCGCGCGCGCGTCGTCGAGTGTCGTCGAGAATTCTCTCTCGAAATAATAATAATCATCGACGCGTGACGAGTCTTGGCGCGGCGACGGTCGAGCGCGACGACGACGATCGGCATCGCGGGGACATGTCGCGCGTCCACGCGTCCGCGTCGGGTCGATGGTCGCCGAGCGCGGACGTGGTGTGCGTCACGGATGATGATTTCGACGAATCCGCGTCGACGTTGGATTGGAGCCGCGTCGATTTTGAACGCGATTTCGGTCCTCTGTGGTGGTCGGCGCGTCGTAAAAAGACGATTGGAGAGATTATTCGACGGGAGATTCAACGCGGGATCGATGACGCGCGCCGAGGCGGCGGTGGGAATGATGTCCCGGGAAAGTGTTGGGAACGGTTATCGCCGACGTTCGCCGCCGAGACGTTGATGACGAGCGGTTTATATTGCGCCGACGTGCGTGCGGGACTGCGAGACCGCGCTCGACGGGTCGGAGAATCGTGGGAGGAGTTTGCGCGCGCGGAAGATCGCGCGGCGGAGCGCGTGCGGTGGGCGTCGGAGGAGGCGAACCGCGGGGACGGCGGGACGGGCGGCGAAGACGCCGCGTCGAAGAAAAACGCGTGGTCGTGGACGCGCGCAGCGAAAGTGGGCGCGGCGTCCGCGGTCGGTGGTGCGGCACTCTTTTTGACGGGTGGAGTCGCCGCGCCGGCGGTGTTGGCGTCGTTGAATTCGCTCGGGGCGGTGGGCGCGGCTACGGGCGGCATTTTGGCGACGCTCGGCGGCGTCGGCGCCGTCTTCGGCGCCACGGGCGCGGGTCTCACAGGATACAAGATGATGCGACGAACGTCCATGGAGATGGAGGAGTTTTCGTTCATTCCTCTGCGAGGCAACGGACGACGATTCGCGCTTCACGTCTTCGTGCCGGGATTTCTCAGAGAGGACGACGACTTGTTGCGTGCGTGGGGGTCGGAGAAGAGTCAATACGTCGTCGCCGTCGCCGATCCGGGCCCGCTCGGCATCAGTCTCGAGCGTAACGACGACGGTGAACTCATCGTCGTCACCTCGGACGCCGATAAGACGGTCGTGCGAAGCAACGCAGCGGCGGCTGGGGTGATCTCTGGAAGCGCTCTCGTGTCGTATCGCTCGCTCGATCCGCGCGCGTTGCTCCGGTCGCGATCGAGCATCGTCCTGAGCGAGGGCGCGTCGGTGCCCACCGTCGAGGACCTCGAGGCGCTGCCTCGACCGTTGGAACTGCGTCTGCAACTCGCGACCGCGGCGCCGCGACACGAGGGATTGAACGCAAAGATTGATTCCATGGTGCGTGAGATGCGACAAGTCGTCGTGGAGAAGACGCTCGACTCGACGGCGGATGAGGACGAGGACGCGTCGCCCGTGACCTCGAAGACGTCGTCGTCGACGACGCCCGCCAAGACGTGGGGGAACACGACCGGGGAGCAGTACGTGTTGAACTGGGAACCGTCGACGCTTCGAACGCTCGGCGCGACGATTCAATTCGTCGCTGGCAAGTACGCCGTGCGCATGGCGGCGCCGTCCATCTTGGCCAAGACGGCGCTCAGTTCCATCGCGAGCGCCGTCGCCTGGCCCGTGACGCTCATCACGGTGGCGGATTATCTGGATAACCCGTGGACGATGGCGCGCGCCAAGGCGACCATCGCGGGCGAGGAGATTGCGAACGCGTTGCTCACGCGACAACACGGTCGACGTCCGGTGACCTTTGTCGCGTACAGCGTCGGCGCGTACGTCGTCGAGAGCGCTCTGAAAAAGCTCTATGAGGCAGGAGATAAAGGTAAAAACATTGTTGAACGCGTTGTGTTCATCTCCGCGCCGTTATCGACGTCGGAAGAGACGTGGACGCCGATGCGCGAAGTCGTCTCCGGTCGCATCGTTAACGTCCACTCGCCCGAGGATTGGATCTTAATGTTCTTCTACCGATTAAAGAGCGTCGACACGACGCTCGGCCTCGCGGGATTACAACCCGTCGGGCACAATGACGTGGAAAATTACGAGATGCCGCTCAAACACGCCCGCATACCGGACAAGATTTCGGAGATTCTCGCGCATGTCGACTTGAAAGAATGAGGAGGGCGAGACGTCCGTCTCTCTGTTTGTCTCTCTCCTTCTCTCGTTGTAACACCGAATGTACGTGTACTTCTACGGTCTAGGTATCCTTCTTACATCATCGGTCGTTCGGCTAGGGGTTCTCTGTGTTCATTCGTTCGTTTACGAGGACTGGTTTTGTTTCGCCTTGGCCTCGGCGCGTTCCTTTGGAAAGTCGACGGCGCGTTGCGCGGCGTATTGCATCAAACTCTGCGCGAGATCGACGGACGTCGGACTCACCGCGTTCGCGCGCGGACTTCCCTGTAACGCGTTCATGCACTCTGAAAACGCGATGAACGCGTCGACGTCGTCCAACGGACTCGTGTACGTCTCGTCGTCGTCGTCGTCAAACCAAAAGCCGTCGTCGTCGTCGTCGTCGTCGAAACCGCCGCCGAACGCGCCGCCGCCCCTCGCGAACGCGTACGGATCTGCGTCTCGCGCCTTTTTCGCCAACGCCTCGAGCGTGGTGGCGTCAAACTGCACGTCGTCGTCGCCTTCGTCGTCGTCGTCGTACTTGGAGACGTCGTACTCGTCGTCGTCGTCATCCGACACGTCCCACGGAAACCGTCGCTTCCCGCTCGCCTCGTCCTCTTTCCGTCGCGCGATTTGCGCGCGTAAATCTCCGAGCAACGACACGAGCGAATCCATGATGACGTTCATGGACCCGTGAATCTCGGGCGTGAGCGTGTCGTCCGGCGCGCGCAAGACGCCCATGAGACCGAGCGCGCACACCTTTTTCGCGTGCTCCGACGCGAAACACTTGCGCTCGCCCGACTTGGTCTTCGTCGCCAACATCGTCGACCACAGCGTGAGCGTACGATTCGTCTCACCCAATCTGTTCGTCGTCGCGAGCGCGATCGCCGGATCGTAGTGCAACGCGTGCGCGAACGTCAACATGAGCAAATCCCTCAAGTACGGCAACTCCGCCGTCCCGATGCGTCTGAGGGCGAGCTCGACGAACGGACCGACGACGACGTCGACGCGACCGCGACAATTCGTCATGACGCACTCCATGAGTTTCGGCGCCGGCACGCAATCGGGCTCGGGGTAGTCACCCTCCAAGACTTTTTTACACACGTTGTACGTGTCCTCGACGTACGGCGTCCCCGGGGCGAGAAACCGCTCCGTGCCTCGACTGATGAAATTGTCGAGCGGGATGAGTAAATTCTCAAAGTATTGCAGCGCCCACTCGTCCATGGTGGCGATCATCAACGGCCAGAGTTCCCACATGCGAGGCGTCACCTCCGGGGTGAAGTAGGTGAGGTAGGATAAAATTTCCAAAACCTCTTCAAAGACGTCAAAGCCTTGTTCGCCAATCATCTTTTGTAAAATTGGAAACACGGCAGCCTCGAGTTCGGGGTACATGTGCGGTAAACTCGAGACAGATTCGAGAATCGTCGACATGGCGCGCAGGCACCCGATGCTGGCTAAGATGCCGCAATCGTCATCCTCTTTCGATTCGGATTCTTGGACAACCTTCCAAAACGCGGCGGCGAGGTTTTGCGTCATGCCGAGCGCGAAGGGCGCGATGTCTTCGCCGAAACGCTCGGTGATGGTTTCCAGCGTGTACACGACGTCTTCTGATTCCACCTCGTTCATGAGCTTGAAGAAATCGTCCAGTAACTGCGGGAGGATGGATTTGAGCGCGCTCACGTCCTCGGCGGCGTGAATAAACGCGCCGAGGGCGACGACGGCTTCGACGCGCACCGGAAGGTCGGGGTCTCGCATGGCGTCCACCACCTTTGAGAGGAGTTGCAAGAAATTATTCTGTTCCGTGAACGTGATACCGGAATACTTGGCCGCGCACGCCACCGCCTTGGCTCGCACGTGACCGTGCGCGCAGCCAAAGACGGGAAACACGTGCGCCATGAGCATGGATTCCATCTGATTCGCGTACTCGGGATGGTGCGTCAAAATGGCGGAGAGACTCGTCACCACGTGCAACGCACCGTCGAGCTCATATCTCCCCCGCGCGTCCATCGCCGCACCGTGCGCGCTCGCCGCGTGTTTATTCAAGATCTGCACGACGGCGGCGAGAACTTTCGGAAGATTTTCCTTCATGCGCTTCCCCGTCTTGCACAGTTCGTGCAGATATCCCGTCGCCGCCATTCTCGGCGAGTACATATCCTCGATAAAGTCTTGCGTCTTGCGCACGTACTCGTGCGGGTCGTCCACCCACAGTTCATCGTCCTCGGCGTTGAAACACAACACAGGGAAGACGACGCGTTGAAAAATATCGTCGAGGTGCGGTTGCAAAACCTTGTACGTGGACGGGACGCCGAGCGCCGTCGTCACGTGTTGAATGGAGAGGTTCACGATGCGATCGGGCATCACCTCGCCCGAGGACATCGATCCGAGGAGTTCGATGTACACGCCCAAGAAGACGGAGGCGTATTTTGTCGAGTACGTCACCGCCAAATCTTTGTGTTCAGGTTTACACGACTTGGGATTGCCGTAGCGGTTAAAGACGCGATTCACCACGTGAAGCGCCCATTTCTTCGTCTTCCACCACGGCCAGTGCTTGATCTCCGTCTTATCCCCCGTCGGCATCCCCTCCGTCGGTATCGCGGACGTGATGACGGCGTGAAACGCGAGCATCCACGCCTGAAACGTCCCTTCCTCGGCCAACGACGGTCCGACGTCCAAGTACGTCGCGCTCCAATACGTCTTACAGATGGCCTTCTTCAACTCCTCCAACTCGGCGTTCGGCGGGCCTTGATACGCCAACAACGCCTGTAAAATCTCCAACAATTTCGGAAACACCACTCGGATGATCTCTTCCACGTCCGCGCGCTCGGTTGCATCCTTAAACTCGTACTTTCGACACAGGGCGTGTAAAACCAAAACCGTCCCGCACAACCGCCCGCTCTCGCTCGCCGACGCCTCGTTTAAATTACTCAACACCTGCGTCGCCACCTCGGGCCACCGCAGTGGAAAATCGTGATGCACCATGACTCGAATCGCCTCCATGAGCTGACTTCGAACCTTATTCGGCGTCGACGCCACCGCCTCGAGCGCGACGCGTCGCACCGCCGCCTTTTCGCCCTCGTCCAGCGTCGCGTGATTCCCTCGCGTTGGATCCACGTCCAATCCCTCTCGTCGCGCCCACGACCGCTTGACGAGATGTTTGAAATAAATGCTCGCGCTCTGTCGCGTGCCCATCTCTCCGTTCGCGTCGCTCGCGAGCGCTAAGAGTCCGAGCGCGGCGCCCGGCAGACTGGCGGCGGATTTCAAATACGCATCCGCGCGCGCGCGCAGGTCACCGTCGGGGGAGACGGAACCCGCGAGCGCGGCGCGGAGTTCTTCCACTCGCGCGGCGTCCATGGTGTGCGACGCACGGAGCGTATCCACGCGCGAGCGCGACGACGAGTGATGGGTTGCACATCTTCCAATCTCAACCCTCGAGAGGGCGACGGGACGGGACGGGGACGGGGACGGGGAGGGCACGGGCGCGCGCGATCGGAAATTACAAACAAACACAGACTCACGACGTTCATCGCGAGACTTTCTTTTCACCACGAATACTTGGCGTCGATGAAACGATCCTCATAGAGCTCGGCGGCGCGATTCCATCCCAAGTCGCGCTCGAATCCGCGCGCTTGGATTTCCCGAAACGCCTCGGGAAAGTCTCTGTACGTGCACATGGCGTGATTGATGGCGTCGATGAATTTATGCGTCTCGGCGCTGTCGAACGTCCATCCGTTCCCCGTGCCGTTGAATGGGTCGTATTGTTGCACGGTGTCGCGTAGACCGCCGACGGCGTGCACGACGGGGACGGCGCCGTAACGCATGGCGTACAGTTGGTTCAATCCGCACGGTTCAAATCTCGAGGGCATGAGCAATATATCGCACCCCGCGGTGATTCTGTGCGCCATTTCGACGGAGAATCCCACCCACGCGCGACATTTATCGTGGTGTCGGTTCTCCATCCCTCGCAACGCGTCCTCTAAATCGCCGCGACCGCTTCCGAGCATGACGAGCTGCGCGTCTTGCGAGCACAACCATCCCTCGGCTTCGGCGATGAGATCGACACCCTTTTGATCGTCGAGACGACCGATGAAGCCGAGCACGGGCACGTCATCGCGCTCGGCGAGTCCGAGTTGTCGCTGAAGCGCGCGTTTACACTGTCGTTTCCCGTCGGAAAAGGCGTCGCCGCGCGGCGGAAATCGCGCGTACCCGTCGCCGTCGAGGTGACAGTCGAGCTCGGGCGACCACTCGTCTAAATCGATGCCGTTGACGATGCCGCTCAATTTTCCGGGACCAAACTCACGAATCGTCGGGGCGAGACCCCACCCACCCATGTCGGTGGTGATCTCCCACGCGTACCCTTCGCTCACGGCGATCACCTTGGTGGAGAGACGTAAACCGGCGCGCATGACGTTCATGCACTCGCCGCCCACGGGATCGTCCAATACAAAGTGCTCCTTGTAGTGTTCGGGGAGTTGTAACGAGTAGAATTCATCCAACGGACCACGACCTTGGTGCGCCATGTTGTGCACGACGAAACACGACCGCGCGAATTCAAATTTCCCGTGGTCGCGATAAAACGCTTGGAGATAGACGGGGAGCAACGCCGCGTGCCAATCGTTGGCGACGAATATTAAATTTTCATCCCCGTAGGGCGCGCCACCGCACGGGACGTGCCACACCGCCTCCAACGCGGCTTGACAGAGCATGGAATTGCGAAACATGGCGTCCGAACGATCGCCCGCGTAGATGCCGTCGCGCACGTGGTGATAGGCGCCGTGATCGATGAAGTCGTAATCGACGCCGTCTCTGTACGAGTGAAAATATCCAATCTCTGTCGGGTGCCCGAGAACGTTAAACGTCACGCGCACGTCCGTGTCGTACACGTCGTCGTATTCTTTGTACCTCGGGACGACCACCATGACGCGATGACCTCTCGCCGCGAGCGCCTTGGGCAACGACTGCATGACGTCGCCCAAACCGCCCGTCTTGCTGAAAGGCGCGCACTCGCTCGCCACCATGACGATGTTCAGACGCTCTCGACACTTGGGCGTCTCGGCGTCCGCGCGCGCGCGCGCCTCGGCTTGTGCCGCCGCCTCTGCCGCCTCTGCCGCCTCTCGTTCCGCGCGCGCCCGCTCGCTCGCCGCCGCCGCCTCTGCGTCGGCGCGTCGTCTCGCCTCCGCCTCCGCCTCCGCCTCCTCTCTCTCCCGTACCGCCGCCGCCTCCTCTCTCTCTCGAACCGCCGCCGCCTCCTCTCTCTCCCGAACCGCATCGTTCTCACCCTCGCGTTCGCGCCGTCGTCGCTCCAAACGTTCCGTCAACAGACGCTGTCGCTCCAAGAGCGCCGTCGACCGTCGACGCAACGCCTCCAACCTCTCGCGAGATTCCGCGTCGTCTGCATCCTCCACGCGCGACGCCCGCGTCACCGACGCGCGCGCGCGCGACGACGACGACGATACCGCGCGTCTGAACGCGCGCGGCGTCGACGCGAGCGACGGCGTGCGCGACGTCGACGCCATCATTGAATTCTATCCCTGTCAAAAACTCTTCTGAATTGAATGATGAATTCCACGCGTCGACGCGCGCGCGGACGCGGTCGCGCGTCGTCGCGCGCGTCGCGAATTCGTCG
>Ga0181589_10003263_pt1 | contig 12896 bp, 10 predicted proteins | sample 071ome_25_FD_132444 | JGI IMG/M metagenome (GOLD analysis project Ga0181589, IMG submission 132444) | Coastal salt marsh microbial communities from the Groves Creek Marsh, Skidaway Island, Georgia - 071410BT metaG (megahit assembly) | ecosystem: Environmental > Aquatic > Marine > Intertidal...
ATGACCGATAAGATTCCGATGAAGCGCTGCGGTACTCTCGACGAGATCGCCGCACTGAGCTGCTGGGCAGTTTCGCCGGAGGCGTCGTTCTGCACCGGATTTACCTTCGACCTTACTGGAGGAAGGGCGGTTTACTGACTGCCTTTGGATCGGCCTGCAACCGTGTAGCGTTCCCTGAGAATTTCGCGGGAGAGACGAGCTGGAATTTGCAGGGCTTTCCTGCTGCGGTTCTGGCGTGCCGTCCCAGAGAAGTTTCCGAGAAAAGAAACGCCTTTCACTTTCGTGCGGACGCGACCGCTGCAGGTAACACGCTTTCTTCGGCAGCGAATGCGATTGACGGTCCCGGTAACGTCACACCGGATTCCAAAGTTATCGACTTGAATGACAATGCTGCGCCAGTTCCTGCGAGAGAGGCGAACGCGCCAATCGTCGGGCTACTGATTCATCCTCGAATCTGCCGGAAAAGCTGCCTTCATACCATCAACCTAAATCTCAAAGCATGGCCCGATCACTCGCCTGTGCGAAACCGGAGAAGAGAGAAGAAGTAATGAGAAGGAAAAGGGATCGAATCGTTCTGATAATAGCGGGTTAGGCGTCCTGTATGATACCGGGATTTTTCCAACGTGAAAAGTGGGAAGGTATTGCTCTGGCGGGTTGCCGAATCCTTGAGGGCGGAAGCTGAACCTCTATTTCGGCAGTGCTTTCACCGGTGGCAATGTCTCAGCCATACCGGCTCCGTGGCTACGGAGTTTTTCGACGGTTTGCTTTCGCATTTTCATGACGCGCTCGTTGTGCTTGGGGGAGAGCGCGAGATTGGTTAATTCGTCGGGGTCGGTTCCAAGATTGTAGAGTTCTTCCGGCTCATCCGGGACGAGGGTTCGGATGTACTTCCATTCGCCGTAGAGAAGAGATACCCACCATGGAACGGCACCTCTCATGTAGAGCTTCTTTTTCGATGCCTCATCGGTGGCGATGGGAACTTTGTCGCTGGCGGAGCCATAGCTGTCTCCGGTGAAAACGGTCAAAACCGCTTCGTCCCAGTCATCTCGCCCCGGCTTTTCCAAGAGCGGAGTCAAATCGCTACCATGCATCTCCCATGGAAGGTTAAGGCCTGCGACCGAGAAGATCGTCGGCACAATGTCGACTCCGCCGACGGGGTGGCGACAGACTTCTCCAGAGGGAAAACGTGACGGCATCGAGATGACCATCGGTGAACGAATGTTGGCATCGTAGGGTGCCTTTTTGACCTGGAATCCATGTTGGCCCCAGGCAAATCCCTGATCGGATGTCAGGATGATGAGGGTGTTTTCGTATTGGCCGGTTTCTTTCAAGGTAGCGACGACTTCGCCGACGCCATCATCGAGCGAGCGAACGGCCTGGTTCACCTGGCGCACCCAGTTGGTCAGCGTCTTTTTTCCGTCGGCGGAGATGCCGCCTTTTGTTTTTCCACGGACGAGAACAGGCTCTCCGGCGGGCCCCTTTACCCATTGCTCGACTAGCCGCGAGTAGGTCGGTTTTCCGGGCCGAGGTGGATAAATGTCTGCAGGATCAGCGATCTTGATGTCAGCGTATAGATCGAGATGTCGTTCTGCAGGGGTGAAGGGGCCGTGAACGCCGCCGTAACAGAGCCAGAGATACCAGGGCTTGCCCTCTTCTCGACCGTCCTTCCCACGAATGTAGTCGACGGCCCACTCGGTGTAGTTGTCGGTGGAGTAGCCGGGCGTCATGACGGGGTTACCCCCGTTTTTCTCGATGAGTTGATTGTAGTAGTAGTTGCCGGAATTTCTCTGGTAGCGGGGGCGGTTCCAGACGAGTTGGTAATCCCAGTCACGTCCGTAGCCGGTATCGGTTCCGGTGTGCCACTTTCCAATCTGGGCAGTCTGGTATCCGGCCTTTCGAAACTCGGCGGGCCAGAACCGACATTTTTCCGGATCGTAGGCGCTGCCGGGGTATTCACCCTCCATCCGCATCGACTCGATTCCGAAGCTGTGATGCCCGGTTAGCAAGGTCGCGCGCGATGGCATGCACCAGGTCCCAATCGTAGCGTGGTGAAAGCGGATTCCGCTCTCCGCGAGGGCGTCGATGTGAGGTGTATCGATCCAGTCGTAGGACTCGGGATAACTTGAGACGGTTCGGTAGGAGTGATCGTCGGTGTAGAGAAAAAGAATGTTCGGCTTATCTGCAGCAAGAACTAAAGATGAGAAGCCAACGAGTATGAGAGGCAGGAGGAAGTTCCACATGCTCTTTTCTGCCCGAAGGTGCTCTGCCTGACAAGTCGGAATCACCTTTCGTACTTGTCCGGAATATCGTCATAATGCTCCAGATAGAAGGCGGTCTGCACGACGTTGAGTCCGTAGTTAGCAATAAGTTCGAACTGATTGTTCATTTCGATCACGACCATTTCCGCCTTCACGGTCGTTGGATCGGCGCTCATACGAGCCATCGCCGCTTTGTTTTGCTGCTTCCGCAACTTGTCGGTCTCGTCTTCGAGGTCTTGAGCCTGTTTCAGTTTTTCTTCGTCGGCTCCGTTCTCGAGCACGTCCATATAGAGGTCGATCAATGCGAGAACTTTTTCCGCAAAGGCGATGATATCTTTTGCCACATCCCCGGTCACCATGCGGTCTTTTTTGTATTTCCGGTTGGTAATTTGAATGAGGCGATAGATCGCATCAGAAACTTCTTCCAACTCGGCTACGATTCGGAGCATTCGTCCGATTGAGCGGGCGTTTTCTTTGTTCAATTCCGCCGCTGACGTGCGAACGAGATACTCGGTGATGTCGTGGGTGAGAAGGTCGGCATCGTCTTCCAGTTGCTTCAATCGCAAGACCTCTGCCCCAAGATCACTTCCGGGATTCTTGAAAACATGAATATATCCGCTGAACATGTCTTTGGTGATTTCAGCCAATTCCATGGTTGCTTTTTCCGCCTCGGGAATATTCAGCTCCCCGATGTCGACCATAGCTCGAGAAATGAACTGCAATCTTGGTTTTTCGCCAGCTTCGGATTCTTTTTCGGGAACCCATTTGGTGACAATCTTCGCGATGAGGGGAACGAATCCGATCAGTAGGAGAATATTGCAGAGATTGAAGAGCGAGTGGAAAATGGCGAGAGTGAACCCAATCGGAGTATCATGTTTTTCCGTTCGAAACGATTCAGGTAGGGCTTCGCTTAAGGTTGTGGCCATACTGGAAAACGGGAAAAAGAGTATCAGGACCCACAGCACTCCTAACATGTTGAATAGGAAGTGAGCCCGCGCCGCTCGTTTCGCGTTTGTCGTAGTTCCTATCGAAGCCAGCCATGCCGTCACGGTAGTTCCGATGTTTTCCCCGAGGACAATGGCTGCGGATTCATGGAATCCGATCCAACCTTGAATCGCGAGGGTTACGGTAATGGCCATCGCAGCCGATGACGATTGAACCGCCAATGTCAGGACGACACCGATTATCAAAAACATGACAATGGAAAGGTGACCCTTCCCGGAAATGCTGGCGATGAAATCGCGGATTTCCATGGCCTGCGCCTGGAGGATGGGGTCCGTGCTCGCCAGCATGCTTTTCACATCAGGGACGGAATCCTTGAGCAGGGAAAGTCCGTAGAATAGAAGGCCGAATCCGATGAGAACTTCGCCGATGTTCTTCCACTTGTTTTTCCCGGCGAAAAAGAAGGGGAGGCCAATTCCGATGATGGGAAGAGCAATTTTAGAAAGGGAAAATTTTCCGATCGAAGCGATGATCCAGGCAGTCAGGGTCGTGCCGAGGTTGGCTCCCATGATTACTCCGATTGATTCGACAAGAGTCAGCAGTCCAGCGTTCACAAAGCTAACCACCATAACGGTTGTAGCCGAAGATGACTGAATCAAACCAGTAGTGACGAGGCCAGTCGTGACGCCCGCAAAACGGTTGTGTGTCATCGTCGCCATAATCTTCCGCATCCTGTCTCCCGCGGTGCGTTGAATACCTTCGCTCATGACTTTCATGCCGAAGAGGAAGACTCCGAGGGAGCCGAGAATTTTGAGAATGAATGTAAGTGTGTCCATGGATCGAGGTTTTCGTCGACACTCCAGCAAATTTTACGAAAAAGTCACGTTCTATCTTTAAAGGAAACGCAAAAAAGAGCAGTCTTTCGACTGCCCTTTTTCCGGTTTTTGCTGTTATGGGGAGGAAAGCCCTTACTATGAGAACGTTCTCGTGTAGGTGCGGCTGGTGCCGTTCGAGTAGAAGTCCCGATATGTCACCACGGTGACGTGGTAAGTGTAGGGACGCCCGCAGCTCGTGTAAGCCGTTTTGCAGATGCGACGACGGCAAATCACCTGGGTGCTGATTTTGCGCGGCGAATAGCAATGGCCGTGGCTGCGGAAGTTGTGTCCGACGTAGGAATTGATGTGAGGCCAGCCTCGGTTGTGGAAGTGTGAACTGTAGTGTCCGCTGTGACCAGAACCGATGCTAAAAGAGAACCGAGGTCCCGCATCAGCCTCGGAGGTGAGTCCGACAAGTGCGCCGATAGCGATGGCGAGTGAGAGGATTGTTTTTTTCATGGCAATAGGGGAATTGGGTTTTTGCGCCAGCGGGATGCCAGCGGCATGGTGAGTAGACGCGCGAAAAACGCGGCCTATTCACTTTTTCCCTTACCTGTTGATTGCCTCGAATTACTTTTGCCCCAGCCAGAAAAGCAGGTCCGAGATTTCTCCATCAGACATTTGGAGAAATAACCCCGGTGGCATCAGGGAAACCGGGATGCGGGTGCGCTCCACCATTTCGTTGTAATTCGCCTGAAATTCGTTTCCGGATATATCAGAGAAAAAGCTCGTTTTTCCTTTCTGGCCGTAGAGAAAACCGACCTTTTCAGTGCCGTCGTCCAAGGTGATCTGCCAAGGCTCGTATTGAGGCGCAACTTCGGCTCCGGGATCGATGATGGAGCGAACGATGTGTTCCCGTCCGCGCTCGTTAATGTCTGACAAGTCAGGTCCGCCTTGTTTTCCGAATCCTCCGAATTGGTGGCAGCTTGCGCAGTGGCGGTGAAAAACGAGGCGTCCGTGATCACTTCGCTGAACGGGATTCTTTCTGGCGGTATCAATCGCGTCAATGTATGTCAGCCAAGCCGGGAGGTCATCAGGAGCGGGTCGTGACTCGCTGTTGGTAACGGAAGTGGCAACGGGCGCGCTTACTTCCCGAGCAAAACGAGTGACACGCTCAAGCGTTTCTTTGTTCTCAAGAATTTCTTTGGCAAAAGCGACTGCCTCTTTTTGCTTGGGGTGGGTCAGCAGAGTCAGCATGACCTTGATGCGAAGATCAGCATCGCCGGATTCATAAATTTGCCGAAGGTCATCGATGGAAAGAAAATTCTCTCGATCTGCGAGCACCTCAAAGGCAGCCGCGCGAACCTTGCTGCTGGCATCGGATTGACGAAGCCGCTCACCAATCAGCTTTTGCACTCGTTTATCAGCGACCTCTTTTCCGTCAATTCGGGCGAGGGCAGTAATCGCCGCGAGGAACAGCTTCGGCGTGGGGGGATTGTTGACCATTGCTTCGACGGCGTCCCGGCTTTCCTGCAGTTGCAAATCGCTGATCCACTTGAGTGCGAGCAACTGAATGGTGGGATCTGAATCAGCCAATCCTATAGTTGAAATTCCCTCCAGATCTTCCGGGTCAGCATTTCTCGCGGCGAGGAGTCGGAGGGCTCGTCGATGCGGATCGGACTCGGCCCGTATTGCTGCCGCATCTCGATCGGCTTCTCCCAGCTCTCGGATCAGGGCAGGGGAGAGACGTGGGTCCGTCCAGTAGATATCCTGTGTCGGATCGGCTTTCATCAGGGGAATACGAGCTTCAGCTTCCGGCATGGGGTAGAGGTTGGAAGCCCAGCCGGTGACTTTCCAGATTGCTCCCTCGCCGTGAAGCTGGTAGTCGCTCTTCACCCAGTCGCTGCAATAGAGACTGCCATCGTCGGAGGCAGCAAAAGCGACGGGGCGGAAATTTCCTTCTCCACGCACGAGTATTTCCTGCTTCGTGGAAAAACCGAATCCATCCCACTGGAGGTGGTAGCGTTCGATCCGCCTGTCGGCCCATGAGGCGACATAGAGAGCGCCATTGGCGTAAAGGATATCGCATGGTGCTTCGCCGGTTCCGTGCAGCATGGGCATAGTTCCCGGTAGCTCTCCGTCCCAGGCGATAAAGGGGTGTTGACCGCTACGACCATAGCGGTATTGATAACCATAATCTCCGCCGTAAATGACGAAGTGGAGGCGACTTGGGGGGCGGGAACTCGGGTCGTTATCGGTTGCGAAAATAAATCCTCCGGGTGCGTGAACGACGCCAAATGGATTCCAGAACCCTGTCGCAAAACGTTGCAAAGAACTTCCATCTGCCTGCGCCCACCAGATGTTGCCGCCCTCTCCCTGATCAGAAATCTTAGTTTTTCTACCTCCAATGATTGTGTAGGGCGCGCCAAGGTTTTCTCCCACGCCAAAGATCAAGTTGCCGAGATCGTCGAAGGTGAGGCCCGAAATCCCGTTGTGAGGATAGTTGCCCTCGGTTTCGAGAAAGACGAGTCGTCGCTCGACGCGGTCTGGATCAGCAACGCCATCGTTGTTATCATCCCAGAGGCGGATGATCTCGTTTCTAGTAGCCACGTAGATCGCTCCTGACTCCGGGTGAACCGCGATGTCCATCGTCGCGACGAGCTCATTCTGATAGAACACTGACTTCTGATCAGCGATGCCATCTCCGTCTGTGTCTTGAATCCAGAAAATCTGATCGGTTTCTACACCCTCGTAGTCATCCGGTCGGAAATGAGTGTTTGATTGAACTGCGAGAAGCTTCCCTGCATGAGTTATAGCAAGGCCGGTTGGCTGTTTGATTAGGGAAGAATCAGCAAAACGCTGGATGCTAACGCCTTCCGCCACCGGAATCGGGGCCAACTCGACCGGCACTGAACGAGGCGCGGGATCTTGCGCCGTGGCGATGGATCCTGACAGGAGAAAGGAAAAAAAGAAAATCCCGGATTTCATATCGATTCTTTCTCGGGAGATCACGCTACATCCTCGTCGTCTTTTGCCAGTTCTGGCTCGAATTCAGGTTCTTCGTCGAGTCCTTCCTCGATTTCCTGTCGCCATTTGCGAGAAATCCAGGGGCGGATCAATCCATAAATAAAGTAGCTCAGGAAGATGATGAGGGGAACAAACTCGACGAAATTCACCGCGCAAACCAGGATGAGAACCGCCGCGAACAGCCACACGAGTGAACGTCGTGCTTTCCAGTTCATTGCCTTGAAGCTTGGGTAATTGAACTCGCTCAGCATCATGAAAGACAGCAGGAGCATCAGGACGAGCAGCACATAACGCCACGCCCCGATTTCCAGTTTCCCTTCGTTCAGCCAGAGAATGAATATCGTAAGCGATGCGATGAGGCCAGCCGCCGCAGGGATGGGAAATCCGATAAAATCTCTGTTTTTCGGTTCATCCGGGTTTTCCGCTTCCGCTTGAGCAAGGCAGTTGAAGCGCGCGAGGCGCATTGCTCCGCAGAGCAGATAGATGAAAGCAATAGTCCAACCAAGTCGATTGTCGAAGGTGCTCAACACGATATCCATCACCAGCAAGGCCGGGGCGATTCCAAAAGAAACAATATCCGCTATCGAGTCGAATTCCCTTCCGAACATCGACTCCTGCCCTTTGATCCGAGCGAGGCGTCCATCCAGCGCATCGAAAAAACAGGCTCCGAGAATCAGAAAAATAGCGAGATGGAAATCTTTTGCCCCGCCAGCGTCATCACCCATTCCCTGGAAAATCGTCAATACTGCGCTGAAACCGCAGGCCAGATTTCCCGCCGTCATCAGGTTGGGCAGCAGATAGACTTGCGGATCACTCCAAGGGCCGGGCACGTGGCGTTTCATATCGTTCATAATCGACCCAGATCGGGATTTTCAAAACGCAATTTTCCCATGTAAATCTGGCGTGATCGGTCTACCTTTGTGGCAATGGCTGAACTTGCAGAACCTCCCTCGATCGATGGCAGCATCACTATGGCTGAAGTCCTCGCGACTTTCCCTGGTGCTAAACGTGCCCTTTTTGCTGAATACCATATTGGCGGATGCCAAAGCTGCAGCTATGACAACGAAGAAACTCTCGCGCAAGTGTGCGAGCGGAATGAAGAACTTCCCGTCGATGAAGTGATTCAGCACATCCTCGCAGCTCACGAGAATGATAAGAAGATCCTCATCGAACCAACGGATCTCGCTGATTTACTGAAGGAAGACTCGCCTCCCCGTTTGCTCGATCTGCGCACTCGCGAAGAGTATGAAGCAGTTGCGCTCCCCGGAGCAGAGTTGTTCAGCAACGAACTCCTCCAGGAAATTTTCGGAAGCGAAAACAAAGAGCGAGCGATCGTTCTCTATGATCACACCGGTGATAAGGTCCTCGATCCAGCAGCCTATCTTATCGGGCATGGGTTCAAAAATACGCGTGCGCTCCGCGGCGGCATCGATGTCTATGCGCAGGAAGCCGATAGCAGCGTTCCGAGATATAAACTTGAGTTCGAGTAATTTGAACAAAAGCGGACACGATCCCGTCTGAACTTACCGTATGCTTTCACCGTTAATTGCGAAGCACTTCTCCTATGACCGACAGCGAATCAAAAATTGCCGATGCCATTGCCAATCCTCAGAATATGGGGGAGATGTCCGATGCTGATTCCGTCGGCACGGTTGGCAATCCTGAGTGCGGTGACATGGTTCGCATGTGGCTGAAGTTTGATCAGAAGAATGGGAAAAAGATCATCGACAAAGCCTCCTTCCAGAGTTTTGGCTGCCAGACCGCAATCGCCGTGGCAAGCATGGCTACGGAAATGCTCAAAGGGAAAACTGTCGAAGAAGCTCAGAAGCTGAATTCCAAAGATTTGTCGGCCCCGCTCGGCCCCTTGCCTCCCATGAAAATCCATTGTGGAGAAATGGTCGAAGGAGCTCTTCGCGATGCACTCAACGAAGATTCTGAAAGTTCAGAGCCCACGCAAACGTCTCAGCCTGCGACCAACACTCTACTTGGTGATATGAACGAGTCTTCTCTCAAATCCGGCAAGCTCAAGGTCGTGAAAATCGACGATTAATCCCCAACTTTTCACCTTTTACCGCGGCTCAGCCGCATCACATCATGCACGAAGAAATTGAACTCACTCGCGAAGTCGAAGCCATCCAAATTCCCAGTGGGGATCTTGTTCATCTACCTCAAGGCACCAAGGTAATGATCACCCAGGCGCTCGGTGGAACTTATACGGTTGCCACACAGTCGGGTCTCGCTCGTATCAAATCGGAAAATGCTGACGCCCTCGGAATCGATCTCGAAGTCGAGAAGGAAAAGAAATCAGTCACCGCTCAGAAGGTTGCCGACGGCGATTTTCAAGGTGCTGTATGGGACCAGCTCAAACTCGTATTCGATCCCGAAATTCCCGTTAACATCGTCGACCTTGGATTGGTCTACGATTGCTCCATCAGGGAAGAAGAAGGCCAGCAGAACGTGGAGATCAAGATGACGTTGACCGCTCCCGGATGTGGAATGGGACCAACGATCGCGGCAGATGCGCAGTCAAAAATTCTTATGCTCGAAGGAATCGACAATGCCCAAGTCGACCTCGTCTGGGACCCTGTCTGGAATCAGGACATGATTTCCGAAGAAGGGAAGATGAAGCTGGGAATGATCTAGTTTTTGTGAGCAAAATCAGATTTGTAGAACGGCGAGAAAGTAGAAAGTTGCTCTCTGCCGATCATTCGCTCGACAACGCGACCCTTTACCTTCTCACATTTTATTTTTTACGCGGCTTCGCCGCTTCAAGCGACTCGGTCAAAGTAGAGATATCCGCAGTAGGCGAAATAGCCAAGGAGAAGGACCGCTCCCTCCACGCGGGTAATCTTGCTTCCCTTCCACAAGATGGGAATTAGCAGAACAGTAAAACCGATCATCACATAGAGATCGGCTATTTCGATTCCCGAGCTCGCGATCGGCTTGATGATCGCGGTCATGCCGACCACGCAGAGGAGATTGAAGATACAGGACCCGATCACGTTTCCGATGATGATATCGCCTTCTCGCTTCAGCGAGGCGACAACGGAGGTTGCCAGTTCGGGAACGGAAGTGGAAAATGCGATTAAGGTGAGTGCAATTACAGCCTCGGGTACACCGAGACGCGTCGCGAGACTGACTCCGCCGCGTTCGAGCCAATCGGCTCCAAAATAGAGCCCGACCAGTCCGGCGAAAATGAGCAGGATGAGAACAATAATGGGAGACTGCTTCGCCTCATCTTCTGCGCCGAACTCCTCTTCAAACTCACTTACCACTGCGGGGTTCTTTACCTTCTTCGCCAGTACCAACTGGTAGAGGGTGTAGCCGATCACAGCCGCAAAAAGAATGATTCCCTCTGTCAGCGAGACATCTCCATTCGCAAGCATCCAGCAAAAGGCCAGCGTCACGATCATTAGCAGAGGTATATCGCGCAGCAGAAGTTCGGTTTTCACATGCATCACGCAAATGAAAGCGCTCACACCAAGTACCAGCCCGATATTGCAAATGTTCGAACCGATCACGTTTCCGAGCGACATGTCCGGTAGGTTGTTCGTATTGAATCCGATTGAGACGAACAACTCGGGAGCGCTCGTTCCGAAGGCCACCACGGTGAGTCCCACAACGAGCGGGGAGATTCCGAAACGAACTGCCAGTTTCGCAGCTCCGCCAACCAGCCATTCCGCTCCAAAGTAGAGGGCAACGAGGCCGGCGATGAGCCAGAGCAAATCAATCAGAACAGGCATCCGGCACTGTTGCAGGGTGCCACATAACTGCCAGAAGAATTTCTTTCATATTTTCGACTTGCGTGAGGTTCCTTTATCCGCATATTGGCCCCCCGCGCTTCGGGACATTCTCGTCTTAAAGTTTTGCGTCGAACGCGACCCGTTCGTCTAGCGGTTAGGACTCCGCCCTTTCACGGCGGCAACACGGGTTCGAGTCCCGTACGGGTCGCCAATTCATTGACTTTCAGTCTGTTGTAACTATGGGCGACACGGGCGAGCGCCCCGTATGGGTCGCCAGTTTGATCGGAATACGAACAGCTCCGGCTGATTTCGCAATCAACTGCAGGTCAACAGTTTATCGGATCAATACGTCTGGGTCTGCCGTGAAAAGTTCGCAGACTCGCAATACGGGTTCGATTCGAGAACGAATCCGGGAGGACTTCGCTTCTTTCCCAACTCCTCGAACCCATCACTCGGCATCGCGTTGGGTGGGGAGGTGCGACCACCTTTCTGAGATGCTCACTTGCCGTTTCCGAATGTCTGGAGTGCCCACTTGCTGAAATCGCCGTGAGCGTTCTTCCCGTCACCGGGAAACCCTCCGTGCTGGACCATCCAGATGACTGCGATCCCGTCGCCGGGAAAGATGTCCATCTTGGTGGCGTGGGCTCCTCCATGACCGAAGGAATCTCCGCCGATCGCGTAGCCGAGGCCATAGCCGTTTGGAATCGCCTCGGGCGTCTGCTTGGTGGTCAGTTCCTTGAATGACGTTTCACTGAGGTAGCGTTTCCCGTCGAGTTCTCCACCATTAAGCATCATGCGGCAGAACTGCGCGGTGTCCTTCGCCGTGGAAAACAGTCCTCCGGCCGGCATGGGAAAACGGCCCGTGCGATTCGTGAGCGGCGATTGCAGCTGCCCCAGCCCGAATTCCTCCAGGCCGGTCTTGTCCTTGTCGGGCCGATACGATTTCGCGAGCCGCGTGACCTGTGCCTCCGTCGGCCAGAAGGTCGTGTCCTTCATTCCCAGGGGATCGAAGAGGCGCTGCTGCAGGAAGTCCTCGTAACTCATGCCGGAGACGACTTCGAGAATCCGCGCCGCCGTGTTGATCCCGGCATTGGAATACTGGTAATGCTTCCCCGGCTCGGTCGCCAGCGGGGCAGCGGCGTAGCTGCGCACAGCGAGACGAAGCGGGAGGGCATCGAGCGTCGGCTCTTCCATCGCGGACTTGAACGGCAAACCGCTGACGTGGCTGAGAACCTCGCGAATCGTGATGGGATGATCCGGCTTTTTCAGGAGAACATGATCGTCGTCCTTTTCCGCGATCACCATCTGGCCCTTGAACTCGGGCAGGTACTTCTCCACCGGATCGTCGAGGCTCACCTTTCCCTCATCGACCAGCATCATGAATGCCGTCGCGGTCATCGGCTTCGACTGCGAGGCGATCCAGAAGACCGCGTCCGGCGTCATCGGCTTCCCGGCCTCGATGTCGGTCCATCCCACCGTCGTGGTCGAGAGAATGCCCTCCGCTCCGGCAACGAGACCGACGGCTCCGGCGAGCTCGTGTTTTTCGACAAAGGGCTCCAGGAGGGCTTCGGCCGTGGCGGCATCCTGGCCGCGGGCCGAAGCCGAAAGCACGAGTGAAGCGCCGAGAAGGAGCAGGGATCTTGCGTGTCTCATGGGGAAAATCATGGGGAAAAAGAGGATCGGTTTCGACCAGGGGGCAGAGGTCCGGGGAGCAGAAGGGTCATTCCGTTTCTCCCTTCAGATGCCGGTCGAACCACCCGATCTCCAGCGATATCGCTTCCTGGAATTTCTTGCGGTAAACGCCGTAGTGGGAGATGCCCTCGAGGACGTGATATTTCACCGGTGTGCCGTTGGCTTCGAGGATTTCGGCAACGCGCCTGCCGTTCTCGGCGGTGTCCATCAGCTCCTCGTTCTCGGCATCGATGATCAGCATCGGGATCGTGATTTTCTCCGCAGCCTCGATGGCGCTGTAGCCGACGCTCTTGGCAGGGTTGTAGCGCATGTGGGCGTAGCTGGCCATCTTGCCGCCGGGCGCTCCCGTCTCGTAGGGGATCGGCTCCGCCTCCCCGCGAGCCTGCCTGGTCTGCAGGTCGAGCGCACGCTTTTCCGCC
>Ga0181589_10003265_pt1 | contig 12891 bp, 10 predicted proteins | sample 071ome_25_FD_132444 | JGI IMG/M metagenome (GOLD analysis project Ga0181589, IMG submission 132444) | Coastal salt marsh microbial communities from the Groves Creek Marsh, Skidaway Island, Georgia - 071410BT metaG (megahit assembly) | ecosystem: Environmental > Aquatic > Marine > Intertidal...
ACCCATGTTGCCATTATTCCCCGTGACGGTGAGGCCGAAGATATTCGCTGGTTCAAAGGCTCAACGGACCAGCACATGCTGATTCATACCACCAACGCCCGCACGGAAGGCAACAAGGTCATTATGGATGCACCGGTGGCCTCTGGTAATTTTCATCCCTATTTTCCGAAAGTGGATGGCACATACAGTGATCCGGCCGATTATGTGCCGACACTCAGGCGCTGGACTTTTGACCTGGACAGGGATGCAGAGACCTGGGAAGAGGAAATTCTGTTTGATGGCCTAAAGACCACGACCTTTGTGCGTATTGATGACCGCTTTCTGACCAAACCATTCCGCTACAGCTTCATGCTGATGAACGATCCGAATATGCCCGTGGCCGAGTCATTTGCTGACACCCTGGCCGTGCGCGTATCCAATGCCATCTACCGCTTTGATCATGACACCGGCAGTATCGACAAGTTTCATGCTGGCGATGCCCATGGCATGTCCGAGCCACAGTTTATTCCGCGCTCCGCCGATGCCCCGGAAGGCGATGGGTATATCATTGCCGCTGCCAACAATTTCAGGGAAATGAAGTCCGAAGTGGTGATAGTTGATGCCATGGATTTTTCAGCCGGGGTAATTGCCCGTATCAAGATGCCTTTTCGTCTGCACATGCAGGTCCATGGCTACTGGGCATCAGCAGAACACCTGCCTTTCTGAGCAGGCATTGTCTGGAAGCCTGTTGAAGCGAAATTGTCAGATTGACAGCAGCTGTCCGTATCCGGGCATGCGACTGTCAACGCCCAGCAAACGTGCTCCAGACCACAGGGCGTGGGGAGTACTGGTCACCGCAGGAATGCCGGTGCGAGATTCCACTGGTGCCAGGATTTCAAGGGTAGGGAGCCCGCCGCAGGAAATCAGCATGGCATCGGCATTCGGGCCCATGGTTGCCACATCACTGCAAAAGGTGATTAGTTGTTCCGGTGTGACACTGTTGAGATCACCGATAGCTTCTATTTCCAGACCCCTGACGGCTGACACGGTAAAGCCATGTTCGGTCAGAAAACTTTCCAGGCGATCATTGACCTCATCGTTGTAGGCCGTGGCTGCCACCAGTTCAGTGCCGCCAACGGCCCTCAAGCCTTCTATAACGGCAGTGCTCATGGTCATCGAAGGTAGTCCTGTGGCATCGACCAGGCTCTGCGTTAACTGTTCATTGAAGGCTTGGCCCTTGTAAAAACTCAGGGAAGTGCCCATCAACAGGATGCCTTGTGCACCGCGCTGTGCCAGTAACTTTGCCTTTGGTGCTATCCGGTCCAGGACGGCGTCATAGCCATCCGGTGTCATGGATTCAAGGCCCAGGGACTCGATCAGGTATTCCATGCTGCCGCTATACATGGAAGCCGCCTCACCGGGCAGTGACCCGTTGGCAGGTGGAATCAACAGGCCGAGTTTGCTGATGTTGGCGGCAAGCAGGGATTGTGGCAGCGTCGTGGCAGATGCCAGGCTGCCCAGTAGTGCAAGCAGTTGCCTGCGAGTCCACTGGTGAATTCCGTTTTGCGACATGGGTTGTCCCCCTTATTGTTTATTAGCGATTTTCAGCCGGACATACTGGGCAACATCACGCACCTGTCGCGGAGAGTAAGTTGCTCCAAAGGCTGGCATACTGTTGCGTCCGTTGAGAATGGTACTGACGATTAGTGTGTAATCCGTTGTTGCGGTCAGATCGACACCGCCGTGACCGGTTTTTCCATCCTCGCCATGACACGCCACGCAGGCAGCTTCGTAAAGCTGTTGTCCGGCAACCAGATCCGCATTATTACCCAATTCCATGACAGCACTGACGGACATGGTGGCATTGCCTTCTGCCGGGACAGGGTCAAGAGTACCATTAAGACTGAACAGCCACAGGCTGTCACCATGTTGTGAGCCAGCAAGGGCATTACCCGCCGAATATGCCAGTACATACTGTGTGCCGTTGCGCTCAAAAATGGTCACTGGAGCGTTCATGCCAAAGCCGGTCTGGAATTCCCAGAGCTTGAAACCTGTTTCACTGTCCAGTGCAGTGAGCCGGCCATCGTTACGTCCCACGAACACCAGTCCTCCGGCTGTGGCTGCCATGCCGCTCAAACAGAAATCCTGTAGATGCTGCTGCCACACGAGGGTGTTGGTGTGCATGTCCACGGCAGCCAGCACGCCCAGGTCATAGGCTGTTCCCAGAAAGGCGCCGGCCGTGTAGTAGGAACCCGAGGGAGGTTCTTCATCACTGATCTCATGAGTCTGGAAAAGAAAAGGCCGATCGGCGGCACAGACATAGGCGATGCCCGTGGTTGGATCCACTGCACTGGGTGGCCAGTTGGCACCGCCGCCGGCGCCCGGCGCAATTGGAATGGCCTGGTCCCAGTAGGGGGTGAAGATTCTGCCATTGTTTACCAGGGTCATCCCCTCCGGGGCAATGCGGATGGATTGCGGGACAAAGGCGTCACCGACAGGCACCGGCTGCGTGGGGGAGGTTTTCTGGCGCGCATCCTGGGGTACCGGTGTTTCCTCGATGCCCACCAGCGGTTCGCCGGTGACGCGGTCGAGAATGTAGAACCAACCGGTCTTGCCGGCATGTGTCAGGCCTTTTCGGACGATACCGTCAATCTCGATATCGAATAGCATGACTGGGTTGGCGGCATCATAATCCCATAAGTCATGATGGACTTCCTGGAAATGCCAACGATAGGCGCCGGTGGCCAGGTCCAGGGCGATGATGGAGTCGGTAAACAGATTATCGCCAGCCCTGTGGGCGCCGTTATTGTTGGCCGCCGCGTTACCGGTGGCAAAATAAAGCAGTCCCAGGTCCGGATCCACCGCCGGGGTATTCCAGATCGAGGCACCACCGTGTCGCCACAGGTCATTGTCCGCTTGCCAGGAGTCGCTGCCTGGTTCACCCGGTGCGGGAATGGTATGGAAGGTCCAGACCAGGGAGCCGTTGTCGGCATCGAAAGCCTTGATGCGGCCGCGAATGGCCATCTCGGCCCCGGCAAATCCGGTAATGACCAGGCCGTTGATATATAAAGGGGCGCTGGTGATGGTATAGCCATCCTGCCATTGTTCGGCCTGCACGGCCCACACCTCTTCGCCGGTTTTCCGATCAAGGGCTTTTAGCTGCCCGTCCAGCTGTCCGACAAAAACATAGGCATCATTTATACCGACACCGCGACTGGTCCAGCCACAGCAGACAGTCTTCATGGTCTCGGGTAGGTCAGCCTCGTATTGCCAGAGGATGGTCCCGGACTCAATGTCGACAGCAAAGACATCATCGGCGCCGGTAATGATATAGGCGACGCCGTCATAAACCAGTGGCTGGGCTTCGCCGGAATACTGTGGCCCGGATCCGGAACCGTTCAGATGGATATGCCAGACACCCTTGAGGTTGTCGACAGTGTCCCGGTTTATCTGGTTCAACGGGGAATAACGCTGGTTGTAAACATTACCACCGTTGGTAAGCCATGCCTCCTCTGGCAGCTGGCGTAATGCCACAGGGGCAAAATGATCCGGCTGGGCTGCCAGGGAAAATGACTGGGCAAGGGCGACAGCACTCAGAAGTACGCCTGGAATGCCTTTAAATCGGAACAGTTCGGACCATGTCATGAATATCAATTGCCTGCTTGATTGTTAAAAGTTTTATGCCGGACATTGCTCAATCGCCGACGCCACCTGCATTATACCCAGTAATAAACAGGGGGCAGAATACGATTGCCATGGAGAGACCCCTGATTAATGACAATATGCCACTGGGGTTGCGGGGCAGTCCCTCTGCACCTCCTTGCCCGAATAATGGTCATTCTTGAGTGTGCACACCATATTCTTCAACATGGCAATAACTGCGAGGCTTTTTTGCCACTGTACTTCCGGAAGATGTTACATTCACTATGATCTTGATCATCGTCATGAGATCGAAAATATAACAACATGAATAATAACTATTGGGGGAAGGAAAATTGAAACATTTCCTGATGCGCCGGTTGTTCCGGTGCTCTCGCATGATGGTAGTTTCCTGGCTGCTTTTCCTGCCATCCTGGGCGTTTTCAGCTGATGCCTGGTTCGACGCTGTCCTGCCCGATCCCGGGCCTTTTACTCCGGAAAAAATTTATGAGCAGCAGGGGTTTAGTCCCTTGAACCTTCAGGAAAATGTCGAGTTCAGATCAACGGCGGATATCACATCTGAAGAACTGATGACTTATACATCTGACCTGGTCGACATTTCCCGCCGCAGCAAGGAAGAGGGGGAACTGATCTGGGGTCGTATCTCCGGTCGTTCCGGAGGGCGCATGACCACACAGTACGTTCTCGAAAAATTTCGTGATATCGGTCTCGAGGACATCCATCTCCAGCCCGTGACCATGCCACCCCAAACCTGGCCTGACAAGGCTTCACTGACGTTGCTGGCTACTACTGCTGCGGGTGAGGGCACCCGTGATTATGCCTTCAAATCCATGATGCCCCAACCGCGCACGCCAGCTACAGGCGAGCGGGGTATAACCGCTGACCTGGTTTACGTAGGTTATGGCCGGGACGTCGACCTGGCTGGCAAGGATCTGAATGGCAAGGGTGCTGTTATTCGGGCGCGTCCTGTACAGGGCGGTTACAGCTCCGTGCTTGGTATTCCGGACAAGCTGGCAGAAGCCGGCGCCGTGTTCGTGATCGTTATTTTTGATATCGCGATCGACCAGCAAATGTACAACCCGGCCTTGAGCGGCTCCATGATACCGACATTTGCGATTGCCGATTATGAGGGACGGTTTCTGGAGGACATTTTGGCCAGGGCATCTGACACACCGATTCAGGCCCACGCCATGCTTACCCTGATGACTGAGCCGGACAACATGACCAACAATGTCATCGGGAAAATATCGGGCACGTCTGATGAATATGTCATCGTTGTGGCCCACCAGGATGCCTATTTCTATGGCGCTGTCGACAACGCTACGGGTGTGGCGGCCATGCTGGGCCTGGCCCGGCATATCGCCAATATGCCGGAAAAACCCCGGCGAACCCATATCTTTGTGGCTACAGGCGGACACCATGCAGGGGGTTGGCCGGGCACGGTCCAGTACGTGGACAGTATTCTCGATATCCGTGATAAAACAGCCATAGTGCTTAATTGCGAACATGTGGCGGCCACCCAGTTCATTGAATATGCCGATATCGACTATTCGGTCTGGGGTACGCAAGGGGGCATGCTGCTTGCCAACACCGAAATTCCCAAATTTGGCACTGTTCTGCCGGCCAATGACAATATTTTTAAATTGTTGGACAAGTCATTGACCGATTATGGCGTCACGATGTTGGTCCATCCCTGGGATGATGCCCGCGGTGATGTATATCCATTCAAGGACAGGAATTTCCCGGTCACGCAGATCGTCGAGGTGGGTAATTGGTATCACACAACGGCCGACATTCTGGAAGCCGTTTCCGTACCGGGTCTGGAGCGCACGACAAGAAGTTTCGCCGAATTTCTTCATCAGATCGATGTGAGGCCAATGAGCGAATTAAAGCCAAACAGCAATTAATGGATTTTGCACAAACAGGAAAATCAACATTGAAAATGGGTGTGTCATGACAGTATTCAAGCGATGCAGCAATATTTTTGTCGGCATGACTGGGTTGGCACTGCTCTTCATGGCATTCGCACGGATGCTGATGGCGGCCGAACCGCAGTTCACGCTGACAACCCTGACCGACGGAATTGCCGATCCCTGGGCCATCGCGGCATTGCCCAATGGTGATGTGCTGGTCACCGAGAAAGCAGGGCGGTTGAGGATAATTCGCGATGGTGTTCTTCAGGACGAAGCCATTGCCGGGACACCCGAGGTGCGTGTTGGCGGGCAGGGCGGCCTGATGGATCTGGTGCTGGCGCCCGATTTTGCCACGAGCCAATGGTTGTACATGACCATCGCCAAACCCGGTCCGGATTCTCTCACAGGGACGACCGCGGTCATGCGGGCGCGTTTCAACGGCACTCGTCTCACGGATCTTGAGGAAATCATAGAGACCCTTGCCTGGGGTGAAGCCGCATCCCACTACGGAACACGGCTGACCTTTGATAACAGTGGTCACTTGTACCTCACCATTGCTGATCGCAGTGCTTTTTATCTCACTGGTAGGGATATTTCCCAGCACCCTGCACAACGACTGGATAACCATATGGGCAAGGTCCTGCGCCTGAATATGGATGGCAGTGTGCCTGATAACAATCCCTTTGTCGGAGTGGCGAACGCCCTGCCGGAAATCTGGAGTTACGGGCATCGAGATCCCCAGGGCATCGCCTTTCGGCCTGAAACCGGAGAGATCTGGGAGGTGGAGCATGGTCCTCTGGGCGGGGATGAGCTAAACCTGATCAGACCAGGATTCAATTATGGCTGGCCAGTCGTAAGCAAGGGCGACAACTACACGGATGTCACTGGCTTTGCGTCCGTAAGGCGTCGTGAGGGTATGGAAGAGCCGGTGTTTTTCTGGCTTGAAACCATCGCTCCCTCCAATATTCTTTTTTATTCCGGCAAGCAGTTCCCGCAATGGCGCGGCAATGCTCTGATCAGCGGCCTCGCGGGAGAGAAACTGGTTCGGGTCATGCTGGATGGCGATATCGTAAAAAGCGTTGAAACCATTGTTGATGGTTTGGGACGCATTCGTGATGTCCACGAAGGCCCTGATGGCAGCATTTATCTGGCTATCAATATAGGCATTGCCAATGCCCCGATTTTCAGACTTGATCCGAAGAAATAACTAGGATATGGCTTTTGCTGTGTTGATGAACTTATGTCAACAGGCGTGGGGAGGAAACTGGAGCGTTTTTCATCATACATCCCGCTTTGAACACCGGGAATGCAGTCTGGAACTGGTCTCTTGAGGTCTGCCCTGACTGAGCGAGGCGAAGGACGTGGCGGCCCACCGGGATTCAAACCGTTTTTCCTGGAAAGAATAACTGCAGTTAATGTACAGATTGAAGTGTTCGAGACGTGCTGATTGCTAATGCATGACAATCGGATTCTGAGTTAAGCCGTTAAATTTAAGACACAATGAATACGGCAGGATAAAGAAACTTTAAACCCGGCGTGTATGTAAATGTGTAACTCGTTACGCCTCAGTTTTTGGGCCAGTCCTTTTTTCAAAAGCAGTAACTTCATCGTCAATGGTCAGTCTGCTCAGATCGATATAAAAGCCTCGCGGAAAAGTGAGCTGACGTGTTGCACCTGCACCTTCTGCGTAGGGTGCCATGCAATGCAGTATCTTGTTTTCATGTTCCGCTCTGATGATAGACATGCCGAACTGGTGGTTTGTCCCCTGAATAATGCTGGATGTAGTAGCGCCCGAGCTCCATCCCGATTTCAACGCATCCGACACATACAGCCTCATCACCATCGTAATCTCTGATTGCGGTTGGGACTCTGATTGGCGGTTTGTAGTGGACACGCACAGAATGTATTTACCTGTCCCGGAATTGAAAATGACTTTGGGAACTTCCAGTTGGGTATATTCATTGTCATCCGGCATGGTTACAGGGGGGAAGAGGGTCTCTACTGTGCAGTGATGTTTCTCATCCACCGCCAGTGAGGCAAGTCCAACGGCTCCTCTGTCAGGGCTGACCTTGGCAGCCCAGGCCATCATCAGAGTGCCGTCAATATCGTAAAACAGGAAGGGGTCACGCCAGGCCAGGATAGGCCCGCCTTCCTCACCTTCCTTGCTGCCCATAGAGTCCTGGTCAGGTAGGTAATAGCCGGCTTTAAGTATTTTTTCACGATCTCTTAAGGGACAGAGAATGACATTACCATGGGTAAGCGTGTCTTCATGGCCACAATAACCGATGGCGAGTGACTGGATGAAGGGATGGTTTTCGTCTCCCTGGCCTATCCCCGTGTAGGCATGAAGTTTTCCGTCAGCGCCAAGGTTGAGCACGCCACCGCTCCAGATATTTCTGGCATCATGGGCGTCGCTTGCGATACCAGGTTTCTGGAAACATCCCTTATCCAGCCACTGATCCCCACCATCAGCAGAATGGAAATGACGAATGTGAAATAAATAGCTATTTCTATCTGATGGTGAAATTGGTTGGCCATTACTGTCTTTCCTGGCCAGGGCCAGGCAGTACAGATCGATTCCGGAATCTGCTTCGCAGCACCATGAGTCCCAGAGAAACAAGTCAGGATGGACAATGCCATTTCTGAAAAGCTGTGTTGCTGGTGGCGGTATTGGGGGTTCAATCACACTGGCAGCCCTATTCGCTCTTCGAGGAATGCCGTGCCAGCAGTTCTTCTTCAATGGTAGTGAGTGTTTTGCGATTGATATCGTAGAAAAACATCATCAAGCCAGCCCCGAGAAAGAAAATAGCTGGAGCCACATTGAACATCAGTCGGATGCCTGTAATGGCAGACTCCGTCTGCACTTCATTGGCGATAAAACCGAAGACTGCGAGGATATAACCCGGTAATGCGGCTCCCATTGCTGAACCAAACTTGAGTGAAAACATCGAGGCAGAAATAGTCAGGCCGGCTGTTTGTTTGCCTGTTTTCCATTCGCCATAGTGGGCGCAGTCAGTGTACATGGCAAACAGAAGTGTGATGACCACACCAAAGGTAAATATTCCCAAACTGTGCACCAGGACGATAAGTGAATAGGATTCAGGAGGAATGATGAAACACAGTAAAAGCAGGGCGGTGTGCAGTACATTCATGCAGACCATAAGATGATGCTTTTCGAAAATTTTCAGCAGCCCTGGTGTGATAAGTGCACCAATCAATTGCCCGATCAGCCCGCATGAGGTGAGAATGGCTGTTCTGTCGAAGATCAGAAAAACAGTAGTATCTTCTGTTTGCAGATAGTACTTAAGGTAAAAAACGATAGAGGCAAACCGGGCATTCAGGCCAACTACCACCAGTATGCTGGTTACGCCCAGAATCAGCCAGGATCGGTTGCTGATTAATGCCGACAGGTCGTTCCGGATTGGCGATGAATGTCGGGGTAGCTGGACCCGCTCACGGGTGAAAAAAAAGGTAGTCCAGAAAAGCAGTATCGATAGTGCTGCAAAAAGCACAATGGTGAGACGAAATCCCTGTAGCTGGTCCCCGTTACCCAGCCAGCTTACCAGGGGAGTGGCGAGGGCACCGACAGACAGTGTGCCCAGGGAGGCAAAAATGAAGCGGTACTGTGTAGCCTTTGTGCGTTCTTCCGACACGGGAGAAATGACGGCCAGCAACGCCGAGTAGGGGACGTTAATGGCGGTATAGGCCAGCATCACCAGGGTATAGGTTATATAGGCATAGATTAATTTCCCCAGTTGAGAAAATTCAGGGCCAAGAAAAAGCAGGTATCCCATGATGGCATAGGGAATCGTCATCCAGAGTAGATAAGGGCGGTATTTGCCCCAGCGTGTATGGGTGCGATCAGCAATCAGACCCATGACAGGGTCACTGATGGCATCGACAATCTTGGTGACCAGTAGCATGGTGGCTGCCGAGGCTGGTGAAAGGCCAAAGACATCGGTGTAGTAATACAGCAGGAACAGCCCAAAAAATCCCATGTAGAAATTGGAGGCCATATCGCCAAGGCCGTAGGCAGCTTTTTCACCGAACGACAGTTTTGCTGTGGGCTTGGATGTAATCATGGATCCCGTAATAGTCAGTCCCTGGTAAGCATGGCTGCACCGAAAACACCGGCGCTGTCACCCAGTTTGGGTTTCAGGAGCTTGCCATGGAAGTGATGATTGAATATATGCTGGTCTATTTCAGCAGGGGCCAGCTGATAAAGTTGCTCGATATTGCCAACACCACCGCCGATGACAATGGCATCCGGATCCAGCACGTTGATGACCTGGCAGAGCGCCTGGCCGAACATTTCTGCCAGGCGCTGGATCGTGGCTCCCGCATGTTCGTCTTTCTCGGTCAGACTGGCTATTTCTTTCAATGCAAGAGAGTTGCCGCTTAGTTTTGTATAGAACCTTTCCAATGCTGGCCCCGAGAGGACAGTTTCCACGCAGCCCGTGTTGCCGCAGTAGCAGGACTCACCTGGCGTTTCCAGCCTGATATGGCCCCATTCACCAGCTATACCGTGCAGGCCATTGAGCACCTTGCCGTTGAAAACGATGCCACCACCGACGCCAGTACCCATGATGACGCCAAAGACCAATTTTGCCTCTGGGCATTTATCCGGTATGACACCGAGTAATGTTTCAGCCAGTGCGAAGCAGTTGGCGTCATTGGCCATGACGACTGGCATACCCAGAAGTGCCTCCAGCTCTTTGTTGAGAGGGACGCCGTTAAGGCAGGTCGTGTTGGAGTTTTTTAACAGGTCAGTTTCGCTATCGAGCGTGCCCGGTGTTCCAATGCCGAGGAGTTTTGGTTCGGTACCAGTGGCAATTTTGGCATCTTCTACCAGGCTTTGTATGCGGGAAAGAATATGGGCTACGCCTCTATCGCTTTCCGTGTTGGTGCGCTCCCTGAACTGAACTTCAAAAGTGTCCTTTGTTAAAACGGCACATTCGATCTTGGTGCCGCCAAGATCGATTCCCCAGAGTAATTCTTGTGTCATTTAGAATGATCTGATTATTAGTATCAACCCTATATTAGAGTGGGAGAGAGAAAGAAGAAAGTAATTGGGGGAGAGTTATAGATTAATAAAATGGTGGGTCGACCAGGACAGGATCGTTGATCCTTGAGAGAGTAGTTGAGGTTGCTGCCCTGGAAGAGTGTTCGAGACTTACCGGTTATTCATGAAAGAAAAACGGTAAATATTCTTCAATAATTATAAGTTAACTAGCAATTATTTTCAGGGTACAAGCAAGTGTGCAAGTAAACCAAATTACTCTGTCCACTTTGATTATAGAAATGCTGCTACCGACTCCAAAAAGTGCAACATGGACGCCTTACGCCAGGTGAACTCAACCGCATGGTTCAAGGATGACGATGCCGTGTGGTTGAAGCTTATGGCCGATGCGCCTGTCAAGGAGGTGATTCGCCCAACGGATCTGCAGACCAGTATCACAATTGGCTGCTAAATCAGATTCAGCCTGACAACAAAGCCCTCGGATTTATGCCGATTTTTTTACTTTAGGGGATACATCAAAAGGGACAGAACTACCTGATTTCATTTATTTACCAGCATCATGCTGGACGAATGTCCTCGAGCACTTTATCCTGAGCCTCAATCCCATTTTTTTAATTGGCTTCCAGTATCTTCCTGTAAAGGCAAATTTCATGACATTCACATTACGTAAGCTGGCATTGATCAGCACGCTCACGCTGAGCGCCATGAGCGCTCAGGCACATTTCAAGCTTGAAAGCCCGGCCTCCTGGATTGAGGAAGACGAGCGCGGCGATCCCCAGAAAATGGCGCCCTGTGGGGGTACGGTTGCAGAGGGTGGCACACGCACTGGTGCCGTCACGGAAGTGACTGGCGGCAGCATGTTGCGTGTGGCGATTGAGGAAACCATATACCACCCCGGTCACTACCGGATTGCCCTGGCCAGGCGCATCAACTGGCTGCCTGCAGATACTGAAGCCGTGATGAAGGAGACTGACAGGGGACCACGCTCGGATTACTTTCCTGTGGCCGACAATCCTTCGGCGCCGGTTCTCGTCGATGGGCTGTGGGCCAACCAGGTCAGGCGTACCGGGCCCCAGGAAACCGAGATACGTATTCCCAATATTGATTGCGAAGGCTGTTTCCTGCAGGTGGTGCAGTTCATGGAAGAGCATCCCGGCTTCCGTGAGGGCGGCTTTACCTATCATCACTGCGCAATACTCAACATCACTTCCGATTCCAGCCAGACCTTGGATGAAGGCTGGTAGCAAATCCCTGTATTCAAGGGAGTTGAAAGACTCTGGAATAGCTGTTGCTGGTCTCCGGTGAGAAGGGGATTGTGCGCTACTTCTTGCTTTTCTCCGACAGTGATCCTTTTGTTATTCAGAATGGTTTGGTTACTTTATTCTGGACCTGTATTTGTATGTAAGAAGGAAAGTGAAAAGTATTTGAGTATTTAAAGACTTGCTAAATGGAACTTGGTGGGCCCACCAGGACTCGAACCGTTTATCCTGCAAAGGGTTGTTGATGTTACTGTGCTGATTATCCGATTTGTGACATACCGATTGTTGATGAAAGACAAACGGATTATGAGTTAATTCATAGGTCTTTATTTCAATATAAAACTATAAGTTATAAAGGTAGGAGTTACAGTGTGTGAGCAAGTGTGTAACTGGTAACTGATCTCCTCATGTATATTTGAGCCTCTATTTATTCTTTAGGCGTTAGTTACGGGCTCCATTTTGATACTGCACCCATAAAAACCAGCGTTTCGTCTCCAGCTACGAAATCCCCGGGTGGGAAATAGCTGAGTTTGACGACCATTGTTTCTGTGTCCGGATCGATGTAGATATACTGTCCCTGCAAACCTATCGCGGCGAACGCCTCGCTACCTCCCATAGTCCTCCACTGCAGTCCATATCCTCCGCGCTCGTTGTCCTCTTCACTACTTGGGCGTGTGGATGCCGCGATCCAGCAGCCATTGGCAACGCCGTTATCAAGCACCATCTGCCCGAAGCGGGTATATTTTTCACCAGTGAGGCGATGTGGTTGCTGGCTGCAATACCGGGATTGGCAAAGTCATAGCAATCTTAATAATCCACGCCTGAACGCATCTGCATGACATGACGGATAGAGACACCCTCATAACCGCTACCAGTGAGTTCTGGAGGTAGTCGGATATAGAAGTGTCTAGGGAATCGATCAGGTCATCATCCAGGGTGCAAGCTATCAGAATTGACGGGATCGATTTGGTCATCGACCAGGCGATGAAGCGGGAGTCTGGTGTTGCGTTGTTGCGGTGGATCTCGCTGACAATCTTGCCATCTTTCATTACCAGAAGGG
>Ga0181589_10003277_pt1 | contig 12875 bp, 12 predicted proteins | sample 071ome_25_FD_132444 | JGI IMG/M metagenome (GOLD analysis project Ga0181589, IMG submission 132444) | Coastal salt marsh microbial communities from the Groves Creek Marsh, Skidaway Island, Georgia - 071410BT metaG (megahit assembly) | ecosystem: Environmental > Aquatic > Marine > Intertidal...
AAGTATTGCGGCCAGGTCATTTTATTTTGTTGGGTAAAGGTTTTCAGCGTGTCAATGTTGTCGTCGAGAGAAATTCCGACCACCCCGAATCCCTTGTCCTTGTATTTGTTATATGTCTCAATGACATGCGGAAGCTCCGCAACACAGGGACCGCACCAAGTCGCCCAGAAGTCGACGAGGACGACTTTGTTCTTCATTTCTGCAAGATCGAATTCCTTTCCATCCGTATCGGTAAATGCGATTTCCATTGTGTCCCCGACATTGGGGAGGTAAAGCTTCGCGCCCCATTGGTCAAGAATTCCGGCCACTTGCTTGTTGCTGCCGAAGTCGGTTTTCACCCGGGAGATGAATGCTTTCGCTTTGTCGCGCTGATTCGAGACGATGCTGGACTCGATAAAAGGGCGTGCAATTTCCTGCAGGATGACTTGCAGGTTCGCTCCGGGTCCTTTGGTTTGCATGTCGTAGCGTTGGGCAAGCAAATCAGGAAGAGGCTCGAAATTCTCCATCGCCATATTCGCGCCGACGAGAATGGAAAGAGCTGCGTCTTTGTCACTCGCCTCGGGGTTTACTTCGAGGTAGCTATTGATGGCGTCGATCTTCTCTTTCTCGAATTTGGCAGCGATTTCCATCGCGGTATCGGCCCGGAGAGATGGGGCAGCTAGAAAAAGGGCGAGTAGAGTCAGGGAAATAACTTTCATGTAAGGTAAGACGAACGATGCCATTTGAAATTATAGAAAACAATCCGCTTTTACGGGATGCGGGTTAGCCGGTTTGCGGAAAAATGACGGATTCAGGTAGATGTTCATTCAATTTCCCTATCACCAAAGCGAGTAACTCTTTTTCCACCGATACCGGGTATGTCATCTGGCCGTTGCGCAATTCAGTTTCGCGGAGGGCAAAAAGCGGGTCGCCAGGATAGAGCCTGACGATGCGCTCATACATCGCCTTGGGAAATCGCATGGTGCCGAGGGTTACGGAGTGGACAGCCTCGGGGGCAACGGCTCGGAAAATGTCGTCAATCATTTCCCGGTATAGCTCGATAAATCCTGGCCACGGAAGGAGCGGATCGAGTCGCAGGCCGATTGGCCACCCCTGATCTGCAAGAGTCTTCAACCGGCCGAGCCTGCGCTCAAAGGGTGGTGCTCCGTGCTCAACTTCGCGTGCGATTGTATCTGGGCTGAGAGTGAAGGCTGCGATCACATTGGGCAATGGATCGGTATTTTCGAGAATTCGGGTCTGTAAACTCTTGGTTCGCAACTCCAGCCAGGAGTCGGGCCGATCAGCAAAGAAGGGGAGGCAATGCTCGGCGAAGCCGGTCAGGGGGTCCATCACCAGCGAATCGCAGTCATAGCCCGAGAAAAAGCAGGGGGCTTCAACTTCGTTTCTGACTTCATCAATCGCGGTCTCGAACTCGTCGAAATTGATGAAGTAAACGTAATTCGCAGATCGATACATGCCCTGGAGAAAGCAGTATCGACAGTCGTAGAGACAATTCAGCATGTGGCTGAAGTAAAAGTTCTCGCTGCGCCCGATCGTGTATTCCGGGGGAGTAGGTAGAACAGCTCGGCCATGCTTTTTCGCCAGAATCATGGCGGGTCGCTTTTTCTGCAGGCGAAAATTCTGGGAAGCAGGATTAAACACTTCACCGTAACGGGAGCAGGGAATTTCAACGGCTTTCGGATAGCGACCCCGGATCGAGTTCACCCGGGGATGATCGCGAATAGAGTCCTCTACGTAAATGGTATCCATAGGATCGGGCCAAGCCTCTTAAATCATTCCAACGGTGAGTCCAGTGATTTCGCGGTAAATCCAGAGGATCACTGTGCTCATCACAATCCAGGACACAATGTTCAGAGCCAGAACGATTGCGATGGTGAAGAAAACAACGATAACTGGGCCCCAGCCACCAGGCTCTTCGTCGCCGCGCTCGCTTTCCATCCACGTGTTGAGCATCTTGTAGTTCCGCGAGTTCGACTTGAACCAAACGGAAAAAAGGTCGCCTATCACCGGAATCGTTCCGACACCTGCATTGATGAGCATGTTCCCGCCCATCCGAATAAGGGATTTGAAGGGGACTCCCTCCTTCCCGGCTTCGCCGAGAATTGAAGCGCCGATCACGGTTGCGACCGATTCGCCACCGTATGGAAAAAGGCCGAGAATGGGATCGAGACCAAAGCGAATGTTGGTTCCGGGAATGCGAATGCACTCATCGAGCAGCCTGGAAACGCGGCGCGAGGTTCGCAGTTCGGCGAGGTCGAAAGATTCTTCTTCGGATGGTTCAGAGGGGGAGGATTCCGGCTCGTCAGACATAGACTGTATCAGGTCAGGGGCGGAGGAGTGTCGAGCGGTGGCGGTGTCGTTTCGACAGCTGAATCAGACTTGCCAGCGCGGAGTTTGCGCACAATCAGAATACCCAGTGCAACCGTGACAACGAGTATCGCTATGCCGAGAAAAGGACGGTAAAAAATCCATGCGATCGCGACAACGAGAGTCCAGATAATGCCCGCAAGGAGAAAAGCGATGATGGTAGTCCCGGTTTCGACAATGCGGCCGAGAAAGGGGAGCACGCTCGCAAATACGGAGAGGGGTCCGAGGATCATGGAGAAACCGAATCCCATCATAAAAAAGCCGCCAATTCGGATTGCCCAGGTCAGCATTTTATTTCGATCATGGGCGAGTTCGAACATTTGCTCAGCCTGAAGTGTTCCGCGTTCGAGGAGTTCGATTGTGCCGCCTGTTTTGGCAACGTAGGGCGCAAAAGTATCTCCCTCTTGCTGCGCCACGAGGCTGATCGGGCCGGGGTGAACGATGGAGAAATTCACGCGGAGATCTCCGACCTGTGGGTTTGACGAATCAGCGCCGAAATAGAAGCCGCCATTGTAGGAGCGAGCCGTAGCCTTGATTTTCTCCGATGCTGCATTAATCGAATCAACAGAAAGTGGGGTTGCTCCGCCGATTTTGTTGACGAGAAATTGCGGAAGCTGAAAGGCACCCATCGTCACGCCATCGGCGACTTGTGTCGCAGACTTGTATTTCATTTCCGTTGGGTTTTCGTGCCCATTCTTGACTTTGAAATTGGCTGAGCTGACGAGACTCGGCTTCCACGATTTGGAGTAGCTGTAGGTTTTACGAGTCGTTTCACTTCCGCCCGTGTTTGTTTTGGTTTCAGTGCTTTCTCTTTCAACCCACTGATACATTTCCACGTTTCGGATCAGCTTGATCGCTTGCTCGCTGATGCCGAATTCCTCGTCCTTCAGGGGAGCGGAGGTCTTCGCTTCGCCGGTTGAATGAACAAGCTTCCCTTCCTTCGTTGCGTCGACAGCGGAGGAGTCGGTGGAAACTACGATGCCGGCACCTTCTTTCAGATCTTTGTATCGTTTCACCGCACGTCCCTCGTTCCAGAAAAGAAGGACGATCGCAAGGGCTGCGAGAATGAAGCCGAAAATGGCTCTGCCAATTGAATTTTTGCTCCGGGTGCCCCAACCCTTGCGCGTTACCGTGGTGAACTCACTCATGCGGCAGTTTTACCAGACCGCGACCAGCAGGGCAACCACAGCGGCACGAAGATTACGATAGCACGCCGGTTTTAATGTCCATCAGCATCTGCGCATTGGAGGGATAGCGCTCAAGACATTTCAGAAGCCATTCCATCGCGTCGATCGGTTTGTAGCCGCTCAGTCCGCGTCTGATCACATGGATTTTCTCCAGGTTGTGAGGAGGCAAAAGAAGCTCTTCCCGCCGGGTGCCAGACTTGTGAATGTCGACGGCGGGGTAGACGTAGTTCTGTGCGATCTGACGATCGAGAACCAATTCCATATTGCCGGTTCCTTTGAACTCCTGGAAAATGGCTTCATCCGCTTTGCTGTTCGTCTGAATCAGAGCCGTGGCGATGATCGTGAGCGATCCGGCCTCGCGTGTATTACGCGCGGCCGCAAAAATTCGACGAGGAGTTTCGAGGGCTCCCACGATAAGACCGCCGCTGGCAGTTCCGCGTTTTCCTCCCCGCATCTGCGAGTTGAATGCGCGAGCGAGACGCGTGATTGAATCCATGAGGATGAAAACGTGCTCACCAGCTTCGACGAGCCGCTTGGCGCGCTCAATTGCGAGGAGGGAAATGCGAGTGTGTTCTTTGCCATCACTGTCGTTCGAGCTGGAGAACACTTCGACCTCGGGGAAAGATCGCTTGAAGTCAGTGACCTCCTCGGGGCGTTCGTCGACGAGAAGAACCATGAGGTGCATTTCCTCGTCGTAGTTTTCCTGGAGTCCCTCTGCGATGTGATGGAGGAGAGTGGTTTTTCCTGTTCTTGGAGGCGCAACAATCAGACCGCGCTGTCCACGCCCGATCGGTGCCATCAGGTCGATAACCCGAGTCGTCGTGCGAGTTGCCGAAGTTTCGAGAGTGAGCTTTTTGTCAGGATTGATCGCAGTCAGTTCTTCAAAGTAAGGGAGGTTCTTGTATTCCTCAGGGTCCTTGCCGTTGATCTGCTGGAGTTCGACGAGTTGCGGACCTCGGAGACCTTGCTTGGAAATGCACTTCACGAGAAGTCCATCACGCAAACCATACACGCGAACCACTTCAGGAGTGATGAAAACGTCGCTAGGCGTCTGCTGGAATCCATTCTTTCTCTCGCGGAGAAACCCGAATCCCTTCGGTGAAATTTCTACGATCCCCTCGGTGTCGACTGGCTCAGCAGCCTCAAGCGCTGCCGCCTCTTTGGCGCGCTCCTTTTCCTTGCGTTCAAGGTAGCGTTGCTTGCGGGTTTTGCGGGGCTTGCCGTCTTCGCCCTCGCCATTCTCCCCGTCGGCATCGCCATCTTTGTTTTCGGAATCGTTATCAGAATCGTCCTTGTTGTCGTCGCGTCTTCTTCTGCGGTTGCGAGAACGGGAGCGCCGCCGGCGGCGTTCTCTTTTTTCGCCACCGTCTTCCTGGTCACCAGATTCGCTGTCTTTCGACTTTGGCTTGTTTCCAGATTCGTCCGAATTAGAATCTTCAGCAGGCTTAGGCTTGTCCCGGGGAGCTTCCTCTTTTTCTCTGTTCACTTCCTTGGTGTCCTTCTTGGAAGTTTCAGGCTTCTCGTCCTTCGCGGGTTCTGCCAATTGAGATTCTTTGGCGGGCTCGCTGCTATCTGACTTTGATTCAGTTGCAGGCTCTGACGTTGGCTCAGGATCGGAAGCTGGATGTGCTTCTGCCTTTGGGGGGGCGTCATTCACTTCCAACGGGAGTTCGTCGGGTTGAGAAATTTGAGCGTCCTCTGGAGGTTCGGGCTGACTCATTGAAAAATGCGTGGGCAATCAGGAAAGGAGAAAAGCGATGGGTATAGCAGAAGAACTATCAGCGGCAGCAAAGTGCAACGTTCTGGGTGAACGCGCTTGCTGCGGAATCTACATGGAAGAAAAATGCCATACCGTCACAGGCGGTGAAAAAAAATCGGGAATTCGATCGCCTGCGTTTTTCCAAAACAGGGGAATCGAGATTCTTGTCGGTTTGATAAATCCGAGATCTCAAATCGCCGCAAAGATTTCACGGAGTAGGAAATACCAGATCAGTGTTGGGTGTCCCTTAATTTTCGGGGAGGAATACCTCCGCGCCGGAAGCAGTGTTCGGTAGGTTGCGCGGATTCCCGGCCAAGAGAGGCGTCAGGGACAAAAGGAATGTGGAGGTTTTGTTCAGGTATCGCAAGTGTTTTTTGTAAGTGTGAAATTTCGCCATCCTTCATCCTTGCTGATTTTCCGGATGCGTGGAAACTGGTCACTACAGTTTTCCGGTGTGACACGCTCTACAGCCGGGAGGTGCTTTCGGAATGAATTTGCTCGATCGCTATATCGCACGCCAGGTGCTGGTTTCATCGCTTTTTGCTATTGCGGTAATCTTGATCATTCTCGTGCTCGGAAATGTCTTCAAGGAAATTCTCCGAGAGATTGCGGCGCGTCCAGATCTTGATTTGATCTTCTTTTTTCAGTTCGTGGCTCTCGTGATTCCCATTTCTCTCAGTCTCGCAATCCCGTTCTCCTTTCTCACTTCGATTCTGCTGACTTTCGGACGCCTTTCTGCTGACAGTGAGTTTGTATCAATGAGAATGGCTGGACTGAGCATGTCCCGGATCTGTCTTCCCGTTGCTGTTCTTGCGATCTTTTTCACTTCAATCTGTGCGACCGTGAATCTCTCGGTGACGCCGTGGGCGAAGACGAAGATGGAAGGGATGAAAGGCTCATTCTTCAACATGATCTCAAAGGATCCCATGCTGATTTTCAGTAATCAGAAAGTGATGACGAGGATTCCGGATCACCTTGTCTACGCGAAGAAAGAAGACGGAAAGCTGAAGCACTTTCAGATGGTGAAAATGAAGGACAATGTTCCTGAAGCTATCGCGATTGCCCGCGAAGCGGAAGTCTCCGTTGATCTGGAAGGTGACGATCCTGAACTGCTCTTGGAAATGTTTGAAGTGAATCTGATGCTGAGGGGAGAGGAGGGGAGCTTTATGGAGTCGGCTCAGCCCGTTTTCATGGGGGCGGCTCCGGCAGGTTTCTCCATCGAGAGGTTCAAAGAAAACGTCGATGGTATTCACGATCAGCCCGAGAACATATCTTTGCGTCGCCTATTCGGAAAGGTTTCCGATGAAACGCTGGAGCCAGAGGACCGAGCTACCTATCGGACGGAACTCAGCATGCGCATGGCCTTCTCGGTTTCCTGCATCACTTTTGCCCTCATTGGGGTTCCGTTAGGGATTACCGCTCAGCGTCGCGAGAGCACAGCAGGGTTCGTATTGAGCATGGTGATCGCGGTGACCTACTACGTGATGCTGACGATTGCGCAGATGGTGCGGGAAAATGAAGGCCTTTACCCACATCTTCTCGTCTGGGTGCCGAACATTCTTTTCCTCACGCTCGGGATTGTCATGTTCAAGCGATTGAGCCGGAAGTAGGGCGATCAGTTCCCCACAGGGATCGTCTCCGTTTGCCTCGTGACCGGAACCGCATCGTCTGCATACCGTGAATCTACAAAGGCGGAATCCTCGATCGGAATGAATTCGTCTACGATCTCATAGCCCGGCTTGCGGTGAGAAGCCGAGACCTCATCGCTGAAAGTCCTAGCTCGCATCGCTGGAATTTCCAACTCCGATTCGATACCGTTGGTATTCACAATATACTTTCCGGGCAAAAGACCGAGCAACTCGATCGGAATGACCTTTTCAAATTCCGGTAACTCAACGAATTCGGCGATCAGTCCCGAAGCTCGGGGAGTCTGCTCGAGCACTTCGAGGTAGAGCACATTGCCGTCGCGCGATTGTTTCGGATCGACGAGCTGGGCCATGCTGGTGGACAGGGTGCCTCTGATTTTGGCGTAAGCTTCCGGCCGACCGTGGAACTCCCGGGTGATCACCTCCACGCTTTCGACTGTGGCGGGGCGGGCCGGCGGGGCGTAGGGCTCATTCTTTCGCGCGATCTGGCACGAAACGAGGGGAGCGGCTGTGCAAAGGCATATGACGATTCTAAGGAGCACGCCATCAATTAACGCAAATTAATGGTTTATAAAGCTGAAATTTATGAAAATTTGACCGAATCATAGCCGAACAACCGAAATACGTGCTTTCCTGCGTTGATTTCCTTGCTTGCCTCTCCTACTCTCGGGATGAAAGGGGGGATCAAAGCGACGGACGCATCGAATCTTCCCCACAACTGCCGCCCATGGAGTTTGATTGGATTGACTGCCACTTCGATTTAAAAAAGATCACCCCACGTGAGGTGGAGGAAGCTTTTGAAGATCCCTTTTCCATTCGGCTCTTGCCTGAGTCTGGATTTTACGAGAAAGAGACGCGCTTCTTCTTGCTGGGTAAAACAATCAACTCGCGCTTTCTCTTTTCTGTGTTCTGGACCGACGGGAAGAACTACCGAGTTAACTTCTGCCGTGAGATGGAAGAGCACGAGGTCGACTTTTACGAAAGGAAGAACGCGGAATGGGTGTGATCGAATCAATCCTCTTTGCTCCCGCACCTAACCGTATTTGGCGATACACTTAACCCTGTTTACTCTGTGAAAAAGATTGAAAGTTGGGATGCGATCCCTGAGTTCGAAGACGAGAAAGAGGAGGCCAAATTCTGGTCGTCTCACGCTCTCGATCCACGCCTCATGAATGCTTCGGTGCATCGGCAAAATGTTCGGGAATCTACAACGATCACGCTGCGATTCGATCCGCAAATGCTGAGCCGCATCAAGCGCCTCGCGCGCCATCGCTATCTAAACTACCAGAGCATGATTAAGCAGTGGCTAAGTGAGCGCCTCGAGGATGAGATATCGAAGCAGGGAGACTAAAAAAACTTTCGCCCTTGCACGCCGATGACGTCCGAAGAGGCAGCCGTCGAAATGTCCCGTCTCTCTGTCGAGTTGGAGAGACACAATCGGCTCTACTATGTCGAGGGTGAGTCTGAAATCTCGGATCGTGATTACGACGAGATGTTCCGTAATCTGGAGCTGCTCGAAGATCGCTTTCCAGAGCATGCCTCTCCGAATTCGCCAACCAGGCGAGTTGGAGGTGAACCCATCGACGGATTCGAGCAGCGGGCGCACGATTTGCCGATGCTGAGTATTGACGATGTGTTTTCGGAAGGGGAGTTAGGTGAGTTTTTTACGCGTTTGCAGAAAAATCTAATTGCGGAGAGAATCCCGGTAACGATTGAGCCCAAGATCGACGGGGTTGCGATTGCTTTGCACTATGAGAACGGCGAGCTAGTCTGCGCTGTGACCCGCGGAGACGGAGCGGTCGGCGATGTGGTAACAGAAAATCTTCGCACGATTCGAAATGTTCCCCTGCGGCTCGGAGCGGATGCTCCTGCTTGGTTCGAAGTGCGGGGTGAGGTTTTTATGCCCAATATTAAGTTTGCGGAAATGAACGAAGCACGGCAGGAGGCCGGGCTCGCTACTTTCAAGAATCCACGAAACGCGACCGCGGGAGCACTCAAATTGCTGGATTCACGGGAAGTTGCTAAACGGCCGCTGGATTTTGTGGCTCACGGTCGAGGACGTATCGATGGAACTGTGCCGGCGAGCGAGAAAGAGTTTCGTGACTTGCTCAAGCACTTTGGTATTCCGCAGAATCTTCCCCTTTATGAAGCGGAGACTCTGGAAGAAGTGATTGATGTGATCAACAGGCTCGACGTCGAGCGGCATGATCTGCTCTGCGCAACGGATGGAGCCGTTATAAAGGTGAACGATGTTGCCGCCCGAGAGCAACTCGGTTCGACTTCCCGCGCACCACGTTGGGCGGCGGCATTCAAGTATCCGCCCGAGCAAAAAGAGACCGTACTTCACGATATCACCGTACAAGTAGGGCGGACGGGAACGCTGACCCCGGTTGCCGAGCTGGAGCCGGTTCTCGTTTCCGGAACAACGGTGAGTCGCGCGACGCTTCACAATCAGGACGAGATCGATCGAAAGGACGTTCGCATCGGCGATACCGTGATCATCGAAAAGGCGGGCGAGATCATTCCTGCCGTTGTGAAAGTTGTTCTCGAAAAACGCCCAGCGGAATCACATCCCTATGTCCTGTTTGACGATGTGAGCGGGAAATGCCCCAGCTGTGGCGAGGATGTGGTTCGTCCCGAGGGATTCGTGGCTTTGAAATGCGTGAACCCCGTTTGCCCGGCTCAATCGGCGAATCAGATCAAACAGCTTGTCAGCCGCAAGGCTCTAGATATCGACGGTGTTGGCACCATTGTCGCTGAAAAACTCGTAGAACGAGGCGTCGTCAGCACCGTGCCGGATATGTTTACGCTCGATGAGCAAGCTCTCGGAATCCTCAATCTGGGAACCGATGAGGAACCTCGAGTGCTCGGCCCGAAGAACGCAGCCAAGATCGTAGAGACAGCAGAACGAGCGAAAGCGGCTCCGCTGCATCGCTGGCTTTACGGCCTTGGTATTCCGCAGGTGGGGGAATCTGCATCGCGGGAACTGGCTCGACTTCATCGCAATTTCAAGGAACTGCGGGAGTCTAAAATTTTGCCGGTTCTTGTCGAAATGAAAACGGGGGACCGGAAAGAGGACAATCCGGAAATCGCAGAATACGAGATCGCCAGTGAAGTCGGGCCGACCGTAGCCAATTCCATGCTTACCTTTCTCGGTAGCGAGGCTGGTATCGCTCTCGTCGAGCGCCTCGGGGAACTGGGGATCGATCCGCAAGCGGACAACTATGCTCCGATACCTCCAAGCATGGAGGAGGGCGCCGGAGGTATTGCTGGAAAGACCTTTGTGATCACCGGAACTCTCTCCTTTGGGAGAAATGAGTTCAAAGAGCGCATTCTCGCTGCCGGAGGAAAGGTTTCCGGCTCAATCAGCGGAAAGACCGATTACCTCCTCGCCGGAGAAGGCGGAGGCTCAAAGCGCGACAAGGCAAAGTTACTCGGCGTCGAGGTGATTTCCGAAGAAGACTTCGAAAACCTTGCGGCGGGGTGAATTGAGTGGCATCGGGCGAGGCGCAAACTTAGCGGCGAAAAAGCCGGGCTAGCCAGGAACGCTTCTCTACTTTGGAGCGGCGTTCGCGTTGTTGATCCAGAAGGAACAGAGTGTGGTCGTCCGTCAGAGTCGCTTCAAAATATAGGCCTTTACGGCGTCCGAAAGCTTCTGTAGGACGAAATTTCTTTTCGCGAATCAGATGGCTGCGATCAGATGTCATGGGGAAATGTAACAGGAATGCTACACTGGTAAGATCGTTCACTTTCAGGTAATTGCAAGATTGCCAGTGACTGATGTGTCACGGGAATACGGGCAAAACATCCCAAAAAAACGCCACAAAACTCCGTTGGCGCGTTATCTCGGGTCTCCAAAAAAGCGGGTCGCATTGGAAGTCGTGGCTTCTGCAACTTCTTCCGAGCTCAATCCGCGTAACCTCGCGAGTTGCTCAGCGGTGTGTTTTACGTAAGCCGGTTCGCATCGCTTTCCACGAAAGGGAACGGGTGCAAGATAGGGGCAATCCGTTTCGACCATGATTCGTTCAATCGGAGTCTGGACGGCAACTTCCTGAACTTCCACGGCGTTCTTGAAAGTGATGATCCCAGGAAAGCTGAGCATATGTCCGAGTTCGAGACCCTGCTCGGCTTCGTCCATTGTCCCTGTAAAGCAATGAAGAACGGCACGTGCCTTTGGAAAATTGCGAAGGATTGCGGTGACATCTGCAGCACTGTTTCGCTGGTGAATGACGGCCGGAAGATCGAGGTCGATGGCAATCTGCAGCTGTTTCTCAAAAACGTCCCGTTGAAGATTTCGCCACTCCTCCTCGCTGGACCCGTCACCAGGCGGATGAAAGTAGTCGAGTCCGATCTCTGCGATCGCACAGACGCCGGGCCGTTGGCCGAGTTCCCTCAGTTCTTTCTCCCACTCGTCGGATTCGATTTCATGAACGTAGAGCGGATGGATGCCTACCGTCGGCGAGACGATATCAAATCGCTCAGCCAGTTCCAGGTTGGTTACGGAATCTTCGAGATCACAGGCGATCGTGATGATTCGGCAGAGATCAGCTTCGCGGGAGCGGGTGATCACTTCATCGAGGTCTTCGCGGAGTCTGGATGATGCGAGATGGGCATGAGTGTCGACAAGTGACATAGAGGATAGCTCGGCTATGGAGGTGGGGTGATCGGCTGAGATCAGCGTTTCAGTCGTTGATCCAGCATACCGGACAACTTCTCGACGAGTTCGGGCTTCTCTTCGGCGAGATTCCTGGTTTCTCCCTCTTCCGAAGTGTGGTCGTAGAGTTCGATGTGTTTCTCGGTGCAAATGAGACGATGCGAATCGGTGCGTAACGTCCTCCAATTGTTTCGAAAGTAGGAAATGGCAGGGCGACCATCCGCTTCGGGATCATCGAGTAAGGCGCGAAGAGAGCGGCCGTCGATGAAATCAGGCTCGTCCAGCCCAGTCAGGTCGCAAAGGGTAGGGAAAATGTCGATGGTCTCGACGATTGCGTCAGTCGATGCCCCGGGATGTTTCATTTCAGGGTGGCGAATTATAAGTGGGGCATGAAGGGACTCTTCGAACAGTGTGTGCTTACCCCAGACTCCGTGTTCGCCGAGGTGCCAGCCGTGGTCGCCCCAGAGCACGACGACGGTGTTTTCGGCGAGCCCAAGTTCCTCGAGGCTGCTTAGAACACGACCCACTTGAGCATCGGCATAGGTAACGCAGGCGGCATAGTGTTTGCGAACCATTGCTGCGAACTCGGCGTCTTCGTTGGGATCGCGGCCCCAGCGGTTGTATTTCATAAATTCGCCCGACTTGTGAAAGGTGCTTTTTCCCTTCGGAATTTCCGGGTGCGGGATGGGAGGAAGCTCAGCGTCCTCGTAGTGTTTCATGTATTTGGCAGGGGCGCCAAAAGGGAGATGTGGACGGATGATGCCGACGGCAAGAAAAAAGGGTTTACTTTCATTCGCAGCAGCGAGCTCATTGAGTTCCTGCAGTGCGGTTTCGGTCGTGAGTCCATCTGGATAAATGTCGTCGTATCCCTCGGCAAGTTGGAAGACATCCATTTCCTTCGCGTTTCCCCGGATTTCTCCATCGGCAAGCCCGTGCATAATCCCGCGAGGGTGCAGCCATTTTCCAACAGGTTGCACATGGCGAACCCAGGCATTGGGCATTTCAATGATGGCATCGTCGTTCCAGTCGGGTCCGCCGAGACCTCCGGGATGGTGAGACACTTTCCCGACTGAAACCGTAATGTATCCTGCCTTGCGAAACCACTCAGGTGCGGTGGGAGAGTTGCTCCCCTCTATTCTTTTGTAGAACGCGTTGTTGTCGCCGGGTCCGTATTTTCCGGTCAGCAGAGCATAGCGCGAGGCTACGCATGTTGGAGCTTGAACGTAGTGGCGCTTGAAATTCCGACCTGACTCGGCGAGCTG
>Ga0181589_10003279_pt1 | contig 12874 bp, 10 predicted proteins | sample 071ome_25_FD_132444 | JGI IMG/M metagenome (GOLD analysis project Ga0181589, IMG submission 132444) | Coastal salt marsh microbial communities from the Groves Creek Marsh, Skidaway Island, Georgia - 071410BT metaG (megahit assembly) | ecosystem: Environmental > Aquatic > Marine > Intertidal...
AGCGATGGTTAATTTTACTGACTGGCAACAGGTCATGTCCAAAGGATTACATGAAACTTTGGATGAGTTGCAGACCACACTTATCAAAATTGGACAGCGGGTTTTCGAAACCTATGTCCTACTTCCTTCTGAAATTCAAAGCCTGGGCGGGAAAAGCTCCACCCAATTTATCCAAGCACAACAACAGCAGTGAACGATTTGTGCGTTCGTTGCTTATCTGGGCTGTTTGATTGAATTTGGAAAATGAAACTCTATATCTTTCATCGAACGAGTTATTCCTATCCTTCGCCAGTCAGGCAAAGCTACAATGAACTACGCTTGCATCCACTTAGCAACGATTGGCAGCATTGCAGTTCCTCTACCATCACCATCCTGCCGATTTGTAAATTGCGGAGCTACCTGGATCTTAATGGAAACATTGTTCATTACTTTGAATTACCAGAAGAGCATCAGAAGCTAGTGATTGAGTCCCGATCAATTGTGGAAACATCCTCGCGGGTCGATTTCAATCATTTTCCCTACGGTGTAAATCTTTCTTCTCTTTCAAAAATGGAGGGAGTGCCTGAATATCGTGATTATTTACAAACCTCGAGTTATGTGGAAATTAATCCGAATGTCTGGAGAATGGCGGTGGATTTGCGAGGAGATTCTAATGATGTTTTTCAGACTGCCTATCAGGTGATGGAGTTTATCTACAACAATTTTGAATATTGCAAATCAACCACCACGGTAAATACCCACGCCAATGAAGTCTTGAATTTAAGGCGAGGGGTATGCCAAGACTTTGCCCATGCCGCTTTGGCTCTTTGCCGTTGCTTGGGAATTCCTGCAAGATATGTCAGCGGCTATTTCTTTGATCATACAAGAGGTAAAAAAATGAGAGGGGCGGAAGCATCCCATGCCTGGATTGAGGTAATGGTGAAGGGACATGGGTGGTTTGGTCTGGACCCTACCAACAACCGGGTGGTGGATGATACTTATGTGATTTTGGGAACTGGAAGGGATTATCGGGATGTCGCTCCGGTGACCGGTTCCTACTACGGTCCTTTACCGAATGCTTTTGATGTGACCGTCCGGGTAAAAAGAATAGATTCTTAGGAATAAAATTCCGCTTTTCGATTCGCTCTCGGCACTGCATCGATCAATTTACGAGTGTACTCCATTTGAGGATCTCGGTAAATGGCTTCAGCGGTTCCGGTTTCCACAACTTTCCCTTTTTGCATCACAGAAATTTCGTCTGACATAAATTTGACCACACCCAAATCATGAGAGATAAACAAGTAGGTTAATCCTCGGGACTCCTGCAGAGATTTCAAAAGATTAAGCACCTGTGCCTGAACTGATACATCCATCGCACTAACACATTCATCGCAAACTATAAATTTCGGTTCAGTGGTAAGTGCACGGGCCACGCATATTCTTTGTCTTTGACCACCGGAAAATTGATGGGGATAGCGGGACAGATGTTCACTGTTCAACCCAACCTCCTCCAAGAGAGCAATGACCCGATCCTTTCGATCTTGTTTACTTTTCCCAATACCATGGACCGTCATGGGCTCAGAAAGGGTTTGCTCAATGGTGAGACGGGGATTCAGAGAGGCATATGGATCCTGAAAAATGATCTGCATGGACTTACGAAAATGAAGTTTTTGCAGTGACGATTGCTCTTGGATGGGTAAGCCGTGGAGAAGAATCTGTCCGGAAGTTTTTTTAATAAGTTGGAGAATAGAGCGACCAAGCGTGGTTTTACCTGAACCTGATTCACCGACCAACCCATGAGTAGAACCTTCTAGGATCGCAAGGCTTACATCGTCCACGGCACGCACCTTCCCATCTTTGGAAGTGAATTCAACCGTTAGTCCTTTAGTTTCCACCAGAGTCTTTTTTCCAATAAGGGGAGCAGATGATGGGGGTGACTTTATAGCTTTTGGTTTCGAGTCTCCTGGGCTGATGAAATCATCCACTGTGGGTAGTCGATTCGAGGAATTCTCCAGGGTAGGCCGACAGGCAATCAGGGCTTTTACATAGGGGTGTTCAGGGTTTCGAAAGAGCGTATTGGTATCACTTTGTTCAATTACTTTCCCCCGGTACATTACCACTACGCGGTCAGCCAGCTCCGCAACTAGGCCGAGGTCATGGCTAACAAAAAGCACGCTAACTTTTAGTTTTTTACATGCTTCTTTGAGAATGGATAAGATTTTTGCCTGCACGGTTACATCAAGCGCAGTGGTCGGTTCATCCGCTAACAAGAGGGCGGGTTTTGTGATCAATGCCATGGCGATCATTGCCCGTTGCCGCATGCCACCAGAAAATTCGTGTGGATAAGAATTTGGACTGGTACGAATACGATCTACCCCAACCTCAACGAGCATATCCGAGGCTTGTTGCATGGCTTCCTCAGGAGTTGCGAGGTTATGAATAATCAGGGGTTCTGCAACCTGCTCCAAAACCGTAAGGTAAGGGTTCAGGGAACTCATCGGATCCTGAAAGATCATGGATATTTCCTGGCCTCTTATTCGCTCCATATTTTGCTCCTTTTGTTTGAGCAAATCTTTATTGGTCCAATGGATGGCTCCCTGAGATATTTCTGCAGGGGGGCAGGGAAGAAGTTGCAGGATAGAATTACAGGTAACTGATTTACCTGAGCCTGACTCTCCGACCAAGCCAACGATTTCACCTTCTTTGATTTCAAGATCGATATCGTTAACTGCCTGAAAAATTCCCTCACGGCTGTGAAAATTAACAGAAAGATTTTGGATGTTCAGCTGTCCCATAACTTATCCGTTTTTGGAGGATTTTGGATCCAGGGCATCCCGCAATCCATCGCCCAGAAAATTAAGAGCAAAGAGCGTTACGCAAAAAAACAGTCCGGGAAATAGAAGCAGCCAGGGCGCAGCATCCATTTTCTCCGCTCCTTCTTTGATAAGACTTCCCCAGGAGCTCATTGGTGCCTGTACACCAAGCCCCAGAAAACTCAGAACTGCCTCAAGGAGCATCACCGCTGGTACGGTTAGGGTGGCATACACGATAATGGGACCCAACAGATTGGGAAGAATATGACGAAAAATGATTCGCAAATTTGAGAAACCAAGCGCCCGGGCGGCTTCAATGAATTCTGTATTTTTGAGGTTTAAAGTCTGTGCCCGGGTGATTCGAGCCAAGGTTAGCCACTCAACTGCACCGATCGCGACAAATAAAAGGAGGAAATTTCTACCAAAAAGAACCATTAGTAAAATCACGAAGATGATGAAGGGGAGAGAATAAAGAACATCCACGCCGCGCATCATTAAAGAATCAATTCGGCCTCCTGCATACCCTGAAATCATTCCATAACTCACACCGATAACAAGGGAGACGAGGGTAGCAAGCAGACCGACCGCAAGAGATATTCTTCCCCCATAAGCGGTTCGGGCAAAAAGATCTCTTCCTAAATTGTCGGTTCCAAATAAATGCACCCTATCTGGAGACTGGAATACCTTGTCCAAATTTTGTTCTTCGTAGGAAAAAGAACAGAGGGCAGGGCCAAACAACGAGACAATAAAAATACCGACAAGGACAAACAGGCTCATCACAGCCATTCGGTTGGCACGAAGTCTCAACCAAGCATCTTTACCAAGGGAGTTGGAAGTTCCTGCACTCATCATGTCTGGCGGGCCTTGGGGTCGAGCCAGGCTTGAAGTACATCTACCAATAGATTGAGAAAAATAATCAAAGTGGCATAAAAAAGTACCGTACCTAAAACCATGGTGTAATCACGATTAAAAGCCGCGGTCACAAAAAATTTACCAAGCCCAGGAATGAAGAAAATGCTTTCAATAACAAAGGAGCCGGTAATGAGTCCGGCAAAGGCTGGGCCCAAAAAAGTGACCACCGGTAGGAGACCGCCTTTCGCTGCGTGCTTGGTTAGAATTCTCCAGGAGTTTGCTCCCTTTGCCCGGGCGGTTCTGATGTAATCGAGTTGCAAGGTTTCCAGCATTCCTGCACGGGTGAGGCGGGCGATGTAAGCGGCATAAAATAAACCGAGGGTAAGGGATGGGAGAATCCAGTCTTCAGGTCCGTACCAACCAACGGGGGGCAAGACTCCAAGGTTTGTGGAAAGGGCAAAAATGAGAAGGGGTCCCAAAACAAAAGTGGGTAAACAAATTCCAGCCATTGACAAACTCATCGGTAAATAATCCATCCAAGAATTTCGGCGAAGGGCAGCTACCATGCCAATTGGAATACCGATGCAAAGTGCAATAAGTAATGACAGTATCCCTAGGGTGAGGGAGACTGGAAATGCGGTAGCAATCAGTTCAGAAACATCCCATTCCGGATATTTAAAAGAAGGCCCGAGGTCCCCATGCAAAAGATTTTGCAGGTAAATGAGATACTGTTCCAAAAGAGGACGATCCAGGCCAAAATGACTTTCCAACTTCACTTTGATTTCCTCAGCAATGGCTTTCTCTGAATCAAAGGGTCCACCAGGTGCGAAACGGGTCATGAAAAAGGTCAGGGTCGCAATCACCCATAGGGTCGGTATGGCTTGAAGCAGGCGGGAAAGGAGCAATTTTTTCATGGGGCATCATCCCTTTCCAGATAAACAAACTTGTAGGGGTGATGATCCAGAAGGGTGGGATACCAGCCTTTCACCGAAGGATGCCGTAAGGTTAGGTGCACATAAAAATAGAGAGGGAGAATGGGTGCTTCTTTGGCGAGGAGATCCTCGCAGGTCTGAAAATATTCCCACCGAGTATCTGCCGACTTCGATGTTTCTGCCATGGATAAGGATTGATCATACTTTTCATTCTTCCAGCCGGTCATGTTCAGGCCATCACCGCTTCGCCACATTTGCAGAAAAGTATGCGGGTCAACATAGTCTCCAATCCATCCGGCCCGAGCCAAGGAAAAATCTCCCTTGGATACAGTAGATAAAAACACTTTCCATTCCATATTCAAAAGCTGAATCTCAACTCCCAGGGTTTCGTTCCACATCCCGTACAATGCTTCGGCTACTTTCTTGTGTCCCTCGGAGGTATTGTAGGTTAGTTCGATGGGAGGTAATTTTTCCATGCCCTTTTCTGCTAAGTATGAGTCCAGGAGCTGCCTTGCTTTCTTTGGATCAAATTGAAATCTATCTTCAGGCATAAATCCACCAGTTCCGGGTGGGGTAAAGCTCTTTGCGGGGGACTGCCCTCCTTTAAGTACTTTATCCACCAATCTTTGCCGGTCTACTGAAAGACAAAAAGCTCGCCTTACCCGAACATCATCAAAGGGTGGGGCTTCTAAATTAAATCGGTAAAAGTATGTTCCGAGATAAGGTTCAAAATGTAATTCTTCAGGAAAATTTTCTTTGAGAAAGTCAATGCGGTCGGCAGATACAGTTTGAGTCAAGTGCAGGAATCCAGACCGATAGGCACGCTCTTCGGTGTAAGCAGCATCAATCGGATAGAAGCGAATGCCTTGCAGGCGAACGGTACTTGCATCCCAGTAGGTAGGACTTTTCTCAACTGATATTAGGGAATTTATTTTGTGTACCTTTAAGTTAAATGGACCATTACCCACGAAATTTTCTGGTTTTGTCCAACCGGTCCCCATCTTCTCAAAAGAACCAAATTTTTCAATGGTTGGCTGGTGCACAGGAAACCAGGAGAAGTGATTTAATAATTCCAGAAAGTAGGGGATGGGGTTTTCTAGGGTAAGCTCCAGTGTTAAATTATCTAATGCTCTTACTCCAACCTCTGCCTCTTCCCATCTTTTATCTCCGCTGTGATAAATCTTAGCATTTTTTAAAGGGTAAAGCATGGAGGAGTAGGATGCTCCAAGATTTGGGTTTAACATTCTTCTGAATGAATAAACGAAATCGTTGGCAGTTACAGGATCGCCATTATTCCACTTAGCATCCGGGCGCAGGTAAAAAGTATAAATCTTGCCATCGGGGGAGATCTCCCAGTGCTTTGCGACTCCTGGAACTGGTTTTAAATTTTTGGGGTTTTCGGAAACTAGGCCTTCCATTAGTGCGGACAGAATATTATGGGCCGCCACACTGGTTGCGAGATGTGGATCGAGGTGCTGTGGTTCGGCACCAAGGCCAAAATGAAGGATTTGCTCATCCAAGGCAGTCTCCACATTCGAGGGTTGACTGCATCCGATAGGCAGAACTATCCAGACAACGCATATCAATGTTCGGTAATAATACAATAGTTTAGCAATAGCTTGTGCCATGTTTTAAGATTTAGACAAAGTACGAGATAGGTGAACGATATTGGCAAGCAAAAGGGATGATAAATTTGCACAGAGTCAGCTAATTTTTCTTCTTTTTATGATCTCAGAATTTCGTTTCTAGATTTAATATTAATTCCGCCCATTGTCATCGTGCTTTGGTAATAAGGAAAACTTTCAAAAAATGCTTGCGAGTGGTAAGAGCTCGGTCTTTTATCCATACCCTCACCCTATGTTCTCTAAAACAAGAGTCTTTATCAGTTTTTTGTTCCCGTTTTGTGCTCTCAAGTTCTGTCTTTTGGGCCAAAACCCAGCTGATATGCCTATGCGGCAAGTACTTAGCGGTGCTCAGGAATTAATCGGGCAAGGAGACTACGCCACTGCGGCACCTTATCTAGACCAGTTAGAAATTCGGTTTGCTGATGAGGGTAATCCCGAAGTTGAAAAGATTCTTGAACAGTTTGGTTTTGTTCGTGGCGTAGGATATGTTCAGAATTTTGCCAAGACTGGTGAGATGTCTAACATGCAGAAGGCTGCTGATGCTTTCGCTAAATTTGTTGATAAGTATCCTGAAAATGAAAACGCAGTAGCTGCCATGCAGCAACGCACTACATGCTTGCGTGCTCTTGCAGGGACAGACCCAAGCAAATGGTTGGAGGCGGCTCAGGTTATTGAAATTCTTTTGGATGAAAACCAGCCCTTTAAGAAAAAAATTGTTAAACGAAGCGAACTGATGAATCTTTATTTTGGTCGTGCTCAGTGCTATCACATCACACAAAGTTGGGTTAAGGGTGAAAGAGCATTTGCGGATCTATTGAAATATTCAGATCTCGCCAAGGATGAAGACCGTGCTGCATATGCAGTTTCCTGCATGGTTGAAATGTTTGTTCAAACCAAACGAATTGACGAGGTGTTTCCTCTATTGCCTCGATTATCTGGCGATACGCCAGCACGCTTTGATCTTCGCCTCAATGTCAACCTGATGCAGGGTGCAGAAATTCTTAAAGAGCAGGAACGTCATGTTGAAGCATCCTTGTTGTTCGCCCTCACGATGACTACCGAGGAGATTGTATCTTTCTACACAAGTCGTGCTGCCTCTATTACCTCGGAGGTTGAACGGATACAAGACTTCATCGAAGCCCAAGGTCGGCGCATACCAACTCGCAGACTATCTGCTCTCAAGGAAATGCAAAACCAACTTGCGATGAAGGCAACAAGTGCACGCAGTCATTTGAAGCTAGCTCAGGATACGCCTTCGTTCACGACTATCCTTCGCTGGAGAAAGGCTGATAACTTCCAAGCGTGTAAAAGGGAGTGGGAGTCATTCTGGGCATTTTATTGGCTATACAACGATTTTCCAGAGCACGAAATGGTTGAGAATTTTCTCTATGCCGCTTTCGCATCCGCCAATACTGTAAAGTTTCGCGAAAAATCAATCGAACTTGGAGAGGCTTATCTTGAGAATAAGGAACTTAGTAAATTTCGGGCAGATGTTACCTTTATTATGTCCAACGCTTACAGGCAGGAGGCACAAAACCAGCTTAAAGTTGTTCAGGAATTACAATCATCGCTTGCCTCTGTGGATAAACAAAAGGCGGCTGATGCAAAACAAAAAGCATCAGCCTATTACGAGCGTTTTTTTGAACTCTGTGATGATTTCCTCGCTTTAAAGCCTGAGGATAAGTATGCCCGTGATTTCATCGGCATGATGGGTTCGGAGTTTTTTAAAAGGCAACAATTTGAGAAGCTACTGCAAAAATTTGCCGGTTTTGAAAATGGGTCCTTCACCCCTGGTGCCGGCTACATTAATTTAAAGGGTTTGAACCCTGCAGCTATGGCAACTGCTAACTACATGAGTGGCCTGGCACTCTTGGCCACTGGTAATTTTGATTATGCCAAACCTCTGTTAGGTGCCGTGGTTGGTGTAAGTTTAGACGGATTGCCATTGGATGAGGCGGCCCTTCTGGAGAACTGATTATTATGACGACTTGTAAACTCGTTACATCAGGTATTAGCAGAATATTATTTTGGTTGTTTTTCTCATTCATATCTCTTGCATGGACACTGGCCATCACAGGATGCGGGGGAGATGAGGCTGAAGAATTGGATCCCTCAGAAAATGAAGAGGACGCCAGCCTTTCCGAGCTTCCTTCAGATAATGATCTTGAACTGCCGGAGCCTGCTACTCCAACTCCTGTAACGAAGCCAAAAAAGGCAGAATCCGCTCCTGACCCTAATGGGGTATATCTTCCAGTGTATGAGCCAAATGGAGACCAGCTCGAACCAACCAACCTTAACGGCAAACCATTGTATTCTAATGGACAGGGATATTTTGTGTGGTTTACAGGTTCATTGTGGAAATTATCAACCAAGCCTGGTGGTGGTCGGGTCGTGGCCACGGGAGGAGAGGAAATCATAAGGGGTTGGCCAGATAATACCCAAGCCAGGTTTTCTCCTGATGAGGAGTATGCGAAGCAGGCCCTCTTCAGGCTCGCAGTCGCATACCAAGGGTCGGAAGACAACGCCAACGCAATTCGACTTTTCAAGCAGTTTGTCACCCTTTATCCGGATGATAAAACGGTGGCAGAAGCATATTTAAGCATGGGAGATCTCGTAATCAGCCAAGTTGCTTCCGATAGTCAACCTAACTTTGAACAGATTACTTTAGCTCGTGAAAATTATGGCCGTGTTCGTGAAAACACAGAAAACATTGCCTTAATCACTGATTCAATCTCAAACGAGGGCGGATTACTCGAAAGAGTGGCGGATAATCCAGAAGGCTTGGTTAATTTTTATCTCACAAACGATAAAAATGCAGATGACTTAATTGATTCTGGAGAATACGAATCAATCAAGGCTAAGCTTAACAATCCCTTGTATGGTGATTTAGATGAGTTCGACTTGAGCGAGGACTCCAAGCTAGACTTTGGTGAACTCTATGATCTTGCAACCGCTATTAGCTATAGGGAGTTGGAAAATCTGTACAAAGGATATGTGCAAGATTTTGGTACCGTTGAAGGAGCTCAATTAGCCAAGGCTACCGAAAAAATCGGTTTTGCCCTTGAAAAACAGGGAATGCCTTCCCAGATGCTAAACCTTTACTTTGAAGATATCAGGAAATATGGCAATGATCCTTCGAGTATCGGGGTAGATGACATTTTACAGAAATACTGTGATAAATATAAGCAATATGAGGATTTGTTTGGATTAACTCTTGATTTGCTCACTAAAATACAAACACCTTCTGACCCTGTGTCATTTATTTTCAGGAACCGTCAGGGTATCGAGGAAGAAATCTCTGGCACGGTGGAGGAGATCATTCAGGACAGAAAAAAATTATTGGCCATGCTCGGTGCAAATTATCAGGGTATGGACTCTAAAATTTATTCTGAAATGGTAAAATATCGTGGAGCGATTTTTGTAAATCAGGATTATGCTGCTAAGTTTAAGGGCTATTTAAAGAAGTACCAAGGCTTGCAGGATAAATTCCCATCCGACCTTTCTCCTAAAGTTGCATTTGTTCGCCTCCTCAGAGAAGCTGAAGAAAGCGGCCAGAAGACCCTCGAGCTTAGAATGCGGGCAAATTTGGACCGCGTTGGATCACGGGCGGGCGGAGATTATAATCCACAAACCAGTGACTTTCCCGCTGCCAGTGCTGGGGTGTTAGTTTGGATGGCGGAAAAAATGCTAGCACAAAATTCTCTCGATGATGCGGTTTCAGCGATGGAGAGACTAGTTGAACTCTACAGTGAGGCAGGGGGAGATTTCTTGTTTGATGCTCATTATTTAATCGGAAAAGCAAAAGAAAAGGACCGAGATTTTCTTACGGCTGCTAACCATTTTGAATCTGCACTCACAAACTCCACCTGGCATGCAAATTCTAATGATGCAAGAATACGAAGAGGGAATTCCTGGTTTGAAGTTGCTGAAGAGTCGAAGGATGCAGAATCATACCAGCGTGCAAAATCCTCCTTTGAGGAAGTCCGTGGTGACACAGAAGCTCCCTTGGAGATGAGGGCAGAATCATCATTTATGATGGGCCAATGCTTAAAAGCACAAAAGGACTTTGCTGGGGCAGCTTTTTTATTTCTCGAAACTACGCTTAACTTTCCAAGTGCTCTCAAATGGGCACCTAAGTCATATGAGCAAGCCATTACTTGTTACGAGCAAGCTGGTCAAATTGATCAGGTTTCGAATATCGAAAAACAGTATGTTGCTTGGCAAAGAAAGTTTTTGAAATGACCGCTACGCTTTACAAAAACATTTGCCTGCTTGCCGGAGTCTTATTGGCGAACAGCTTACTTGGGGAAGATTACTTTAGAAAATATGCTGGTGGCATTCCAGTACAGGTAAGGTATTTAAAATCCACTGCCAAAAGATCTATGGAATTGCGGGGATTGGATACCCAAAAAGGGATTGTTTATGCAAAAATGGAGGGAGGCGGCACGATAGAATTGCAACTTCGTGATCTTCGTAACCAAAACATTGATCGATTCGAATTGCAGTGGCCCAAAGGAGTTAAAACCTACCTGCAATACCTTTCAAATGAACAATACGATCCTCGTGTCATTGAAGCATTGAGGCCTCAAATGTACAAAGTGATGCTCTTTCTGGAAATGCCCTTTGAGTTTCTTGCCATTCACGACGACTGCCTAACCTATGTGAAAGCACTTGTAGCCATGGAGCAGTTTAACGAAGCATTTTATTTATTATCGAGGCTAAACCTTACCAAATTAGATGAATACGGTTATCGTGAGTTTTCTGAATCTGCACTTGAGCTCTGTGGAAAAATGATTTCTGCAAATCCTGACTCCGCAAAGGCGTCCAGAGCACTCCTTCAACGTATTACCATTCGCGATGATCGTGCCGATCATGAATCCTATTTGCGTCTAGTTGATTCCTTGCGCAGTCAAGGATTATACACAGAGGCAATCAGCGAATATGCACGTCTGTCTCCTATTGTTGCGAAAGACCCTGACAGTCCAATCAATGATATTTTGAAAATCTGGCCTGTATATTGTTATGTTAAATTATATGAAGTTTATGCTCCAGCTGCGAGTAAAGACAAGCGATATGCAGATGCAGCGAACAAAATGTTTAATTCCGCTGTTCAGGGACTAAAAAAGTTGGATGAAGATCCACCTTCCCGAAACACCAACGAATTTTCTCTCTACAAATTACTCCGCTCCTTAATTCGGGTCCAGTATGCAAGGCAATACGAAGCAAGAGGAGATGAGCTCAAAGCGGCCGATTATTATCGGCAGTCGGTTCTTGAAGTTACTGAAGGCATCGTAAATGCAAGAGTGGGGCTGGATTGGTTGCCGGAATCGTTGATGATGGCTGGCGATGCCTATGAAAAGCTCGAGCTGATTGAGGCCGCAAAAAATGTATACAATCAGGTAAAAGTTTTCTTTCCCAAAACAAAATGGGAAAAAATGAGCATGGACCGCATAGCTGCCTTACCATCTTCCTGACGCAAAACGCGTTGACCTTAATCAAAATTATTCATTTTCTTTTTTAAACAACACTAAAACCATTATGAAAATAGGCCCGTTTCGTTTACCCGTACTTCTTCTCGCGTTTTTATTTGTTTCCCCTGGGATGCTTGTTAATCGAGCGCTAGCACAGGATAGTAATTTGTTTGCACAAGCTTGGAACAATCTTGGGGCAACCTTCTTTATCATCTTCCTCCTCATGATTCTTGCAGGGATCACCCTTATCATCTTCAACAGCATTGCCGTCCGCAGGAAAGCATTCATCAAGGATGATGTGATCGAACCGATCATGCAGGAAATTCAAAACCTTAATATTGAAGGAGCGAAGGCCCTATGTGATCAATACAAATTACCAGTTACCTCAGTTTTAAAAGCTGGGTTGGAAAGAATTCAGGATGACGAATTGGACATCGAGTCAATTGAGAAGGGATTGGATGAGCAATCTGGACTAGAATTATCTAAACCCTTTACTTGGATCAATATGCTTAACACTATTGGCTCCATCGCACCTATGATTGGATTGTTGGGAACGGTTGTTGGTATGATCGGAGCGTTTGCGGTTCTTACATCGCAGGGAATGGGTGGTGAAGCGAGTAAGCAAATGGCTGGTAATATCGGAAGTGCGTTGTGGACAACGGCTGCTGGTCTCGTGGTGGCTATTCCCTGTTTAGTCTCTTACTTTTTATTTAAAACCAAATTTGGAAATATTGTTGCAGAAGTGAACCAAGTTACTGGCACGATGGTATTTACCCTTGTTCGGGCAGCCCGTGGCGGTTTTGCTGAAGAAGGTGAAGCTGGCGGTGAGGAGTATTACGAAGAAGGTGCAGCCTACGAAGAAGTGGCTGAGGAACCTGCCTAATTTACACCGATCAATTTCGGCCTTCGTTTTTTGGTAGATGGCAAAATTTTCTGTTCCAGATACGAATGATTCACCGGATTTGACTCCGATGATCGATGTGGTCTTTCTCCTCATTGTATTCTTTATGGTTGTTGCCCAGAGACTCTCTGAGCAGTACATCGAACTATCAGGTCTACCCATTGCGGCCAACTCATCGGTTAAGGAAGAGCCCCCATCAAGAACGATCATTAGCATTGATGAAACTCCGGAAGGTCAGAAATTCTATTGGGGAGAACAAGAAATTGATATTTCACAGGTTTCAGTTGCCGTGAAGAGAAAC
>Ga0181589_10003281_pt1 | contig 12868 bp, 13 predicted proteins | sample 071ome_25_FD_132444 | JGI IMG/M metagenome (GOLD analysis project Ga0181589, IMG submission 132444) | Coastal salt marsh microbial communities from the Groves Creek Marsh, Skidaway Island, Georgia - 071410BT metaG (megahit assembly) | ecosystem: Environmental > Aquatic > Marine > Intertidal...
GGATCGTCTCCAAATTTGTCTTCGTCGCTCAGACACGTCTAGACAAACTCAGACGCCGGGTCACAAACGCATAAAAAGTTCCAAGTGGTTTTGTTTAAGTGCGCGCATTTTCGATCTTTTTTTTGGAAAAGCAATAGGGTGAGAAAAATATTTTTTGGGCAGATTTTTTTGAGAAGTACGAACATACTCTGAGGTCATTTATGTGGCCAATCTACTGGTCTGTGGTAAATTGTTAACAATTTATTAGATAGATGAACGAAGGGATTTCGAGCACGATGTCTGACTTTCTTACTACAGGTCTTTCCACTGCTGTTCAGAAAAAAATTGAGGATCTTGTTCTTCAGGGCAAGCTTCAAGGTGGAGATAAGCTGAATGAAGTCGAATTGGCTGAAATGTTTGGAACGAGTCGAGGACCAATCCGTGAGGCATGCAAGGGCCTGGTTCAGGCTGGTCTACTTACTGCTGTTCCCAATCGAGGCGTGTTTGTTCGAAAAATGGATGTTCGCGAGGCTCTTGAGGTTTACGATATTCGCGCATTCCTCGATCAGTTAATAGGGCAGCTCGCAGCAACAAATGGGACTGAACAGCAGATTCAGGAGTTATGGGATATTCACGCGCGACTAGATAGAGCTGTTCGGGCTGATGACTTTGAGGCTTACTATCCCGAGAATTTGGCGTTTCATGAGAAGTTGTTGGCGATGACTGGTAGTGAACGCTTAACTCAGATGTATCTTGCCCTTGTCAAAGAGTTGCATTTGTTTCGACGCAAAGGTTTGATTCAGCAAGGATCAATGGATGTATCTAACGCAGAACACGCTTTGATATTGGAGGCGATTACACACCGCGATCCAGTCAAAGCAGGTTTGGCGATGAGAAGTCATGTCATGACTGCAAAACAACGGCTGATGACAGCGATTGAATTGCAGTCAGTTAATGATCAGATTGCGTCTTAAAGCCGACTAACAGCCTTTAAATTGCGGAGCCCGCTTTTCCATGAATGCGGTGCGGCCCTCTTTGTAATCTTGGCTATCGAAACACGCATCAACGAGAGCATCGCATTGTGCGAGATCTCTGTTTTCTGGATCAGTTAACACTTGTGTTGCGATAAATTTCATCGCTTTGACGGTTAATGGTGCGTTTGATCCGATTTGATTAGCAAGAGCTGCGACTTCTTGTTCTAGAGCAGACTCATCATGAACGGATTGCACAAACCCCATACGGTAAGCGGTATCAGCATCTATGCGCTCAGCAGTAAACATCAAATATTTCGCATTTGAGGCTCCGATTGCATTAACGAGTCGCTGAATTGCGGGGAAGGGGTAGCCGAGGGCTAACTTAGCAGCCGGCATCGCAAACTTGGATTTAGTAGAGCATATTCGGATGTCGCAACACACAGCGAGGTTGAGTCCACCTCCGATGCAGTATCCGTCAACCTGAGCGATTGTTGGCTTAGGGAAATGATCGATGCGTTCATAGATTGCCCGAATGCGTGCATTGTAGTGTTTTGTCGCCTCGGCTGAACCACGTTCTTTTTCAAATTTGGAAATATCTGCGCCACTTACGAATGATTTCCCGCCAGCTCCTGTTAAAACAACCACGCGTACATCTGGATTCGATTCAAACTCGTTTAAAATTGCGTCTGTTGCATCCCACATTTCAAGCGACACAGCATTGTGCTTTTCAGGGTTGTTAAAAATAAGGTATCCAATCGAGCCCTCAATTTTTGAAAGCATTTTGTCCATGATGTTTTGCACCTTTAAATCACGTTGTTTTGTTTTAGGGACTCTGAGTCATCAACACCGAGCTCAGCCAATATTTCAGCGGTATGTTGACCTCGACTAGGAGGTGGGGAGACGATCGAACTTGGAGTTCGATTCATTGAAAACGGTTGTCCCACGAGCTTCGTATCACCAAATGGGATCGTTCCCAGTGCTTCGGTGGCAATACCCAAATGCTCAACTTGCGGATCTGCAAAAACTTGGTCTACTGAATAGATCGGCCCGGTTGGCACGCCGGCCTCGAGAAGAGTTTCAACCCAATACTCTGACGTGTTCGTCGCTGTGACTTCTGATATCAGTGCGTTGAGAATCTTTCTATTCTTTGATCGGTCTGCGTTTTCCAAGAAGCGTGGATCATCAATCCAATCAGCGTGACCCAGTGCTTTAGCGCAGCGTTGCCATATTGCTTCTCCTGCACAGGCAATATTGATTGAACCATTCGTTGTTGGGAATACACCAGTTGGAATACTTGTTGGGTGATCATTGCCCGCCTGCCTCGGAATCTCGCCTTGCGTCAACCAACGAGCGGCTTGAAAATCCAGCATAAATATTTGTGATTGAAGCAGGCTGGTTTGAACCCATTGGCCTTCTCCAGAATTATTGCGTTCTAACAGTGCTGTAAGAACTCCCATCGCGCAAAAGAGACCTGCGCATAAATCAGCGATTGGAATACCAACTCGCATTGGTCCATGATCCGGCTCTCCAGTGATCGACATCAACCCACCCATACCTTGAGCGATTTGATCAAATCCTGGTCGTTTTGCATACGGACCATCCTGGCCGAAACCAGAAATACTGCCGAGAATGATCCGAGGGTTAATTTTTTTTAAGCTTTCGTAATCGAGTCCAAGACGATCTTTCACGTCTGGGCGGAAGTTTTCGATAACGACGTCAGCTGTTCTAATCAGCTCTTTTAAAATCCGTATTCCGTCTTCGGATTTTAAATTGAGTGTCATGCTTCTCTTGTTTCTTTGCAGATTCTGAAAGTCTGCAGTATTACGTCCGGCCCCAAGAGTTCCGTCTGGTTCTACGGACTCTGGTGGCTCAATCTTAATGACGTCGGCTCCCCAATCAGCAAATTGTCTGACAGCAGTTGGACCAGAACGAACACGGGATAGATCGATGACCCGAATCCCTTTGAGAGCTGTTGATGCAATAGGTAATGTCATGATTTTTCTCCGATCATTGCGAGCGCTTTGACACACTCTCGGATGTTATTGTTTGAGTTGAAAAGCTGGTTGACACAATCTCGCGCTGAAGCAATGTCAAGTGAGTCGAGACCTGCAAACACCAAGTTATTCGTAAACTTATCCTCAAGCTCCTGCTGAGACATTGGCTCTTTCTTACCGCCTCTTAGACACGATTGCTTGAAGGTGTACCTGTTTCCTTCAATATCAATCAGGTCTATCCAGCCCACATACTCTTTCGGGTATGGATCTTCCGGGTTGATTGAATAAGTGATTTTTGAGGTGACTGACTGGATATCGTTTCTTGAGAGCTGTTCTTCGGTGAACTCGTTCAATCCAGCTTTCCCATCGAGAAGACCAATGGCAATACAGTAAGGAACAGAAAATTTTGCGCCATAAGGTGTTGATGGATTTCTCTTTTCTTGAAGCGGCTCCCAAAGGCGATGCACAGTGCCTTCACCGACATGTGCATGGATTTCTTGAATATCTTCGGGTCTTAATTTTTTTGCAGCCTGAAGCGCGCAATCAACAAATGGTTGCGTCATGGTTCCACAGGCATAGGGCTTGAATGCGAGTCCTGCGGAAATCCATGTGTCACCGAATGATTCAAGATGACTAAAATCTGGAGTGATGGTATCCGAAGAAAAGCCTTTGAATAGTCCATGCGTTCCCTCGAATACAGTCCGAGGACCCTGAAAACCAGCTTTCGCCATCACAGCAGATTTGATCCCTGCCGAGGCTGCCCAGCCTGGATGCATGCGTTTGGTCCATGTGCCTTCTGCGAGGTATTCGATGATGCCTGAGGCCATGGAACCGACGATTCCAAGTGCCGACGCGGTCTGTTTTGGGCTCAATCCGTAGGCGATTGACGCTGTTAGACTCGCACCAAACGCGCCTAAGATTGCTGTTGGATGGAATCCTTGACGATGAACGGCTGTAGGGGCCACTAGTGCGAGTCTACAGATGAGTTCGGCACCAAATGCCATCGATCTAATAAATCTATCCGGTGAAAGTTCTTCACGCTCTGCGATCGCTAAGATGGTGGGTACAATCACTGATGACACATGGACAGGTGTTCCTTCGAATGTGTCGTCAAAATCTTCACCGTGAATTGCAGTTCCGTTGATCAATGCAGCATCTTGCACTGTAAAGCGCGATCCGTGCCCAAATGCTGTTGTAGTGCCGTGATCGATGCAAGAAGATCTAATCGCTTGAATGTAATCGGTATTGCGAGCTGAAAACATCAGTCCGTATGCGTCAAGAGTCGCTCGCTTCAACATCTGTGTGACTGCTTCAGGAATGGGTGTTGATTGATTAGCCGAAACCGTAGAGATGTGTTCGGCGAGAATTACAGAACTCATGGTAGAAATGCCCCGCCGTTGACATGGATTGTTTGTCCTGTAACGAAGCCACTGTGAGGGCCGACGAGCATCGCGATGACTCGGGCGACATCTTCCGGTTGGCCGTAGGGAACATTTTTACCTTCGAAATTCGGGTGTTTGAGGCGCGCCCCAGCATCTTTGGATCGCTCCACTTCAATGTGACCGGGTACAACGCAATTGAACGTGACGTTCGATTCAGAGAACTCAACGGCGAGAGCCCTGACTAAACCTGGAACGCTGGACTTTGAAGTCACTACGGCAGCACGTTCGATCGCGCCTGTGTGGGCAGATAAACCTCCGAGACAAATAACGCGCCCCCAGTTCGCTTGAAGCATGTCGGGTAGAAAACGCTGGGTACATAAAAATTGAGCATCGCAGTTGATTCGGAATACCTCGTGCCATTCATCAAGAGTGGTTTCTAAAAATGACTTGGTTTTACGAACTGATGCATTATTTACTAGGACTTGGCAGGGGCCGATGGCGCGTGCCACTTTTTCGATTTGGTCTATCGTTTCAATAGAATCGAGTGGACCAATAATTCCCTCGCACTTCATGCCAGTGGCGCGAACCATTTCAATCGTGTGTTGCAGATTCGCCTCATCGTTTCGCGTGTGAAGGACGATGTGGTAACCAAGTCCCGCTAGCTCGAGCGCAGTGGCCCGCCCGATATTTCGGGCAGACCCAGTGATAACGGCGACAGCATTATCTAGTTTCACGCTTTAGCCTTCCTATTCTTAAACCCAGTCCAGAAAGGTGTCGACAGATTAAGTGCCGTGAGGGCGAAGAAGAATAAAACAATTGGGCTCTCCATGAGAGCCCAGAAGTTATTGTCATAAATGATCATTGACTGACTGAATGCTTCTTCGACCATCTTTCCGAGAATAAGGCCCATCACGAGAGGTGCTGCGCCGAATCCATGACGGTTCATGAAGTAGCCGACGAGGCCTGCGACCAGCATCACATACACATCAACGAATGATGAGCTCGATGAATAGGCGCCAATTACTGCGAAAATAAATACGGCAGGCCAAAGCAACTGTTTTGGAATGAAGGTTACAAGCGAGAAAAACTTGGCGCCAGCGAGACCAATCCCAAGGAAAGCAAGGTTTGCAAACAGCATCGCTCCGAAGATCGCGTACAGGAACTCGGGCGTTTCATTTAGGAGGTAAGGGCCTGGTCTAAACCCGTGCATGATTAAAGCAGCAAGAATCAGAGCTGTTGACCCCGAACCTGGAATGCCAAGAGCGAGCGTGGGTACCATGGCTCCCCCGGCAGCAGCATTATTTGCTGCTTCAGGTCCAACAATACCCTCCGGAGTTCCTGTTCCAAATTCTTCTTTCTTGTTGCTGAATCGTTTCGCTTCGTTGTAGCCAACGATCGCGGCAACAGTAGAGCCTTCTGCAGGCAAAATCCCAATAAAGGTGCCGATTCCAGAAGAGCGTAAAATACAGTTTCTTAACTCTTTAAGTTCCGCCCACGTTGGCAACTTCATTGCCTTTGCTTCGATTCGCTCAACAGCTGCATTCAAAGTGCTCGATTGGCTCAAAAGCTCGCCCATTGCAAACAGTCCGATCAGAACAGGGACGAAGTGGATACCTTCATCAAGATCCGGAATTCCAAATGTGAATCGCTCAACACCGGTCGTCAGATGAATCCCGACCGTAGCCAGTAAGACACCCACAGCGCCTGCGATTAGGTTTCTCAACGAACTCTTACCAGTCATTGATGCGAGCATCGATAGAGCAAAGACTGCCAAGGCAAAGTACTCAGGCGGGCGAAATTCAAGTGCCACCGCAGCAAGTGTTGGCGCTGCAACGATAAAAATGATCAAACTGATGATGCCCCCGGCTACTGAAGAGACTGTTGCAAGCCCAAGTGCTCGACCTGGTTCGCCTCGTTTGGCCATCGGATAACCATCCAGGGCTGTAGCAACCGATGGAGGTGCTCCTGGAGCGTTAATTAAGATGGCTGTAATAGAACCGCCAAATGTGCCAGCGCAGTAGAGTGCAGCCATCATCGCAATCGCCGGAATCGGCTCGAGTTGTAGTGTAAATGGAGTCAATAAGGCAATAGCCATGGGTGAGCTGAGCCCTGGTAGGGCGCCCACAAGTACTCCGATTAATACACCTAAGGTAATTAGAATTATATTTTCGAGCTCCAGCAGGAGTGAAAATCCTTCGATAATTGCATCCATCAGATCAAAACCTTTTTATTTGTTATAAGGCGATGCCGAATATTCCTGAGTCAAAGTAGACGCGCAGAACTTTCGAGAAAACGAGAGAAACGACCACTGGGAAAACGCCAGCGAACAGGAGGATAGGGATTGGCTTTCGATACCCCCAAAGTCTTGGCATCACGAGACAGATCGTAATCATCGTCAAGAGCATGCCGAGATACGGCGAAGCCAAAACAATAGCAATCAAGAACCCGATTGTTAATTGGGTCAAAGGATGGACTGCTTCACTCCGGTCCTTATCAATATTCTTACCTTTCTTCGTCAGAAGGATGTGCTCAAACGGAAGAAGACAAGCTAGGAGACCGATAATCCACAATAATAATTGCGGATACATTGCAGGCTGAATATTTTGGGCGAACAGCGGAGATACCTCGTCAAACTGAGTTGTTTCATAAAAGAGATATCCAACGCCAGTCAGGATAATTGAGCTCACAACTAGATCAACTGGATGCACGAGCCGATTGGCTCGTGCTTCAGTTGATGGAGCTGTTGAATTTTGCGAAGTCATCAACGCGCTCCTTTAGCTTTACTTAATGATGCCTAGCTCTTTGAGAGCTTCAGCTGCTTTCGCGTACTCTTCTTTCAGACCTTTATCCCAAACCTCAGTACCTGCAACACTCGTTTCTACCTTCAGACCTGCTGTCGCTAGATAGTTTGCAAACACTTCATGCTGCATTGCTTTGACCATGCCTTTTGAGATTTGATCGATTTTGTCTTTAGGAGTTTTTGCGAGTACTGCATATCCACGAGTTGTTGAAGTTTTCACTTCATAACCCATTTCGAAGGATGTGCGGACATCCGCGTAGTCTGGGAGACGCTCCTCTGCCAGCAGTACTAGAGGACGAACTGAGCCGTCAGCGATCAATGTTGCAGCTTCACTTACGTTTGGCAAAGTTGCATCGATGGCACCTGAAAGCAGTGCTTGTAACATTTCGCCACCGGAGCCAAATGGAACCACTTTGAACTTAATGCCTGCTGCTTTCGAGAGTTGCGCCAGACCAATGTGTTCTGTACCACCAACTTGAGCGACACCAAAATTCAGTGTCCGCTTCTTCGACGCTGCAACCAAATCTTCTAGCGTCTTTGCTTCGCTTTTCGCTCCCACAACTAAGAAAGTTGGATCATCCATTGCTCGAGCGACACCAACAATGTCGTCGATCTTCATGTCTGATTTACCTTGCGCCATTGTATAGAGGTGCGACTGTGTCAATGCCATGATGGTGCAACCATCAGCTGGCTTTGAAAGGACGTAGTTTTGAGCCTTAGCTCCAGAACCGCCGCGCTTACTGATCACGAACATATCTTGATCAAGGGTGCGGCGTGAGCGAATCATCATCATTCGCGCAGTGACGTCAGTGCCACCGCCATAAGACGAGTGGATAACAACTTCGATTGGTTTATCGCAGACGGGCGTCGCTTCCTTTTTATCACCATGAGATGCTGCCATCACTGAGCTCGATAATGCGAATGAAGCACAAACTGCGATTGCTGTCTTTTTCAGAGTATTTATAGGAATCATTTTGTTCCCCTTTATTATTGATTTAGTTCGAACCTAGATTCTTGCAAGAATCCAAGATCAGATTTCATTAATTTATGTATATTGTCAACAGAGATGGCGTATTTTGGTCGGTTTATTATGTAATTGTGTTGGATCTATCGATAAATACCGCATAATTTGTCGACAATATTAAGCTTAAGGGTTGGTTTTATGGTTCAGATGCAGTCATTGAATATTCTCCCTGGTGTCTACGACGGCCTTGGTGCATCGATCGCGAGGCACGTGGGAGCCTCTGGGGTCTATGCAAGTGGTGGCGCAATTGCTCGCAGTTTGGGGTTGCCTGATCTCGGACTTGTTTCGATGACTGAAATGGCTGCGCGCTTGGAAATTATTGTGCGTGCGTTTGGTGGTCCGGTGATAGCTGATGGTGATACGGGATATGGGGATGTACAGCACGTTCGCCGAATGGTTCAAATGTTTGAAGGATCTGGAATCCGAGGATTACATATTGAAGATCAGGATTTCCCGAAACGTTGCGGACACCTTGATGGGAAGTCTTTAATAACCATTGATGCGATGGCTCGGAAGATTGAGGCAGCAGTAAACGCGCGCCTGTCTCCCGAATTTCTGATCATTGGTCGTACTGATGCCATCGCTATTGAGGGTTTCGATAAAGCGATTACTCGAGCTCAGGCAATGGTCGACTCAGGTGCAGATGTTGTCTTTATTGAAGCTCCAGAAACAAACGAGCAAATTGAATTAATTCCGTCGCTATTTGACGTGCCTGTGCTCATCAATATGTTCCCAGGAGGGAAAACCCCCTATACCAAGCCTGCCGATCTCGAGGCGTTTGGGTATCGGTACATGATTGTCCCATCTGATTTGCAGCGTGCATGTATCCGCGCAAGTGAGGCGGTTTTAAGTGCAATCGTTAACGACGGAAATTCTGAGTCAGTTGCCAATTTGTTAAGCCCATTAGCTGACCGCGACCGTTTTGTTGATCAGGATGCATGGTTGGGGGAGGTGAAATAACGTGGGTCGTATTCGAATTATCTCTGAGACTACTGTGCAGTCGTGTCTAAACGATAAGGTATCGGCGTGCTTCGATACCTGCGCCGCAGCATATCGGTATTACGGTCAGCGCGGTGCCGTGCTGTCGGAGCCGAGTTCTTTGTATCTTGAATTACCTGGTGAACAGTCAAAGAAATGTCGATTGAAGGGAGCCCATTTTGCCGATGGGGGTGTCGCCGGCTTTCGTTTAGCAAGCCCCGGCTCGTACTTCACCTGGGTGATTGACTCTGAGAGTGGGGAGCCAAAAGGGCTGGTCGCTGAGAACTGGCTACATCGGCGTCGAACTGCTGTAACAGGCGCTTTAACTTTGTCCTGGCTCAAGCCGAATATTGAACGTATCGCTCTCATTGGAGCGGGAAAGATTGGGTTTGAGTGTGCAATTGCACTGGGGCATGCTTTCCCGCAAGCGAGCATTGTGTTGGGTGCTCGAGATGAGGCAAAAGGATCAGCTTTTCAGAAATCATTACCTCCTGATTTAGCATCTCGCTTGAGTGTGCAGACAATTGAGTCGGCTGTCCGGACTTCTCAGGCTGTATTGACCATTACCAAAGCCGAGAAAGCGTTCGTTCGCGGTGAATGGCTGCAGGACAAGGCCATTGCGTTATCGATGGGTGGGGTCCCTGAATTTGATTTCCGGACCTGGGAGCGCGCAGAGCATTTCATATTGGATGATATTGGGTACGCGCTAAAACAAGGCGATTTGCATCACTGGGTACGATCTGACGGATTAACCGTAGAGCAGATCGAATCAAAATTGACTGCACGAATCGGGGATGTCGCACTTGACCCAGAAAAATATAGCGCCAACTGTGATGGTTTGACGCTCGCGGTGATTCAGGGCATGGCTGTCTGCGACGTGGCGATGGCTGGGCTGGCGTTGGCCTCTGCCGAAGCAGATGGCCTAGGCCAAGTTGTCGATTTGAGTTACTGTTAGGCAGCTAGCGATTTGAGTTGTGTTCGATGCATCACGCGTCGGATAGATCCATCGAACGCATCTCGACGATGCAAGACCAAGAGGTTTTGCCACATCAGTACATCCCCTACCTGCCATTCGTTAAACCATGTCCAAGCTGAATTGGTTGCGTGACTCCAGAGCTTATCGAGTAATAATTCACTTTCACTTAGTGGTAAGCCAAGAATATAAGCGTGGGGGCGACGGCCCAAGAAGAGCGCTTTTCGGCCATTTTGATCCGTCCACACTAGCGGGTGCCTGGCACCTGGTGTGTCACGAGGATCTGTGACTTCCGAATATCCTTTCCTTAGCATCCCTGCGCTATTGTGGGCTGCGTCATGAATTAAGATTTTTCCTTCGATGGCTTCCTTTAACTCATTGGGTAGCGCGTCGTATGCTTTGATCATATTCGCGAAGTAGGTATGCCCTTGCCCAACGGGAATTTCCAGCGCGTGTAAAATTCCAGCTTCAGGCGGTTTTTCAATATAAGTCATGTCCGCGTGCCAGACGGCTTCACCATCTCCCAGGTTTCCCATAGGTGTGCCATCTGCAGCTTTCACGTTTGAAATGACATTGATCTCCGGATATTCCGGTAAGAAAGTTATGCCATAGGGGTTCGGGCCAGGCGGATCAAGTTCTCCGAAATACTTGCTGAACCGGAGTAGGTCATCGTCATTGATCGATTGGTTTCTAAAGCGTATGACGAGATGCTCATCCCATGCCTCTTTGATGTTTTGAATGATCTCGGGGCTAAGTGGTTTCCCAAGATCGATGCCATCTATATTGGCTCCAATATTTGGTGATAGTTGCGTGATCTCCATGCTAGTTCTCCGAATTTCCATATGCTTCTACACGAACTGTTTGAGTGTTGATGACTTGCTGATTCAGAACTAAAGGCTCTGATTGTTTCAGCACCATGTGCCCATCTTCAAATTTGAGGTGTGGTTTGAGGATCCTGGCACCATCTTGGATTTTAAAACATCCGTTAAATTCGCCTGCCCGAGCGAGATATTTCTCTGAGACGAGTGCCTCTAAATAGCAATTGATGTCTGAACCTAGGCCATCGCCAAGCACGATTTGAAGGCCTAGCTCATGCGCTCTTTCGATCGCTTCACATAAAGCGCTCACTGAGCCAAAGCGTTTGAGTTTGACTTTGCAAAAGCCGACTCCAGGCATTGTCGATGCGCGCTCAATGTCTGCGATGCTGCAGATCGGTTCATCTAACATTAAGGGGACAGGGGATGCTTTTGCGACGCCTCCGTTGCCTTCCCAGTCATAGGTATCGCAAGGCTGTTCAAATAGTTCGCAAACCTTCGGGTCCAGTACTTGGCTGAGTTCAATCGCGTCATGCATCGAATATGCACGGTTAGCATCGACACGGATGGTCCCTTGGTCCCCGAGTGTGTCTTGAATGATGTGAACTCTTTCCTTGTCTGCCGTCACATCTTTGCCGACTTTGATTTTGAATGTTCTAAATCCAAGTTTGAGTTTCTCATTCAGCTCATTTTCGATTTCGTCTCGCGTGTTTGCAGAAAAAGCAGTCAGAACTGGAATGCGAAGGTGGTCTTTCGGAGTCCAATACCCAGGTGCTTTGAGTTGATCAAGCGCGTTGAGGAGAGCGCTGGCGGCGACTGGGCTGTCGGACCGCTTATCAGCTATTTGTTCAAAAGCGTCGATTATGTCTAATCCAATCATGTCTGCTGCCGAAGATGTGAGGAAAGACCATCCGCCCTCACGTGTTTCGGAACTGGATCCGGGGGAAATATGCTGCTCTCCGAATGCAATTTGCCCTGAGTCAGTCGTGATTGTGACAAGGTAAGGTTCGAACGACTCAAATGTCCTATAGCTCAACACATAGGGTTTGATGAGTGGCAGGTCGAGATGCCGAACTTCGATACTTTGAATGTGATTCATGAGGTGATCCAAGGGAACGCTTTGCGGTAATCGGACTCAAATTGAGTGATTGCATCATCGAACTCGAGCGATAGATCAATTTCATTTAATCCATTTATCAGGCAATGCTTTTGAAATGGATCGAGATCGAGTCCGATTTTTGTCCCAGCGGAGGTGATGAGAGCCTCTTCCGCAACATCGATCGATAATTCGGGATTTTCTGTCGTTGTTAGTTCAGTCTGAATTTGATGTATGGCATCAGCATTGAGTCGCGCTGTTAACATCCCATTTTTCAAACAATTGGATGCGAATATTTCGCCAAAGCTTGGTGCGAAAATGGCCCGAAAGCCCGAATCGTAGAGTGCGTAGACTGCCCCTTCCCGAGAACTTCCTGAACCAAAATTTGGGCCCGCTACGAGAATCTTTGACTCGTTAAATTTTTCCTGGTTCAGAGGGAATTCGGTGCTGAGTTGCCCGTCGTCTGTGCGTCTGATGTCATGAAACAAATACTGCGCATATCCCACTGCACGAGGTTTTTTGATGAATCGCGCTGGGAACAGTTGGTCGGTATTGATGTTGGCAAGAGGCAGTGGAACTGCTCTCGATGTGAGCTTGATTAAAGGTTCCATGAGCTTGCCTCTGCATAGTTGCTAATGTTTTCAAATTGTCCAGTAATCGACGCAGCCGCTGCCATTGCAGGACTCACGAGGTGGGTCCTTCCTCCTTGGCCCTGTCGTCCCTCAAAATTCCGGTTAGACGTCGAGGCTGCGCGCTCTCCTGATCCGAGCTTGTCACCGTTGATCGCGACACACATTGAGCATCCTGGGGCAAGCCATTCGGCTCCGGCACGCTGAAATATTTCATGCAGACC
>Ga0181589_10003283_pt1 | contig 12864 bp, 14 predicted proteins | sample 071ome_25_FD_132444 | JGI IMG/M metagenome (GOLD analysis project Ga0181589, IMG submission 132444) | Coastal salt marsh microbial communities from the Groves Creek Marsh, Skidaway Island, Georgia - 071410BT metaG (megahit assembly) | ecosystem: Environmental > Aquatic > Marine > Intertidal...
AAGAAGTAAAAAAAGATCATCACTATTGTGTCACTGTTGACGTTGCACGTGGTGATCTCAATGACTATTCAGCGTTTGTTGTCTTTGATACCACACAGATGCCTTATCGTATTGTCGCCAAATATAAGAATAATGAAATTAAACCACTTGTCTTTCCTAATATCATCAACGAAGTTGCAAAGAATTATAATCACGCTGAGATACTGGTTGAGGTCAATGATATTGGTGGACAAGTGGCAGATACATTACAGTTTGATTTAGAATATGACAATCTGATTATGGTATCACAACGAGGTCGTTCTGGTCAAATTGCAGGTTCTGGATTCTCTGGTTCTGGTTCTCAAATGGGTGTGCGAACAACGAAAGCTGTGAAGAAAGTTGCATGTTCCAATCTTAAACAGATGATTGAGGCAGATAAACTACTGATTAATGACTTCGATATTATCTCAGAATTGTCAACTTACATACTCAAAGGCACATCAAAATACGAGGCAGATGACGGATGTTCAGATGATTTAGTTGCATGTTTATTACTCTTTGCCTGGTTGACCACACAAGTTTATTTCAAAGAATTGACTGATAATGATCTAAGAAGTCGTATCTTTGAAGAACAACAGAATCTCATAGAACAAGATATGGCACCCTTTGGATTTGTTGATAATGGGGTCGATGATCCAATGAATGAAGATACCATTGACGAATATGGTACACGTTGGGTACCTGTCGTTCGAAAAGGACTGTAAAATTTGAATTTTATAAATAGTATCATAATTACTAAATTTAGTAAATAAGGAGAACAGACAATGGCATTTTTAGTATCACCCGGTGTTCTCGTAACTGAAAAGGATCTAACAAACGTAGTACCTGCCGTAGCTACATCAATTGCAGGCATCTCTGTTGTTAGTGAAAAAGGGCCGATGGATGAGATCGTTGCGATCTCAAGTGAACAAGAATATGTTGACGTGTTTGGTAAACCAGACAGCAACACATTCGAGTATTTTTTTAGTGCAACCAACTTTCTACAGTACGGAAACGCATTAAGAGTGGTCAGAGCTGTGACTGGAAACCTCAACGCCTCAGGCGATGGTTCTGGATTACAAATCAAAAACACAGATCACTATACTAACAATTACGCCGATGGTTCGGGTTCAGTTGGAAGCTGGGCTGCAAGAACTGCTGGCACTTGGGGTAACAACCTCAAGGTATCAATGTGTACAAATTCTACTGCATTTGAACAAACTATGCCCGCTGACAACTTAGTGGCAGGTAACGCATCAAAAGGTGCAACCTCTATTACTGTTGATGATGGCACAGAGTTTAATGTAGGCGACTTACTAGAGTTCGGCGATATAAGTGGAAACTTTAACGCTGCTCCTTCTGGTGAGTATTATAAAATTACTGCAATTTCTTCAAACACTTTAACTATCGCAAGAGTAAACACTAACGTTGAAAGTGGTCTTGCTGGTGGTCAAACTGGATTAAAAGATGCCGTAGTTGATAACGCATACATCAAAAGACGTTGGGAATATTTCTATCTTTTTGATAGTGCTCCTGGTACAACACAATACGCTTCAGACAATGGCGCTTCAAATGATGAACTTCATATCGTTGTTGTTGACGAAGACGGTGGAATCACTGGTGTTGCAGGTTCAGTATTAGAAAAATACGAAGGACTTTCACAAGGTTCAGATGCCAAAAACGCACAAGGCGGAACAAACTATTACGTAGATGTTTTATACAATAGTTCAGAATACATCTATTGGATGGACCACGAAACTTCACTTTCAGGTGCAGGTGCAGCTGTTACTGGTAATACATTTGATAATACTGGTAGTGCATCACACACTGTTTTCAGTACATCACTTTCTGGTGGAACTGATGACAACGTACCAACAAACGGTGAGTTAGAACTTGCTTATGATAAGTTTGCTGACACTGAATCAGTAGATGTTAACTTTATCATTGGTGGTCCTTCACAGACAGACGCAGATGCAACTGGTGACACAAAAGCAACAATGTTAATCGATCTCGCAGAACAGAGAAAAGATTGTGTTGCATTTATTTCACCTGCACGTGCAGACGTTGTGAACGTAACTGATCCTATTGCACAAACACAAAACGTGGCAGATTTTGCTGACGGTTTACCTTCAAGTTCATACGCTGTATTTGATTCAGGTTATAAGTATCAATACGATAAGTATAACGATGTTTACAGATATGTTCCATTGAATGGTGACGTTGCTGGTCTATGTGCTCGAACAGACTTAGTTGCAGATCCTTGGTATTCACCTGGTGGATTCAACAGAGGTCAAATTCGTGGTGCATTAAAACTTGCATACAATCCTACACAGGCACAGAGAGATATTCTTTACAGAAAAAGAGTAAACCCTGTAACTTCATTCCCTGGTCAAGGTATTGTATTGTTTGGTGATAAGACTGCATTATCTAAACCAAGTGCATTTGATCGAATCAATGTAAGAAGACTTTTCATCACTTTAGAAAAGGCAGTATCTACTGCATCTAAATTTCAACTCTTTGAGTTCAACGATGAGTTCACAAGAGCACAATTTAGAAATCTAGTAGAACCTTTCCTAAGAGATGTACAAGGTCGTAGAGGTATCACAGATTTTGCTGTGGTAGCTGATGAAACTAATAACACAGGCGAAGTTATTGATAGAAATGAATTTGTTGCAGACATCTTTGTAAAACCTGCAAGAAGTATCAACTTTATCAAACTTAACTTTGTTGCAACAAGAACTGGCGTTGCGTTCAGTGAAGTCGTAGGAGCATAATCATGGCAAACATTTCAGATTTTGTATCTAAACTTAAAGGCGGCGGTGCAAGAGCTAATCAGTTCAAAGTAACAATGCCTTTCCCTGGCTATTCAGCTGTAGGCGGTGAAACAGAAAGTATGGCATTCTTATGTAATGCAACAACACTTCCTGGTACAACTGTCGAAGAAATTGCTGTGCCATTTAGAGGTAGAAATCTCTATATTGCTGGCGATCGAACATTTGAAACATGGGAAACAACAATAATCAATGATACTGATTTCTTAATCCGAAATGCGATTGAGAGATGGACTAACGGTATTAACAATATGTCTGATAATGAAGGTCTTGTCAATCCAACTGATTATCAAGTTGACGCCTTTGTTGATCACCTAGACAGAAATGGTAATACAATTAAGTCTTACACATTTAGAGGAATGTTTCCAACGATTGTGGCACCTATCGATTTAACATACGAAGCTGCGACTGCGTTAGAAACATTTACCTGTACTTGGAGATATCAGTATTGGGAATCTAACACAACTACTTAAAATAGTGGTTGAAAAAAGGGTATAAATAATAGTATGGCAGAATTATTTGGATTTTCTATTACCCGAAAAAAGGACGAGAGGGCGACATCACAAGACTTTACGTTGCCCTCCGTCGATGACGGATCACAAACTGTCATTGGTGGTGGTGGACAAATTGGTCATTACCTTGATATTGAAGGTAAGATCAAAGATGAAGCAGATTTAATTAGACGATATAGAGAAGTCGCAATACAACCTGAGTGTGATCAGGCTGTTGAAGATATCGTCAACGAGGCAATCGTATCAGACGAAATAGAACCTCCTGTTCGATTAAACTTAGAACGTATCAAAAAGTTTTCTCCAGATTTAAAAAGAAAGATTGCAAATGAATTTGATGAAGTTCTACGCATCTTAGAATTTGAAGAAAAAGGTCATGATATATTCAGACGTTGGTATGTTGATGGTCGTATGTATTATCATAAAGTGATCGACCCAAAGAATCCTAGAGATGGTATCAAAGAATTACGATACATTGATCCTCGTAAAATCAAAAAGATTAGAGAATTAAAAAAGAAAGACGGACCTGCAAAGTTGCCAGGTGATGCACCAGATCCTATTAAGTTTGAAGAATACTATGTCTATAATGAAAAGGGTGTAGGTGGTGCAATGAATACAGGTGGTGTTCGAATACATCCAGATGCAATTGCATATTGTCCTTCAGGTCTTGTTGATCAACAGAAAAATATTGTCATGTCACACTTACACAAGGCAATCAAACCTGTGAATCAATTACGAATGATTGAAGATAGTTTAGTTATCTATCGTATCTCAAGAGCACCAGAAAGAAGAATCTTTAAGATTGATGTTGGTAATCTACCAAAGATTAAAGCAGAACAATATCTCAAAGATGTGATGAACAGATATAGAAATAAACTTGTCTATGATGCATCTACTGGTGAGATTAGAGATGATCGAAACTATATGTCTATGTTAGAAGATTTCTGGTTACCGACAAGAGAAGGTGGTCGAGGAACTGATATTACAACTCTACCTGGTGGTTCTAATCTAGGTGAGATTGATGACATTCGATATTTTCAAAAGAAATTATATCAATCACTAAACGTACCTTTCTCACGTTTAGATAGTGAAGGTTCTGGTGGATTACAGTTAGGTAAATCAACAGAGATTTCACGTGATGAATTAAAGTTTACCAAATACATTCAGAGATTAAGAAAGAAATTTGTTCATCTCTTTTCTGATATGTTACGAACACAAGTAATACTCAAAGGTATTGTGAGTGAGGATGATTGGGGTAGTATCTGTGATTACATCAAGTATGATTTTATCCAAGATGGATATTTTTCTGAGATGAAAGAACAAGAGATTCGTCAATCACGTTTACAACAAGCACAAGAGTTGTTTAACAATCAAATGGTTGGTAAAGTATTTTCAATGGACTATGTTCTTAAAAATATACTTCGTATGACAGAAAGAGAAGTAGAAGAACAAAGAGAAAAAATCAAACAAGAAATTGATCAAGGCATTATCAAAGATCCATATAATGATGATGCACAAAATGGTTATTAAGGAGTAAATGATGAGTGAACATGTAAAGAATATGATTGATGCGTTAGACCAAGATGATAATCTTGAAGCAGAAACAAATCTAAAAGCTGCGTTAACTGATAAAGTTGGAGCTGCATTAGATGATAGAAGAAAAGACCTTGCGAAAACATTCGTAAGATCAGACGAAGTAGGAGAGGCAGAGAATGTCGATAGCGTTCAGTCACCTGAACAATCAGATACTGGAGCGTAAAGACGATTATAAGAAGATACAATCTTATAAACGTTTAGCACCACGTCTAAGAAAAGAAGTTGATAAAGTCATGGACTTTGCGACCAATCGTAGAGGTGATGTTGACGTGCCTAAGTTGATGCAAGTAATCGATAAGTCTCCTGCGAAACGTCAATTAGAAAAAATTATAGATGACATTTTGTCACAATAGGAGAGAAGAATGGCAAGAATAAAGATACTTAGTAGTGCAGTGGAAAATCCAAATGCTAATAATATCAGTAACGCAACTATGGTTTCATTAACTGCAACATCTGGTGGTGCAGTGACACATAAGAACGCAGCTGGCAATGTAACATACGGAACACTATACGTTCCTGCAAATGCTACTGTTCTTATCGAAAAAGAACCAACAGATACGTTAACTCATGCGGCTGCATGGGCAACAAAAATTGCGTACAATGTATAGTTTTAAACACTAAAAACTTATAAATAATAGTAGAGAAAAAAAATGACAATGAAACTCATTACGGAAGAAGTATCATCTGCTGAATACATTGTAGAAGAAGCAGATAACGGAAAAAAGAATTACAAGATACGTGGTATCTTTATGCAGGCCGATATGAAGAATCGAAACGGTCGCATCTATCCTATGGAAACCTTAAACAAAGAGGTTAATCGTTATAATAAAGAGTTCGTAGAAGCAAAACGTGCTTTTGGCGAACTAGGTCATCCTGACGGACCTACTGTCAACTTAGAACGTGTATCGCATATGATTACAAGTTTAACACCAGAAGGTAAAAACTTCATTGGTGAAGCAAAGATTATGGACACCCCTTATGGAAAAATAGTGAAAAATTTAATAGACGAGGGTGCAAAACTAGGAGTTTCTTCCAGAGGCATGGGGTCGCTGGAGAATAAAGGCGGTTCAAACTACGTAAAAAGTGATTTTTACTTGGCAACCGCTGCCGACATTGTCGCAGATCCATCTGCTCCAGATGCTTTCGTAGAAGGTATTATGGAAGGTAAAGAGTGGGTATGGGACAATGGTGTAATACGAGAAGTCGATATACACGAAATGAGAAATACAATTGAGAGAGCAAGGCGCATTGAACTCGCAGAAAAGAAAGCTGCTGTGTTCAAATCCTTTCTTTCAAAATTGTAGAAAACATAAATATTATATTATTAATTCGAATTAATAAGGAGAGAGTTAAATGTCAGACGTAGAACAAAACTTAGACGAGTTAGAAGCGATCGCAACACAAGAAGTTGCTGAAGCCGCTGCTAATGAGCCTACAAAAAAGGCAGTTGCTCCTGAACCTTCACATGTCGCAAAAGCATCTAAAGATGTAACTGATACAGGTGATGCGGTGGTTACACCAGACGCACCTAAGAAAGATTACGCTAAAGATGTGAAGCCTACGAAGGATCAAGTAAATGCTAAAGCTGACAAAGGTGATTCTGCTCCTGTTTCTCAAGGTTCTTCAAGTATTAAACCACCTAAAGAATCTATTGCCGCTGGCGACCAAGTCGAACACGATGGCGAGGAACTCGCAGAAAATCCAAAGGAAGCTGATAAAATTAAAGAGATTAACGTCAAAGAAGATGTTGATGCTTTAATCAATGGCGAAGACAATCTTTCTGAGGAATTCAAAGCAAAAGCTGCTACTATCTTCGAAGCTGCTATCAAATCAAAAGTTGGTGCAGAGATCGACAGACTAGAAGAAGAATATGCTAAGAATTTAGAAGAAGCTAAAGAAACTGCAAAATCTGAATTAACAGAAAAAGTAGATTCTTACCTTAACTACGTAGTTGAGGAGTGGATGAAAGAAAACGAACTAGCTATTGAAAAGGGTGTTAAAGGTGAAATCGCTGAAGACTTTATCACAGGTCTAAAACAATTATTCGAAGATCACTACATTGATATTCCAGATGAGAAGTACAACGTACTAGAATCACAGGCAACTGAGATTGACGAACTCAAAGGAAAGTTAAATGAAGCAACTTCAAAAATTGTTGAACTGAATAAAGAAGTAGGTGAGCAAACTAAAGCATCTATCTTTGAATCCGTTTCAGATTCACTAGCTGATTCTGAGAAGGAGAAGTTCAAGGGTTTGGTAGAAAGTATCGATTATGAAGATGCTGATTCTTACAAAGAGAAATTAGAAACTATTAAAGAATCTTATTTCGTAAAAGAAAAAGTATCATCAAACAACGTTACTGAAACTAATGACGCCGAGGGCGGACAGATTGATATGTCTGAATCAATGTCAGCATATTCAGCCGCTATCTCAAGAACAAAAGCAAAGAAACTATACTAAAAGTATGAGTTTTAATAAATATTATAACGAAAGAAAATAAGGAGAGAACAAATGTTTTTATCTGAAACATTACAAGAGAAGTGGCAACCAGTTCTTGAGCACGCCGATCTTCCTGAGATCAAAGATGCTTACAGAAGAGCTGTAACAACTGTCATCCTCGAAAACCAAGAGAAAGCTTTAAAAGAAGACAAAGCGTTTCTTGGTGAAGCTGCACCTACAAACTCAACAGGTTCAGCTATTGCGAATTGGGATCCAATTCTAATTTCTCTCGTTAGACGTTCTATGCCTAACTTAATTGCATACGACATCTGTGGTGTTCAGCCAATGACTGGCCCAACAGGTTTAATCTTCGCAATGAAGAGCAGATATGCATCACAGTCTGGTACAGAAGCGTTATTTAACGAGGCAGACACAGACTTTTCAGCAAGAAATGCAGCTGGTTCAGCACTAACTGGATCAGGTGACGCACACTCTGGAACAAACCCTGCAGTACTAAACGATTCATCTGCTGGTACTTACACTAGAGGTCAAGGTCATACAACAGCAGAAGGTGAAGCTTTAGGCGACGCTGCTGGTAACGCATTTGCTGAGATGGCTTTCTCAATCGAAAAAGCAACCGTAACTGCAAAGTCACGTGCTTTAAAAGCAGAATACACAATGGAACTTGCTCAAGACTTAAAAGCAATCCATGGTTTAGATGCAGAAACAGAATTATCAAACATTCTGTCTGCTGAAATTCTTGCTGAGCTTAACAGAGAAGTCGTAAGAACAATCTATCAAAAGGCAAAGCCAGGTGCTCAAGTGAACACAACTAACGCAGGAATCTTTGACTTAGACACAGATTCTAACGGTAGATGGTCAGTTGAGAAGTTTAAAGGCTTAATGTTCCAACTCGAAAGAGATGCGAACGTTATTGCACAACAGACACGTAGAGGAAGAGGTAATGTGATTATCACTTCATCAGACGTTGCTTCTGCTTTAAACATGGCTGGTGTACTAGATTATACACCTGCTTTAAACAACAATCTAAGTGTAGATGACACAGGTAACACATTTGCTGGTACATTAAACGGAAGATATAAAGTATATATTGACCCATATGCCGCAAACGGTGCTGCTAAACAATACTACGTAATCGGTTACAAAGGTACTTCACCTTACGATGCTGGTATGTTCTACTGCCCATATGTTCCATTACAAATGGTACGTGCAGTTGGTGAAAACACTTTCCAACCGAAGATTGGCTTTAAGACAAGATACGGTATGGTAAGAAACCCATTTGCAGAGTCATCAGCTCAAATCGCAGCTGCTAACGATACAACTGGTACAAACAACGCCAACATCTATTACAGACGAGTTCAGGTAACTAACTTAATGTAATCACTTTAGGTTGTTGGTAATAATTTACCACAAACCACACCAGAAGGGGTCCTTTCGGGGACCCCTTTTTTTTAGCGTATAAATACTAGTATGACAGATACAAACGCAGTACTTAGACAACCGACTGGCAGAGAACTAGACTTTGCCTCACCAACTCAGTTTCGATTTTCCATACAGAAACTACCAGAAGTACAATTCTTTACAACACAGGCAAACATTCCTAGTGTATCATTAACAGAACTATCACAACCAACACCATTACAAAATATTACATTAGCTGGTTCTGATATGACTTATGAAGATTTAACAATAACATTTTTAATTGATGAAGAATATCGAAACTATAGAGAAGTCCATGATTGGATCAAAGGTCTTGGATTTCCAGAGAATCACACACAATATGCAAGTCTGTTAAATGAAAATTCTGATCGTATGCCAGGTTCAACAAGTCGTGGTGTACAAACAGAACCAGGTAAAATCAAACCTGCAACTCCAGATGGTGCGATTTATTCTGATGCCACATTGACTATATTATCATCAAAGAATAATCCATCATTAGAAATACGATTTAGAGATGTTTATCCTAAAACAATAGGTCCTGTTGCATTGACAACACAAGACACAGAGGTTACTTATTTACAGGCAGACATTACATTTGGTTACAAGTACTACGAATTTTATACAATATAACTTGACTTTATCATCATTTTGTGATATAATATACTATGGATTTAGAAAAACTACAAGAAGAAGCCACTAGAGATTTACAGATAGACGATACAGAACTTGATATGGAATCAGTTCGTACACCTATCATTCACAACAAATATCTCAAATATCTTTCTAAATTTTCATTACTTCTAAAGAAAGCGGAAGACGATTATGATGTCTTGGCAAAAGACAAATGGGAATATTATACAGGTAAAGCACCTGAATCTGTTTACAGAGAGAACCCATTTGATATCAAAGTGTTAAGACAAGATGTTGATAAGTATATTAAATCAGATGCAGAGTTAATCAAACTATCACAGAAAATTACCTATCTCAGAACAGTTATAAATTATATAGAAGGCATCATAAGAAATATTAATAATCGAACATTTAATATAAAGAACGCAATCGAATGGAAGAAATTCACTCAAGGATCAATATAGAAAAAGTTGATGAAGTTTATATCAAAGTAAGATGTGAACCTCATGTAGCTGCAGAACTATCGGAGTTCTTTACGTTCGAAGTTCCAGGCGCTAAGTTTTCACCTGCATTTCGTAATAGAGTTTGGGATGGCAAAATTCGTTTATACGATAAAAGAAATGGTAAACTCTATGGCGGACTATTGGCATATGTCAGAGAGTTTGCAAAACAAAATGAATTACAAGTTAATCAAGCACCAGATGTCTATTCTTCAACAAAGATTGATATTAAAGATGTTGAAGGTTTCTGTAAATCATTAAAACCTCAATCACAAGGTAAGAATATTGAAGTCCGAGATTATCAAATAGAGGCAATCTATCAATCACTCAAACGACATAAGTTATTGTTACTATCACCAACTGCATCTGGTAAATCACTCATCATCTATTCAATCATTCGTTTTCATCAAATGGCAAATCGTAGAACACTGATCATTGTTCCGACTACAAGTTTAGTTGAACAAATGTATTCAGACTTTGCCGATTACGGATGGAATGTTGATAAATATTGCCATAGAATATATCATGGATATGATAAAGATATTGTCAAAGATGTTGTAATCTCAACTTGGCAATCTTTAGCAACCCTCGATAAAAACTATTTCAAACAATTTGAATGTGTGATCGGAGACGAGGCACACAACTTTAAGGCAAAGTCATTAACAACTATAATGACCGCTTTGAATAATGCGAAGTATCGTATTGGTACAACAGGTACTTTAGACGGTACAAAAACGCACAAATTGGTATTAGAAGGTTTGTTCGGTCCTGTGTATCGTGCAACTTCGACAAAGAAACTGATTGATAAAAATCAGTTGAGTAAATTAACGATTAAATGTTTGGTACTAAAACACAATGAAGCAGATAGAAGACAAATACGAAATGCAACCTACCAAGAAGAAATGGAATATCTCACAGGACACAAAACACGAAATAACGTTATTCGTAAGCTTTGTTTGCGTCTGTCTGGTAATACTCTTGTCCTTTTTCAATATGTAGAAAAGCATGGAGTACCGTTATATGAAAACATTAAAGAAAAAGCTGAAGAAGGCCGCAAAGTCTTTTTTGTGTATGGTGGTACTGAAACTGTGGATCGGGAAAACATCAGGTCAATTGTCGAAAATGAAAACAACGCTATCATTGTTGCCTCTTACGGAACTTTTAGTACTGGAATTAATATTCGTAATCTTCACAATGTTATATTCTCTAGTCCAACCAAATCTAGGATAAGAAGTTTACAATCTATCGGTCGAAGTCTAAGACAATCAGAATCTAAAACAGATGCAACGTTATATGATATTGCAGATGATTTGAGTTTTGGTTCTTATAAAAATTTCACATTAAATCACTTTTCAGAAAGAATCAATATTTACAATGAAGAAGAATTTGAGTATGAAATCCATAATATTTCACTCAAATAAATAATAGTATGATACAACAAGATTTAAAAGTTATAAGATTAGAAACAGGTGAACAAGTCGTTAGTTATGTATCACATGAAGAAGGATCCATGTTTGTTCGCTTAATTGAACCATTAGAAATTCGTATGCATACAGATATCAATGACTACGGAACAGTCAATGAACAAATGTCATTAGTTGAATGGATATTGCATACAGATGATAATGTTTTTTCTATACACCGAGATCGAATAGTGACCATTGCCAAAGCTGATACTGCCTTAATTGATTATTATGGTTATACAAAGAGAAGTTTTGAAAAATTAAAACAAAAGGCCTTAGAAGATAAAAATGCCAAAGATAGTATTAAGAAATTAGAACAATCTCTCAAACAAGGTAATGAAAAGATGAGTAGAAAAGAGATGTTAGATATACTTACTGGTAAAGTAACTAAGCACTAGCTTGAAAGTGGTCTCTGAAGCAGGGACATACGTATTATAACAGAAAAAAAATACACTGTCAAGCAAAAAATAAATATTGATTTTTGAACAAAAGTATGATATAATATGCCTATGAAAAAGAAAACGGAACATTATGTAGATAATAAGAAGTTTCTTGCTGAAATGGTCAAGTACAAGGAGATGTGTGCCAAGGCAGAAAAACGTGGTAGAAGACAACCTCCTATTACAAACTATATGGGTGAATGTTTTTTAAAGATTGCTAATCACTTATCCTATCGACCAAACTTTATTAACTATACTTACAAAGATGATATGATCTCTGATGGTATTGAAAACTGTTTACAATATGTTTCAAATTTTAATCCAGAGAAATCAAATAATCCTTTTGCATATTTCACACAAATAATTTACTATGCGTTCATACGTAGAATCCAGAAAGAAAAGAAACAAACAGAAATTAAACAACGACTAATAATGAAATCTGGTATACAAGAATATGAAACAATCGATGGAGATGATACAAACTATACAAACTCTTATGTCGATTATATGCAGAAAAATTCTGTAGAAGAAAAACCAAAAAAAGAAAAGAAAGTTAAAAAGAAAACAGTTAAGAAACTTGAATTGTTTATGTAATGAAAATAGCTATAATAGCTGATACTCACTTTGGTGTCAGGTCAGATAGTCCTGCCTTTGCTGAATATCAAAATAAATTTTTTAATGATATATTCTTTCCTTACTTAGAGAAGAATAATATTGACACGTTAATTCACTTAGGTGATATTGTTGATAGACGAAAGTTTGTTAACTTTAAAACACTCAATGAATTTCGTAAGAACTTTATGAATCGATTAAACGATTTAAAAGTCCACAGTCATATCATTATTGGTAACCATGATACGTATTATAAGAATACAAATGAGATTAATGCACCTGTAGAATTATTCTCCACTTACGATAACGTTTCTATTTACGACAATCCAAAAGTTATTACAATCGATGATATTCGTTTTTTAATG
>Ga0181589_10003290_pt1 | contig 12845 bp, 6 predicted proteins | sample 071ome_25_FD_132444 | JGI IMG/M metagenome (GOLD analysis project Ga0181589, IMG submission 132444) | Coastal salt marsh microbial communities from the Groves Creek Marsh, Skidaway Island, Georgia - 071410BT metaG (megahit assembly) | ecosystem: Environmental > Aquatic > Marine > Intertidal zone...
CGGGGGGTTGTAGCAAGTTTCAGACTTTCTGCACGAAAATTGTCTGAAAGTTGCTACAAGTTGTAGCAAAAATTGGCTGAAAGTTCAGACCCTTGTAGCAAAAAAGAGTCTGAAAAACATGTACTTCTGTTCGAGATGGACTCTTTAATCGTAAAATATGTCCGCTTAAATCATATAGGACGGTGTATCTACTAAAATATGATAGAAAGGTGAAATAGGTCGATTCACCACCCTTTCGTCAAAAAACGACAACGGCATTCAAACTTCCCCAACTTTTCTCGTTTTTTTTCGCAAGTTATACGAGTTATTACTCAAGAATTAGGTCTGAGATCGACTTTTAGTGAAGACAGGCCTCATGGGGCTGCAAACAATCGAGTCGCGACTTCTTTCTTGTCAGGTTACCTTGTCCAGCTGAAAAAATCTTCACCTGTGTTGTGAACTTTGGCACCTCGAGCCGTCGTCGCTTCTGGGAAATAGATGCGCAGCTCGGGCTTGCGCTTAAGAGTGGTTCGACGTAAGTTTTTCCCGTCATCCGTAGTCCCTAACTGCAGCCTGCACCCCTAGCCAGACCACACCGCTTGAATGGGTCGTCCCCAGGTTAGTAAAACGTGCGAGCGGCTTACAGCGCGAACACTACGTTCAAAACTCTTCGCGTTCCTAGCGTTTACAGTAGCGCTAACGTGCGTACTTCTTCGTCAAAAGTCCATGTGGTTGATGAATAGTAGGACTCCTCGGAAGGTGGCTTTCTGTGCCCTTGGCTCACTAAACACACTTGCAATCGATTGCAAAGTTCAGCGAGGGCTACTGCGACACGTTCTTAAGCCTCTGCACGCTGATTTGTTCATCCACGGTGATAGAAACATCGATGAATCAGCCATGTATAAGGACCTAGTACGTGTCAACATTACCTCTCTTGACATTGAGCTGATGCAACGAATACTCAGACCTAAGAAACTACAGTTGGAGACGATTATGCGTCAAAATTACACTGATATGTCTCCATCGTGTCTGAAAGATATTTGGTTCAACAGGGGTGCGCAGCGTATGGCACCTCTCTTTGAACACGCAAAAAAATGTCTCGAACTTGTTAGGCGAGCTGAGCACGAAATGGGGATTGTGTATGACTGGGTGTTTTTTGCGCGAAGTGATATCCACTACACCAGTCACACGGGGAATCGAAACATCCTCTTCCCTGACGCATCTAACGTTGTCTTGGGTAGCACCAATGGCGCCACAACACTAAATATGCGAGTCAGTCTTGTTCCAAGGCATTACGCCGAGAGTTTCACCTCATTTGTGGATCATCTCCTCGGATTGACATGCGACAGGAAACCAACATCAGGGTTGTGCGACAAACCTTACACTGACGAATGTCTGCATACGTGGTATCACGGGGTTGCGAACGGACGTAGAATATTGAGTTTGAACACAAGTTTGAAACTCTCTCTGCGGCGCAGATGTGGTGAACATCGTGAGTGTGTACAAATGGGAAAACGTATGTGCCGGTCGAGCAACTCTACAGAATTTTGCCACGCGGTTCGGCGCTACTATCGACTGAGGGCGACTGAGAATAGAAAGTTGTAACTTGTTACTCGTATGTGTACTTGTCTCTCTCTCTCGGCGAAGTAAGCCCCCTTCCCAAGACATCGTCGTCATCGAAGTAATCGCTCTTCATGTTTTCAATTTCAATCTGCTACTGATCAGATCCCCCTCAGTGAATAGAAGTAGTTATCTACGGAGCCCTTAGTACATTTGACAATAACTGGGGGTATAAGTCGAAAGCTATGAAAAAGTTATCCACGGTGCTCTAGTGGTCTTAGTCAACAAAAGTTATGAAAATGTCGTTTCAATCCTCTTCTTACTCGGGCCCGAGTTATGAAGAATTTTCAAACTTCATAACCCAGGACTCAATTATTGACGAGTTAATCTCAAAGGGGGTCGAGTTAGGACGAAGTTGTGAAATTCTTCTGTTACTGTGACCCTAAACCGACCTGACCATAAACGGGTTACGTGGAGGTGAGAACTGAGTCACTCAGAGTGACTCACTCTTGCTCAGCGTAAGTAAAATAGTTCTACTGAGTAGAACAGGTTTCAGTCATTGCCTCGTAAGTTGGTCTAGAGCCGCGACACAGTGTAGCGTCTCAGTCAATACGTGTGTTGCAGGAACTGTTCCGAGGAGTCCACATCGTCGTCGCGCTCGCTTAACCACGAGACGCGTGGACATAGTCTAAAGTGGACGTTAAACGCCAACACTATTTGGGGTGAAAGCGATTCCCGATAAATTAGCCGCTGCGTTATCGCGACTGTTTCCACATGTCACCTGAAAATGAATCTTGGCAGGCTGAGCGCATCTTCAAAGAGCAGAGAGGCCTTATCGATTTCTTCTTTGAACATTTTGATGCTTCACAGGCGGATGAGTTCGTTAACGAACTTGTTGCATGTACGGGTACTGTCTTCTTTTCTGGGGTGGGTAAATCTGGTTTCATATGCCATAAAATAGCCATGTCTCTCGCATCGATTGGCGTTCGAGCGGCTTTTTTGAGCCCGCTTGATGCGCTTCACGGTGATATCGGCAACTGCGGACCTGCTGATTTACTTGTTCTCTTCAGTAAATCTGGTTCAACATCAGAGTTACTTGCAATTGTTCCAGGCGCAAGAGCAAAGAACATGAAAATCATTTCTGTAATCTGCTCCCAGCAAAGCGTACTCGCAGTACAGAGTGATGTTACCATTTATCTCCCTTTGCAAAGAGAGCTGTGTGCTTTCAATCTTGCACCGGTCACATCCACAGCTCTACAACTTATTTTTGGCGACACGATCACTGCGGCCGTTATGAGGAGGCTGAATCTGACCCTGGAATCTTACGCTCTGAATCACCCAGCTGGAAGTATAGGTCGTAAGCTCCTGTTGTCCGTACGCGATGTCATGAGGACTGGGAAGGAGTTGCCATGTATTTCTTCCGAGTCCAACATCAGTGATGCCGTGCTTGAGTTGACGCGTACAGGCTTCGGTTGTGCCCTTGTTACTCATGGTGACTTTTTGCAAGGCATTTTCACTGATGGTGACTTGCGCCGACTTATTGCGAACGGCACAATTGACTTACATGCCCCCTTGAAAAATTACAGTACAAAGCCACTTTACATTGACGATGAAAGTATGAAACTGATGGAAGCCGAACATCTCTTTCACTCGGGAGCAAGAGCGGTATCATGCTTACCAGTGGTACAAATACGGAGGGAAGGTATGATGGTTGTAGGTATGCTTGTACTATCTGATACCATGAAGGCCTTGGCCTGAGGTTAGATGGGAAATCTGTTACAACTTATGAAGCATCTCCTGGGTGCACTGTAGGTGAATCGCTCGAGATTTCCCAGGCGACGCGCAATTATTGTCATAAACGGGTCTGCAAAGTTGTCCCGCTCAGCCAAAGCCGGCTAAACTTGAAGCATCACGTGCAGAATAGTGCTCAGCATTAGTACTTGTAGCTTACCTCCCACAAACAGTCGCTCGCAGCGCGTAACTGCTGTCCATCAACTAATGTTCAAAGGCGACAGATCTAAGGGCATACCGTGCCTCACTCTTGCCTTTGACGCAAGAGCTATTTCCTTCAGCTCCTCCAAGAGTTCAGAGAAGTGGCGGAGCGGCCATTGCGTAGGACCGTCTACAGGGGATGAAACTGGATCATTGTGCACCTCCATGAAAAGACCATCGACGCCAGCTGCGACACAAGACCTCGCTACGGTGGGAACGAGCTCACGTGAGCCACCTGAAGCCACCGCACCATTTGCGCCGGCTATACCTGCCGGTTGTTGCAGCGAATGCGTGACATCAGCTACGATAGGACAGCCAGTATCACGCATTAGTGGAATATTTCTCATGTCTACCACTAGATCGGAATAACCAAAAGTGCTGCCGCGCTCGCACACTAAAACATGCTCGTTCCCTGTTGAGAAGACTTTCTTCGCCGAATTCCTCATCACACTTGGGGCACAAAACTGACCTTTTTTAATGTTGATAACTCGACCAGTTCTCCCTGCCGCCAGTAGCAAATCAGTTTGTCGACATAAAAACGCTGGGATCTGAAGGACATCAGCCACGACGCTGACTGGTTCTGCCTGTGCCTCAGTGTGTATGTCTGTCACGACTGGCACATCGAAAGTTGTTTTTAATGCGCGCAGAATTCGCAAGCCCTCGTCCATTCCCGGGCCGCGGAACGAGGTCAAGCTCGTTCGATTCGCCTTGTCAAAACTCGACTTGAAGATGAAGGGAACGTCGAGCTCATCCGTCGCTCGCTTGAGCTCTCGACACATGGCGAAGACGTGCTCTTCGGATTGAATGACGTTCGGACCAGCCATTACAAAGAACGGTCGCGCCGAACGTAATTCTCCGAAGAATTCGCCACTCTCCGCGAGGTACGCCATGTCGTTGTCGTCGTCGTCGTCGTCGTCGTCGTCGTCGTCGTCGTCGTCGTCGTCGTCGTCGTCGTATACGGGGTCTTGACCTGCTGCAACTAGTACTGCAAGGTTCATACTATCGTACATATTTCTTTCACCATTTTCAACTGTTTTTGATCCCTCAGCGACTGGATTTATTCCGGTTTGGTCTGTAGTTTCTGTCTCCGTAACTCGATCAATCATTGAATGCGCGCGGCCTTAACAAATGAAACTGATAGCCCCCTTGACCACAAAGTACTGACTACTCTCCGATCGAAATCTCCACGGCGAACGGGATACTCCAAAAACCTAAATCGAAAAGGCGTTTCGATATGGCTAAAAATGACTCAAATACATAAAGGTTTAGGCTAAACCCAACCACAAAAACTTCAACCCTGATTCAAAAAAAAACCCGACGGCTTAAATACAGCTGTGCTAGCTGACGACGCGCGCTCAGTCAACCGCGACGCGAGTCCGAAGTTACTCATGACGATGCAGTCGAATCAAACAAAGCTTAAAGTCGTAGCTTTCGTTCCGTGTAAGGGTTCTTCGAGTCGCGTGGTCGGTAAAAATGTAAAACTCCTCGACGCTAAACCTTTGTTCCTACACACCTTAGAAAAGCTCATCTTCAAATGTCCTTTTATCGATCTGGTTATACTTGATACTGAGTCAGACGATGTCATTGAACTCGCGAAGTACCTGGAATACTCTGATCGATTTGCAGTGATGAAACGTGCCGCCAATCTGGCTACGAATGCGACGGACGGAAATGCACTTTTCATGAACGAGGTGAAACGTTTTGACGCAGAGATTTATCTACAGATCTTATGTACGAGTCCATTCATTTCGCCCAAGTCAATTTTACATTCAATCGAAGTACTTCGACGGGATAATAACGAGTACGACTGCGTGGTTGGAGTCGAAAAGACGAAGCAATATACATGGACAGAGGATGGACCAATGTATGACGTACAGTGCATTCCAAACTCGGTGGACCTTCAGGATACCATCATCGAAACGATGGGGCTGTACGCTATAACAAGAGAAGCCGCATTACTGACGAATCGACGAATAGGAAATAAGCCATTTCCATTGCCGTTAACACCAGAGGAAGCCATAGATATCAACTATGATGATGACTTTGCTCTTGCTGAAAAAGTCGCTTGGGCACGTCGCATGGAAGCGGTTAAGGCATTGGAGACCGCTCGATTACAACTGACAAGTGCCATCTTGACGGACACGATGGACGACCTCAATATACCAAACAAGACTGTACACGGTCTCGCCCCCCAGGGCAGTAAATCCAAGATCATGGGAAGAGCCCGAACACTAAAGCTTCGACCCCTACGTGAGGGAGAAGATCCAAAGGGGATATACAGTGCACTAAAAACCTACGATTATGTGGGTACTGGTGATGTGATTGTTGTCGAAAATCCGTTAGAACAACGTGCATATTTCGGTGAGTTGAACGCGCATCTTGCGAAGAAACAGGGGGTCACCGGTGTGATAACGAATGGTTATACTCGTGACAGTGAAGAAGTGAAGAGTATCGACCTTCCTGTCTATGCTGCAGGCTCCGTTTGCTCTGATGTCCGTGGTCGCGCGACCGTGGAGTCTATGAACCAAGCCATAGTGTTGGGTGGCGTGACTTGCTGCCCTGGTGACTTGATCTTTGCTGATTATGAAGGTATCGTTGTGATTCCTCAAGATAGAGAAGATGACGTCATAAAAGCGGCGCTGGAGCGCGTTTCTAATGAGAAAAGCATTCGAGAGGGCATCTTGAAAGACTGGAGCGTCGAAAAACTCCTCGTTACACATGGGAACTTCTAGGTCTGGTTCGAACGTGAACAGTATTATGAGCAAAGAAAGCGTAAGAGATGGATTGGTATGAAATATTGATGAATATGTAAGGCTGAGCGGGAGATCTTGGAAAACTTCTCAAACAACTTGTTTTAAGCCCTATTACCCAATGGTCGCGTCTAGCCCCGCGTTTGCAAGCTCTCGTTCAATGCTTGCATTCTTTTTCCTACGAAGTTCACCGTGTGCTATTTTCACAATAACTTGCTACCCAACTTGATTTAAACGTCCTGTTGAAGAGACAATTGTACAAAACAAATGGCCTCGTATTCGTATCGACGTCCCAGATGGTACATGGTCCACTTTGCGTGAATTAAACAGTCAAGCATCGCCAAACACACGCACACTTGCACCCGCTACATCGTTTGTATCACATTTGCTCTTCCACTGTTTCACTGAACTTATGATTCTAAACCCCAATTTTCTAACGGCAGTGTTTCGTACGTTCTAAATCTGTAAGCGTTTGCGTACAGGAGAGCGGTACAGCGATCACGAGGCCCTACGACAACGTCTTGAAGAGTGTACACAATACGCTACTGATTGTCATATCGCAGAAGAGAGTACCAAAACTGCGCTTCCCAACGTGATTGAGGATATCCTGGTGGAAACCGGCCATACTTATGTTTTGTCTCTAGTCGCACTCAGCTATCCACAGGACTTGCCGAGCGGGCTATCTTCGGAAAGATACAAATTCCACTCGTGCGAACCCGTCAACGCTTAAACCCGGTCACGCCCCCTCGCCCGCGCACTCGTTGTTCGTCTCTCTTTCCATAAAAGTGTATTTCACACTATCTCTCCGTTGACCTTACAAACCTAAAAGTAGTACGATAGTACATGTTGGAAGTTTACTGCATTCGATTAACTGTACGAGGAAACGAACGAAACAGTCATTTGGCACCGGACGGCGTGCGGAACCCAGCCAGAGTGCGACGACAAGTTCAACCGCATGGTCAAAGTCATCGAAGGTTCGGATTGACGATCTTCAATCCACCGCACATGTGTATACCATCAGCCTGCCCGAGTTTCTGAACGAGAGATCACTGTAAGAATTCATCACATTGACGCTAGGTCAATGAGTGAATATTACTTTCCGCGGCATTTCGACCATTGATTTATAAACTCTGGAGCTCGAACAGTCCAGTAGATACCGGTACTAGGTACCTGGTAGGTACAGCAGTAAAATTAATCACAGTCACATATACCGACGCGTTGTTGAACGATTGAATTGAATCCCTTTAAATCCAACAGGTCGGATCACTTCAACAACAACATCGGGATAATGACGCGCAAGAAAATCTGGATTGGAAAGTGTAAAGCAATTTATTTTGAGTCAGTGTCGCGTGGCTAGTGTGTCTGAATCCCGCGCGTCATGGCGCAGTGCGCCACTGAAATTTGAGCAAAAATTTTACAATTCCCGCTGTATCGGCGCGCCGTCTACGTCAAACGCAACGAAAACGCGCACACGAGTGTGAAACATTAGTTTCTATCGACTCGTCGCGGTTAGCATGATTTTTGTCTTCCTGCCATCTCTAGCGCACATTTCGATCCCTGTTCAGTCTGGAGTCCCAATTTACGAACTACTTGACCCGAAATCAAAGAGATCGAGGCGCTGGTATCCATGAACGTGTCAATTTGACTGTCAAAATGACAAAGAAACGCTGTAGAGCGTCGCGATCGTCGGCGAGCCCGGCGCGTGCCTGTAATAGTCCTCGCGAAATCCGACTCAGGGGTAACTCGGCGAGGTAATGTTCCTGTCCTGCCACTTCCAACTCTAAATGTCTTAAAGGTGCTACAAGTACTTTAGCTTCCCCTGTCTCCTACGAGCCTTTTGATTGACTCTGGAAAAACATTCGAAAGGTCGAAAATGCCATCAGCAAGTGTAATGGTTATTCGATTAATCTCAATGATTCCAGTGGTGTCATTAGACTGCCCGATGAAGAAGGTGCATACCATAAAACAATTTGTAATCATCATCACTTATCGACGCACTAGGCCCGATTGAACACAAATTATCAGGTTTGACCCGCACTTTTGAGCCCTCAATACGTACGGTTACGCTTCTCGGCAGTTCATGATCCCTCGATCGTTTCAAGGTGTTGTCGCCGTAGTCCAATGAACAATGGATCTACGCGCGCCCTTGATGGCCCCTTTAGGCCTTCACTATCTAAGCACCAGATCGGACGCCAAAACCCGAGGTGCAGGGCCCTTGCGATCGCGTTCTTACTGTGGTTTGACAGACGGTAGTTGTCCATATGACCGCTTTTACAAAATGCTACTTCGCTCGGAAGACTGCCCCGACAACTGACGTCTTGATCACGAGTGATCAGGACCTCATCAGGTGGCCTGGTTGAATTGCGTCGTATCATCGCACTTACGTAAATTTCTGTTCGCGATAGACTCTTTAATAGTAAAATATGGTCTCGTAAATCATATAGGACGGTGTAACTACTAAATAGGATAGAAAGGTGAGATAGGTCGATCCACCACCTTTCGTCAGTACCGTCCCTTAGGCCGATGAAGAGATAGCTCCAAAATACTAAGTACACTCTTTTTAGGAAATACTATTGGTGAGGCCGATGAAGAGATGGGTCCAACCAAAATACACTTTTCTTCGGAAATACTTCGAAATTGGCGATGAAGAGATAAAAATTCACAAAAAATAAAGTGTTTTTTTGTGACATCGGTGAAGAAAAAACACTATTTCACCCCTAAATACCGGTAGTTTTTTTTTCACGCAAAAAAAAACTACTTTAAGTACAAACGTGCCTACAAAGTACTAAGTACTAGTAATTCGTGAAGTGCCCACGACGAGGTACGTCCTCGCAACACACAAGGAGCTTGGTAGAGCGAATCTGCACTCGCCGTCGCCAAGTCATTACACGGATGAGCAGCGGTAAGCATAGATGGCGGCGCAAGATGTATCGTGTAGCTGCGCGCCTCTTCGTGTGCGTCCTTGCGTGGCATACGTACATCGAGCTTCGTGAAGAAGAAGTTTTGGACTATTCGAAAGACCTGGCAATCCTCGTGAAGGCTCACAATAGACCAAACTGTGCCATAAGCTTAGTCAAGTCTCTGCGGCAATGTGTCAAGTTGAGGGACGTTCGTGTATACATATCTGATGACGGCGATGAGCCACTGGAGGAGGCATTCGGTGAGGAACTCAAACACTTGGTTCAGTTCGTGCGCAACGGTGTAGACGAAGGTGTTTCAAAGGGAAGAAATGACCTCGTGAAAGTTGCTGCAGCTGCAGGTTACAAGTACGTATACATGTCAGATGAAGATTACCTTTTTCCTTCATACGGTACTTTTAAAGCTCTCAGCAAACATTTCATCGAAGCAGACGCTGATATCATGGCGCTGACTCGATGTGATGGGACGTTTGATTGCAAACGAGGTCGGGCAGCAGACCTACGTATAAACGGTAAAGTGTGGATATTTTCGTTTCGCAAAAGAAACTTCCTGGAAAAATTAGGCACTGTCACCTGTCAAAAGTCGGATCTAGTTCAGCAAGTGTTCCTCGCAAAAACAGAGGCACTTCTTCACTCACCATGGGATCCAGTGTTGAAGAATAACGACCATTATGATTTCATGTTCAACGCGCGGAAAAATGGATTGCAAGTGTACGCATGTCCATCTCTACATGTTCCACATAGACCGCGAAAGTGCAGCGACAGAAGTCCCTACGATCCATACATGAGAATTCGAATCGCTCGATGGCAGTCTCTGATTCCGTACTTTCTGACTAAGTGGGATATTGAAGTGTTCGTAGACGAAATGGGACATCAATGGGAAAATAATGGACAACAAGTTGATAAACATTCCCCTTATCGGACTATCAAATGGTAAAACAGAGCGCAATCAACACAGACGGCGCTGACAATTAGTAATCGGCGCTTACTTTTTAGTCAGGCTACTTCCGGGCGTCTCTTGGCTCAAAAAAAGTTAGGGAAACTTCGGAGGATTCCCAGGTGTTGAAATGTAGATTTCTTGCTACGTACGTGTACCTAGTACGTTTAGCTTCTTCCTTTGATGTAAATTGATCTTTTGTATGGCCATCACCCAAGGCACAATCCTTATTGATTTATCATACCGAGGATGACAAGTTTCACACCGACAGAATGGTCTCCCTTAGGGGGGCTTAACGACCTGGACTGGCGAATCTTTGATGCCAATGAAGGTTATCGAAGGTTTATGAACGTACAGAGACCCTAGACGCAATCCCTTTCTAGATTCACGGCGCATCTCATCCGCACGTGTGCGGGCATCGATGCGCCATCTTGGTTTCACGCACGACGCGTAGGTATTGTGAGATAGGGGCAAAGGTCTTCCCTCATTATAATACGCGCTAAGATCCGCACACGTATCCGACTGAGCGACGATCTGACACGGTACCGTGGTCTCGGCGCAAACGGCCACTTCGCGAGCTAAACCGAGGCACCACAACACCGAGTGTCGAGGATGTGTCGACGCCAGCGATTTCGAATCGCGTCAGACTGCGGACGCAAAAGGAGTTCCACGGCTCCAGAAAATGTAAGATCGTTCGATCAGGTTAAGGTTCAGTTCATGTCCAGTAAAAGTCCGAGGTCTTCATTAAAACAGTAAAACAAGTCTCAGGGTGCACCTTGGACCTATCTGTTAGGTCGATTAAGAGATACCGTCAGTTCCCCAATAACGTGCGCGTATTTCTTTTTTCGCCTATGGTTCACGACTCGTCGCCGATTTGATACTAAAAATAGTGTTTTTCATCTCTTCATTGAAGCGAGAATAAAAGCAAAACTTGCAACCGATGTCATATGCAACGAACGTTGAGAAATCGACGGGAAAAGTATTTTTGTGTAGCCATCTCTTCATCGGTTCGAAGCAAAACACAAACACAAAAAATAGTGTTTCTTTCTATCTCTTCATCGGCCTTAGTCACCCTCAGGACCAAAAAAAGTGAAAAGACAGAAACGCACTGCGGTGGAAGTTATGAAAATTGACTCTCAGTCGTTCACGCATAACTCGGGGCATCAAGTTATCAGAAAGCCGCAGACGGTCACCGGAACGCAACAAAGATTCCTACAGTAGCGCCCATGGCGCGAACGCTTCCTGTTGCGTAAAATCCAGTGCGACATGGCCGTCAAGACCACACGGCGACGAAGGATAAGGCATTTACCTGACTTAGTCTATGAGTTGCACAAAGTGCCTGTTAGAAAGCGCGGACGACGTGGACGGATCCTCTTCGCGCTCGTAGTCGCTTGCATCTGCCGTTACACGTCACCTTCTTTCGACCTGCTTCGCGACGGTCGGGTTGGTAGGATCATCCCCCGTCTTTTAAGAGAAGCGTGTCGGAAAGTCTGTGTGAATTGGGCTGAGATGAGGTCCAAAGCTTTGGCCGAGCCGTTGTTCCAGAGTAGTCCGGATACGTTGCCTGTTTACATCATTACACTCAATGACTCGCGTTTTACTCGTTCAGCCCGATTGATACAGCAATTGATGCAACAACACATCCCATATGACTTTTTCTTTGCGGTGGATGGTTTGCTACCTTTTGATAAAGATGACATTCTTAATTTCGCTGGACCCAGGAGAAAGAAGCTACTGTTAAAGCACTATGATAGTACAAAGGAGATCATCGATCCCGCGACAAAACACACCAGATTACAGTTTGGTTGTTACTTAACGCACGTGAAACTTTGGCGAAAGCTGGTGCAGGATCCGTATGGGTATGTGGTTGTCATGGAGGATGATATTTTCGTTGTCTCTAATTTCACGTCAAGATTGCATGCCGTGATGCAAACCTTGCCAAGAGACTGGGACCTTCTATACTTGAATGGAACTGACCCTAAAATTGGATTACCTATTCGCAAAGGTCTACACCAGCTTCGCGGAACACTGGGCACATTTGCATACGTCATATCAAAATCTGGTGCGATAAAATTGCTGGCTTCATCGGCACGTGGCACAGACAAACCAATAGATCACATGATTGATGGCGCAATACTGTCCGGCCAGGTGATGGCCTACATTCCATCACCAACGCTAGCCGGTCACCAGTCCTACTTGAATTCGACTTTAGCTTATTTTTGAACGTACCTTCTTGAAAGGCTAAAATGAGGAACTCTCTGAGCAATCATGGCGCAGTTTCCTTTACGAACGTGATTGCAGACCCCGGAGAATTGACTTGAGTCGCCTTGTGTGACTTAACACAGAACACGAAATGCCCATATGTGCACCGATACCACACGCCAATTGATGCAGTGGGGTCAACGATGAAAACTTAAGCAAATCCTCCTTAAGCGAGTGAGCGTTAGGCGTATTTTTCATGCAAACTTTTCGTTGTAGCGACTACCCATTGACTTGCGCTGGGCTTATTGAAAGTGTATGCTGTCCATGATTCAGCCACGTGTAGAAATTTACTTATGTACTATCCCCAGCGATGCTGAAATCTGCTACATGTTTTTCAGACTCTTTTTTGCTACAAGGGTCTGAACTTTCAGCCAATTTTTGCTACAACTTGTAGCAACTTTCAGACAATTTTCGTGCAGAAAGTCTGAAACTTGCTACAACCCCCCG
>Ga0181589_10003291_pt1 | contig 12845 bp, 11 predicted proteins | sample 071ome_25_FD_132444 | JGI IMG/M metagenome (GOLD analysis project Ga0181589, IMG submission 132444) | Coastal salt marsh microbial communities from the Groves Creek Marsh, Skidaway Island, Georgia - 071410BT metaG (megahit assembly) | ecosystem: Environmental > Aquatic > Marine > Intertidal...
CGAGAAGATATTGCAGGAGGACCAAGTGACTTCGGCGCCGAGTTCAATCAGCGTTTCAATCAGCACAGCGGTCTGGACCGTCATGTGCAGGCAGCCGGCGATGCGAGCACCTTTCAGAGGCTCCTGTCCTCGGAATTCCTCTCGAAGGGCCATAAGGCCAGGCATTTCTGCCTCTGCGAGGCGGATTTCCTTGCGGCCCCACTCGGCGAGGGAGATGTCTTTGACTTTGTATTGAAGCGTTTGGACGCTCATGAATCGTATCCTCAGTGAAGGCAAACTGTTTAGTCGATTTGTACCACGAGATGGGGAAGTGTTTCCCGCCTTTCGTTAAGCGGCGATTAGGATTCGGTCAAGGACGCAGTAAGCGAAGCCGGCAATAATCCAGCAGGATTCGACGAAGTGCGGAAACGGACTTTCTACGATTCCGTAAACCCACGCCCTCTAAACAAGCATCGGTCGGTCTGGTTTTATGCGCTCCTGCTTCCTTCTTCCCATCCTGTTTCTGGGTCTGTTTACACTCGGGTGCGACAGTGCCGGTTCGTCAGATGATTCCGGCGGTGATGGCCCAGTCGAGGTAATAGAAAAAAGCCCCAAGCGCGGAATCGCCTACAACATGCAGAATGCTTCGGATTTTGAGGCACTCAAGTTGGGCGTCAGCTGGTGGTACAATTGGTATTTCAATACCTCAACGCCAGCAAGTCATGTCCATTCCTATCAGATGGAGTACCTGCCCATGCTCTGGGGCGGAAACGCAGCTACCGATTTCGAGCAGGTCAAGACGTTCATCCAGTCACGCCCGGGCATCGAATACCTGCTTGTTCTGAACGAGCCCAACCTGACCGATCAGGCCAATATGGGTCCGCAACGCGCGGCAGAAGAGTGGGTCAAGTACGAACAGGTAGTAGCTGATCTTGAGGCGCAGGGTCGTTCGATCAAGATTGTAGGCCCTCAGATGACGTGGGGCACGCTAGCAGGGTATTCGGATCCCGTTTTCTGGCTGGATCAGTTTTACGCCTACTACCGTGCAGCCAACAGCGGGCGTGATCCGCGCATCGACTACCTGGCCTTCCATTGGTATGATTACGGCCTCGAGACGCAGCTCAATCGCCTCCAGAAATACGGAAAGCCGATCTGGATCACGGAAATGGCCAATTGGAACGACAACATCGATACTGTCGAGAAGCAGATCGAGCAGATGACCCAGATGGTGGCCCTGGCCGAGAGCCGCTCGGATGTCTTCCGCTACGCCTGGTTCATGGGCCGTTGGCCGAACGATGTGCATCACACGTCCATCTTTCAGGAGTCTGCCGGTGAACTCACGTCTTTGGGCGAGACCTATATCAGCCTGCCTTACTAGCGTTAGCGCGGACCTGATAGAAAGGAAGACGCGCCATTTTTACCGGAACCCATCAGCGAACCAGCGTCATCGTACCCGTTTCCTATCCAGCGGAACTGGAAACGCGATAGAGGTAGGTACCGCTTGGTAAATCGTCTGCTTCAAAACGGAATTCATGCATTCCCATGGACAAATACCCGTCTTGAAGCATGCGAACCTCTCGACCTGTCATGTCATAGACGTGAATGCGAACATCACTACCCGTTGCAAGCTCGAGACGAATCGTTGTTGATGCGCTGAACGGATTGGGATAGTTGCCCAACTGGATGGCAGTCGGCTGATCTGATTGCTCGCCAGCTCCCGAACCCAAAGCAGTGCGGCTGCGCGCGGTGAGCACATTCACTTCCACCGGAACCAGCACCTGGGTGCCATAAAACTCATCTACAACAACACGAAGATCAGCCGTGTAGTGTCCAGGGGTAAGGTTTGCAGCTGATATGCTGACGACGCCATCACGACGGGATTTGCCCTTCATGGTCTGGCCCTCAGCGCCGATGAGCCATTCGCCATCGCTTTGAGAGACAGCGTTCGCAGACCAAGACACAGCTCGACCTGAGAAATTGCGCAAGCGTCCGTTGGCTTCAACGACCTGTCCTGCAGGAACGCTGACTTCTATGCGTCGGGAGTCGACTTCTGTCGGGGGAGCGTGTACCGCCACCGTTCCTGAATTCGACCAAACGCTCTCTGTTGGGCCAACTAGAAGGTCGTACGATCCCTCTTCAACCTTACAGTCGCCTCGAAGGCTGACTTCCGATGAATGTGGAACATCGACCTCGCCTTCAAACGGATTGAAGTTCCGTACACGCTTGAACGATGTGACCGATACACTGGAGGCATGTTCTGTCGAATGCCAAGACTGACCTGATCGTATCGGTACCCGCGCGACGTGGAGTGGGTCTGCGTTTGCGACACACACGACGTCTCCGTCTGTTATCCATACATTGATCGGGTGATCGTAGAGACCGTCAAACCCGTCGGAGGCAGCAGGACGGTGAACGTCAAACCGTACCTCAATCTCACCAGCGTGTCCGACTTGTACGGCATTGCCTGTTCGCTCCAGGCCTGCAAGGCCATTCTCTACCATGATCGGCTCCGAAAAAGCATGGACCACTTGGTCGGCTTGAACAGCGAAAAGGTACCAGGGACCTGCATCAAGGCAGGGCGTGTGCCGCGGATTGAAGCGGGCAGAGGCGTCAGACTGCTCAGAGTCAGTGCGCCATGCTCCGAGGGAGCACGAGTTTAGGGCGTCGAAATCGTTGTTGCGGGAGGCAACCAAATGAATGGTCTAGCTCCTAGTGATATCGGAAAATTCGTTGGGCCACGTGATCAAAAGATGGTCGTCCATGGTCGATTTGAAACCGCCTTCAGACCACGTGGCACGTGGAGAGGCAGTTCCAGCTTCATCCATCATACTACCTGATACACCTCGTCCTTGTGGTGTGGCAGGAAGATCCAACCAGACCAGGACGGCCACCATCAGCCCCATGCTGAGAAGGCCAATGAAGGCAAGGCGGCGATTGCGAAGTTGTGTTGAGGAGCGGCGCATGATAGATCGTCAGGCGGGTTCGTTTCATCAAAATACGCGCAAGACGAAGGCGAGTTGGAAAATGAAACCTGTTTTCCGGATAGGCTGGATGGTTGGATTTCCTTGTGGCACAGTTGATTTGTTGCTTCAGATGAAGGATCATAGAAGGGACGCGGCAGGCACTTCATCGCACTGCCTCGCATTTTGTCCTACATATCTATCGGAAAGGTGTCATTATGAGCATGATGAGTGAGTTCAAGGAGTTTGCCGTCAAGGGCAACGCTGTCGATATGGCAGTCGTTATTGTTGTATGAGCCGCTTTCGGCGCTGTGGTCTCTTCATTTGTCGCTGACATTATTATTCCACCTGTCGGTTTGCTGCTTGGCGGTGTCGACTTTACTCAGTTGGCTGTAACGCTCAAGGAAGCTGCGGGCGATGATCCGGCTGTGACGCTGAACTACGGTAACTTCATTCAGACGGTCACCGACTTCCTGATTGTGGCTTGGGCCATCTTCTTGGCAGTAAAAGGCATGAATCGCTTGCGCGGTGATGCTGAAGCAGAAGCTGCAGAATAATATCCGGAGCTTGCAGAACGATCTGAATACCTGCAATCAAGAACGTCTTCTTTTTTCAGATACCGAGGGGCGGCCGGGTTCGCGGCCGCCCCTGCTTGTCTCTAGTCCGTTTTGACCTATAGCTCACCTTGGAATCAATCATTCTATCTGTTGATGTGGCGTGTGCCACCTTGGCGATTCTCGTTCAGCTTATAATCTACCCAACGCTTCGGCATGTCAATCCGGAGCACTTTCATGACTACCATGTCTGGTACACACAGCGTATCACGTGGGTGGTCGGTCCTCTGATGGTTGCCCAGGTATTAGGTCACGCGTTTCTGCTCGTTGAAACCCCCTTTCTGATCGAAGCAGCTGCCGCTTTGCTGGTTATTCTGACATGGGTAATTACGGGAGTCAAAGCCGTCCCAATACATGCCCGATTGTCAAGGGAAGGGCAGGACGCAAGGATGCTTCAGTCACTTCTCCATGCCAACAAGATGCGCACGCTGTGTTGGGTAGGAGTCGTTTTTTTATGGATTGGGATGTAACCCTAGAAAAACGATCAATTAAAAAAATGAACGGTACGCTGTAACGATCTCAGGATGGATCCTCTCTCAAGGGCGAACTTCACGTTACCTCCATGCTGTTATCTTCACGTCAGGCCGCCATTCTACTGGATACGCACGAGTCGTCGATCAAGCGCTGGTGCAACGCTGGGGATCTTGCGGCCAGTACTACATCGGGCGGGCATCGGCGCATTGACCTGGCGCACCTGACTGCGTTCGCAAAAGCGTCGGGTTTGAAGGTGGATGTTCTCGTTTTTGAAGAGGGCGCACAAGTCGCCGTCCGAGGCGTGCTGGCGCTACGACGAGGTCGTGTAACTCCTGAACTGCAGGAGGCCGTTTCCCTTTGGCTGCTCGATGCGCAGAGTTATAAGGTCAGCGCACTGCTGCGTCTCGCACGAAAACTTCAGGTCGGGTTACCGCTGGTATACGACCAGTTGATCGGCGGAGTGATGAAGGACGTTGGAGAGTCCTGGGCGCGCGGTGCGTTCCGGGTTGGAGAGGAGCACCGCATGTCCGAAGCTATTTTGGACGTGTTATATGCCCAACAAGCGCTCGCGGAGCAGCACGTCCTTCACGGAGCACCGACTGTGGTTCTCGGAACCATGAGGAAAGAGGAACACATCATGGGGGCTATGATGGTGAGAACGTTGCTGGCAGAAGCAGGGTGGAAAGTGGCTTACCTCGGTCGCAATGTTCCAGAAGAAGACTTTGTCCTGTTTCAGCAAAGAACGCAGGCTCCGCTGATATGCTTTTCGGCGACCATTTCCCGCCCCCCTGAGAAGATCATCGATTCCATCAACAGATTGCTCGAGTTGGGCTCTGACTCAGCCGCATTTGCGGTAGCAGTCGGTGGCTCGGGAGTTCCGGCGGCAAGGCTCTTGTCGAAGCACCTTTCGCAGCCGGGACGGGTGCATTTTTTTGAGTCCTCAACCGAATTTTCCAACTGGGCCAAATCTTCCTTGGCCACTGAAGCTCTCGTTTATGATGAAGTCCATTGAGAAAGTCAGCTTGCTCACTCTGGGTCTCTTTTCCGCCACAGCTGTCGCCGGATACTGGTTCTTTGGATTGCACCCCGAAAACCTGGCGCGCTTCCCGCAGTCGGCAACGTTTTACTCCCACTCGTTTTCATTCTTTGCCCAGACGCAGGTATGGCTCTCCGGGATCGTCCTGTTCGTGATCCTGGGGTGGGGGCTCAATTTCAAATGGATTTCTGGTTTCCTGGCGGTTTACGTGCTTAGCCTGGCCTCTGAGTTGGCTGGTACGACGACTGGGTTTCCGTTTGGGGACTACCAGTATTCGAGTCTTCTCGGGGCGCAGTGGTTCTCTCATGTCCCGTATTTGATTCCCCTTAGCTGGTTTACGATGGCGTTACCATCGTTTGTACTCGTAGAGCGAACCTTGTCGGGCAGTGTGACCAAAGTAGGACGTTGGGCAATCGCCGCAGCGCTGCTCACTTCTTGGGATCTGGTTCTTGACCCGGCTATGAGTTTTCTCGTTCCGTATTGGTTGTGGGGTCAGGCTGGGAGCTTTTATGGAATGCCGTGGATAAACCTGGCGGGTTGGTTTTTCACAGGATTCGTGCTCTCGGCCGCCCTCAGCCATTTTCGAGTAACAGAGGCTGTCAGCCATGTGGGTAACAGAACCTTGGTTGTCTATTATGCGGTTGTCTATGCGCTGCCAGCCGGAATGCTCATCGCTGCGGGTCACATCCTTCTCGTCTTGCTCGTAACCGTTGGTATCGCAGGATCGATGGTGTTGACCTATCGGTGGGCAGGAAGCCGGAAGTCGGACTCGCCTTCCGAGGAGGATCCGGGATCCAGATCGTCCATGGACGAGCGCCTTGGAGCTATTGCCGACCGGACTGGAGAATACTTCGAGAAGCATTCTCGATCCTTTTCCTTCGCTTCGTTTTTGTTTACGCCGTCCGACCGGCTGCGCGTTTGCCGACTTTACGCCTTTTGTCGCATGTCCGATGACATCGCTGACGAGGAGGGTTTGGATGCAGAACAACGGCGTGCACTGTTGAGCGAGTGGTCCTCGATGGTCAAAGCTTCGTACCACGGGACTCCGTCAGGGGTAGATTGGCTCGATGGCTTGATGCAGGACCTGGCCTCAAGTGACCTGAGGTACAACGTCATCGAAGGGTTGATCGACGCGATCGAGTCGGATATCGACTTCCATCCGCTTCGGACGCAAGAAGATTTGGTAGAGTACTCCTACGGGGTAGCCTCGACCGTTGGCATCATGATGTGCCACCTCTTTGGAGCGTCAGAGTCGTGGGCTCAGGAGCGGGCCGTTTCCTTGGGTCTGGCAATGCAGCTGACCAATATTTACCGCGATGTGGGCGAAGATTTGAGGCTGGGTCGAGTGTATTTGCCCATGGAGTGGCAGGATAGGTATGGCGTCTACGAAGCAGACTTGCGTGAAATGCAGGCGGCAAAACCGATGTCGCCAGGATATCTGCAAATGATGGCCGACCTGGAGGGGTATGCAAACCTTGCGTACCGGAAAGCATGGGAAGCTATCCCAACACTTTCGTGGCGTTTTGGCCCTTCAGTCGCTGTCGCGGCTGAGGTATATCGTGGCATTCATGGTGCTATACGTCGAAATGGTCAAGACAACCTCACAGTGCGCGCCTACACATCCACGCCTCGGAAGGTGATGGCGGCATCGAGAGCTTTGCTGCGCTTCTCTGTGGAGAAAGCAATCCTTTCGCTTCAAGCATTTACACCCTCTCGGATTCAGCTAGCTATCAAATCGCTTCTCGAAAAGGCGCGAATGACCTGGATGGTCCCATTTCTGTTTTTGGCCCTACAGGCCGCTATCATCTTTTCTATCTGACCTGGACATGAAACACATTGCCATCATAGGCTCCGGATTCGGTGGACTGAGCCTCGCCGTCCGTCTTCAAGCAGCCGGTCATCGCGTACGCATTTTTGAGAAGCGGGAAAAGATCGGAGGTCGTGCCTATCAGCTCAAGGATAGTGGGTACACGTTCGACATGGGGCCCAGTTTGGTTACGGCACCCTCGATTATCCGGTCAATATTTGAGTCCGCCGGCCGCAGACTGGAGGACTATGTGAAGCTCGTGCCGCTGGATCCGTTTTACCGCATCTTTTTTCATGATGGGTCGCACATGGATTACAGTGGCGATGCTGAACAGATGAAGGCACAACTGGCCAAGTTCTCGGAAAAAGATGCAGCAGCCTACGACGATTTCATGCGAGACATGAAGGGTATTTACGATGCTGTGATCACAGACGGCTTGGGTAAGCAGCCGTTCGACACCATTGGTAAAATGGCTCGCTTCGTTCCGCGAGCCATGCGACTGAATGCATTGAAGCCGGTCGCATACATGGCGAAATCGTACTTCGAAGATTTCAGAAGCCATTTCATGTTCTCGTTCCATCCACTGTTCATCGGTGGACACCCGTTTCGTGCTCCCTCCATTTATGCGATGATTCCGTATCTGGAAAAGGAAGAAGGCGTGTGGTTTGCAGAAGGCGGGATGTATGCCATTGTAGAGGCCCTGGGCCGCCTCTTTGAAGAGTTGGGTGGTGAGATAACGACTTCCGCCGAAGTCGATCGTATCACGGTTGCAGAGGGCAAGGCTACAGGGTTACAGATCGATGGGACGCACTTCCCATTCGATGCCGTGGTCAGTAATGGTGATGTGACACAGACGTATCGCCGGCTTATTGACCCGGCTCACCGACGCAAGTGGACGAATCGCAAGCTGGACCGCCAAAAGCAGACTATGAGCTGCTTCTTGATGTATCTCGGTACAAAGAAGAAGTATCCCAAGCTGGCTCACCACACCTTGATTTTGGCAGAGCGGTATAAGGGCCTCATAGACGATATTTTTGCCCACAAAAAACTTCCGGACGATTTCAGCATGTACCTCCATGTCCCTACGGCGACAGATGAGTCCATGGCTCCCGAAGGGTGTGAATCCATGTACGTCCTGATCCCTGTTCCAAATTTGAAAGCCAATACGGACTGGGAGGTTGAAAAGCAGGATTATGCGGGCAAAGTCCTGGAATTCCTGGAAGCGTGGGGCATGGACGGATTACGCGATTCACTTGAAGTGTGCCACTTGTTCACGCCAGCCGATTTTGAAACACAATTGAATGCGACGGATGGTAACGCTTTTGCGCTTGAGCCAAAACTGACGCAAACAGCCTGGTTCCGCCCTCACAACCGATCAGAGGATGTGGATCGTCTCTACATCGTCGGGGCAGGAACGCATCCGGGAGCCGGAGTGCCGGGTGTCATGCTCTCAGCAGAGGCCACCCTGTCGTGCATTATTGAAGATCTCGGAGTTGGCGAGGTGGTCAGTTCGCCCGCCAAGCTTGCGCCGGTCCAAGAGTGAAAGATCAGGCACGGAAGCTCTATTTCGGCTGAAGATGTCCCACCATAATTCCAGAATTCAATGAACCAGTCTCCGAATACCCTTGTTGAATGTGTTGACGCGCAAGGAAACGTGGTGGGTATGGCCCCCAAAATGGATGTGCATCTGGATGCGACACTCCACAGGGCGATTTCGGTTTTCGTTTTCGACGAAGAGGGCAGGGAGCTTTTACAGCAACGTGCATTGAGCAAGTATCATGCTCCCGGTTTGTGGTCCAATACGGTTTGCTCGCATCCTTACCCAGGTGAAGCGCCCGAAGCGGCTGCGCTTCGCCGTCTGCAGGAAGAACTGGATATGACAGCTGAGCTGTGTGAGGTGTTCGTCATGAGGTACCGTGCCGACGTAGGAGCGGGCTTGGTGGAACACGAATATGATCACGTTTTCGTCGCTCGCGCACTCAGTAGCCCGAATCCCAACCCGGAGGAAGTCCAGGCGGTGAAATGGATGGATAAGCAGTCCGTCAAAAACGCGCTTCTGACCAACCCGGAGATCTTTACGCCATGGTTTCGCCTGGCTCATAACGAAGTGCTTAACTGCTTGGAAACCAATAAGCAGGAGAGAGCAAAGATGTTGCTCACGCCCAAAGGCGACCATGCGGCCTTCCTGTATTCCCACGCGGATGCGTCGGAGTCTGTACCGGCTTGATGTAGTCTGAGAATCGGATAGAGGGTTTACCGTGGTTTTGTGGATCGCTTCCGGTGGGGCACGTACCTTTGAAGCCCGTCCGATCAATGAATTCATAGCCCGGTATGGCTGCATCCGATTCCCAGCTCGCCGCTGGCCGTCGTCTGGCCGCAGATGTACGTGCCATTCGTAGAAAGCATGGTATCGACCTTAAAGAGGTCCTTGATGCCACGCGGCTTGCTGACGACGTCATTGAGCAGTTGGAGGAGAATGCGCTGGTTCAACACCCGGCATTCAACCGCGTCTACCTCAGATCCTTGTTCGGTGTTTACGGTGAGGCGATCGGGGTCCGAAAGGAGGATATGGTTGCAGCGGTTGAAGAGGTCTTTGACGGGCATTATGTCGGAGCATTGGCCCGCGATTACCTTGGTATCACGGAAGAGGACGGCACAAAGGATGTTGTCCGGCCTGTGTCGGAAGAATCAGACAAAGACACCTCGTCAGATCAGCCCGACCTCGATATTGGGGTAGATGAGACTCCCGATGTGCATCCCGGGGAAGACCCTGGGCTGGCAATGGATGAGGAACCTACCGAGGAGCACGTTCACGAGATCGAGCAAACCGCATTGGCCTCGGATGGTGATCAGCCGCAGACTGAAAGTGTCTGGTCGGGTTTGGCAGGACGTCAGACGGTTCTGCTTCCGAACATGAGTGGCACAGCGCTTGTTGTTATCGCCGGGATTGCATTCGTCTCGTTACTGTGGTTCTCTATTTCTACGGTCATGAATCTGGGATCAGGAGATGATGACCTTGCCGTTGTCGAGGACACCTCCGCTGTAGAAGAGGTATTTCGCATTGATCCGGTCATCTTGCCGGAATCACTCGAGGTAGCTATCGTGGCTTTTAACGAACCGTTAGACCCTATTCGAATCACGGCAGATAGGGATTTCCGGAAGCCCTACTGGATAGAGTTACTCGATACGCATCGAGTTGTTATTACGGAACGTATTCGACTGGAGCGGGAAGCTGACCATACCCGGGTCCTGGTGGATGGCTTCCTTCTGCCCGAAACGTGGTTGTTGAGTGCAGATGCAGTAGAAATCACGCGGGATCGAGTCCAGACTTGGCTGGATTCGCTGGTTACCGAGGGAATTGCGCCGCAACGGCAAGCCCCGCCTGCCAACACCGTTTTTGAGATCGAATGACGTTGCTGGAAAGGACCAGGTACCTGCAATCCGCGCCCGTTCCGTCGACAAAGGAGGAGGCGAAGGAGCGAGTGGACGAACTGGTCGCCGTTCTCACCGCTCATGCAGAATTGTATTACCGGCAGGATGCGCCTCTCATTACGGATAATGAGTACGACCAGCTGCTGGAAGGATTGCGCTTTTTGGAGACCAGGTATCCAGCGTTACTTCGTCTGGATAGCCCCAGCTTTCGTGTAGGCGGGGTGCCACTGGATGGGTTTGAGAAGGTATCGCATCCGGAGCCATTGCTGTCGCTGGGTAATGCGTTTGATGGCGAGGATTTGAAAGCATGGTATGAACGGTGCAAGAAGCGGTTGGATGTGGAGGAAGACGTGGATATCGCGGTTACCGCGGAGTTGAAGATTGATGGATTGGCTGTTGCCTTGACCTACGATAGCGGACTACTCGTTCAGGCAGCAACGAGAGGGGATGGACGGGTAGGCGAAAACATCACGCAGAATGTCCGGACCATTGCCAATGTCCCGTTGCGGCTATCGGGAAACAGTGTACCCAGACGTGTAGAAGTCAGGGGGGAGGTCTATTTCCCGAAATCAGCATTCGATACGCTCAATGACTCATTGCGAAGCCGCGATCTGAAGCCCTTTGCAAACCCACGCAATGCAGCAGCGGGTTCGCTTCGTCAATTGGATTCCACTATTACAGCAGGTCGTGAACTGGCATTTTTCGCTTATTCAGTGGGTCCAGTTACCGAGTCCGTGGCTCCGACACAACACGATTCACTTGTCCACCTGCGCGAGTGGGGGTTTGGTGTGAATGATCATGCTCGTCGTTTCGTTGATATCACCGATCTGATCACGTATTGCGAAGGGTGGGCTGAGAAGCGGGATGATCTCGACTACGAGATTGATGGGGTCGTGGTCAAAGTCGACGAATTGAATCTGCAAGCGCAACTGGGCAATGTGTCCAACGCCCCCAGGTGGGCCATCGCCTTCAAGTTTCCCGCCCGTGAATCCACGACCATCCTGAATGACATCATCGTCAACGTTGGGCGGACCGGTATGATTACTCCTGAAGCGGTGCTCGAGCCCGTCATGATCGGGGGAGTGACCGTCTCTCAAGCTACACTGCATAATGCGGCCTACATCCAGGATCGGGATATTCGAATCGGAGATACTGTTGTAGTAAAGCGGGCAGGGGATGTCATTCCGGCTGTTGTTTCGTCTGTGTCAGACGCGCGTGACGGTTCTGAACGATCGTGGTCTATTCCTCTGGAGTGTCCAGCGTGCGGGGAGACCTTGGAGCGGCTGGAGGGGGAAGTGGACTCCTACTGTGTCAACGGTGCGTGCCCTGCCCAATTTATTCGGTTGGTTGAGCATTTTGCTTCAAGAAATGCCTTGGATATCGAGGGATTCGGTTCCAAACTTGCGGTGTTGCTTGTTGAGGCAGGATGTATTTCTCGGCTGCAGGACATCTATTACTTGAACCGAGAGGCTCTGCTGACCCTTGAGGGATTTGGTGAAAAGAAAGCTGACAACCTCTTACAGGGTATTGAGCAAAGCAAGGATCGGCCGCTGGCTCGTATTCTCTTCGGGCTCGGGATTCGGCATGTTGGGCGTACCACGGCCGAAACCATTGTCGCCGCTTTGCCGACCATGGATGATATTTCCAGGGCAAACGCGGAACGTCTTACGGCAATTGACGGGATCGGCGAGGTCATCGCGGAGAGTCTGGTAGATTGGTTCAGCCGAGAGCCGAACCAGGAGATTATTCGGAGCATGGCAGACGCGGGTGTCCGGATGGAGCGCCTGGCTGATGAAGCACCTCCTGATGGAGACGACGCACCTTTCGATGGCATGACGTTCGTAGTAACAGGCACCTTGCCAAATCTGGGGAGAAAAGAGGCGCAGGATTTCATCAAGCAGCGAGGTGGTAAGGCATCATCGAGCGTCAGCAGTCGGACCAGCTATGTGGTCCTGGGTGAAAATGCTGGTTCCAAGGCTGACAAGGCACGCGAACTGGGGGTGCCCATGATAGACGAGGCTGAATTGATCAAGATGGGAGGCTAGTCCGTGTTACAGACGTTCGACTATGTCGTAATCGTAGCCTACCTGGTAGGTGTCGTGGTCTTTGGAATACGAACGGCCGGTAGGCAGACCTCAGTCCGCGACTACTTCCTTGGTTCTAAGGAGATGCCCTGGTGGGCCATTTCGTTCTCGATTGTAGCTACCGAAACGAGTACGCTTACAGTGATCGGAATCCCTGCTATAGCTTATGGCGGGGCACTGACCTTTTTTCAGCTGACACTCGGGTACCTGGTGGGTCGTGTTGCCATTGCACTGTGGTTCCTGCCGAGATATGCTGCCGGTGACCTGCAGACGGCTTATGCATTCTTGGGCAATCGATTCGGGGCAAGCCTCCAGCGCCTTTCCAGTATCACATTCCTTGCAACTCGACTGCTGGCCGATGGGGTGAGGCTTTTTGCTACAGCCATTCCCATTCGCATTATCGCTCTTTCCGCGGGAATGGACATAGGCTATCCAGCGATTATCCTGGCGATAGGTGTA
>Ga0181589_10003297_pt1 | contig 12834 bp, 9 predicted proteins | sample 071ome_25_FD_132444 | JGI IMG/M metagenome (GOLD analysis project Ga0181589, IMG submission 132444) | Coastal salt marsh microbial communities from the Groves Creek Marsh, Skidaway Island, Georgia - 071410BT metaG (megahit assembly) | ecosystem: Environmental > Aquatic > Marine > Intertidal zone...
CGGACTGGATGATGATGATGTGATGATGACTCTGTCCGCTCGCTCGCTCGCGTCGTCGTCGTCGCCCTCGCACCGCGCTCGCCTCGAACGCGTCTCTCTCGATACTCTCTCGATACTCTCTCGCGCGACTCGCTCTCTCTCTCTCTCGCCCTCCGCCTCCTCGTCCCCCGCCCCCTCGAGCCGTTACGACCTCTGAGCGTTACGCGCTCGAGACTCGCAGACTGTTCGTTCGTTCGACGGTGACTGGAAGAGTGGAAGTGATGAGCGAGTGAAGATCGATGCGGTGGGTGTGCGTGGACGCGAGTGTGCGACACGAGGATTAGTGAGACGCGTGGGACCGATGGGGAAGATTCCCGACGCCCTGCGCGCGCGATTGGCCAAGCGAGGGATCGAGGTGCCGACGGATGGGGACGGGGACGGGGACGGGACGACGACGTTGATTAAACGCGCGCGTGGGGAGTCGACGAGCGATGGTGGGGAGGAAGACGCGCTGCCGCCGGGGTGGAGATCCAAGGTGGATCCAACGTACGGGAAGACGTATTACTACAACAAGACGCTGAATAAGACGCAGTGGGAGCGACCGGTGATGGAGAAGACGAGACGGCCGCCGCCGCCGCCGCCGAAACCCGTCGCTCCGCTGCCGCCGGGATGGACCGCAGTGACGGATCCTGGGAGTGGACGAGAGTATTTTTATAATCAGAGCACTCAGAAGACGTCGTGGGAGAGACCGAAGGATGCCGCCTCCGCGGTGGGGATGAAGAGATGCGCGGGCTGCGGCGGCTTTGGGCGAGGATTGGTCAAGGAGCACGGGTATTGTTTGCACTGTTCCCGCATCTTGGGAAGGCCTCCTCCGGGCGTGAGTTCGTTGGATGTCGTAGAAAATAAATTTATGACAAGGCAGCAACGCGAGCGAGCGGATGCCCTCGCGTCGAAGGCAAAAGTCGAAGAGAAGAAGCCTCCGACGGTGTCCTATTCAAAGCCGGCGCAAATTGAACAGAAAATTGGACCGTCGAGCCAACAAAGCGCGCCGAGTCGCCCCAGCGCACCCAAGAAAGTCGCCGCGCGTCCTCCTCCTCAACAAGAATCAGAGCCCTTGGATCCCATGGACCCGTCCTCGTACAGTGACGCGCCTCGCGGAGGATGGGGGAGAGGTATAGAGAAAAGTAGAGACGCGATGTAACTATAATTTGTTTTTAGAATGCTATTCTTCCTCGTCTGGGAAATAAATATATCCTCGCTCAAAAAGTGTCAGAGCAAGTTTTAAAGCTTCATCGTCGAAATCGCACTCCTCGGTCTGAGTGTCTTCTTCGTACAATTCACCACGGTTCGCGATCACCTGCGCTGTTTTCATAGCGGCTGGACTGAAGATGTCCCAACACTCGCCGTTCGCAAAGAACAATCCGTTATCTAAGCTACCGTCAGCGACATTATCCACGAAGGCAAAACGCAGGTCTTCTCTTGGAACTAATCCTTGGTGTTCCCACGCATCTAAAAGCTCTTCGACACTCACTTCAGTCTGTTCTGCGTCCTCTTCCTCACCGGTTCGCGCCGTGACGTGACAACCAAACCACCGCGCAACCTCAGCGTCATTTTTGGGGAAAGTTTGCTTGATAATGTTTGACGCAAATGATATAGAATCTGGTGATATGGATCCGACGTCTTCGACCGGTTTCAACCATGGATCGGACCACCGCGAACCCTTCAGATTTTCAGACACGCGCTGCGTGTAAGACAAGATGAGTTCATCCGTCGTCGGAGCTAAAAACCCGATGCTCAACGTTACACTCACGCCTGGCTTTGAATTCACGGCAACGCCATTATGTGCAACTTTCGGAGGCAAATAGAGCATATCTCCTGGAACTAAAGTGAAGGAATCATCTTCGACAAAGTTGTTGAGAACACGAATTTCACACTCGGGTACGAACGCGTCGTCGTTATCGGGCCAGTACTCTTCGTTATCAGCCACCGCCCAAAGTTTCTCCCCCTCAGCTTGAAGGAGAAAAACGTCAAAGTGGTCGGAGTGTGGTCCCACGCCACCACCATCCGGGGAGACGCTCGCCTGAATGTCGGAAATTCTCCAGCGTGGAAAACAGTTGAACAGTTCCAGCATGTCCCCGAAAGGCTGAGCCTGCACGTCTAGGTCGTTCACTATCAAGCTCCAAAGTTTGTCTTCCGGTAACGACGTTAAATCTTCTTCATCGAACGGTCCAATCTTCTTCCTCCACGATCGATCGTCGTCGCCCTCTCTGAGGAAGATTCTCGCGCTCGCGTCCTCTTCGCACGCCAACCCAGCGATTTCGTCACCATCCATCGGCGGTTCAAAGTCTGGGATGGCTTGTCGAATGAGCAGAGGTTTCTTCTGCCAGTACTCGCTCATGAAACGCTCCCTCGCCCGCTCGTCAAATGGGAGCGTCACCTCCGTCCACACGTCCACTTTCGCTCGAGGAGGCGGCGCCCGCCTTCCCGCGCGCTCGGAATGATGTCGTCCTCGACGCCACCCGTCCACGCGCCCGTGCGGCGCGCTCGACGCTCTCGAGGTGGACGCTCGCATCGCCGCGCACATCGTCGTCGTCCTAGCCGCGACTGGCGCTCGGCGTCGACGAACGCAGCGGCGCGCGCGAGGGAGACTTTCGGTGCGAGCGCCCTCCCATATAATGCCTCTTTTTAGGAGATGTACTAAACCCTGCCCTACCCCCAGGCCACCCCCGCGCGCGACGAGCCCGGCGCTCAATTTTTTTGAAAAACCGACGATGGTGGGATGATGGATGACGATGCGCGGAGTCGATGGGACGCGCGGGCGACAGTCGGCGGCGTTCGTTCGCGGCGACATGGGCGGTGATGCGGAAATGATGGATGCGACGCCCGCGGCGGTGCCGAAAGCGATGGCGCACGCGCCGTGGGTGGAAAAGTATCGTCCACGCGTGGTGAAAGATGTGGCGAGCCAGGCAGAGGTGGTGCGCGTGCTCGAACAAGCGATGGCGTCCGGAAACATGCCGCACTGCTTATTCTACGGACCGCCGGGGACTGGTAAAACGACGTGCGCGTTGGCCATCTGCAAACAACTGTACGGTCCCGAACTCGTCAAGACGCGGGTGAAGGAGTTGAATGCGTCGGATGAGCGCGGCATCTCGGTGGTGCGAGACAAGGTCAAGACCTTCGCGTCTCTCGCGGTCGGAGCGCCCGCTCCTGGATATCCGTCTCCGCCGTATAAGATTTTGATTTTAGACGAGGCGGACGCGATGACGAACGACGCGCAATCGGCGCTCAGAAGGATGATGGAGACGTATTCAAAGGTGACGCGATTTTTTCTACTTTGCAACTACGTCACCAAGATCATCGATCCCATCACGAGTCGATGCGCGAAATTTAGATTCAAACCACTCGAACAAGAAACGATGGCGGTCCGATTACGGTACATCAGCGACCAGGAGGGTTTAGAGATTGATGGCAACGTGTTTGAGATGTGCACGAAGCACTCCGGAGGTGACATGCGCAAAGCGATCACATTGCTCCAGAGCGCGGCTCGTCTGAGCGATGGTAAAATTAGCGGTGCCACCATCGTCGAGGTGGCGGGATACATTCCGGATGAGAAAATCAAGATGCTGTACGATTTATGCCTTCAGGGTAAGTTCGATGAGGCGCAGAACCATATGGAGGATATTTTGCGAGACGGTTTTTCAGCACTCAAAATTCTTGACCAGTTCTCCGACTTCCTACTTAATGCAGATTGCCCGGATATAGTGAAGGCGGAGATTTTCATCAAAATGGGTCACGCGGATAGACATTTGGCGCAAGGCGCGGACGAAGGGTTGCAGATGGCGACTGTTGTCAGTGAGGCTATCAAGGCGATGACAAAAATTGCCGCTGCAGCGTAGATAGCAAAGGCCATCTTTGTGTTTGCTTTCGACATTAGAATGAGAATGTAATCCAGCGATTGAATTGCTTTTTAAAAGTATATGTATTGAAAGTCCTCACACACAAACTGCTAAGATCGGCGCACTGCTACACAAGCTTATTCACTTCGCTCGAGCTCACTACGTCCAATACAAGCCAAAGCCAAGGTTGATGGCTTTTGACTCCACCATCCACGGCGCTTGATTCAACAAGAAAACCGATGTTCCTTTTTTCGCTCGCTCGAACAATTTGTTTCGATCTACGATGGCACCAGCCTCTTCTGGATACCAGACGCCCGGAGCACACTCGCCTTCTAACATCGCAGACGCGAAAGCCGCCGTGCACGTGCCCACGCACTCACTCAAACGAGGGTGTGTGTATAAACTAACAGCCTGTTTGCCGTCCTTCAGCTTCACTTCGACACGAATCGAAGTTGTCTCTCCAACCATCGCATCGACTGAACGCACTATGGGAGCAGAAGCGGCCGCCAAAGTCTTCATGGCGTCTTGATTCTCGAGCAACGGCTTGGGGACAAGATTGGCGATGGCGACCATGGCACCGTTCCACAGCCCCGGGGAGGTTCCAAAACGTGCCTTCACAGTCTCAGCACCGAGAGCCTCACGAGTCGACGCAACTTCTGGCAAGTTGTAAAGGAAGACTTCTCGTTTGCCGACACCTTGACCGAAATCAACGACCTTTCTCTGAGACGCCGGCTTCAATTCCATGCGTTTCCCGTTCTCCCAGCACACCACCTCTTCGCCGCAAAGTAAGAAACTCGTCGCCAATATGGTTGTTCCGACGCCCCCTGATCCAGCTGTGAAGTAGTTGTACAGAACGTACTCAACTTCGGGTTCTTTACCCGCGTTTGCTTCATCCAAGCGGAACTCCGCCTTCATCGTTTCGGCGGTGTCGAGCGCCATCAGGTTCGAGACTCCCGGATATATCCCGGCACACGTAATAGCAGAAATATTCGCATTTTTCGCTTTTTCGTTCAACGCCTTTGCCTTGGCTCCGTACGACGAGTCGTCACAGACATCTAAGTACTTAACGCCGCTATCTATCGCGGCCTCAAGCGCGGCGCAGTTATCGCGCCTCTGAAAGGGTCCGGCCGTATTGATCACCAAGTCCGCGCCCTCGATCGCTCGCACGACGCTCGCTTTATCATTCACATCCACTTGTACGAACGTAGCCTCGGAGAGCTCTCTGTGACGTCCCTTTGCTTCTCCCCACCTTTCACTCGAGCGTCCCGCGAGAGCTACTGCGACACTCTCTCCGGTATCTCGCAGTAAAGCTGCCGCCGCCGCACTCCCCACGCGACCAGTACCACCGAGCACGACCACTTTTTGCTGTTTATCACCCGACGCGCGCACCGCCTCGCGCGCCGCTGCCGCCCTCGTGCCGGCCACGCTTCGATGACGTCGGCTTCCCCTTCGACCGGTTTTCGACGCAACGCGCGAGCTCGGGTATTCAACCGCTGTAGAGTGCACTCGGCACGATAATTTTGCATCCACCATCACCTTCACCGTCGATCGCTCCGACCCGAGGATCGTGGGTTGACGCGTTGCGGACACCACTGACGCCACAAGTTGGAGGGCGAGCGCGCCTCGTTGTCCAACCAACTCATGTCCGTCTTCGAGGACGCGCCGCTGCTACGAGGCTCAGATGAACGTCCAACGGCACGCTCATCGACGTCTTCGTCCACGTTTCGACCGATGTTCATCGTCGGGATGACAATCTTCGTGCTCTGTTCGCTCGCGAAATTTGGTGTTAGCGATCTTCACGACCGGCGCGAGGCGGGGGAGGCGCTCAGCTCTATGTTAGGGAGGATGGAACACGGCGGTGGAAATTTCAGAGCTAGTCGGGGTGAGCCCACGTTCCAAAACAGCGACAACTCATCCGCGTTTCATGTGTTAAGCGATCCAATCGTCACTTACGACGAACAAGGCAACGAACAACGCGGGACTTCGTCGCTGGTGCGTAGGCGTAGATCCACACGAACGGACGACGTGTACATGTACGGGGAAGATAAAGACGTAGAAATGACCGAGCCAGGTCCTTCGGGCTCAGTCCACCTGAGCTTGCTCACAGCGTGTGCCCCGCTTAGCGGTTTGACGTTTGATTATGAAAGCTCAAAAGTCGGAGCTCGCGTGACTTCGAAATCGATGTCAAACGACTTTTTATTCGATCGCGCGAAGGAAATGACTCAAGTGAGATGCGGTGTGTTCGAAGTAGACGTCATGCTCGCTCCAGGAGAGCAGTTTGGATTTTATCTGTATCCGCTCGGAAACACGTCCGATGTCGCCACGGTGTCTGACATTGGCTGTTTCAGCCACGGCGGTGAACGATGTCCCAGTTTCTCTGCTCCCGCAGCCTTACAAGGTATGGAAAGGTGCACGAAGACCTACGAAGAGGGCCAAGACATCTTCTACAATAGAATCTTTGACGGTTCGACGACCACGTACGTCTTCGGGTCGTGCGACAGAGACTGTCCGCCGGCAGAGGGACCGTTGCGCAACGGTTGCCCGAGTGCGACCGCCACCGAGAGTTAGGCTCGTCCACGACTCGAACTTTCCACACTAGATAGCTTAGTTAGCCGATCAGCGACGAAAACGTTCGACTGACATGTAGATAACAACGTAGCGCGTTGCCCGAAGCCTAAGACGACTCACTCAGAGAACCCAAAACGCGTCCGTCCGTGTACCCGGTACACATGAATCATGAACCTAAGCATTGTTGCCCTGACTCCAGGCGGTCCCGGGCTCCGTCAGCCTCATAACGGAGACGACGGGGTGCGTGCGCGTGAGCTCGAACCGCGTCCATCGAACGCGCTCGTGGGCTTATTCGGTCGCGTTTAACGTCATCCTCGACACGTGATCGAGGAGTCTCGTCCATCGCGGAAGAGACACCGCGCCGGGTCGCGACCGCGATCGCGCGTACCTGAGACCCATCGGTGAAACGCGGGAAGCGCTGTCGAACGCGTCGACTGACCATAGGGAGGTTGCTGCTTCGCTCGTGAACGCAGCGAGATGAGCTTGGGCTTGAGTTATCGCGCGACGGTGGCGGTCAGACTCGCGTCGGCTAAGAAAGAGACGCGCAAGGTTCGCCACGGGGTGACTCCTCGAGCCGAGGGCGGGGCTAACAGCTGGGGCGACTCGACGCAGTGCGTCCAGAATGGTGCGTCATCACGTCGAATCACTCGCTCGTACTCGACATGTGACGTTGTTCATCACTCGCGCGGGTCGTATGCGGATAAAGACTGACCATGGAGCTATCGAGTGTTTTCCGCGAGCAGGTGAGCGCAAGGAGGGTCGACCGAAGGTTTCGGACTCGCTGACGACTCCGATTGTCTGCACGTCGACTTATCATTTCAAGGACACTGAAGAGTTGATCGCGTACCAAGAAGGACGCTATGGGAGCTTTGAGTACGGTCGATACGGTAACCCGACGACCAAGGCGTGCGAAGAGAAGATTCGCCAGCTTGAGGGTGGGGAAGACGCTTTATTGAGCGCATCTGGAATGTGCACGGCGACGACCATGTTGCTTGCGCTCGTTCCGGCGGGTGGCCACATCGTCACTACCACGGATTGCTACAGACGTACGCGGCAATTTATTCAAACTTTCTTGCCGAAGATGGGAATCACCTGCACAGTTTTGGATCCGTCCGACTACGATGGTCTCGAGAAGGCGTTGAAGGAGAACAAGTGCTCTCTGTACTTTTCTGAGTCTCCGACGAATCCTTACCTGCGATGTGTCGATATCGAGCGCATTGTCAAGCTGTGCAAGCCGACTGGCTGCCTCGTGTGCATTGACGGCACGTTTGCGACTCCGTGCAACTCCCGCGCTCTCGACTTCGGCGCGGATTTGGTGATTCACAGCGCGTCCAAGTTCATGGGCGGTCATAATGACGTACTCGCTGGTGTCATCGTCGGTAAGAAGGAACCGGTTGCGGCTTGCAGACATTTTCATAATATCCTCGGTGGTGTCATCGATCCACACGCCGCTTACCTCGTTCTGCGTGGCTTGAAGACTTTGTCTCTTCGTGTTGAGCGTCACAACGACAGCGCGATGCGCATCGCCAAATTTCTTGAAGCGCATCCGAAGATCGACCGGGTTCACTACCCTGGGTTGCCAAGCCACCCCGATCACGAGGTTGCGAAGAAGTACATGAAGGGTTTCGGTGGGGTTGTTTCTTTCGAGGTGAAGGGAGATCTTTGGGCAACTGCGAAGTTCATTGACAGTTGTGAACTTCCGTACATCGCGCCGTCCTTGGGTGGTGTCGAGTCGTTGATTGAGCAACCGACCGTCGTCTCTTATTGGGACCAAGGTCCCGAGAAGCGCGCTGAAATTGGCATCAAGGACAATCTCGTTCGCTTCTCGACTGGTATCGAGGATTATGCGGACATTGAGGCTGACATTTCGCAAGCGCTGGATAAAATTTAATGAGTGCCGCCGTTAACGGTAGTAGAAGAGAGTTCTATTTGTTCCGAGTGTCCTGCGTGTTGTAATCATCCATTAATTGAAGTTATTCGAAGAATCGACTGTATATTAAACATGCGAGCTACTTTTTTTTCGAGTTCCCTTCCACTCCAAGTTTTGAACAAGAAAGGGGCGGCGCTGGCGAAAACGCGAGTCACCGTCCAACGATACGTCTGGACATCGTCCATGCCTTCGGCGTAGGAAATTTAGGCGGCGACAGCTTCCTCCTCCTCTTCCTTCTCGACCCATCGGTCGTTATCCTTGATGAGTTGAATGAGCTCATCGCAAGCCGTTTCCATGGCGATACCGCGCTTGACAACCTCCTTACCGACGTACAAATCAATCTTACCCGGAGCACCACCAACGTAGCCGAAATCAGCGTCAGCCATTTCACCAGGACCGTTGACAATGCAACCCATCACAGCGATGGCCACACCCGGCAAGTGACCAGTCTTTTCTTGGATTTGGGCGGTGACTTCTTGCAAATCGAAGAGGGTACGACCGCACGACGGGCAAGAAACGTATTCAGTCTTCGTGTTACGCATACGAGAACCTTGGAGCAAGCCGAAAGAAGTGGTACGAAGGAAGTCCAACGTGATGCTCTTGTCAGAACCAGCGTACTGAATCAAGACGCCGTCCCCGAAGCCGTCGCAGAGCAAGCCGCCCACTTGGGAGCCCGATTGGATGACGATGTCGGATTTGTCGCCAGTCGGCATGTACATGTGGTGAATGACCGGCGTGTTGACACCAGCTTGGGCCATTTCTTCGGCGATGCGGCGAGAGGAATGGAGACGAGACTCACCGTCCTTGGTCTTGATGAGAACCATCACGGCGTCGGAAGCCGCGACAGCCTTGAGTTGCTCGGACGTCTCGAAACCGTTCAAGGTGACAGCCTTGCGAGCGGCACCCGCCGGCAACACTTCACCCACTTCGTCGGCGGTGACGAGGGCAATAGCGTTCTCCAACGGAGTCGCCTTCAAGACGGCGGCCGGGACAATGACACCGACACCGATTTCTTGGAGGCGACGAATGGAGCGGAGAGCCTTCTCCTCGGAAGCCGGGGGGACTTCGCTGAGCAAAATGGAATCGCACGTAGCGATATCGCGCAGCGGCATACCGACAGCAAGCTTCGTACCCAATTCGCGGTAGAAGCCATCTTCGGACGCGAGCTGGGCGGTGGTGACAGCGGCGAGCACCGATCCATCGCGGTGAAGAATGTTGCGGAAATCGATGGCGTCGCCATCCTTTTGCTCCGGAAGTTCACCAGATCGGCGGGTGAAAGTCTTGAAATCGCGAACAGTTTCATCGAACTGCTCAACACCGATGTTGTCGGCGCAAGCCTTCATGCCAAGGTTGGCCAAGCGAGTGCACGGCTCGATTTCAAGCTCGGACGCTTCGGTGAGAGAAACGCGAATGGTATCTCCGAGACCATCGAGCAAGAGAGCACCGATACCGATGGAAGACTTCATGCGACCGTCCTCACCTTCACCGGCTTCAGTGACGCCAAGGTGAAGCGGATAATCCCAGCCGAGCTTGTACATTTCGTGGGAAAGCAAACGGTAGGCTTGAACCATGACGAGAGGGTTCGAAGCCTTCATGGAGAACACAAAGTTGTGGTAGTCGTGCTTGCGGCAGATGCGAGCGAATTCGAACGCTGATTCAACCATACCCATCGGGGTGTCACCGTAGCGGGACAACGTGCGCGCGGACAAAGAACCGTGGTTGGTACCGATGCGCATCGCCACGCCGCGCTCCTTGCACTTCAAAACGAGAGGCGTAAAGACCTTTTCAATCTCCTCGAGCTCGGCGTTGTATTCCTCGTCCGTCTCGTACAAGATGTCTTCGAACTTCTTGCGACCATCGGCAAAGTTACCCGGGTTGACGCGAATCTTGTCGAAGCACTCGGCGACGGTCATCGCGACTTTCGGGGCGAAGTGGATATCCGCGATGAGCGGCGTGTTGTACCCTCGCGCGACGAGCGTCTCCTTGATCTCCTTGCACGCCTTGGCCTCTTGCATGCCCTGAACGGTGATTCGCACCATTTCAGCGCCGGCATCCGCGCATCGAATCACTTCCGCGACCGTCGCCTCGACGTCCCGCGTGTCCGACGTCGTCATGGTCTGCTTCACGATCGGATGCTCGCTCCCAATCTTCACGTTCCCGACGGTCACCGTTCGCGTCTTTCGTCGCACGGTTTCCGCGTGATTGACGCAATACTTCCCCGTGGGCATCAACACTCCCTCCTCGTTCATCGCGTACTCCTGCGACACCGCCTGCGCGCGCGGCGTCACCCCCCCGCGTCGTCCTCGCGCGAGGGTCTTCGTCATCCTCCCGCGTCTCGTCCTCCTCCCCACGGTCGTCGTCGTCGTCGTCGTCGTCGTCGTTCCCACGACGCGCGCCGTCATCGTCTGCGAACACGCCATGGTCGTCGTCGTCGTCGTCGTCGTCGTCGTCGTCACGAAGGTTCAATCGACCGTCGTTCACCACGCCCGCGAGTGCCGCTCCGTCGTCATCCTCCTCCTCGTCGTCCCATCGCCCATCCGTTCGTCACCCGTCCGACGACTCCGACTCCGACCGACCGCGCGCGCGACGTCCTATCCGTTTCTCGGATGAGATCGTCTCGCGATCGATCGAGATCGAGATCGATCGATCGACCCCGATCTCGATCTCGATCTCGATCTCGATCGAACGCCGCGGGGCGACCGCGCGCGCGCGGCCCGGGGGGTGTGCATCAACCCTAGACGACCATGATGGGGGGTTATCGATGATTCATGACTCGTCAATCATGGTATTTATCGAAGAGGACCGCGCGTGTGTCTCTTCATGGGACACAGAGATGGTCCAACGCGAGTCAATCGGCGCGTGTCGGTGAGTCCCGCGCCCATCGACCGACGACGGCGGGCGCGCGCTCGATCGCGCGCCGGCGGCACCGCGCGCGTGGATTTCGCGACGCACGCGGTGTACGGTACACAAACAATCATGGCGCTCGCGACGATCGGGAAGCCGATGACGTTCACCGTCCGTGCGGCGAGACACGCGAACAAGAAGGCGACCAAGGGTCACCGAGACACGCGCCCGAAGAAGAGCAGCCCGAGCCAGCGAAAGCGAACGCCGACCGAGTACCCAAAGGTGGACCCGGCGAGCGTGCCGGCGGTGATGACGGTGGTGTCCAAGTGAGTGCGCGGTGGCCGAGTGCGTGAGGGACGCGCGCGACGCGGATGTGGACGAGACGACGCGTTCGTCGGACACATTCGTTCGTTCGGGGTCGAGGACGACGATGGATGGACGATGATGATCGATGGAGGCGTCGTAGGGTTTCAGGGCGAAGGGCGCGCGGTCGAGCGCGGACGCGGAGAGAGAGGGAGAGAGAAGAGAGAAGGGCTCGCGATTTAACATTCGATTAATTTTTAGTGCTATATTTCTACATTACTTTCGTGTGAGCGCGCCGTTCGTTCGATCGATCGCGATCGTCGTGCGCGGACGGGGGACGTCAGCGACCCTTCGAGGGGTCGACGACGTGAGGCTCGGCGGCGACGTACCGTCGCAGCGCCGGGACGAGGACGCTAGAGACGAGGATTTGCATCGGGTGGTAGAGAACGAGAGGAAGCAAGTATGCGGGCAAGTTTGGATCGCCCTCGAACGTGGTCGCGATGAGTGGAAGCCCGAACGCGAGGGTTTTGTGGGAACCCATGTAAAGCGCGGCGACGCGGTCTCGGCGAGCAAACGTCTGCACGCTCGCCGCCGCGAGCCAGATCGTACCTTTGTGAATGGCCATGAATGCCAATAAAACGCAAATCAAGTGAAAAGCAAACGTCAAATCAAGCGACCCCGCTTCGCTCTGCTCGGCGGTGAGGAAAGCTTTCCCGACGATGCCTACCAGGATGACGTCGCTGAGTCTCTTTGTCGGTTCCTTGAGCGAACCGTCCGCTCGCTCCGCGACGCCCGGTATCAAACGCGTGCTCATTCCCAAGACGACGGGCACGAACGCCTCGAGAAGTAATTTCGAAGTCGAATCGATCGCATTCACGGACGAATCAGCGCCGAGATAGGCGTGAATCAACGCCGGCGTGAGAAAGATGCCCATCAAATTCGAGGCGAGCGAATTCAACAGCGCCGCGCTAAAATTCCCATCCGCCGATCGCGTGAACGCCACGCCGGAGCCGACTGTCGTCGGCAACGCAGCTAATATGAATAAACCGTTACCCGTCTGCGCGTCTAACCATCCAGAGGATATCAACTCCGGCACCGCCGCCGCCGCCAAGGCGACGGGGAAGACGAATATGAACGACTGCGTGAACGCGTTGAGCGGAACGTCACCGGCGGCATCCTTCAAGATTCCCACCGGCAATCCAACGCCAGCGATAAAAAACAACGCCGCGATCGCGTACTTCTCCAATTCTCCCGCACCGCTCAACATCCCCAACGCGTTACCGCTTGCCGCGCTCGCCGCGCTCGCCGCGCCGC
>Ga0181589_10003309_pt1 | contig 12819 bp, 12 predicted proteins | sample 071ome_25_FD_132444 | JGI IMG/M metagenome (GOLD analysis project Ga0181589, IMG submission 132444) | Coastal salt marsh microbial communities from the Groves Creek Marsh, Skidaway Island, Georgia - 071410BT metaG (megahit assembly) | ecosystem: Environmental > Aquatic > Marine > Intertidal...
GACAGACGCGCCTTTGATTTTGCCTGACGCGCCTTAGGAGCAGAACGCACCCAGTCCAGCTCACGGCTAAGCGATTTGACGCGGGCATCTTCTGCCTTGCCTTCTTGTTCCAGCCGTTTCTGTTTTTGTTCAAGCCAGCCAGAATAATTGCCCTGATAGGGAATGCCTGCGCCTCTATCAAGTTCAAGAATCCAGCCTGCCACCTCATCCAGAAAGTAGCGATCGTGAGTAATGGTGACCACTGTTCCGGGAAAATCATGTAAAAACCGCTGCAGCCAGGCAACAGATTCAGCGTCAAGATGGTTGGTTGGCTCATCCAGCAACAGCATATCAGGCGCACTTAACAATAGCGCACATAACGCAACGCGCCGTTTTTCACCACCAGATAATTTTGCAACATCTGCCTTGCCATCTGGCACACGTAACGCATCCATCGCAATTTCGGCTTTTCGTTCTAAATCCCAGCCATCAATCGCATCTATCTGTTCCTGTAATTCTGCCTGTTCGGCAATCACAGCATTCATTTCATCATCAGTCATTTCTTCGGCAAATTTTGCACTTACCTCATTAAAACGATCGACAAGTTCTTTTGCCCTGCCCATGCCTTTAAGGACATTGCCCATTACATCCAGCGTTTCATCCAATTCTGGTTCTTGGGCCAGATATCCGATTTTAATGCCATCGGCTGGCCATGCTTCACCATTAAATTCAGTTTCTATGCCTGCCATAATTCTTAGCAGCGTTGATTTACCTGCCCCGTTCAGGCCTAGCACACCAATTTTAGCACCTGGCAAAAATGACAGGCTAATATCTTTGAGAACTTCTTTGCCTCCGGGCCAGGCTTTTGAAAGGCGTTGCATGGTGTAAACATACTGATTGGCTGACATGAGTTTTTCCTGAAGCTGAATTTTCGAATCTGTGACCTGTTTTAACTGATCATGACGTTATTTTCTATGGCAGATTGAAAATTTATCTAATTTACGAGTGCCATGTGCCAATATTCTGATGATGACATGGCCATATAGAGCCGCTAGAATAAATCACGTTCAGTCACAGGCATTTGCGGGGCGATGATAGCGTGACAGATTTAGGCAGGCAGGTATGAGATTTTGGTTCATGGCACCTGAATATGCATTATTTATTGTGCTGATAGATGGTATTTTTGCTTTGCTTTGCTATATGATGATAGCCCACTTTTGTGCGCTTACCCTGCTTCCAGAACAGCTCACCAAAGGCAGATTACCGTTTTTATCCCGGCTTAACACTATTCTTTTCAGGATATTGTCGCCGGTAACGCCACACTGGATTAATCACCGGTCGCTTGAGCTCTACGCCCTGTTCTGGCTTTTTATGATCCGGTATTACCTATTGCCGTTCGTGATTGGCTATCAGATTTACCTGCCAACTGAAATGCCCTTTGAGCGGGCTATTTTTGATTTATTTTCAGATAGTTATCAATATTCCTGAGCAGATTTGCATAGGTATTGTATCAGTTGACAGAAAGCTTGCGGGTTAGCACGCCATTTTCATCCAGATGCAGGATATTTTTGCTACCATCTGGCTTATCAATCTGAATCCACACCCCCTGATCAGATATCTGATAGGCTGAGATTTTTTCATCTGCCTCTAATGTAATAGACATTTCCAATGTAACAGGCGGCGGTAGTTCAGATTGTTCTAGCTTTGTCTTAATGCCCCAGATAAGGGCTATCAGACCGGCAATAATAAACCCTGTCATCAAAATGATTGCAAAAATCAGCATGCGAATAACACGCGGTGTTAAAAAACCGGAAGAAGAAGGCTGTCCAGACATAGATACTGCTTTTAATTTGGGTTTATGGTTCGACCAGCATATACTGCATCACACAGTAATACCAGATTCTTAAATAAGAGAGATATGTGGAAAAAATTTGTTTTACCTCAACGGATGCAGATCTATCTAACCGGATCGATAGATGGTTGAGCCAGCAACTGGCTGATGATAATTATTCACGCTCGCAAATAAAAGCATTGATACAGGCTGGCCATCTATATGCAGATGACAATCAGCTGAAAGACCCATCTGCTCAGGTAAAGACAGGCATTTGCTATTGTTTAACCATACCAGAAGCTACCAAAGCAGAACCTGAACCAGAAAATATTGCGCTAGATATTCTATATGAAGATGAACATCTGATCATCATTAACAAAGCGGCAGGCATGGTTGTTCACCCTGCACCTGGTTCTTATTCGGGCACGTTGGTAAATGCGTTGCTGTATCATTGTGGCGACAGCCTGACTGGTATAGGCGGCGTGATGCGTCCCGGTATTGTTCACCGCCTTGATAAAGATACGTCTGGCGTGATGGTGGTAGCAAAAACCCAAGCCAGCCATATCAGCCTGTCTGAAATGTTTGCCGCCCATGATCTTGAAAGACGATATCAGGCAGTAACATGGGGAATTATTACGCCTGCTTCTGGCCATATTGATGCACCAATTGGCCGTCATAAAACTGACCGGAAAAAACAGGCGGTCATGCCTTCAGGAAAGCCTGCACAGACAGATTATCATTTAATTCGTCACCTACCACCTTATGCCTCGCTGGTTGAATGCCAGCTTCATACAGGGCGTACCCACCAGATACGCGTGCATCTTAATTCAATTGGATTTGGTCTGATCGGCGATCCGGCCTATGGGCGTCCGATGCGCCTGTCCCAGATGCCTGATCAGCCAAGCAGAGAGCTGTTATCAAGGCTCAGACAGTTTCCGCGACAGGCATTATGTGCAACCCATCTTGGCTTTAAACATCCTGTATCATCAAAATTCATGGAATTCACGATTCCGCTTCCAGATGATATGACAGCATTAATAGCAGATATAAGCACCACCATCGAGCTACGCGGCAGTCAGGCTAGATAAAGGCTTGGCGTGCGCCACATTGATTGTAATCACACAAAATGCCATAATCCTGCCCCTCTTTAAATTTATGGTGAGAATGATTATATATCCACTAGACGGAAACTGGTTATTGGTTTTGATGAAACGGAGAACAGGATATGACAAAAACTGCTTTAATTCCTGCGCTGTCGCCAGAAGGTAGCCTTAGCCGCTACATGGAACAAATCAGACAATTTCCCATGCTGGAAGCTGACGAAGAATTCATGCTGGCAAAATCATTCAAAGAACGTGGCGATGTAGACGCTGCGCATAAGCTGGTAACCAGCCATTTACGCCTTGTTGCCAAAATCGCAATGGGCTATCGCGGCTATGGCCTGCCTGTTGCTGATCTGATCTCAGAGGGCAATCTGGGGATGATGCATGCGGTGAAAAAATTTGACCCTGACAAAGGGTTCAGACTGGCAACCTATGCGATGTGGTGGATCAAAGCATCAATACAGGAATATGTCTTGCGAAGCTGGTCGCTGGTGAAAATTGGCACGACGGCATCACAGAAAAAGCTGTTTTTCAATTTACGCCGCCTAAAAGGCAAGATTGGTGCTATCGATAGCGGTGATATGTCACCTGATGATGTTACCCATATTGCCGAAACCCTAGATGTTGCCGAAAAAGATGTGGTTGATATGAACCAGCGTATGTCTGGCGGAGATAAATCGCTGAATGTAACCATCGGAACAGCAGGTTCAGACCAGCAAGGTGAATGGCAAGACTGGCTGGCAGATGACAGCCCTGATCAGGAAGCGCAATTTGCCGAACATGAAGAGCAGGAAAAACGGCGTGAGCTGATGTTACATGCCATGCAAAATCTGAATGAACGCGAAGTACGCATCATTGAGGCCAGACGCCTGACAGAACCGCCGCTCACCCTTGAAGATCTGGCAATTGAATTTAACGTAAGCCGCGAGCGAATAAGACAAATCGAAGTGCGGGCATTTGAAAAGCTAAGCGAGTCAATTCTGGCGCAGGCGCGCGAGATGAATCTGCTTACCCATCAAGAACAGACTAGCCCCTGAACGGGTCCTTTACCATAATGGTATCTTCACGTTCGGGGCTGGTTGACAGCAATGACACAGGTATTGAGGTCAACTCTTCTAAACGGCGGATATATTTTACTGCATTTGCAGGCAAATCTGCCCAAGAACGTGCGCCATAGGTGGTCTCTGACCAGCCGGGCATTTCTTCGTAAATCGGCACACAGGCGGCCTGATCAGCAGCATTTGCCGGAAAATAATCCAGCGTCTGGCCATTACATTCATAGCCAACGCATATTTTTAGCGTGTCAAACCCATCCAGCACATCCAGTTTGGTAAGTGCCATGCCTGAAATGCCAGCGGTCAGACCTGCCTGTTTGACCATCACCGCATCAAACCAGCCGCACCGTCTTTTTCTGCCTGTAACAGTGCCAAATTCACGTCCCCGCTCACCCATACGGTTGCCATCATCACCAAAATCTTCAGAAGGAAAAGGGCCAGAGCCAACACGTGTGGTATAGGCTTTGGTAATGCCAAGCACAAAATTTACCGTATCAGGGCCAGTGCCAGTGCCTGTAGCGGCTTGTCCAGCCACCGTATTTGACGATGTTACAAACGGATAGGTACCATGATCGATATCCAGCATTACACCTTGCGCACCTTCAAACAGAACTGTTTTACGTGCCTGTATCGCATCTGCCAGAACACGCCAGCCAGGCTGGGCATAGCCAAGCAAACTATCCCGCATGGATAATAGATCAGATACAATTTCATCTGCAGAAACAGGCTCTTCGCCTGCTGCTTCAAGCCACACATTATGATGAGCCACAAGTGCGGTCACCCGCTCGGTCAATAATGTTTCATCTGTCAGATCAGATAATCTGACCCCGCGACGTGCAACCTTATCTTCATAGGCAGGGCCAATGCCGCGCCCTGTGGTGCCGATTTTGCCAGCACCCCGCAATTTTTCACGCGCCTGATCTGTTTTTACATGCACATGCAGGATCAAATTAACATTTTCTGCTACGACCAGATTTTCAGGGCTGATATTGACAGAAAGTGACCTGAGCGTGTCGATTTCTTTAAGCAAGGCTGTTGGGTCAACAACTACCCCATTGCCAATCACCGATATTTTGCCAGGCCGGACAATTCCTGAAGGTAGCAAGGATAGCTTATATTCAACCCCATCGATTACCAATGTATGGCCTGCATTATGACCGCCCTGAAATCTGACAACGATATCAGCCCGTTCAGATAGCCAGTCTACAATCTTGCCTTTTCCTTCGTCTCCCCACTGAGAGCCGATCACTGCTACATTTGCCATTTACCAATCACACTTTCATACCTAGATGTTATAGCTGTTCAGGTTCGCTTTCTGCTGAACGGACAATGAATTGACAACCAAGATTGCGGGCTTCTTCTTCTGGTTTTGCATCAGGGCTTCCCATGATGATATTCCGGCCTGCGCGGATGAATTTCAACGCGGTAGCAGGTCCGGCCTCAGCCGCAATATATAGCTGAATGCGAGATTGATGGGCAGGCAGAATTCGCTGTACCCGTTCCATATAGACAGATAGCCCGATAGCTGGTTCTTGATAGGGGGTCAGATAGGCGCCACCAGCGGCGATTGCCCCGCGTGAGCCTTTGCTGTAAATCGCAAAAGCGATTGAGGTGTGATAGCCATCTTTCTGCCTGTCCAGCGGATCAAGCGTAACAGATATATCCTGATCAAGGCTGGTTATCTGCTCTGCAAGTCTTGTTAGCCTAGCTAGCTGGCTAGCCCCTTCTGCTGGCAGGTCTGATGCCAGTTTCTTGATCCGGTTAATATCATTGCCTGATGCCTGAAGAATTTTCGCAAGCATCGCAGCTTCGGGCTGATCACTCTGAGATAGGGCCGAAATATCGCGCTGATTTACAAGTGTTGCCAGATCGGCATTCTGTTCGGTATTTCCGATGATCATCGCACCAAGCTGTGGCAGGCATAAATCAACAGTCAAATTGCCGATAGAGGCCGCTTTTAGCGCTGTCACGCCTAGCAGGATAATTTCCAATGTTGCATCATCATCATCGCGGCCGATAATTTCAGCACCTGCCTGTGCCATCTGACGCTCGGGGTTTAACAATTCTGGTACAACCCGCACCACATCTCCATGATAGGACAGCCTAAGCGGACGCGGAAGATGAGCCAGTCGTGTTCCTGAAATTCGTGCCATCTGGGCTGTCATATCTGCGCGCACGCCCATCATCCGGCGAGAAATGGGATCAAGTAGACGGAATGTCTGGGTTGACAGGCTAGCACCGATCATATCGTCTACCAGCGTTTCTTCAAATTCCATCAAAGGCGGACTTACAAGATGATATCCAAATTGCGCAATCGCAGACATTACCGCCATGCGGGCGCGATCATTCTGCTCAGATTGCGGGTATAGGACATCTGACAGGCCTGAAGGCAACAAACCGGATTCATGCTGTTTCGGGCTTTGCGCCTCAGGAAACGAGGTATCAGAGCTATCTGATGACATGCTTTCTGCCCTTATCTTTTGAAGTTTATGCGACTGCCAGATTCTATCGCATACCATATCAAGCCAGCGCTTGGCGGAGGCCTAACGTTTTCGGCCTCCACCTGTCTAGCGAATTTGGCGGCACATTTCAAGCCACCTCATTCTATTCGGGCTGTATCTGCCCTGCTATCTGCTAGCTAGTTTGCAAAACGCAGATAATCTGCCCGAACTACCTGCTCAAGCTTTCTGATAGATTCCAGCGTATCTGGCGATACTGTGCCATCTACCTCTACAATGGCTATCGCTTCTCCGCCTGCCTCTTTCCGGCCAAGATGGAAGGTAGCGATATTCAGGCCCAGCTTGCCAATCAGCGAGCCAAGCGAACCAATAAAGCCAGGCTTGTCATAATTGCGCAGATATAGCATGTTTGCCGGAAAATCTGATTCGATTGAGATATTCTGCACTTCAACCAGTCGTGGCTTGTCGCCGCCAATTAATGTTCCAACAATGGTACGTTCACCATCCTTATAGGTTACCGTTAGGCGCAACATGGTTTCATAGTCGCACCGTCTGTCATGTTTGACGGTTGCAACCGCAATCCCATTTGACGACGCAATGGCAGTGGCATTTACCATATTCACTGAATCCATAATAGGGCCAAGCAGTCCGGACAATGTTGACGCCATTACAGGTTCTTCATTCAGCTTTGAGGCTTTTCCATCAAATTCGAGCCTGACCATCGTAATTTCGCTTGAGCCAACCTGCCCTACAAACTGGCCAAGCAATTTGCCAAGCGCCATATAGGGTTTTAGCACAGGGGCTTCTTCTGCGGTCACTGAGGCCATATTCAGGGCATTTGATACAGCGCCGCTATTTAGATAATCAGCCATCTGTTCTGCCACCTGCAAAGCAACCTTTTCCTGAGCTTCGGTGGTAGAAGCGCCCAGATGAGGGGTTGCAACCAGCGTATCAAGCTCAAAAAGCGGGCTTTCATGGGCAGGTTCTGTTTCAAACACATCAAGCGCAGCAGAGGCAACATGACCGTTTTTCATCGCCGCATATAGCGCCATCTCGTCAACCAGACCGCCGCGTGCACAATTAACTATTCGTACACCTTTTTTCATTTTGTTGATGGCATCTGCTGAAATGATATTGCGCGTCGCATCGGTAAGCGGCGTATGCAGCGTAATATAATCTGCCTGCGCAAATAGCTCGTCCAGCTCAACCTTTTCAATGCCTAGCTGTTTGGCGCGCTCTTCTGTCAGGAAAGGGTCATATCCCATCACCTTCATTTTCAGCCCTTGCGCTCTGTCTGCGACAATCGCACCAATATTGCCACACCCAATAATGCCAAGACGCTTACCAGAAATCTCAGCCCCCATAAATCTGGATTTTTCCCATTTGCCAGAAATGGTGGACTGGTGCGCCTGCGGTATCTGGCGGGTACTGGCAAGCAACATCGAAATCGCATGTTCAGCAGTCGTGACCGCATTGCCAAACGGCGTATTCATCACCACAACACCAGCAGCAGTTGCGGCCGGAATATCGACATTATCAACACCAATACCGGCTCTGCCAACCACTTTCAATCTGGTTGCCTTTGCCAGAATATCGGCAGTTACTTTCGTTGCCGAACGGATCGCAAGACCATCATATTGATCAATAATTTCAGCTAGCTCTTCAGGTTTAAGGCCAACTTTTACATCTACATCGATACCTGCCTCACGGAAAATATCGGCCGCCGCAGGGGCAAGCTTGTCACTTATCAGAACTTTCGTCATTTTCTTCTCATTTCAATATCTGAATTTTACTAGATAGCCATCTGCTGGCGGGCTTCTGAAAATGCCCAGTCTAGCCATGGCATCAATGCACGCATATCATCTGGCTCGACAGTCGGCCCACCCCACAGCCTCAGACCAGCAGGCGCGGTACGGTAGGCACCAATATCAAAAGCCACCTGTTCATCTGCCAGCAATGAGACAATTTTTTTGGCAAAAGCTGTCTGTATCTCGCTATCTGTTGCCAGAATATCGGGATGGGTAATCTTCAAACAGATTGAGGTTGAAGATAAATTCGCCTCATCAGCACATAAAAATCCGCACCAGTCAGATTCTGCAACAAATGCCTGCACTGCCGCAAGATTGGCTGTTGAGCGTGCGATCAGCGCTTCCAGCCCGCCAAGTTGTTCAGCCCAGTCAAGCGCCACAAGCAAATCTTCGATACAGAGCATTGAGGGGGTATTAATTGTGTCCCCTTTGAAAATACCCTCTATCAGCTTGCCTGCTTTGGTAAGCTGGAAAATTTTAGGCAATGGGCGAGGTGGTGCATAGCTTTCCAGCCGTTCCACTGCGCGCGGCGATAAAATAATCACCCCGAACCCGCCTTCACCACCAAGCGATTTCTGCCAGCTAAAGGTGGTGATATCCAGCTTTGCAAAATCCATCTCCATTGCAAAACAGGCTGACGTGGCATCAGCAATGGTAAGCCCTATTCTGTCGGCTGGAATCCAGTTAGTATCTGGCACACGCACGCCAGACGTAGTGCCATTATAGGTAAATAGCACATCACGGCTAAAATCAACTTTGGACAGATCAGGCAACTCGCCCCAGTCTGCTTCCATAATCCGGCAATCTTCTAGCTGTAATTGTTTGGTGGCGTCCCCTACCCATGTCTTGCCGAAAGATTCCCAAGCCAGAATATCAACACCGCGTGCGCCCAGAACAGACCACATGGCCATCTCGACAGCACCTGTATCAGACGCAGGCACAATCCCCAGACGATAATCATCTGGCAGGCCAAGCATCTGGTGCATGCGCGTAATCGCGGTTGATATTTTTGCTTTGGGGTCTTTAGCGCGGTGAGAGCGACCAAGCGCTGCATCACCTAAGGATGAGAGGGTCCAGCCTGTATGCTTTTTTGTCGGCCCAGAAGAAAAATGGGCGGACAACGGCTTTTGCGTTGGCTTCATGGCGAACCTCATCAGTAATGTGACTATCCGTTGGGGGATAGCGACCCGCCGACGAACATACTGATCTAATCGCAGAAGTCAAGCTATGAATTTTTCAAAGGGATTTTTAGGAACGGAGAAGAAGTTTTCGGCAGAGATTACTCTCTGTGTTTCTTAAGTGCCGAAATTATTGCCGGCAGTTTCTGGGAGCTAATTGCCGCTACAGCGACTACAGCTACTAATTCAAAACCACAATATATGCTGTAGAATGCAGTTATTATAAGAAGAATACAAAAAACAAAAGGAAAATACGCAGCGAATTTTGCATCTCGCAGTCGACTTTCAAACGTCCTTCTGCTCATTTCGTTAACATCTTTTTGTTGTGTTTCAAAAACCTCTATAATGCGCGTTGCTAAACCTGGCACGGCCTTCTCATAGTCTGCTAAAATTTGCGGTGAAGGAAGAGGTCCAAAATGAAGTGTTGCTTCAAATAATTGATTATCTTCTAATTCAGCTTCATCTGAATTATCTGGCTGATCAAGGCTGGTGTTTGTTTTGGTAAGTTCGCTATCAGGAGGCGTTTTTCCTGATTTCGTCATCTGCTTCTTTCATTACCTGACGCATGAAAAACCCAACTGCCTGCCAATGGCGGGCGATGCCTTCTTCTACGCTGTCAATATCTTCTGGTACTATATGCTGGTGCTCTGGAAAGGCATATATCTCCCATACACGCTCGAACATAGATTTTGGTTTAAGTGCTTCCTGAACATAGGATGGCAACAGCTTGTTATAAGCCTCCAGCCTATCAGAATATTGGCTCGCGCCATTTTCTATTCGATGTACCATTTTTTCCTCCATAGACTAAAGATTGCGCCTTCTGAACAAAACACAATAGACCTGAAGTAGGCATAAAAATATGACCTCTACTGCCAGTTGTAGTTTGAAGATTGATTATCAGCCCTGTTTCAGGGCGGTGACCAGCCGGTCCATCGCGGTGTCAAGCTGGTCTTCATTTACCGCTTCGACCATCACCCTGATCAGCGGTTCTGTGCCAGAGGGGCGCAGCAGAATTCTGCCCTCATCACCCAGAAAGTCACGCACCGCCGCCATCTCGTCAATAACGCGCCTCTCATCAAGCACAGATTGATCCATATCAGGCAGATTAACCAGCTTTTGCGGCACCGGCGCAAAGGCAGACAGCACCTCGCTTGCCGATCTGCCAGAACGCGCCAGAATAGACAAAATCTGCAAGGCGGCAATCATGCCGTCACCGGCACGGCTCAGCATTGGCAGCAGAATATGACCAGAAGGCTCACCGCCCAGATTACTGCCTGTCTGTTGCATTCGCTCCATGATATATCTGTCGCCAACCGCCGTCCGCTCAAAGCCGATATTGTGTTCGGCCAGCATTTTCTCCAGCCCCAGATTGCTCATCACCGTGCCAATCACAGGCCCTTTGAGCATGCCGCGCGCGGTATAATCCAGCGCCAATGCCGCCAGCACATGATCGCCATCACAAATCCGGCCAGTCTCGTCACACAAGATCAGCCTGTCAGCATCACCATCAAGTGCAATCCCGATGCTGGCCTCAGAATCTGTAACAACTTTCTGCATATTCTGCGGGGCTGTGGCACCACAATCACGGTTGATATTTAGCCCGTCAGGCGACACCCCCATCGAGATCACCTCAGCACCAAGCTCTGTCAGGCTATTCGGTGCAATCTGATAGGCCGCGCCATGTGCGCAATCTACTACAATGCGCATACCGGCAAGCGACAAATCCTCATCAAAAGTGGATTTCACAAATTCCATATAGCGTGAGCCAGAATTCACAATCCGCCGTGCGCGGCCTATTTTTTCAGAGTCTGCTAGCGAAATCGACCCCTGCATCAGAGAGGTAATCGCCTCTTCTACTGCATCATCCAGCTTGTGCCCATCAGCGCCAAACAGCTTGATGCCATTATCATGATGCGGATTATGAGACGCAGAAATCATCACCCCAAAATCAGCCCGCATGGAATGGATAAGATAGGACACAGCGGCCGTAGGCACTGGCCCCAGCAGACGGCAGTCTATTCCGATAGAATTAAATCCGGCCACCAGCGCGGCTTCCAGCATATAGCCCGACAGGCGCGTATCCTTGCCAATCACCACCAGAGGCGCGCCAGTATGGCCTCTGGCCGTGCTGGCATCGCTGAAATAGCGTCCTGCGGCCAAGGCAAGCCGCACCACTGATTCAGCCCGCATCGGCCCTGTATTAATACGGGCGCGCACACCGTCTGTTCCGAAAATCCCTGCCATTATCAGCCCTGCAATTACCTATCCCAGACTATATATCGCACGCCCTACCCTGTCCAGATAAAGCCGGATTGTCGGGGAATTGATGGGGGATATGGAGGAATGGTAAAAAAATATGAATAAAATTTTGCACATTAATTCTTCTTTAATCCTTTTTGCCTATCCTGCTGGCAAATGCGCTATTCGGTGTGGGAGGGAAGAGATGGCAACAAGCGACCACCATTTCGGCGGCGAGCATACCAAAAAGAAACTGGATATACTTGAATACTATTCTACCTGCTATTCCATAGCATTAAATCGTTATTTCAAATGCGTTTACATTGATGCATTTGCTGGCACCGGTGAAATAATTACATCCTCAAATGAAGAAATTATTGGGTCAGCAAAGCTTATCATTGAAAATGAAAACCTTCCATTTGAGCATCTTCACTTCATTGAGGAAGACCGGAGAAGATATCGTGAACTAAGAAAACTGATTGATTCTTCTGAAAAAACCAACGCGCGCGCTCACTGTGGAGATGCAAATACAGAAATTCCAGAGATTATTAAAGCTTATCCTGCCAATACCAGATTTTTGATTTTTCTGGATCCCTATGGGCTGCATATAAAATATGAAATGTTGCGAGAAATATCTGGGGCAAAATTAGATATTCTGATGCTGTTCAATGCACGAGGTGTGGAGCGAGTAGCCCCAATTGAAAGGAGCAGTCTTACTAATGAAAGAATAAATAAACTATTCGAATTTTTTGGCTCTGATATTGAAAATCAGCTTTATACAACCGAGCAATCAAACCTGTTTGACGGCCAAGCTACCCTTACCAGAGAACGAAAGTTATCTGATAAGCTATCCAAACTTTATCGAAAAAAACTTGAAGATAATTTTTCTTTGGTAAAAACGATTGCTAAATTTCAAGGAAGGGGTACTGAATTTTCCCTATTTTTAATATTAAGTAACGAAAGTAAAAGCGCTCGCAATTTAGCAAGTAAATTTCTCAGAGAAATCAGGAAAAACCTAGTCAAATAGGGAATTCGTTAAATTCCTGATGGTTAAGCATTCTTCCAGAGGTTTTTTTATTTACACCTCCCCATTGCTTAAAGAAAAAGGCAGAATTGAAACTGGTGCATAAATCCAATATTTCCAGCACCCATTTTTCTCTTACCACTC
>Ga0181589_10003312_pt1 | contig 12816 bp, 13 predicted proteins | sample 071ome_25_FD_132444 | JGI IMG/M metagenome (GOLD analysis project Ga0181589, IMG submission 132444) | Coastal salt marsh microbial communities from the Groves Creek Marsh, Skidaway Island, Georgia - 071410BT metaG (megahit assembly) | ecosystem: Environmental > Aquatic > Marine > Intertidal...
CCGAAAGGCGTGCTGATGTCGAACGGCCTCTCCTCAATGGGCTATTCGCTGCCAGCCGCCTTGACTGCAAAAATACTGATGCCTGACCGCGACGTGGTGTGTTTTACCGGCGATGGCGGCCTTGCGATGGTACAGGGCGAACTACGCCTCGCGTCCAGCCTAAGGCTAGGTCTGAAAATCATCGTGTTCTGTGACAACAGCCTGAACCGGATCGAACTGAAACAGATGGCGCGTCAATATCCGTCATCGGGTACGGTGATCGATGAAACGGACATGATCAAATTGGCTGAATCGATGGACTGTGACGCTGCATCTACCGACAACGCCGCGGACCTGGAACGCATCCTTGCGGCGCCCCAACGGCCCGACAAGCCGCTGCTGATCGCCGCGCAGATCGATCCCGCGCAATACGCCGCACAGTTTTAAGGGATCAGGAGAGGGTCCGCTCGGCCCAGAGCCTCGGGGGGAGGGGGTGCTACTTTGTATGCGCCCGCATTAGGTCAGATGCGCCGTCGGCGAAGCCCCAGTCGTCACCCTGGAGTTCAGGCGGGCGTTCCCAGTCTTCGGGCATGCCGACTTTATAGCTGTCGTCTACCTGCTGCACCTCGGCCGTATATTCGATGACGTATCCGTTGGGATCGACGAAATAAGCAAAGATATTATTGCCGGGTCCATGACGCCCGACCCCCCACTCGGTGGGATAACCGGTCTGTTTCATACGCCCGGCGCCGTACATCAGCGCATTGTGGCTGGGCATCTCGAACGCCACATGGTTCAGGGTCGGGCTGTCGATCGTCGTATAGGCGATCGCATGATGATCGCTGCTGCATCGGATGAAATCCATGTAGCCGGTCCGGTCACTGAGCTTAAAGCCCAGCAGGTCGATGAACTGACTGCTCTGCGCTTCACGGTCGGGCGAATTCAGCACCACATGGCTGATCTTTACCGGACGGTCCTTCGCCGCCGGTTTTTCCGCGTGTTCGGTGATATCGCTCGAAATACGGTAGTCCCGGCCATGCAGATCGTTAAAGACGAAACCGTATCCACGCGCGGGTCCGCCGAGCTCTTCCGGCGCCTCAACCGAAGCGCCGAGACCCTTCGCCTTTTCGTAAAGACCGTCCACTGCGGTCTTGTTATCGGCCGCAAGATTGACGGCCAGCAGTTTCTTTTCGCCACCTTCGCGTAATACCAGGGCGTGATGAGCCGTGCCGGTGCCGCGCAGATAGACGGTATCCCCGTCGGCTGCCGCGACCTCCAGTCCCCAGTTGTCTTCATAGAACTTGGTCGCAGACTGCAGGTCGGGAACCTGAAACTCCGCGCTGCGGAGGCCGGTTACTCTGGGGTCACTCATCATTTTCTCCTTTTCGCCGTCCGGCGTCTTTTCAATTGTAGAATTATGCGGAACAAATGGTAGAGGCAATTGGGCGCATCAAACTAAAGGGATGATCAAATGAAGTTCTGCAGATTCGACAACGACCGTCTGGGTGTCATCGTCGACCGCACGGTTCGCGACGTCACTGCGGCACAGGATGAAATCCGTGCCGCGCACCCCTATGACGCAAAATCGGATGCCATCATCGCCGCACTGCCTGAATGGCGCAGCAGGCTGGAAGACATGGCCGCAGACGCCGCGCCGATCGCGCTGGAAAGCGTAAATCTACTGCCGCCGATTGCCCGGCCGGGCAAACTGATGGCCGCGCCCGTTAACTACAAGGCGCATATAGACGAAGCGCAGGCCGACCCCGGGATCCGGCACATCGAACGCACCACCAAGATCAGGGAGGCCGGTATTTTTCTGAAATCCAACACTGCCCTGATTGGCGCAGGCGGCACGATTCCCATCCGGTTCCCTGACCGCCGCAACGATCACGAGTTCGAATTCGTCATCGTCATCGGCAAGGAGTGCAGCCGCGTCAAACAGGCGGATGCTCTCGAGGTGATCGCTGGGTACACGCTCGGCCTCGATATGACGGTACGCGGCCCGGAAGACCGCAGCGCTCGTAAATCCTGCGATGGGTATGCAGTCTTGGGCCCCTGGTTCGTGACCGCCGACGAGATCGCCGATCCGGACAACGTGTCGTTTCACGGCGCGGTCAACGGCGACATTAAGCAGGATGCCAATACCAAAGATCAGGTCCTTAGCATCTGTGAACTGATCGAATACGCGTCCGAATACTACACGCTCTATCCGGGCGACGTGATGTACACGGGTTCACCTGAAGGCGTCAGCGAGGTAAAGGCCGGCGACGAACTGCATTTCGTCTGCGACCAGATCGGCGAATTCAGGATCGGCGTCGGCGCCTAAAGCTTAGGATCGGGGCTGCCGTGACCGAGTAGCACGTTGCCGTGAAGCACGGTCTGTAGATCCAACACCAGACCGATATGCTAGGCATCGGCATGAACATCGCGCCAGGCGCGTTGCATCGGATGCGACGTTTCCAGACTACGCCCAACGGTCAGCGGGAGTAATTCGTCAACAGCATCGCAGCAAGTCTGCGCGACATGGCCGAGATTGAGACGATACCGGGCGCGGTCCGGCATCGAAAATTCCTCTCCTGCCTGCCCCCTGGAGACGATTTCCGTACGAAGCTGACTGATGACCGCATCGGCTGAGTCCAGTAGTGCCGTCGCGCGTCCGATCCGCTGGTGAACCGTCGCCACTCGAGACAGGTCGGCGCCAGTTACAGTCTGGCGACTGGTCAAATCTTCCATCACGGCATCCAGCGCCCCGCGGGCTGCCCCCAGCGCGGGGCCGATGATGTTGAACGGAAACACCGCAAACAAGGGCAGGCGGTATAGATAGTTGTCATTGGCGGCGGACCCCGGCGTTTCGTCGCCGCGCATATCCATCACCCGCATCATCCGGTGCGGCGGAACAACGGTGCGCTTAACGACGATATCGTTGCTGCCCGTGGCCGCCAGCCCGGTGCCGTTCCAGGCATCTTCGACCTTGCAGTCGGACAGATAGACCATCGCAAATACCGGGTCGGGCAGTGCCGCCCCGCCTTCGGGCGGCACAAGCACCAGCAGGATGGCCCAGCGGCAGTGATCCACCCCGCTGGAAAACCGCCAACGCCCACTGATCTCCAGATCGTCTCCGCGCCGATCCACTTCTACGCCAACCGGCAGGAAGGAGGTCGCGATCGCGGCATCGATGTCATCGGCCTACATCTCGCCCTGCGCTTCGTCAGGGAACATGCCGCCGATCCAGCCGTGACAGGCGAGAATACCTGCAACCCAGCCACTGGAGGCGCAACCCCGGCCGAGTTCGCGGGCGAACGCCGTCTGCGCGCCGTAATCCAGCTCCATGCCGCCATAGCGTGCCGGATGCAGCGCGCGATAAAAGCCGGTAGCCCGGAAATCGGCGTCGGTTTGGTCGGAAATCCGCCGGTGGAGCTCCTACCGGCGCTCCCGCTCTGCGAGCACGGGCGCCAAGCTCTGCGCCTTTGCAACAAGTTCGGCTTCGAGCGCCGCCTTGTCGGCGAGGTTTGTCGCCGCCTCAGGCATCCGCCGACGCGGCGGCCGGGAAATATTTGGCAAGCCAGTCGCGAATGATGTTAATCACCCGGGTGTTGGACTCCGCCATCATGAAATGGTCGGTGTCGGCCGTCAGGTGCAGATCGGTCGGCTGGCCGGCGCGCTTGAACATCTCGACCGACTGTTCCGTCGGCGTCACCGAATCGACCGAGCTGTGCAGCAGCAATACCGGACGCGGGGCGATATTTCCGATCACGTCCTCTGCGTTGAATTCCATCATCCCCTGCGCGGTATCCGCGGTGAACTGCTGGACGGAACCGGCCGGCATGTTTGCGCGCAGATGTTCCGGGATAGGCACGATATCGTAGCGGTCCACGAACAGTGGTTCGCCGGTTTCCTCGCGATGTTTTTTACCGCGCTCCAGCATGTCGGTGAATTTTTTCCAGGCCTCGTCGCCCGGGTGCTGACCGCGAAACTTGCGTTCGCCGTTGCCCCAGCCGCCGGACGAAATCACCGCCGTGACGCGTTCGTCCACGCCGGCGGTATAGACGGCGACGGCCGCTCCGAAGCTGGACCCGACAACGGCGATCCGGTCGGGGTCGACCTCCGGCCGCGACTGCATGAAGGTGATCGCCGCGCGGGTATCCTCGACCTGGTCGAGGCACAGCAGATGACCGAACAGCCCGTCGCTGTCGCCGCAGCCGCGCATATCGAACCGCAGCACGACGTAGCCCCAGTTCATGAACATGTTGGCCGGTCCGGTGACGTTTCCGGCCGCCTTGCGGCTGCCGAACCCATGCAGCACCAGAACAGCGGGGCGGCGTTCGCCGTCGACCATGTCGTCGGGCCGGTGCACGACGCCCGAAATGTTCAGGTCGCCCGATTTGAATGTGACTTCTTCTTCCAAGAGTGCCTCCCCCGTGTTTGGTCCGTTATATGCCGGACGTGAAATCGCGGCAACGCTGGACCACGCTCGGAGCGATTGATAAGGGTGAGCTATGGAAAACACATCTCGGATAATCGGGGCAGACGCCCTGACGGACTTCGCCGCGAACCTGTTCGTTGCCGCGGGCCTGCCGCCAGCGGATGCCGCCCTTGTCTCTAGAGTGCTGGTCTGGTCGAACCTGCGCGGTGTCGATTCCCACGGGGTATTGCGCATTCCGGGATACCTCGCGCGTGTCGAGAACGGGATCAGCAATCCGATGCCGGACCTTCGGGTCATAACCGATCTGACCGCCGCCGCGTTGCTGGAAGCGGACCGCGCGTTCGGACAGGTGGCGCTGGCGCGGGCGGCTGAGATCGTCGTCGGGAAAGCCTCCACGGCGGGCATCGGCCTCTGCCTCGTCCGGCAGGCAACCCATATGGGCGCCATCGGCTACTTCACGCTGGAAATTGCAGCAGAAGGCATGGCGGGAATCGCCATCAACACGTCACGTCCCAACATGGCCTATCCCGGCGCACGTATAGCGGGGCTGGCGACCAGCCCGATCGCTATCTCGGTTCCCGGATCGGTGCATGCGCCGCTGATGCTGGACATGGCCACCGCGACCCAGTCGATGGGCAAGATCCAGCTGGCGCGTGACACCGGCGCCACGCTGGGGAAGGGATGGGCCGTCGATGCCGACGGCAATCCGACCACCGATCCGAATAAAGCCGTTATCCCCACCGCACTTGGCGGTCACAAGGGCGGCGGGCTCGCACTGTTGTTCGAATGTCTGACCAGCCTGATGGTCGCCAATCCGCTGATCGCGCCGTTTCTCGAAGGCGCGCCGGACGGCCGCAAACACATGCAGAACGGCCTGCTTATCGCCATCGATATCTCGAAATTCGGCGATGTCGGGACCTACGCGCGGGAGGTCGGCCGGCTGGCGGACGCGATCAAGGCCCTGCCCCGCGCTGCCGGCACCGACGAGATCCTCGTTCCCGGCGAACGCGGCGACCGCGTACTGGAACAGCGTCGGGCGAACGGCATTCCGCTGGCGGAAGGCACATGGAAACGGCTGGAAGACGCGGCGACGAAACTGAGCGTGGCGATGCCGGAGAGCGTATAGGTTCTGCGGGAGATCGGCAGCCTACTGGCTGGTGCTTGCCAGTTCTTCCGGGTCGAGGATCGGTTCGGGCAGCTCAACCAGTTCGGGATCGCCCTCGGCGGGATCGAGATCGGCGAGCACCTCGGCCGCGGCGGCGAGGATTTCCTCTTCCAGGGCAAGGCGCAGTTCCGGTGCACGTTGCGTACGGGAGGCTTCGCGGGAAAGAACGAGCTCGCTTGTTTCCGCCACGGGCTCGACGATCAGGCCGGTCAGATAGGACTGGGCATTCTGGAAACCGTCAAGCTCGATGATGAGCTTGCCGTTGCGAACCACCGCGTTGATGACCAGCGCCCCGCCCTGCTGGCGCTGGATGGCGCTAAGATCCTGGGGCGCCAGATCGCCGGTCAGGAAAGAGCCCGGCCCGGCACTGGCCTGTGAAAGCAGCGAGCTGCCGCCGTTATTGGTCAGCAGTCCGCCCGGCACCCAGAAATCTGGAGAGGGCTGCGCGAGGGACTGGCCGACGCCGTTTACGGCGATCTCGGTCCCGAACGGATTCGCTATCAGCGACCGGTCGCCCAGATCCTGGGTCATCAGGATGACACGATACTCACCGTCCGGCAGATCGACCTCTATCCGCTGTATGCCGGTAATCCCGTCATTCAGGAGCGCACTTTCCGACGGCCGCCGCAGACCGTCGATATCGACACCCCCGATCCTCGGATCGCCCGGCGGCACGCGTTCGAACCCCGGCGCCACATCACCGTCAAGCGGGCCAAAATCGAGCGCCAGCACCGCCGTCGTCGGGACGTAATTCTGGTCGATCCCCATCCGGATCATCTGCGATCCCGACACCATGTTGATCGCCTGGCTCGCCAGACGGTCGATCGTCTGAAGCAGTTCGTCTGTGCCGAGTTGAGATTTGCGCGCGCCGATCTGGGCAATCAGATCCTTCGCCCGAACGACAATATCCTCTTCGCCACCGGCGGCGAGGTATGCCCTCACGTCGGCGGCGGCGGATGGATCGCCGGCAATCATCCGTTCGAGCAAGCCCTCCGGAACGCCGCCGGCCGTATTTCCCGACCCGTCGGCAGTTCGGGCCGCAGTCGGCGACCCGGGGGCGGGCGTCTGTCCGGCGGGCGGATTTCCCGTATTGCCGTTCGGCTGCTGAACCGTTTGCTGTATCCGGGCTCTCTGTTCCGGCACCGCGGCAACGACGGCGGCGACGACCTGATTCTTCTGCGCCGGCGGCAGCGATCGCGTGACGCTGGCAACAATGGCAGGCGCGCTGGATTTGCTGATATTCGACACGGCGACCGCGATCGCCGCAGCGGCGTTGGGATTTTTCTGGGCAAGATCGCCGGCGATGATCGCCGCGTCCCCTGTGGCGGCGCGGGTGGCTGCTTCGGCGATCTCGACCACCTTGTCGGGCGCGCCATCCGCCGCGGACGTCGCCACAATAACGGCACGGCGCGGATCGGCGCCGGCAACCGCCTCGACCAGTTTCCGCGCTGCATCGGGCGCGTCGCCGAATTCGGTGGACGTCTTCACGATGTCGCGCGTGCTGCGGTCGCCGTTCAGGTCTGTCTGCTGTTTCGCTTCGCGGACGTTTTCCTGAATGCGCTGCGCCGCATCCGGAATGGCCTGGTTGGCCTGATTGATGAAATTCGACTGTTCCGGCGTCAGCGGCGCATCCGGCGCTTTATCAAGGAGCCCGACCTCAACCGCACGTGTGAGAAGACCGACATCTTCCGGTGGCGGTTCGTTACCGCCGGCGGGCGGCGGGCGGCGGCGGCTGTCCCCCGCTTTGCGCGCCTTCCTGATCGCCGGACGGCACCTGGTTTGCCGCCGCTTCGATCCGGGCCTCGGCCGGCGGCAGCGGCGCGATCGCCCGGCGCGGCGGCGGCGGTCCGACCCGACGCGCGATGTGGCGCAGCACCTGGGCGGTGACCGCCGGCGGAATTTGCCGGGGTGGCGGAATCTGCGCGTTCGGTCCGTTCACGGCCACTGCCTGACCCGGCCTAAGATTGACCGAATTCCGTCCGTTGCGCACGGTCGCGATCCCATCGCCAAGGGCGAAGAACAGCGGCGCGGAGGGATGGACGAGAAAATCGCCCTGCGATCCCCGGATGCCGATGGTGGCGTTCGGCGTACGAATTTCAATACTCGAGGTTTTGGTCTTGATCCCGGAGATAAAACGAAAGGATCCCTTGACGGCGGTGATGACCTTTTCGGATTTGCTCTCGAACGGATTGAACACGAGCTTGTTCAGGACGAGCACAGCATCGGGTCCGACCTGCAACAGGGAACCGTCGCGGAATTCGACAACGCTGCGGGAATTTTCGGTCGTGATCACGCGCTGGTCGTAAAACAGGCGCTGATCGATGGTGATCCGCTTGGCGCTTTCGGCGCCGATCTGGCCGCGCACATCGCGCACGACCACCTTCGCCCGCCCCACATGCACGAGGTCGGACGTCTGGGCGGAAGCCGGCGAAAGATCGCTGAGTGCCAGGGCGACGAACGTCGTAACGACGGTCGCCAGCGCCGTTCCGGACTGTCTGATAGGGTCCCCACCTATTCGTTAAAGGGTATTCGGATACCGGGTTTCAGTGTGCCACAAATACGAAGCTGCGCTGAAGCTTTTTTCATAAACCGGTTAACGAACCCGCGACGAAGCTTTGACGGGGAAATATACGCCCGTCAGTCGTCCGGCGCCGATCTCCAATTGCGCGTCGTGCCGGCCGGGCTGCCGATAAAACTCTACGTATGTTCGTTGCATCCGGACAAACAGACGGCCGCGGTGCGTGAAGCTATAAAGCGTTCGCCCGCCGGAATCGCAGCCGGCACTCAACCAGATCCCAGTTGCGCTTGTAGTCCGCCGGTGGCCCAGGTGTCACGCGCACCCACAGGAATTTAGGCGCGATGTCGTCGGCCAGGAAATCGCGCGCCGCCGGCAGCTCATCCGGTGCGGAAATTGTCATGACCGACGCGATTCCCGATCCCTCGGCAAGGGTCGCAAGATTTGTGCGCCGCGAGGTATGTCCTGCCTGACCGCCGGTTTCGCCATGCTGACCGTTATCGATGCAGACGATGGTCAGATTCTGCGGCGCGGCAGAGGCCACCGTCGCCAGTGCGCCGGCATTCATCATCAGTTCGCCGTCGCCGGTGAGGACGACCACCTTGCGGTCCGGCGCCGCCAGCGCCATGCCGAGTGCCATAGGGACCGCGCCGCCCATGGCACCGCCGAGCGTAATAAGATTGTCGGCTTCCTGCGTCCAGGCCGCCGTATCCTTGGCCGCCCCCGCCAGGCCGGCCAGCAACAGATAGTCGTCCGGGTTCGGGAACAGATGCGGCAGCAGATCGTGCCGGTCGAGGGCGCGGTCGGGCAAATCAGTCATCGTCAGAACGCCTTCGCGCCGAGAAATTTCTGGGTCAGGATCAGTGCTACTCCGCGTTCGGCGACGAATGCCGCCGAGATCGACGCATCTACCGCCTGTTCCAGCTCGTCCTCGCGTTCCACCCGGATGCACTGGATGCCCATGGCTTCCAGCACGGGTATCACCGCCTGGCCCATCGGATACTGCCACGGGTTCTGTTCGCCATAGTCGCCCCGCATGGTGACGATCATCAGCATGGGAAACCGCCCGCCCTGAATCAGCGACAACATGTTGGGACAGTTGCCGACGCCGGACGACTGCATCAGGAGTACGCCGCGCCCGCCGACCAGATCGGCGCCGGCGCACAGCGCCACGCCCTCCTGCTCGCTGGACAGAAGCACGGCCCGGGTGCGGTTGTCCGCTTCGGCCAGTTTGACGAGATCGTCGTTGCCGAAATCGGGGACATAGGGGAACAAGGTCACCCCCGCATCGGCCAGTTTGTCGAAGATCAGCTTCGACCATTCCGCGCGGGTGGAGGTGGCTGTCATGTATCGAAACCGTACAGCGTTTCAGGATTTGTCACCAGGATCTGGCGTCGCGTATCGTCGTCCCCCGCCCAGTCCATGAACTGGTCGAACAAATCTGTGTCGTTGGGCATCGGATAGTCCCATAGGATGGGGTGCGGCCAGTTGGTACCCCAGAGCACGCGTTCGGCCCGCGTTTCGATCAACGTGCGGGCCAATGGCGTCATATCGTCATAGGGCGGACCCTGGTCCGAAAGACGATACCAGCTGGAAATCTTGGCCCATACGTGATCCGTTTCCCGCATCAGTTTCAACAATGCCTGAAACCCGACATAGTCGATCCCCTGCCCGCCGCGCACGCGGCTTAGATGATCGATGACGATCGGCACAGGCAGCGCGCGGAGCAGATCTTCAAGCTCGGCGATTTCCCTGGAGTCGTTCACATGCAGAACGATGTGCCATCCGAGATGCTTTATCTTTTCCGCCATCGGCATCAGCTGGTCCGATCCGACCGCGCCTTTCAGCATGGTCGACAACCGAATGCCGCTCATCCCGCCGTCGTTCAGCACACCGAGACCGGATTCGGAAATGTCCGGATCGACAACCGCCACGCCGCGTAGCCGGTCGGGTGCCGTGGCGATCCCGTCCAGAGATGCCGTGTTGTCGGAACCGTGCGCGCTGCCGTGGACGATCACGCCGCGGTCGATTCCCAGCGTATCCAGAAGCTTCAGATAGGTGGCGATCGGCGCATCGGGCGGCGTGTAGCCGCGCCCTGGTGCGTAGGGAAACCGGTCCGCCGGACCGAAGACATGCGCCTGGGTACAACACGCGCCGGCGGGCGGTTTAATCCTGGGCGGTCTTAAATCGTAATCCGGACCGGGACAGGGACGGGTCATGCCGGCAAGCTCAGTCCGCCTCCCAGGGCAGCGAATTGCCGACCCAGTGGCTCAGCGTATCGACATCTTCCGGGTTATAAACATGGCGGGGTGGCGTTTCGAACGTGGATTCCGGCTTGATCCGAATGACACAACGCTTTTCCTCGACCGCCAGTTTGCGCAGTTTTTCGCGCTCGTCTTCCGGCATCGGCTGTTCCGCCATCAGCTCGCAGATCGCAATCAGCAGATCGTCGCCGCCATTTTCCTCAACCACGGCATCGCCATAGACGGTTATGTAGGTCGGAGGCCAGTTTTCATCGAGCACGCAGAGCGACACCTTGCCGTTCCGCTGAACGGCCTTGGGCTTGGACCGGTCAAGCATGGACGACACCAGAATATCGTCGCCGTCCATAACGTAATAAACGCAGGACATGGACGGGCCATGGTTTTTCCGCGCATAACCGAACACGCAGGTTCGGTGGGTGCGCACGAATTCTCGCCGTTCTGCTCCATTCATTCGCCGGTTTCCCTGTTGATGATTATGGGAAAGCTTACTTCTTCCATTCGGTTTCGTCTTCCCAGCCGTCCTCGACGTCGCGGACGGAGGTTTCGGGCGTGACGTTGGCAGGCACCTGACGCTGCAGGGTGCGGCGGCCGTTTTCCAGCCATTCGCTTGCGGCGGCGCGTTCGGCGGCATTCGTCCAGGCCTGCGACCAGTCGCCCAGCGAATAGCCGTGCCACGGGGATTCGGGACGCAGTTCCGGCAGACCGAGCCTGTCCCACAGTTCTTTGCCGGCCTCCATATAGGGCTTGGTCGGCAGCGCCAGCGGCGGCATCGGCGATTTCATGGTTGCGTCGATCAGCAGCGTCGAATCCTCCTCGCCGGTGCTCTCGCGCTTCGGCCCGTGCCCCTGGCCGCGGTGGCGAAGCACCTCGACATCCTCCGCCGGGTTCAGACGGTATCCCATCGCCCACAGAATGGCGTCGGCATTGTCGGCGTCGATATCCTCGTTGACGGCGATGGTTATCTTACCGCAATCGCCCTTGAAACTGGCCGCGCCGTAAAGCGCGCGCCAGACTTCCGTCCGCGGCGTTTCAGGATCCAGCGTGATGATGGTGACCCGCAACAGGCCGGTCAGCGGTTCGTGAAGCTGAACCCGCTTTACCCCTTTAATGCCGAGGTGGTCGCGCAGATGCGCCTTAAACAGCGGCTCGTAGGCGACACGCTTGATGACCGAGCTTTCCGACGGTGCGACCTGAGAAATATAGGACGGGATAACGGCGTTCCTGCGATGGGTGATCGCGGTCACCTTCATCGGCAGGTTCAGTTCTTCCAGCGCCACGTGGCCGTGGCTTTCGCCGAACGGTCCTTCGGGTTCCAGCAGGTCGGTATCGACATAGCCTTCGATGACGACCTCCGCCTCCGCCGGCACGACAAGATCGACGGTCCGCGCGCGAACCACGTTGATCGGCTCGCCGGCGAGACCGCCTGCGACGTCCAGTTCCTCCATTCCGATGGGCAGTTTCTGTGGGCCCATGAACGCGACAAAGGGAGGACAGCCGACAACAATCGCACAGGGCAGCTTTTCGCCGCGCGCCTTGTGCGTCTTCCAGTGCATGTAACCTTCGGCGCCGCCGACCCGGGTCGCCATGCGCACGACCAGCCGGTCGGACGATTTCAGCCCGGCGCGATAGGTTCCCATGTTCTGAGTGCCGGTATCCGGGTTTTTGGTAATGACGTTGGTCGCTGCCAGAGTCGGCGCGGAATCGAAGCCTGGCGTCGACAAAGGCACCGGCAGCCTGACCAGACCGCCCTCCTCGGCCAGCAGGTCTTCGCCCTCGATGACGACATCCTGGCACGGCGCTTCATTGACCAGGCGGGGTTTCACCGGATTGGCGATCGCGTGGTCCCATTTGGCGGCGATGCCGTCGACGTCGGTCCCCATGCCGGTTGCGTAAATATCCTGATTCGCCGCCAGCGCCCCGATGACCACGGGGATATCGTATTGCCGCCCTTTGTAATCCGTCACGTTGTTGAACAGGAATGCCTTGCGCTGATCTTCGCGCAAGCCGCCGCGGAATTGCCAGCGGACCAGCGCCGACATCTCGGTGTCCTTGTTTACGGGTTGGTCGATAACATAGAGAAGATCCCGTTTCTTCAATTCGTCGATATGCTGTTGCAGATCGCGATAGGCGCGTTGTCCTGCCGAGGCATCCATTGGGCGTTACTCCGTGTAGTATTCGCCGCCCTATATGCCACCTCTGAATGACTATGCCAAACCGTGCCCTGCCTTCCCGGCCGCCGCGGCGACCGCTCTTCCGTCGGTCGCGGTGCGGGTGTTTCGGGCCTAACCCCGAATAAAGGGATTCAGCATCCGGCCGACCCTGCCGGTGAGGCGGGCAGGCCCCGTCAGAACCGTCAGACAAAGACAGGGCCGATCCGGGTCGGCAACCGGCGCATGGTCGACGGACCCGTCCAGATGGCTGACATCGCCCTGTCCGTAATGGGCGTCGCCATCGGTATATCCGCCGTCGA
>Ga0181589_10003322_pt1 | contig 12806 bp, 11 predicted proteins | sample 071ome_25_FD_132444 | JGI IMG/M metagenome (GOLD analysis project Ga0181589, IMG submission 132444) | Coastal salt marsh microbial communities from the Groves Creek Marsh, Skidaway Island, Georgia - 071410BT metaG (megahit assembly) | ecosystem: Environmental > Aquatic > Marine > Intertidal...
CATCCAATCTCTGCACATCGCCGTCTCCACCGTCTCCACCGTCTCCACCGTCTCCACCGTCTCCACCGTCTGCACCGTCTCCACCGTCTCCACCGTCTCCACCGTCTCCACCGTCTCCACCGTCTGCACCGTCTGCACCGTCTGCACCGTGCGCCCCCAGCCGCACCGCCACCCGCGCTTCCCCGGCCCGCAACCGCCCGTTCCCATGGAACAACGGCACAACACACGAACCGAGCACACACCACCCAGAACGCTCCCCGTCCGCATACCGCACGACCAGCCGCACCCTCGCACTCGGCTGCAGGTCCCTCACCTTGAGGCAGAACGCGAGCACCGTATTCCACCGGCACCACCCGCGCTCGCCCGCCCTCGTCTCAACACTCACCGTCTCCACCGGCACACCAATCACGCCGAAATCATCCTCAAGATACCCACACACGTGTACAGACAGAGAACGCCAGTTCCCAGACGACGACGCCCTGCTGTCCTCGTTGTCGCCGTAGTCCTCTCTCTCCTCGCCGCCCTGGCCACCACGGCGGCAGGGAACCGAAGCCGCGACGACGTCCTGGAGGGCACCCGCTTCCCGCCAGTCGTCTGCGAGAATATCGAGGTCCAGCGCGCAGATGCGCATCTGCACGGGAACGTCGACGTCCCTCGTGAGGTGAAAAGAGACGTCTTGGGGCATGGCGAAGAAGCTCGCTCGACCACCGGACGACTCGACGACTCGACGAGACAGCCAGTCCCCGGGCGCCGACGCGTCAGTCAGCCAGTCCCCGGCTCGCCTTTACAGAAAGATGACGGGCATGCGCGTGTACGTACACGTGTACGTACGACTGGCGCAACTCGAGTTTATGTTCAAATTTATCGGTTTTGAATTTCAAGGTAGCGTCAGCGGCGTACCGCATACCATATATAGTACCGTATAGTACCGTATAGTACCGTATAGTACCGTAACGATGACCCAAGCGAGGCAGACACACCCGGTCTTCGCCAAGGCCAAATCGAAGCGATCCGGGGGGCAGGATCCGGATTCGAACGAACCGAATCCGAAAGTCTCCCTGGAGAGCGTGCTTCCGGTGTCGACGGATCGGGCCGACGAGTACCTGGAGCTGGACAAGTATTCGAAGGACTACACGGAGGCATGGGCGGCCAAGTCGTGTCGGTCGTCGTACCAGTCGGAGCTCAAAGTCAAGGAGGCCGATCTGGTGGACGAGTTTGGGATCAAGTTTACCTCTGCGTTTGACGAGAGTGCGGAGGAGGCGGCTGCGAAAGGGAAGATGCTGCATCAAGATTACCTGAATTACCTTGCGTTTATCGTCCGGAACGACGTGGTGCATCACCACTCGCACGTGTCGAGGCGGGCGTATCAGCGGCTGTGCTCGTACCTGTCTCGGTACCCGTATGCGGTGGTGGCGCCTGCGGACGGGGTAGAGGGTGCGGGTGCGAATGCGAATGCGAAAACCAATGGGTATCCTTCGGTGGTGGTGTGTGAAGAGGCGGCGTGGGTGCCGTTGAGTACGATAAGCTTCAAAGAGGCGGGAGGGTTCTTCACCAAGTATCTGATGTATGAGGACATGTCGGTGGCGGGGCAGGACTATGGGCAGAAGGAGTATGGGATGGGTATGACGCAGCAGACGGGTATGACGCAGACGAGTGGGGGCGCGACGGTCGGGGGGAAGCGTGGGCGGGCGAGGTCGCCGTCGGACAAGTGGGGCGGGGTGCCGATGATGCTCAAGGGGTTCACTGACAGGGCGTTGGAGAGCGGGGAGCATGACTGGAATGGGGATGTGCTGCTGTTTGACTACGTGGTGAAGGTCGCCCGCCAGGACCTGAACGCGAGGCTCGAGGTGATCGATGCGATCCATGCGATGCACAAGGACACGGGGGCAGCGGGCTCGGGGGCGTTGCCGGTCAAGGAGATGCAGGACCTGCTCCAGTTTTCGGTGCTCTGGAGGTTTATGTTTGATCGAGGGGCTTGGGACGGGAAGACTGTCAAGGCGCTGGTGCACGGGTTGGTGCAGCTGGTGGTGAACGTGAGCGGTGGGGACGAGGAGGAGGTGCGGACGCAGGAGTTTGCAGAGCTGGACGGGGACGGGGAGGACGACAGTCCGGCAGGGGCGTGTGCGTTCAGCAAGGCGGGGCTGTCGGAGCTCGCGTCGTCGCTCTTGGGAGGGATGCTCGAGCTGTACGGCAGCATGGAAAGGCTCGGCGGGTTTTACGCGCTGGGGAGTCACCGGGCGGCAAAGGTCAACTGTCGGATGGAGCTCGATCAGTACTTGGTGGACTCGTTCTGGACGGAGCATGGGTTCTGCGGAGAGAAGGAGGATGCCAACGCGCTGATATTCTCGCTGCGGCCGCGGGACGCGCTTCGGTTTGTCGGGTTTGTGGTGGCGGACAAGTTCACCAAGACGTTTGACGAGGCATACGTGCGGCTGCACTACGTCGAGAGCGCCGCGAGCGTGCAGCCGCTGTTCGACGCGATGGCGACGTTGACGGTCGGGAGCCGGGACGTGGCGGCGTTCTTCGAGATCGGGGCGGATGCAGTGCTGTCGGCGATCGTGATGGACATCAACCGGACGGTGCGGATGTTCAAGAGCGCCGACCACGTGTGTCTGTTGGTCGGGGCGATCGCGTCGAGCATGGACAAGCTGGACGTGGAGGGAGCGGGGCTGCCTACGGGAGAGACGGACGTGGCCGGGATCAAGGCGGCCCTCAAAAAGGCGATCGAGGTGATTTACGACAACGAGGCGGCGACCAACTCGGCGAGCCGCGTCGGCAACTTTGGGTCCATGTGTCTGTCGATGGCCACGCTCTTCGTGAATACCAAATAAATATCATGAAACTCACTCGTCAGAACTCGTACTGCAGCTCCTCGCCGACAATGCCCCCTTCGCCCAAGGCGTCCTCTTCGTCGCTGTACAGAACCTCGCCTTGTCGTTTCTTGTATCGGAGCCGTGCCAGCTCGTCGAACGACAGCCCGCTCCTGCTGCCGCTGCCACCCCCCCGGCCCTTTGCGTGCTCGCCCGTTCCCCCGCGGCCGCTCGCCGCCGCCGCGGCCACGACCTTCTCGTCCTTCTTCTCGGCGTTCTGCTGGGTCCGCTCGAGCGCCCGCCGCTGGGCATTGAGCTGTTCGATGAGCTTTCGCTGGACCTTGGCTTGCTTCCCCCGGTTGGCCTTCTCCAGGTTCTTGAGACGACCCTGCGCCGTGACGATCCGCTGCTTGATGTTCAAAATCTCGTCCCGTGCGTTCTGCGCGATGGCCTCCCTCGACTGGTTGCCCTGCGCGTGGACGTACGCGAGCCCCGCCCCGGCAGCGGCCGCCGCCACCAGGAACAGTTTCTGCCACAGGGCCATCCCGCGGCTGCAGTATTCTCTGATGTTCCGGTTGACAAAGTCCCGCATCGCGCTCGGGGCCGTGCCCTCGTACGAATCCACCAGCTCGCCCTTGTAGTAACACTGGTACGTCGGCACCTTGGTCACGTCGGCGTACCGCACGAGGTCCCGCGCCTCGTCCATGTTGACGTCGAGGAACAGCGCCTTGGACTTGAACCCTGGCAGCCCGGAGTAGTTCTTGAAGATGGGCCGCAGCTGCTTGCACTGCCAGTTGCTCTCTTGCCAGAACTGCACTATCACCACCTTGTCCTTCTCCTGGCCCTTTTCCAGGGCGGCTTGGAATTGCGACACGCTCGATATGGTGTACACATACGTGTGGTGACTCGTGTTACGGCGTTGCGGCCCCGAGCGGCGCCGTGGCGGCATGGTCACGGAATTCGGTCAGTTCGGTCAATGGGAAGAGGGAAGAGGGAAATGGGCGCCGACAACAACGACGTCCACGTCTGCGGCCGAGCCGAGTCGTTCAAGAGAGAGACAAGTGACCGAATGTGCCAACGAGGGGCTGTTTTACATTACTTGTGAGAGAGCCCTTGTTGGAGGGGCGGAGCAAGCAACCTGATGGATGGACGTGCCCCCGCCGATGGTCGCCCCAGACTTGGGGCGCAGGGTGTACTCCTTGGCGCCCGCCTTGGCGCCCTCCTCGATGCCCGCCTTGGGCAGCACGAGCCACAGCCCGGGGGCCTTGGCCGCGGCCGACTGCAGCTTGACGCGCTTTCCAGTCTTATCCGTCGACAGGTACGAGGTGCCGCACGACTTGGCGAGGGATTGGATCGTGTAGTAGCCGGGGCGGAGGCCCGACCTTTTCCACGATGCTCGACTCGGAGAGAACCCGACTCCGAGCACGGGCCCTGCGGGTGGTGGTGGTGTCGGACGCGGCACGCGCTAGACACGTGAGTCGCATGTCGCATATATCATCTTGGAGCGCACGAGCGGGGCGAGAGCGAGCGAGGGCACGCACCGAGGGCGTAAACCACCGAGGCGATGATGAGGAAAAGAGCAATCGACCGCGCTTTCATCGCGGCTTCGCGCCTTGACATGGTCGCAGGTCGACCATAAGAGGATAGAGAGAAAGTTGGCCGCGGGAGAGCGGCGGAGAGTGCTTGGATTGACTTCGTATGCGATTTTGATTTTGAAATGAACGATCTCGAGAAAGCGGGAGGCTCCCGTCAACTGCAAACCTACCACAACTACCGCTCCCTGTAGGCTGTCACCAGCCGTCTCGTTAACCTGTGGTCGTCCCAACCGCTGACTCCCTTCTTCGACACAGCTGCATCAGAACGACTTCCGTCTGCCGATGCCCGGCCGCCATCATCTCGTTGACGTCAACGCGCGCCTCGTCCCGAATCTCGAAATTGCACACCTTCATGAGCCCCAGAAACTTCTCCCGGTTCGCCCTCGCCCGGTTCGGCGGGTCGGCCAGAACGACCGTCGCCCCGGGCGACAGCGACAGCAGCTTGGGCAGCACCCGCGCGATCGGCTCCACCGAGAACTTCTCGTACAGACAGTCGCACACGAGGATGACGTCGAAGCTGTGTTCCAGGGGGCCGACGGGGAGGTTCCAGTCAAACTCGAACGGGACGCAGCGGTCGCCAACGCCGTTCAGCTCGGCGTTCGCGACGCAACACTCCAAAGACAGCGGCTCCCGGTCGAGAAAGACGACCTCACCGGCGCCCTTCTTGGCCGCAGCCACGCCCGCGAGGCCGAGGCCCGCCCCAAAGTCTGCGACACGGAGTTTCTCCAGACGGTCGCCATGTGGGAGGCTGCCGTCAAGCAGCAGCGCCGCGATCGCCTGTGAACTCGGCCATATGCAGGTCCAATACGGGTCCCGGTCGTACTGACCCGCCTCGATATAAGCCTCCATCACGTGATCGCAGTCCAACGTGATCATCGGGATGGTCGAGGTCGGCTTTCCGTACGCGCCAATGGGCACGTCGATCCGGGTCTGTGGGACGTCTTTCATCGAAGTGAAGGGCGACGAGGTGGAGGTGGAGGTGGACGGGGTGGAATTTGACCCGACACACAGGTCGGGTCGTCTCCTGTCGCGCGCTGGGCGTCTCTCAGCCACCCCGACACGGCCACAGCACACGGACGTCCAAAGATATATCCGTTCCATTAGCAGAACCGGCGAGAAGGATGAGAACCGTACGAGATTTGAATTTGCATGCATGGTCTTGGTAATGGTCTTGGTAATTACCAACTCGGCACCAGCCGGTTGACGCTCCTCTTGTACGCCGAATACGCCGGGTACTTCCCCTCGCTGATCTCCTCGGTAAAGTTTGTGCTCCCGTGGAACAGCGCGATGAGCCCGGCCACGCCGACCCACCACCAGCCGACCCACCGACCAGTGCTCGCGCTCGCGAAGAGACCGACGAAAACCCAGAAGCTCTGCTCGGCGAAAAAGTTGGGGTGACGAGAACACGCAAACAGCCCCTCCGCCAGGAACCCGCGCTTCTTCTCCGACGCGTGCAGCCGCCCGCCGTGCTTCCGCACGTGAAAGTCAAACTGCTCCTGGTCGGCGACGGCCTCGATGATCAGACAGAACACGCAGCCGATGATGGCGAGCGCGTCAAAGCCGTTGAACCGGACCGCCGTCTGGGCGCGGCACGTGGTGTGCCAGACGACCGACAAGGGCAGCGTGATTGCCGTCAACAGCAGGTTTTGGGCGATGGCGATGAAAAAAATGTGGAACAGGTGATACCTGGCGGGCGACATGGACTGCCGCAGCACTTCCCACCTATAGTCCTCCCCGTCCCACGCGTAGCCGCCCTTTCTGTAAAAGTTGTAGCTGAGTCGGATACCCCACACGGTGATGATGCATGCGGCGACGGCAGCGCGCGGATAGCCGCCGCCAGACTGGCAGGCGAGCTCGCCGAGAGCAAACTGCCACGCGTACAGAACCGGCACGATCGACCACACCTTGTCCACGAAGGAGTGGTTTCCGGTGCTCAGTCCGAGGACGTAGACGGCAACGATGACGCCCGTCGTCACGGCCAGGACACTGAGGATTGGGTCGCCGGCGAACGGCGAGAGAACGAGGGGAAGGATTTCAAGCGGGTTTTGGGATGCTTCCTGCAACGCGCCCAAAAGGTACTGCAGGGACGACATCTGATCTGATCCGCGCGCTCGGCTGATATTTCCGAAGTGTACACGGGATGAACTGAACGCGCCGGGTGAACTTGCAAAGTAGGGAAAAGAAATCGGCCTCGCGTGCCACCCGGAAGGCCTGGCACTAGTGCCAGGCCTAGCAGTACTGCTACCGCACCTCGTACCGATAGTAGTCGTTCGCCAGGTACACCTTCACCCTGTCCCCGGCCGCCTCCTTGGCCTCGTCCTTCAGCACGCTCACGTTGTTCCCCTGCAGCTCCGCCACTTTCATCCCCTTCTCCCGCGCCTTCACAAACATCTTCTTGTACTTATCCTCCTGATCGTACCTCGCCGAAAAGTGCGTCAACACGAGCGCCTTGGCCCCCACCCGCCCCGCGAACTGCCCCGCGTCGGCCGACGTCGAGTGCGTCGCGATCTTCGCCTTGTCCTCCATGCCTACTTTATACGTCGCCTCGTGCGAAATCACGTCGCACCCCATGGCAGCCCGCGCAATCGCCTCGCTGTTGCACGTGTCCCCGAGGAGCACAATCTTCCGGCGGTCACCGTCCTGGACGTTCTCGAACACATAGCCCCAGCACGGCATCCGGTGCTGCAGCTGCGCAGAGGTCACCCTGACGTTGTGCTCAGCGAGGAGCACGTCGACATCCCACGTCAGGCCGTTCTGTACAATCTGGTCGGACCCGGCTTCGTACGCCCTCTGGAGCTCCTGCAGCCGCGAACTGTGTTTGGCGGTGAGCGCCGCCCCGCCCAAACTGGGCGCCTGCAACGCCACCAGGTAGTTCTCCTCGTTCGGAATCACCGCACGCGCAGGCAACACCTCCTTCCTCGGATCGAGCGTAAACCCAGTCACGATCACCGGCATCTCCAGCGTCATCTGCGCCGCCTTGCAGCTCGCCGCCACCAGCCGGTGCAGCTCCGGCGGACCGTAGATGTGCACGGGTTCTTTGGCGCGTGGCGTACCCCGCCGAGCGTTCATGATGGCCAGAAGCGTGCCCGCAATCCCAAAGCAGTGGTCTCCGTGGAGATGCGTGATGAAGATGTGGGAAATGTCCCCGGCAGGGATTTTTGCCGTCCGCAGCTGGTTCCGCGTGCCCTCTCCGCAGTCCACCAGCACGACCGAGGTCGGAGACAGGCGTAGCGCCATCGACGAAACGTTACGCCGGGACGTCGGCGCGCCGGACGACGTCCCCAGCCAAGTCACCGTGTACGGGAAGCGCTGCCGCGTCGCGTCGCCGGTGCGGGTTGCTGCCGATGTTGAGGTCGAGGTCTCGGCGCCCACGCCCGACGTTTCCTCAGCGTCCCTGCCCGACGTTGTCGGCTTCGATTCTTCCCCCTCGGATGATGATTCCCCACGCCTGGATTCGTCGAGCAGCCGCTGGACGAGCTCAGGCTTCAGACCCGCGCTGCTCAACCCGCGCTCCACGCACATCTCTCGCAGTTCGGCCACCCGACACCGACTGAGCTCGCTCTTCGTTATCGTCGCCGTCATGACCGCAGCCGTCGACAACGCCCTCACACTGCAAGCGGTTTTCACCGCGTGCATCCGACCCATATAAGAGGCGAAATTCCTGGCCAGTGACGTCGTCGTCGTCGATACGGCGGGATGGATGCATTGCGCCCGTCGTCCGATGCCGTGTACGTGACACGGGGAGGAGAATGCAGACATATTTGCATTTTTGATGCTGGGTCTCTCTCGTCCTGCGAACAACAAAAACGAATCGAGAGAAAGCACCTGGAACGTCCATAGAGACTAGAGTGTGTCCATAAATACATACATACATACACACACGTCTACGTCCACAATGAACGGCCAGGCGACGCAGCCGCCTGACTTGTACGGCGGAGGAGAATCGCCGAGTTCGTTGAACGTCGAGGTCATCAGCAAGCACTACCAGCGGTTGCGGCAAGTGTTCCAGTCGACGCTCGACCGGTCCACACCGCAGACCGGTGTGCGCTGGCTTGTCTGGGCTGGTTCTATGCTGCTGTATCTGTTGCGAGTATTCTACCTCGTGGAGGGCTTTTACATCGTACGTCGTGACGGTCGTGGTGCTCGGGTCGATTTCCACGCGCCCCTCGCGTTCGCGCACGCCCTGACCGTCGCCTTATGTCCTATTCACCATTCACCTTACGCTATTCACTGCAGATTACGTACGCGATGGCGATTTTCAACCTGAACCTCCTCCTGGGCTTCCTCACCCCCTTGGACCTGCCGAGTGGTGGGGACGCTGCCGACGACGGGCTGAGCCTGCCGAGCAAGAGTAACGACGAGTTTCGGCCGTTTGTTCGGCGGTTGCCAGAGTTCAAATTTTGGTATGCGAGCATACGGTCGGTGTGGCTGGGGACGTTGGCGACGTTCTTTCCGTTCCTAGACATCCCGGTCTTCTGGCCCATCCTGGTCATGTACTGGCTCATCCTGTTCACGGTGACGATGAAGCGGCAAATCAAGCACATGATCAAGTATAGATACGTGCCGTTCAGCTTTGGGAAGAAGACGTACGACAAAGGAAGCGGCGGCGTGAAGCTCGGCGGCGGCAAGTGAAACGCGTGACAAGAGACGTGCTCGGCGATGACAATCGACAGCGGGCGTCGATGACAATCGGCGTCTTTCCTTGCGGTGCTTACCATGAATTTGTGATACATTCTCAGCGCAGCGGTATCCTGTGGTCTCTCTTGCCGATGCGACACGTGACGCTGTCGACCGAGACGACAAACGGAGGGACGTCGTGTCGGGTGGTTCCAGACGTGTCAGACGTTTCCCGTGGCTTTCCGGCGCGCCACGCGATGCTGACATGCAGGAGCTTTTCGTCGTAGTACGCGGGCAGACCGTGTCGGGTGAATACCGACGACGTGGCGTCGACCAGTCCGAGGAGGAGGGCCGTCTCGTCGGTGTCGGTCCCGTCGGCGGTGAGCGCGAGGAACGACCTGCTGCGGTCGTCGTTGGTCAGGAAGCGGGGTTCGCCTGCGCCGATCCGGATCCGGACGTCGATGGGCTTGCTGGCGAGGTGTTTTCTGGCGGTTTTCTGGATGGCCTTGCGCAGTTCGGCGAGGAGGGAATGGCGTTGTGCGTCGACGATTGGTGCCGTGCGGGAGAGGCTCAGGTGGAGGTCGGTCGCGGGTATCGGGGTCAACGGCGACGTGGATGCGTTGGGCGACGCCAGGAATGCGGCGAGGGCGTCGGAAGGAGGAATGGGGATAAAGACCGTCGTGGCGAACTGCCCGTCGACGTGTTCAAACCTGGACAACGAGCGAAGCGCGGGGCGCGAGTGAGAGGGACAGGGACAGGGACAGGGACAGGGGGGAAGGTGAGCGCACGACGGAGCGAGGTTGCTTGTACGTACTGTCGCACTTTTCCGTTGGGAAGCGTGGACTGCTGGTGGTCGCGTTGCTGCCGTGTTGCTCCCGTCGTCGACGGTTCGTCATCTTCGTGGTGTTCGTCGTCCGATGACGTCGCGTACGTCGCTGCAATTGCGTCCATATGAATTTTTTCTCTCTTTAGGGGGGAATCATCGTCAAGCAGGCTCGGGCGCCGACAGACGGCAAGCGCCCGCAGCCAGCAGCCAGCAGCCCGCTCGGAGGTCGGCGGGCGAGCCGCATGTGCCCCGTCTCGTGCCGTTCGTTCGCCGTGGGCGGTTTCTGATCGTCCTCCGGCTTCTGCCTGCAGCCACCCGCGATGATCAGATCTCATGGAGGGTGATCGCCAACGTCACAACTCAAAACTCTTTCTTCCCGCGCTCGGATAGATCCTCTCTGACTCTATGCTCGCGCGTTTCGTTCGCACTCATGTATTTCATTCATCGTATTCTTCTCCTCGTGGTCGCCGTGGCGTCCCTGGCGCGCGGCGCTGACGAGGGTGTTTCTGGCAGCGCTGATGGGGATTCGGGCTCTTCCCGCGGAATTCCCATCGTCCTGACGCCCTGGAAGGTACGTTTTGCTTATATTAGAGTCTTGTGGGTCGCGGAGTGCGATGGGGCCGCCGATCTCGAACGCGGCGGACAAACCTCGGGCGATCGATCAGCGACAGCTGTCAATGCCAACCACCGCCTCGATCACTCGCAACGCACCGACACGTACACGAACACGACAGAAAGGGCGCTCGACGTACTTCGGCAACGACGGCTATTCGATCCACGAGGGGTCGTGTGGCCTGGGCTACCAGTTTCCAGACGTGTATCCTGGTACGAACCTGCTCGCAGGCCATTGACATCCAATTCACTCACCTGCGCACTCACCCATGCACTACCCCGCCCGCACATCCTCCAGGATACGATGTTATCGCAATCTCCGATCTCTCCGCAGAGTTCTCCAAGTCGTGCGGGGCCTGTTACGAGGTGAAGTGTCGCGAGGAAGCCTACACGGACGGGAAGGGCAACTCGTACGACGGCCAGGTCTGTCACAACACGACCGAGTCGTTGGTCGTGCGGGTCGTGGATGCGTGCCCGTGCAACTACCCCAACAACGCCTACAGCAACCAGCGTTGGTGCTGCCAGGACCAGGGTGCCGGCGACATGCACGTGGACATGAGCATCTGGGCGTTTGAGAAGCTCGCGAGCAAGAACAAGGGCTCGATGGCGTTGAGCTTCAGGCAGGTGCCTTGCAACTACATGCCGCCGTTCCCTGCCTACGCCCGGGAGGCGGAGACGCCGAAGGACCAGCCGCCGTCGAGTGCTCGCAAGCCGCACGAGCTGGTCTTCATAAAGCGGGAGGACGACAAGGGGGTGCTCCAAGGCGCCGTCAATCGTGTCGGCCAGGACGAGAATACCTGGGGGGAGATCATTCCGGTGGGTACTGACCTCGACCGACGCGCGCTCGCTCATCTCGCGCCCCGACTCTCTCACTCTCTCACTCGCGCTGCGCGCTTCGCTCGTTCGACAGGGCGACAAAGTCTACCGCGACGGAACGTTTGAAGGGTCCTGGAGGGGGAAGGACGGGATCGATTTCATTGATGGCGCCGTGCAGGAGAAGGTGACCGCGTTGGCGGCCCTGATCAACTCCACCAGCGCGCGGTTCATCGAGTTTGCCGGGCAGGTGACCGACCTTGCGTTGGGTGGATTCGGGTTTGACGGCAAGGACGGCAAGAGTGAATAAACATACTAAACAAATGGCGCGACCGGGGACAGGAGAGAACCGATCGCAAACGCCGACATAAACCTGGATCGTCGGTGCTCGGCACGCTGCAGTGCGGCGGAATCACCGGTGCGAAAATTCCAAATTAATTTACTACGTAACCAACATCAAGACGCCACGTCAAGCTAGATCGAAGATCTGGTCCAGGGCACTGCCGCCGGACCTGTTGTCCGGAATGCTGGCGAGGTACACCACGCTCAAGGGCGGCAGCTCGGGCGCGCCGTTGCTCCCTCGGGCGGCCGCCATGGCCTCCATCTGGTCGACGGTCGCCTTCCACATCTGTCGCTCCTCGTCGACCTGGATCTCCTTGGCCAGGACCTCGTCGACGTCCAGCGGCGCCTCGGGCTGCTGGGGCCTGCCGCCCATGCCGCCCATCAGGCCGCCAAGCAGCCCACCGAGCGGGTTACCGTTGGCAGCGCCGCCGCCACCGCCGAGCATGCCCATCATCTGCTGCATGGGATTGTTGGCCGCCGCCGTGGTACTCGGGGGACCGGCCGAGGTCGACGCCAACGCCGACGACTTGGGCTTCTTTTTCAAGCCACCACCGAGGCCGAGCCCGCCCGGCGCGGGCTTGCCCTTCTTCGGCGGCAGCATCGGCTGCTTGGAAGACGACTTGGAAGACGACTTGGAAGACGATGGAGCAGACGTCGTTGTGGTCACGGGCGCCGCCGCTCCATCCGCTGCCGCGTCAGACGCCGCCGTGCCATCTGCCGGCACCGCCACCGGCGCCGAGCCGTCGACAAACTCTGCATTATTCTCCAAAAACGACAGATGATCCCGCATCGCCGTACGCATACGTTCGACAATCTGAGGCACCGCCGCCGCAATCATGCTGTTGACAAGCTCGACGGAGGGCGCCATGGCCTCTGTCGTCGCCTCGCTCCGGAGCTGGGCAGCGGCAGCCTCCAACCCGTTTGAGATCGAACGGTTCAAGTCCACCAGCATGCCCTCCACGAAATCCATCACAACAGACGAGTTGGAGAATCCAAACGCCGCCGCCACCTCCTGCATCGCCGCGATCGGTGTACGACCGTCGCCACCCGTGAACGTCCTGACCAGCGCGTGCAGCACGTTCCCGCTCCCACGCGGATCCGGCCGACCCGGACCGACCGCTGCGGGATCCGCAGGCCGACCTGCGGTTCGGAACGAATATAGTGAGCAACAGCCAGCAATGCAAACAGCCA
>Ga0181589_10003341_pt1 | contig 12775 bp, 7 predicted proteins | sample 071ome_25_FD_132444 | JGI IMG/M metagenome (GOLD analysis project Ga0181589, IMG submission 132444) | Coastal salt marsh microbial communities from the Groves Creek Marsh, Skidaway Island, Georgia - 071410BT metaG (megahit assembly) | ecosystem: Environmental > Aquatic > Marine > Intertidal zone...
CGCTACATGGACGCCCAGAACGACGGCGCCTTTGCCGCGAAAGACAAAGTGGACTATTGGAACCAAGTGGACCTCTATGTCGGCGGCAGCGAGCACGGTACCGGCCACCTCCTCTACTCCCGTTTTTGGGGTCATGTCCTGAAGGATTTGGGGCATATCCCCTTTGCCGAACCCTTTCAAAAACTTGTCAACCAGGGCATGATTCAGGGCATTTCGGCCTTTGTGCACCGGCTTGAAGGCACTCAAACCTATGTGAGTTCGGAGGCGTTACAGGGCCGAAAGAGCCAGCGAATCCATGTGGACGTTCGGTTTGTGAATGAAAAAGACGAACTGGACCGAGACGGCTTTAAAGCTTGGCTGCCCGAATTTGCCCAGGCGACCTTTGAACCCGCTGATGGCCCGATTAAGCTTGATCGGGAAGTGGAGAAGATGTCCAAGTCCAAGCACAACGTCATCAACCCCGATGCCATCTGTGCCGACCACGGCGCTGATGCCCTCCGGTTGTACGAAATGTTCCTCGGCCCCTTGGAACAGTCCAAGCCCTGGGATACCAAGGGCTTGAGCGGCGTGACCGGATTCTTGCGCAAGGTCACCCGTTTGATGGACAAGCGCAGCGCCGATGCTGCGAGCAAAGACGAACTCAAGACCTTGCACAAGCTCATCGAAAAAGTGGAGAAAGACATGGAGAATTTATCCTTCAACACCACCGTGAGCGCTATGATGATTGCGGTCAACGAATGGTCCGGGCAAACGTCCATTTCCACCTCCACTCTCCGCGAATTTGCGATCCTACTCTCCCCCCTGGCTCCTCACTTGGCGGAAGAGCTGTGGGAACAATTGGGGGGGGCGACGAGTATGGCCTATGTTCCTTTCCCTGTATTGAATCCGGAATTTTTGGTGGAGGATGCTATCCAGTACCCCGTCCAATTCAACGGGAAAACGCGCTTCTTCGTGGAAGTACCCACGACGAATACGGCCGCTGAAGTGGAAGCCCTCGTGCGGGCCCATGAAAAAACGGAGGGCTATGTGGACGGCAAAACGATTCGAAAAGTGATCGTCGTGCCAGGCCGTATTGTAAATGTGGTGGTAGGTTAAATCCTACTCGGCAAGCGCAGCCAAGGAATCAATCTGTGCTTTGAGCGGCGCCATGTGGGCCTCATAACTTGCCCACAATTTGGATGGCAGGGGTTCCGTCCGTTGCATGGGCTCACGCAGTGGATCCACTTGCTTCCCATTTTTCCAGAAGCGGTAGCAGACATGAGGCCCGGTCGCCAAACCGGTTGAGCCCACATAGCCGATTACTTGCCCTTGCTCTACGCGTGTCCCATTTCGCATACCTTTTGCGATGCGGCTCATATGCAGATACTGTGTGGTATAGGTTCCGTTGTGTTTGATTTTTACATAGTTCCCGTTCGCACTCGTATACGTGGCCGCGACAACCGTACCACCCGCCGTTGCGAGGATGGGCGTACCGGTTGGGGCCGCATAATCCGTACCTAAGTGGGCCTTCCAACGCTTCTGAACCGGATGGAAACGGTTTTTCGAATAGCGTGAAGTGATGCGCGCAAATTCCAATGGTGCCTTGAGGAACATTCGCTTCAGCCCTTCCCCCTCTTCGGAATAGAAATCGCGAATGCCGTTGGCTTCATCTTCAAAACGAAAGGCATAGAAAGGCTTCCCATTGTGCACGAAGCGGGCTCCGAGAATTTTTCCGGTCCCAACAAAGGAGGTGTCATCGACATAGCGCTCTTCAAAAATCACTTCAAAGCGATCTCCTTTTTGAATTCGGAAGAAGTCAATGGTCCAGGCGTAGACTTCGCTCAATCGGACGGCTACGGCAGGCGATACATTTTGGTTGGAAAGGGTTTCATAGAGCGAACTTTCAATGGAACCGGCCACCATCCTTTGCACCACCTTGGTGGGGCGCTCTACGGCTTGAACATACAAGCTGTCCAAACCAAATATGATGTACTCCGTCTGCGAGGATTCGTACACGAAATACTGCGCCGCGGAGGCACTGTCCGCCGTACGAAATACCCAATAAGCATCTCCTGCGCGCCATCGGCGTGGATTGAAGGTTCCTTTGGCCATTTCTAGTAAGTTGGCCACCTTGGGATACGGCACGCCTAGCTCATCCATGACTTGCCCGAATGCTTGGCCTTCCTTCACGAGGTAGCGCGTAGGGGCATATTCGGCCAAGGATATGCCATACATGCTACCGGGGTCCACGACTTCTCCCGAGTCACCCAGGAAGGGATCCTCACCAGACCCGGTGCAGGCCCGGACCAAGAAATAGAGAATGGTCACGAACAACACGCCCATACCACCGGCTTTGGCGCGGCGCACAAGACGCTTTTTGGATTTCTTGGGAGAGGTCATCGACTAGGTGGGGAAAGTTCAAAACTACGGACCACCTCCGGGAAAGCCACGTAAAATTTCAGCATTCCCATGGAGTTTTTCCACATCGACTGCCAAATCCCAGAGCGGACAGGCTATACCCCTTGTGAATAGCGATCTGCAAAGGACTTGCCCCACTCCGCCTGTTCTTCGGGCGACCACAAAAAGGGAAAGAAAATACGCTTTTGGAAGCGCGGGGGAAGGTATTTCTGCCAATTCGTCCCGCCCGTTGCGCGGGCATCTGCTGGTTGTTTCGCCAGGTAGCGCACCGCGGAACGGTAGTGCTGTAGAGGCCACAAAACGTTGACATATTGATCAAAGGCACGAAGCTCTTTCACTAGATCCTCGTGGAGGCTTCCCGAAGCATGTAGGACTGCCGCACGCTCAGAAATGGACCGCCCCTGTGCCTTCCGGGCACGCCTGCTAAATTCCTCGCCATATTTTAATTCAAATTGCTGCAAGGTGAGCGTCTTCTGGCCATCCTTTTCAAGTGTAGCACCGCGCAGCCAATAGATATTCTCCAGTAGGGTGTCCGTGCTCGTTTCGGAGGCAAGGATCTCACGTTTTTCGAGGTGCACCAAGTCGTTGAGCTTCGCGCTCGCCAGCTCAATCATACGGTACTGGCCAGACTGGAAACCGCTTGCAGGAATGAGGGCCATGCGGAAGCGCAAAAACTGTTCGCGGTCCATACCATCCACCATGACACCAAAGCTGTGCTCTAGGGCGCCGAAGTAGCGGTTGGCACGACGAATAGCCTCTGTGAGGGCTTCTTGGTCGGTCGATTCCGCGGCCACCATGGGTTCCAACTCATGCAGCACCAACTTGAAATACAATTCTGTAATCTGATGGTACATGATGAAAATAGGCTCATCATGGTGGGAAGTGCGGGGCTGCTGAAGACTCAGCAAGCTATCCAAACGGATATAATCCCAATATGTGAGGTAGTCTGCCTCGAGCAATCCGTCCAAAAAGTCTAACAACTCTTGGCCCGAAGCGGCATATTTTTCTTGGAGGGCTTTTATGCGCCCTGAGATGGCGTCGTCCATACCCGAAAGGTACGGCAGACCAACGGCTGCTTGGCGCTTGGGACTTAGCTTCCCTTTGAAATCGAAAAGGAGAACGTCGTGCCGGCACCCAGGGCGCTCGTCACCTTGATGGAATGCCCGTGGGCTTCAATAATGTGCTTGACGATGGCCAGCCCCAAACCAGTTCCGCCGATTTTTTTTGTGTGGGTTCGGCTCCGGTCCACGCGATAGAACCGCTCAAACACCCGATTGAGGTCTTCTTTGGCGATGCCAATGCCATTGTCTTCGATGGTCACATTGTAGTTCTTTTCCGCATCCAGTATCGAGACCTTCACGAAGGCTCCTTCGGTTTCACGAGAATATTTGATGGCATTGCTCAGCAAATTCAGGATAACCTGATCCATGCGTTCAGGGTCCGCATGAACCATGCAGGGCGATGCGGCATCATAGTCACGAATCACCTCAATGTCTGAACTCTGAAGTCGATCAGACATTTGCTCGAGGGCATCTTCGACCTGCTCTGAGAGGCTGTACGTTTCTTTATTCAGCGCCAACTGGCTTGATTCGAGACGTGCTAAGACATCCATATCCTGCACCAAGCGAATCATGCGCTCCACATTTCGGTTGGCTTTTTTCAGATAGTCCTTGCGGACTTTGCCTTCCTTGACCCCGTCGATCAAGGTTAGTATGTAGCCTTGAATATTAAAAATAGGTGTCCGAAGTTCGTGGGAGAGGTTGGCAATGAATTCGCGGCGCACGTCATCTCGGGCCTGCAGGTTGACCACTTCCGTGGAGGTGCGTTGTGCCCAACTGCGCACTTCCATTTCTACTTTTCCGATTTCTTCCGCATCGGCCAAAAGCGCATTTCGGTATTTGTCCGGGTTGGAAATCACCTTGTAAATCTTGAGCAATCGGGTGTACAGGAATTGGCGGACCAAGGCCTCAACCAAAAAGGCGACGGAACTCGCGATGAAGATGCTCAGCAGAGAGATTTCGAGAAAGGGGATTTCTGCAATTGGCAATGGCAATCCCCTGGAGGGGCTTTGGACAAGGACGAACAGGGCAAACATGACGCCCCAAACGACCGGACCCAGGCAAGCCGCCACAAAAAAGGCAATCCGTTCTGGACGATCTAGCATTCGGACTTATTCTTCGAATTTATAGCCCACCCCTTTGATGGTCTTGATGCGGTCGTCGCCAATTTTTTCACGGATTTTTCGGATGTGTACGTCAATTGTACGGCCCCCGACCACCACTTCTGTTCCCCAAACACGGTCCATAATGGTATCGCGTGAGAAAACCTTGCCCGGCTTGCTAGCGAGGAGTTGAAGCAGCTCAAACTCCTTGCGAGGCATGTCGAGGATTCCCTCCCCTTGATGCACTTGGTACTTTTCTAAGTCGATGCGCAAATCGCCCCGTTCAATGATGTTCGATTCACCTTCTTCGGACTTGGCATTTCGGCGAAGCAAAGCCTTGATTCGGCTGACTAAGACCTTGGGTCGAATCGGCTTGGTGATGTAATCATCCCCACCTGATTCAAAACCGGCCACTTGGGAGTAATCCTCCCCCCGAGCACTCAGAAAAGCGATCACGGTGTGGGCAATTTCTGGAGTGGCTCGAATGGCCTCGCAGGCTTCCATTCCATCCATCCCAGGCATCATCACATCCAAGAGGACCAAGTCCGGCTTGAATTTTTTGCACATCTCGACCCCTTCCAGTCCGTTTTTGGCTGTTTCCACCTTGAAACCTTCCTTCACAAGATTGAAGGAAATGAATTCACGAATGTCCGGATCGTCGTCGACGAGTAGTATGGTATGCTTACTCATAACTCCATATTTATGGGGTTGATATTCCCAAATTTACCCCCATATAACCCTGCAAAATGGGGATTTACAATTCGATAACACCGAATCGATTTGGGGCTAACATCCCCCGTTGGAATGTTAGGATAATATTACGAAAACCCTCGGGAGCCGAGGGGAAATATTTGTTGATGTTCGCTTAATCGTCTCGTAACATGGGCCCGATAGGTTTGCCTCACCAAACAAACGAACAGACTTATGTACAAGACACTTTCAATCCTTGCAGTCGCAGCAGTCACATTTGCTTCTTGCGAGCCTTCCACCCCGGTAGATCCAAACCCAGGAGATAATAAAACCAAAATTATCTCTGAAAACGTTACCGCCAACCAAACGTGGTACGCAGACACCGTGTATCAGTTAGGTGGACGTATTACCGTTACGGCTGGCGCAACCCTTACCATTGAGCCTGGTACCGTCATCAAGGGTGAAGCAGGCACAGGTGCCAACGCTACCGCCCTGTTGATTGCCCGTGGTGGCAAATTGATGGCTGAAGGAACTGCCTCGATGCCCATCATCTTCACAACCGTGGCGGACGAAATCACCCACGACCAATTGATGACCGGAGATTTCAAGAGCCCAAATCTTGACCCCACCGTAAGCGGCCTTTGGGGTGGTGTCATCGTTCTTGGAAACGCTAAAATTTCTGCTTCGAACTCTTCTGGCGACGTGTCGGAAGTCCAGATTGAAGGCATTCCCACCTCTGACGCCAACGGTCTTTACGGCGGTTCGGATGATGCAGACAATTCCGGTGTTATGAAGTACGTTTCCATCCGTCACGGCGGTGCAAACATCGGTTCCGGAAACGAAATCAATGGCCTGACCCTTGGGGGTGTTGGTTCTGGAACGACTGTTGAAAACGTAGAGGTTGTTTCGAACCAAGACGACGGCATTGAATGGTTTGGTGGAACCGTAAATGTGACCAATGTAGTGGTGTGGAACGCCGGCGACGACGGTATCGATACCGACCAATCTTGGGGTGGCACTTTGGACAATTTTGTCGTCATCACTCCTTCCGATCGTGCTTTTGAATTGGACGGCCCAGAAGGTGCTTATGAAGCCTCGCATACCATCAAAAATGGCAATGTTCAGGCCTCAAGTGCTGACATCACTTCAGGTGATTTGATCAACAGCGACGCCAACTCATTGGTCAGCTTGGAATCGATCTACATCACCGATATCATGCCCGGTCAAATCATCAACCGAATTGATGCAGCCGGTGTGTTTTACACAGACATCGTTCTAAATGTGGATACGGTAAGCAACTACATCAAAAACAACGGCACACATCCTGGCATCACCGCCGGAACAACACCTAAAGCCAACACCTCTGTCTTTGGTTGGACTTGGGCCGCTCAAGCTGGTGTTATCCAGTAAGTTTCTAAACCATTAACAAATGGTTAAACAAGTGCCCGCATGAAAGTGCGGGCATTTTTTATTTAGACTTTTGCTCCAACAAATTGAGCACCTATGCGCACTTTTATTTCTACTGCCCTGTTTATCAGCTCTTTGAGCGCCATTGCTCAAAACGGAACGCTTCGTGGAACCGTACTGGATGGCGAAACGGGCGAAACCATCATTGGAGCGGCAGTGAGTTGCGCTACATGTGGAAGCGGAAATACAGCGACCGACCTCGACGGCCACTTTACCTTGAAAGCGGCTCCAGGGACGCACACAGTGGAAATCTCCTACTTCACCTTTCAAACCCTCAAATTGACGGGCGTAAAAGTGCTAGCCAATGAGGTGACCGTGCTTGGTGAGTTGACCCTGCAGCCCGAGGATAATTTAAAACTCGACGAGGTAACCATTGTAGCGGAGGTGCAACGCAATACCGATGTGGCCCTTTTGACCTTAAAGAAAAAATCCACGGCCATGGTCGATGGAATTTCGGCCGCCCACATTGGCCTAATCGGCGATGCTACCGCCGTGGAAGCTGCCAAGCGTGTAACCGGTGTGACGGTAGAAGGCGGGAAGTACGTCTACATCCGAGGATTGGGTGACCGCTATTCGAAGACGACACTCAACGGAATGGACATCCCCGGTTTGGACCCGGATAAGAACACCATACAAATGGACATATTCCCCACAGATTTGGTCAGCAACATTGTGGTGAGTAAGTCTTTCACGGCTGATCAACCCGCTGACTTCACGGGAGGCTTGTTGAATATCGAAACCAAAGCCTTCCCAGACAAGAAACTGGGCAGCTTCTCGATCAGCACGAGCTACAATCCAGCCATGAACTTGAATCCCAATTACCTCACATACCAAGGAGGACGCCTGGATTTCTTGGGCTTTGACGATGGAACCCGCCGTCTTCCCACCGGAGCACGTGCTTCCCAGATCCCTACCCCCATTTTCTTCCCTACGAGCGAAGTCAACGCCTTTGTTCAGAGCTTTAACCCCACGTTGGGCGCCATGAAGCGTATGTCCCTCATGGATGTAAGCATGGGCTATTCTATCGGAAATCAATGGGAAGGTAAGAAGGCCTCAAAGTCTGGCGAGATTCCCAAGTTGGGCTATGTGTTTTCCTTGACATACAAGAACAACTACACCTTCTACGACGACGTCTTTTATGGTGAATATCAGCGCTATAGCGATCCTAGCGTCTACGAAATGCGCTACGCCACCAAGCAATCCGGTCAACTCGGTGAACAAAGCACGCTGATCGGCGGCATTTTGGGATTTGCCTACAAAACCAATTTGAAGAAGTACCGCTTTACACTGATGCATCTGCAAAATGGAGAGAGCCGCGCGGGCCAATTCACGATAGACAATGACGACGAAGCAGTGGGCCAATCGGGCTATTTGGCCTTTGCCAATAACTTGGAATATAATCAGCGCTCCTTAACCAACATTCTGATCAACGGAACGACCGTAAAGCCCGAAAAAGGTATCGAAATCGATTGGCGCATTTCGCCCACCTTGTCGCTTTCAACCGATCCGGACATCCGTAAGACGGCCTTCACATATGGTCCCTTGGATACGTTCTTCTCTGCGGGCGCGGGGGGCAACCCTTCGCGCATCTGGCGCTACCTGCAAGAAGTCAACGTGCCTTTCCGCTACGACGTGACACGCAAGCTTACGTTGTTTGATGAGGCGGCAAAGTTCAAATACGGGGTTGGAAACGCATTCAAATTTCGCCACTATGAAATCCTGTTTTACGATATGCAGTTCTTTGGCCTTCAAAACTGGTCAAGTGATGATCCCAATCAGGTCCTAAATCCTGACAATATATACCCGAATTATCCCAATAGAATCTACTACCAGTCTGGGAACAATACGCCCAACCCCAACGAATACGCGTCCAACAGCAACACCGCGCATGCCTATGTCAGTACAGAGGTGGCGCTTAACATTCGCACCAAAGCAGTCCTAGGTTTGCGCGCCGAACACTTCATCCAGCGCCATACAGGACGCGATCAAACCTACGCCAGTGGGGACGTGACGAATGGCAAGAATTTGACCAACGATGTCGTGCTGAACTCTTTGGACCTCTTCCCTTCTTTGAACGTCATTTACTCCTTGAATGAATCGCAAAATTTGCGCTTGTCTGCCACCCGGACGATTGCACGCCCTTCCTTCAAAGAGTTGAGTTTTGCCCAGATTATTGACCCCTTGACGAACCGAATTTTTAACGGGTCCTTCTTCGAATATGCCGCATGGTCTGGCCAACTGGTCGAAACCCGAGTGAACAATGCCGATGTGCGTTGGGAGAAGTTCTTTGAGCGCGGACAAATGTTCTCCATCAGTGGTTTCTTTAAGGACTTTAGTAACCCCATCGAAATGGTGCGCATCGCCGAACAGCAAACCTCGACTGAATTCCAACCTCGAAATGTCGGCCGTGGCACCATGCTGGGCGCTGAAATCGAGTGGAACGCCAGCTTTGCCGCTATGAGCCAAAAATTGGAAAACCTTTTCTTCAATGGAAACATCACCCTGATTGAATCCCAAATCACCATGAGTGAAGTGGAGTTCAATTCCCGAAAGAGCTACGAGCGCGTGGGCGAAACCATCGTCAACACCCGAGCCATGGCCGGTCAAAGCCCTTATGTCTTGAACGGTGGCGTAAGTTACACGGCTCCCGAGAGCCAGACCAACGTGGGCGTCTACTACAACGTCAAGGGCCAAACCCTTCAAATTGTGGGTATGGGCTTGTTCCCCGATGTGTACACCGAGCCTTTTCACAGCCTCAACTTCAGCTTTTCAACTAAGGTGGGCAAGGAGAAGGGCATCGATCTCAAACTGCGTGCGAGCAATCTCTTGAACGACGATGTGGTGAGCAGCTATGTCTCTTTTGGAGCGCCTGATCAAATCTTCAGCCGTTACGCACCTGGGTGGGCACTCAGCGCAGGTTTATCCTTTCAACTTTAATTGATTGCGGGCACGTATCGCATTCTTTTTTTGGGCTGTGGCGAAGTACCTTTGAATTCTTGATGGAGGTTATTCGGAACACGTTAAAATTCATTTGGTTCCTCGCCCTGGTGGCGGGGAATTTTTCGCTTTGGGGTCAGGCGCCGGAGCGCATTCGGATTATGACCTACAATCTGCTTAACTACCGCAACATCACCAGCTACTGTCCAAGCAGCAGCAACAACCCCGTTACCAAGGAAGGCTACCTCGCGACCATCGTAGATTACACGCAACCTGACCTACTGATTTGCAATGAAGTAAACGGGGACAACGCCACGCCGCATGGTCGCATCCTTACCTACAGCCTCAATGTCAATGGCGAAACACGCTGGGAAAAGACGGATTTCTTTTCCAACGGTTCGTCCCTGATGAACGGCATTTACTACGACCAAAACAAGCTGGGGCTACTCGACCAAGACATCATCACCAAGGATGTCAGCAACCAGAATCTGGTGCGCGGCATTGACGTGAAGCGCTTCTACTACAAAGACAGCTTGCTGTACATCAACCCGGATACGGTCATTTTTACCGTTTTTGCGGCGCATTTAAAGGCCGGCTCCACGGCCAGCGACATCGCCGATCGGGCACGTGAGACCGCGGCCCTGATGGCCTACCTCCAATCCCACAATGTGGGGAACTATTACTTCTTGGCAGGAGACCTCAACATGCCCAAGAGCCAAGAAACGGGCTTCCAAAACTTGCTCAATCCCAGTACGAGCAGCATTCGCTTTAACGATCCGGAGAATCAACCCGGAAACTGGAACAACAACTACACTTTCCGAAATCTGCATACCCAAAGCACCCGAGACGGCGCCACCAACAACGGGTGCTTTTCGGGCGGAGGGTTGGACGACCGCTATGACCACGTCCTTTTCAACGACAACGTGGCCAATGGTTCTGGAAAGATGACCTATGTGGCAGGTTCCTTGACGCCCGTGGGCAACGATGGACTGCACTTCAATTCGTCCATCAATTCGCCGACCAATAATTCTGTGCCCGCCAATGTGTTGACGGCCTTGTACGAGATGAGCGACCACCTGCCAGTGTACGTGGACATCGACGTGGAGCGCTTGCAGATTTCCCTGGATGAGACGCATGCCCTACCGGTCCAAATTTTAGGCAACCGCCAAGACGGCTACTGGGTAGAGGTGAGCCAAACCGCCATGGGTTCGACCTGGCGCTGTGTGGACCTTTTGGGCCGAACGCTCCTAAGTGGCCGCGTTTCGTCGCTTCGCTTTCCCTTGGGGCTGCCGACCTCTTCGGGGCTGGTGCTCTTTGTTCTTGAACCGCAGGGGCGCCTGCAAAGCACCCTCAAGTTGCCATGAGAAAGCTACACCTGACTCTCGCTACCTGGATGCTGGGCACCGGCTTCGTGCACGGCCAGAACTTCGTGGAGAAACTGACCAACGCCAGCAACGTTCGCATGACGGTGACCAATGTAGGCACATTTGGCAACGCCTTCCGAGGCTACAAAGACGGCACAGGAAATCCGTCGGGCGAATACCCAGCAGGATCTGGAACGGAGCATCTGTTCGAGTCGGGTATTTGGATCGGCGGCATCGATGGGAGCGGTACCGTGCGAGTGAGCACCTCCGCCTACGACGCGCCGCAAGGTTATGCACCGGGCCGTGGAGGCTTTGAGTTCACCAATTCCATGGGTGGCATGCAGGAGCTTTCCTCGCTGCGGGACAATCCCAATTTCCGCCCTGAGGCCGTCTCGCACCAGGACTTCAAGAGCACCTTTACGGATGCCAACTTACTTGTTCCCGGAACGTCCATACCCATCAGCGGCCACACGACGCCCATGGGCTTGGAAGTGACCATGGAGACCTACAACTGGAATTACCGGTTTTCGGACTTTTTTGTCATCGCCAACCTCACGATAAAAAACGTGGGCCTCGAAACCTATGACGACCTCCACATTGCCCTATGGGCCAACACGGTGGTGCGCAACATCAACGCCACCCCAGCCGGTTCGGGGGGAGCGGTCTTCTACTCGCAAGGTGGAAATGGGTTTTTGGACAGCCTGCACATGGCCTATTGCTACGATGCGACGGGCGACGTGGGCTTGACCGATTCCTACATCGGCCAAAAATTCTTGGGCGCCGAAGACAAAAACGGGTTCAAGCACCCTGACATCACGCCGGGGTTCAAGGACCACTACAACGCGTGGATTTTTAACAATTCGGGGCAGGCGCTATTCTTTTTCCCTACCTCGGATCCGCAGCGCTACGTGAAGATGACTGAGGGCCTCAACCAAAACCCCTGCTGGGATGATCCCCAAGGTGTGGATTGCCAAAACGGTGTCGGCATGAACATCCAAGGCTTGTTGAATGCAAGTGGTAACCGTTCGGACCTCGTGAGCGTGGGCCCATTTAGCGCCTTTGCACCCGGCGACGAAATCACCCTTGCCTTCGCCTTCGTCATGGGCAAGAAAGTGGACGATGGCCAGCCCAATAGCGCCAACACCGCGGCCCAAAAAGCGCGCTTTATCAGCAACGCCGAATGGGCCCAAGTCGCCTACAACGGCGAAGACATCAACTTCAACGGCCTTTTAGATGAAGGCGAAGACCGCGACGGAAACGGCAAAATCACCCGCTTTATTCTGCCTAGCCCCCCCGACGCCCCGCGCATGCGCGCCGTCCCCGGTGACCACCGCATTGACCTCTTTTGGTCCCGCAATGCCGAAGAAAGTGTGGACCCCATCACTCAGAAGAAGGACTTTGAGGGCTACCGAGTCTACCTGAGTCGATTGGGCTTTGATGTGGAAGGCAGCCAAAACCTCTCCGAAGATTTTGTTCGCGCCGCTGAGTACGATTTATCGGGCAATGGCCTCTTCTACGAAACCGGCCTCTCAGACATTGCCCTTCCCGAACCCCTTTACTTTGCGGGCGACACCACCGCATACCACTACCACTATGCCTTGGAGGGCCTACCCAACGGGTGGCAACATGCGGTAGCCGTAACCGCCTTTGACCAAGGTAATCCAGACACCCAACTGGAATCGTTGGAGTCCAGCTTTTTGGCGAATGATGTGCGGGCTTTTGCGGGCACCCCTGCGAACCCGAGCATGAAGAACTTCCC
>Ga0181589_10003347_pt1 | contig 12769 bp, 14 predicted proteins | sample 071ome_25_FD_132444 | JGI IMG/M metagenome (GOLD analysis project Ga0181589, IMG submission 132444) | Coastal salt marsh microbial communities from the Groves Creek Marsh, Skidaway Island, Georgia - 071410BT metaG (megahit assembly) | ecosystem: Environmental > Aquatic > Marine > Intertidal...
CCTTCATCATCATCGCGATATACAGCACCAAATGTTTCATCATCTATCAGTAATTCGACAGAATCAGGTGCTTCTGGTCTCTGTTTCAGGCTGATATTGTTGTTGCCTAGACGCTGGTGTAGAAATTTTTCCAGCTTTTCAACTTCAGTAGGTGTCATGTCTTGCTATTTCGTCTGGTTGTGTAACAGTGCAGGCATGATGACGAAATTCACCTGATTTGTCTATGTAAGATTTTATCTGGTCCTATCCGTGCCGTGCTATCTGCCCGCCAAATTTTGGCCATGAAGGACGTGTGGATATGTTCTTTGACTGGCAATGGCTACATTTAAGAGATATGCCTAGTTCTGGTACTGGATATTGTTTTCCAAATCGCTCAATAAACCGTTCAGCAGGAATCTCGGCATTATGCCCACAGGCATTGCACCAGCAAAATACGGCCAGATTCTGAGAGGACAGCCATTCAAGCGTTACTGGCTGCACATCTGCGATTTGCTCAATAGCCTTCTGTTTGATCCGTCCCACTGTGGTGATTTTCCGTTTATATGTTCTTGCTTTGTTCTAATTTAGAAAAAACTTAAATAATAAACAAGCCTAAAGCAGAGGGCAGGCAGATTTTTTTCATAAAATGATATTTTGCTATATGGCTATCTGGTTCTAGCTGGCTAATGGATAAGGCGGGGTAGCCTGTCAAGATAGCTGATCAGATCGGCAAAGCGGGTTGTTTTCAGCAATGTTTTTTTGCGGTCATACAAAATAAATTGTGGCTCGCTGTTGGTTTTTAACAGACGCTTTTCGATGCTGAATAGGGGATGTTCATGAGCATGTTTGAAAATTGAAAAAACAGCTCTGTTCGGCAGGTGGTCAAGCGCATAATCACGCCAGTCACCATTGGCAACTCGAAATGAATAGGCAGAAAGCAGGGCATTCAATTCAGATTTTGAAAAATAGAGCGTTTTCTGTTTCTTGCGACCAAGAGGATAAATGTGCATTTCAGCCTGACAAATTGAAAAAAGAACAAATAGCGTATCTGAGCAGATTTCTGCCCTCACACGATGGTATTTATGTTGATATGATGAAAACTGCTGGTCAAGAAAAATGTCAATTTCGTATATATCGGCATGAAAAGGCTGGAAAAGGCAGGCATGATGACGGTATAAGACAAAGGCGCCGTTATGGTGCAGCTATCAATGCACACCAGATAAAATAGGGAAACAGGCCTAATGGCTGATATTTTTGACGAAATTGAAGAAGAATTGAAGCAGGATAGGCTCAATAGCCTATGGACAAAATATGGCAGTTATCTGATCGGTTTTGCGGTGGCAATCGTGGCTGTTGTGGCTGGCTATCAGGCCTATACAGGCTGGCAGAAAAGTACCATTGAAACGGCGGCAGATACTTACCATCAGGCGTTAAAATCAGAACAGCCAGCTACAGCACTTGGCGAGGTGAGGTCTGATTTAAGTGCAGGGTATCAGATGCTGGCTGGATTTAGACAGGCTGAAGCACTTGCCAAAGACGGCAAGATGGCAGAAGCAGAACAGGCATATCTAGCGCTGTCAACAGATAGCAATATCGACAGCCTGTATCAGGATATCGCATTATTACTGTCTGTTATGACCGCTGCCCAGACAGCAGATACAGCTGAACTTAAACAGCGTCTCGAGCCGTTAATTTCTTCAGCGAATGTACTTCAGGGGCTGGCGCTGGAACAGGCTGCGGCACTTGATATCAGAGATAATGATATGGCCTCTGCGCGCACCAGACTTGAGCAGATTGGCCAGTTAACAGATATTTCAGGCAATCTGAGAATGCGCGCAGAACAGCTTCTGGATATTTTAGGAAAATAGGCTGAGATTCTCACCTCTATTCACAAAAAGGGTAAGATGCAATGACACTGGCCGCAGTAGATTTAGATAAAAAACAGGCACATGCGATAAAAGCGCAGATGCCATTGGCGCTATGTGTAATTGCAGGGCTGATGCTAAGCGCCTGTACCAATCGCGAAGTGATATTAAAAGGAGAGCGTGAAGCTATCCTTGCCCAGCCACAGCAATTGGTCGCAGAGGATAATGCACAGGCAGAAGGTGCGGGCCTGTCGCAAATGATCAGAAACATCAATGCAGGTCATCCAGGTTTGAATGCCGGACATGCTGGCGGTCATGTTGAAGCAGAACTACCCTTTGCAAAACAGTGGACAGCTTCTATCGCAGGGCCTGAAGAAGATATTGTCAGCCTGCCTCAACCGGTATTTGGAAATGGAAATCTATATCTGCTTACAGGCAAGGCAGACGTGATTGCGCTGGCTGGTGATACAGGCGAAGAAGTGTGGTCAATGTCAGTTGATAATGGCAATCGCGGCGTATATCCGGGAAGGGCAGGTGGGTTGGCTCTGGTTGATGATATGCTGGCAGTGCAAGCCGCCCGCAAAGACCTATCGCTGCTAAATGCTACAACAGGTGAGCTTAGATGGTCGGTGACACATGATGCACCATTGCAGGCAGGCCCTACCTTTATCGGAAAAGACGCGGTGATCGTGTCTGATATCGAAGGCCAGCTTTATGCCTATCTAACAGAGACTGGCGAATTATTATGGGAAAATGCAGGATTGCCTGTTAGCACAGTTATTTTTGGTGCAGCTTTCCCTGCCGTGCATAATGATATGGTGGTGATCGCAGGGTCTGGCGGTGAAATGTCCGTGCATCAGGCATCTGATGCTACGCTTATCTGGGCTGAAACACTGGCTAGCCTGTCACCTAAAACGCCGCTTGAAGGTTTGTCAGATATTCTGGCGCATCCAGTTCATGATGGCCAGAATATCATTGTGGCATCTCAGTCAGGGCGCATTGCATCGTTTCAGGCAGATACCGGATTGCTGAACTGGGAACAGCCTATCTCAATTGCCGTGATGCCATGGGTCGCAGGCCAGACAGTATTTGCGGTCAGTATTTCTGGTGAATTATTTGCCTTGCGTGCATCAGATGGTGCGGTGCGCTGGAAAACATTATTGAAAGATTCAGTTGATAGCTCTTTGAAAGCAGGCGATGAATTGCCAAATTACCTATCGCCTTTTGTCGCTGCAAATCAGGTGCATATTGTGTCCCAAAATGGGGTGCTTTACAGTTTTGATGCAGATAGCGGTGTTCAGCAATCATCTGTTTCTATTGGCGGTGATATCAGAACCCAGCCCCAGATTGCAGATGGCGCAGTATTTATTCTGTCCCAGTCTGGCAAAGTAACGATGTTGCGTTAAGATGACTATCTCAATCGCCATTGTAGGGCGTCCAAATGTAGGTAAATCTACGCTATATAATAGGCTTACCGGCACGCGGCATGCGATTGTTGATGACCAGCCGGGTGTTACACGTGACAGGCGTGAAGGCGATGCCCAGCTTGCCGGCATGCGATTCCGTCTGATAGATACAGCAGGGCTTGAAAATGCCCAGCAAGGCAGTCTTGAAGACAGGATGCGCAAACAGACAGAACAGGCGGTATCTCAGGCAGATTTAACAATGCTGGTTATTGATGGTCGTGCAGGTCTGTTGCCTGATGATCTGTTTTTTGCCCGTCAAATCCGTAAAACAGGCGCGAAGGTAGTAGTGCTGGTAAATAAATGTGAAGGTCAGGCTGGCCAGACAGTGCTTGCAGAAGCATGGCAGCTAGGTCTTGGCGAGCCTGTGCCTATTTCAGCGGCTCATGGCGATGGTCTGTCTAGCCTGTATGATACAATTCTTGAGGCGGCTACCTCTCTTGGTCGTGAAAATGAATTATTTGATGATGATGAAGATATATACCCAGATGAAACAGAATTGGACGATTCAGAAGAAGCTGAAGAAGAAGTCTGGTTTGATCGGGAAAAAGACCTGCCTATTCGTGTTGCCGTTGTGGGGCGTCCGAATATGGGTAAATCGACCCTTGTGAACAGCCTTATTGGCGAAGACAGGCTGCTAACAGGTCCAGAAGCAGGTATTACACGAGATTCCATTACCCTGCCATTTATCCATAATGGCCGTGAATATAGGCTGGTTGATACCGCAGGAATACGCCGTCAGGCGCGGGTAACAGACAAGGTCGAAAGATTGATGGTTACAGATGCGGCGCGGTCAATTCAATTTGCGCGTGTCTGTATTTTAATGCTAGATGCCCGCCAGCCGCCCCATAAACAGGATATGGTCATTGCCCGCCAGATTACAGATGAAGGGCGGGCATTGGTTATCGCAGCGAATATGTGGGATGATGTGGCAGATAAACAGGCCGCCCTTTCCCAGATTTATGACCGTCTTGAAACGTCCCTTGCTCAGGTTAGAGGGGTGCCGGTAATCCCTATCTCCGGCATGTATGGGCGCGGCCTTGATAAGCTGTTAAAGGCTGTTGAAGATATGCACGCTATCTGGAATATGCGGATTTCAACAGGCAGGCTAAATAGATGGCTAGAACCAATGCTAGAAGCGCACCCGCCGCCATTATCACAAGGGCGACGTCTGAGGATTCGCTATATGACACAGGTGAAAACGCGTCCCCCCACATTTGCCCTGTTTGCAAGCAAGCCTTTTGATTTGCCAGAATCCTATCTGCGCTACCTGATCGGCGGCTTAAGGCAGGATTTCGGCCTTGACGGGATTCCTATCAGAATGATTTTGCGCAAAGGCAAAAACCCTTATGCCAGCAACTAGCCTGTCACAGACTATCTGCTAGTATCGCAGACAGACCAGATAGCAACGCTGAAATCTGGCCAAGTCGGGCAGAATCTACGCGCCGTTGAGGGGTTTCAAACAACGTTCTGTTTAGTTCAATCTGAAGTGTTTGAACCTGTATGTGCGCACGGTCTTTGTTCAGCCCGTAATGGCGGGTAATAAAGCCGCCTGCATAGGGGGTGTTCCATCCCCAACTAAATCCAGATGTTTTCATAAATTGATCAATGCTGCGCGATATGATGCGGGTGCAGGTTGCACCGTGCAAATTGCCAAAAATAATATCTGCCTGCTGTCTATGGGCATGGTCATCTGGCATTGAATGAATATCACATAATAAAATCTGGCTATGATACGCAGATGCGTGGTCTATCATCTGCTCAAGCCTGCGGTGATAGGGGATGTGATGCAAGGTCAATATTTGTTCTACCAACAAAGGGTTGAGCATGCAGGCATGCAAGGGGCGGCGTTTTGCATCTAGTCTTGGAATAACACCATAGCCAGCTCTGATATAGGGCTGATAAAGCTTTATCAGCGCGTCTGGTCCATCTGCCGTGATTGGATGAAGCTTGCTATCTTGTGCAAAAATGGGTCTGTTCAGATCAACCACAGCACGTGATGCCGAAGCGATCAGCGCATGATAACCCTGTCTGGCAAGCTCGCGGACAATCACGTCAGTTCCCTGTTCTTCGAGTGTTCTGGCATTGGCTAGCTTGCTTTTGCTGAACATTTCTGAGGCGTAATGCCGGCCTGCATGTGGTGCTGAGAATAGCAATCCAGAGCTTGAAGATGGGGCGATAAAATATGCAGGCGGGATATCCGCTAGCGCAGAATAGCTGTAAGCGCTGGCATCTGAACGCCAATCCGCACTTGGTATATCTGATTGTTGTCTAACCGATCTCATAGCATCTATCATGGCGGTACATTGTTTGGGCTGTCAAATAAATCACTAATTACAGAGCTAGGCTGGCAAACCGGCTTGACTTAGGCTATGAAGTTGCTTATTGACCCTGAGACTGGTAGTTTTTTTGCAAGAACTCATCCAGTTTTTGAAATGACGGAGCGTTAGCTCAGCGGGAGAGCACCACGTTGACATCGTGGGGGTCACAAGTTCAATCCTTGTACGCTCCACCATTTCAAACCTTGATTTGAGCACATCTAATCTAGCCTTGAATGATGATAACGCATTGGCTTTTTGTCATGGGCAGGCATAAAAATTCTACGACTAGCCAATTACATCACAGGGCATGAAGGTAGGTTATGCGACAGAAATTTAATGCAGAAGATAAGCGAATCCTTCGCCAGTTTAGCCTAAGTATCGGGCTGTCAATAATCGCTGTGATTGTGGTCATTATGCTGGTGTAGCACGCAGATTATCCAGCACAAAATCGTGTATATTTTTTTAGGTAGAACAAAAAAACCCTAGCGATAAATCGCTAGGGCATGGTTCTTGCATTTGGGAGACTGATGCATCCCATCAGCTAATTTCTTCGTCCTAAATATATACGGCTATGGGATGCATTGTTTTAATTTCATCTGAAAAAAAACAGCATTTTGATACTGCCTTATCTTCGGCATTCCTGAAAAAGCCAGGATAGATGGCTGTTAAAATCACTCTTTACTTGACCAAATCTTTGCAAGTGACAACCATGTTACAGAAGCGATAGGCGTCAGCGCCAACCGCTCAATTTGCCGGAGATTAGCAGATGACACAGATTACCCATGTTGAACTTCATCAATTCGTATTTGATGCCATTAATCTAGCCCCTTCTGAGGATGGCGGCTCTATCGGCGGGTTGTTCTATCAAAAGGGTGCAAAAACTCCCATCACCAAATATGCTGTCCAGATCAGAACAGAAGATGGCTGTGATGGCAGTTATGTGCTGCAATGGGGGGCATCAAGCGCGGTGTTCGGGCAAATGCAGATGCTCGCACCAATGCTGATTGGCAGACAGGCAGAACATCGGCAGGGCATTTATGATGATCTGAAGCGTGAGGCACGCCAGTTTGACCATATGGGACACGGGCCGCTAGATATTGCATTGTGGGACTGGCAGGGAAAGGCGCTATCATGTTCTGTATCAGATTTGCTGGGTAGTTATCGTAATAGTTTTCCAGCCTATGCAAGCACCTACCATGGTGATAGGAATGGCGGGCTTGATAGCAAGGAGGCATTTGCAGATTTTGCGATTTATTGCAAAGAAATGGGCTATACGGCTTTCAAAATACATGGCTGGCACGAAGGCAATGCCAGAGAAGAAGCAGAATTAGTGCTTCATGTTCGCAAGATGGTTGGCGATGAGATGGTGCTGATGCTTGACCCTGCATGTGAATTACGCACCTTTGCTGATGCCCTTTATGTCGGGCGCGCCTGTGATGAGGCAGGCTATTTCTGGCTGGAAGATCCCTATCGTGATACAGGCGTTTCAGCCTTTGGCCATAAAAAATTAAAAAGCATGATCAAAACACCCTTGTTACAAACTGAACATATCAGAGGGGTTGAGCCTAAAGCAGATTTTCTGCTTGCAGGCGGCACTGATTTTCTGAGGTCTGATCCAGAATATGATATGGGCATTACAGGCTGTCAGAAAATCCATCATATGGCTGAAAGTCTGGGGGTCGATGTTGAAGTTCATGCCTGTGGTCCGGCTCACCGGCATTTACTTGCGGCCTCGCGAAATTCAAATTTTTATGAAGTTGCGCTGGTTGGCCCAAATTGTCCAAACGCAATCGCACCTGTATATGGCTGTGGTTATTCAGACCAGCTGGAATGTATCGATAAAGATGGTAGGGTATCTGCGCCAAAAGGGGCTGGACTTGGGGTTGAATATGACTGGGACTATATCATCGCCCACCGGACTGCCCATCTTCAGTTCAGCTAACATGATGACTGTGTCTGATATAGAACCAAATTGCCCCACCATTTATATTGATGCAGACGCCTGTCCTGTGAAAGCAGAGGCCGAACAGGTAGCAACACGCCATAAATGCCCATTGATATTGGTTACTAATGGCGGGATCAGGCCATCGCAAAATCCGCTAGTGCGGCTTGTAATTGTAGCTATGGGGGCCGATGAGGCAGATAAATATATCGCAGATTCTGTAAAACAGGGGGATATTGTAGTCACAAATGATATTCCGCTTGCATCAAAGATCATTGATAAAGGGGCCATTGGTATTCGGCATAATGGCTCGCTCTTTACCCCTGAAAATATAGGGCTTCAACTTGCAAATCGGGATATGATGGCAGATATTCGTGCCGCCAATCCTTTTTTGATGGAACAGAATAAGGCTGGAAAGAAAAGTTTCAGCAAATCAGATAGATCGCAATTCTTGAATCGGCTTGAGATGATATTATCTCAACAATAGTGATAGCTTGATAGGATTGAGAAGATATACAAGGTAAGAAGTAATGGAATTTTTGCTGATTTGGGTTTTAAATAGCCATTTTGTTGATAGTGGGCTGCGCTATAAAGATGCTGGTGAGTGTTATGCAGCCGCCCAGAATGCCGGAAGCGAACTGCAATATTCAGGCATAACACCGCCTAAATTTACCTGCATTCCACTTAAACAAGGCTATGAATTCAAACTCTACCTTCAGCCTGAGCAGTCTAAGTAACGATTTCCATTCTAAGACTATAAGCTTTAGGCCGGTCTTGTCGTTATCCACTGGATAATCTGAAAAGCTGAGATACAGAAGCGGCACATATGAGCGCAACAAACCGGAAAGCTAGAAAAAAACTTGTCAATAGTGGCATTTTTCTTGGTCTGCTAGCATGGCTGATACCCAATTCGGTTGTGGTAACATCCGGACTTGCCTGTTGTTATGAATCAAGTCCGGTTGAAGAAAGCACCCCTGTTTATGATGATAATCAGCTTCCGGACCAGATAGCCGATAGCGCGCCATCTAGTCCAAATACAGCGTTGCCAGCTGTCTCTGGCAGTCAGCAATCATCTACCTCAGACCCGATCACAGATGATGGACAGCCTAGCTATTATTTAAGTTCATCTGGATTTGGGCATCACATCAAAATGCTACAAGCTGAAGGAAGACAGCTCGAAGCCTTGATGGCAATCAGACAGAAGCTGGCATTATCACCTCAGGATATGGTTGCAACAGCGTTGCTGGCTGAACAGATGCAAAAATTTAAATTGGTTGGCAAGGCCAGAGATATTTATCTTTCCAGACATCGGCTAAGACCATCTGATAAAGAAGTTATTGATGATAATCTGTCATTTTCAATGGGAGATAACCGTAATCCAGATGAAAAAATAACTGCATCACAGACAATTTCTGAATTTTCACTGCAGACAGATAGTTTAAAAAGACAGATCGGGATTCTGTATCGCGGCATTGAGTTGAACTAGCGGCTCTTGACAGATATGCTCGCAATTCGTCAGAACAGTCTATGATGGAACGTGCAGACTGGACAGAGCGTATTTCAAGAGCGGTGATGCGTCATTTTTATGAATATGGCGAATCAGTGCTAGCTGAATTTACCCTGAAATCAGGCAGAAGAGCAGATGTAATTTGCCTGTCAAAAGATGACCAGATCACCATTATCGAAGTGAAATCATCAAAAGAAGATTTTCTGTCTGACCAGAAATGGCCTGAATATATGGCATGGGCAGATAAATTTTACTTTGCTGTGTCAGATGAATTTGACCTCTCATTGCTGAAGGAGCATCACCAGTGCGGCATCATTGTCACAGATGGGCTGGCTGTTCATATAGAACGTGCCCCTGTTTATGAAAAGCTGGCACCTCAACGCCGTAAACATCTTATCAAACGTCTTGCCCTGACAGCTATGGATAGGGCTTCAAGGCAGATTTGTATGTCCGAAATAGAATAGATTAGTTTGAGAAACCCTGCTTCATGCCGGAAAAAATACCTTTCAGGCGAGGTGATACAGTGCTGGAAGGGGTTTCAGGTGCAAAGGCGGTATTGGTTGGCTTCAGATACGGCGCCAATATATAGACGCCCAAGCCCATCACCATACAGATCAACATCACCAAAATTAACCGTAACATGCTCACGATAATAGCTGTTCTGGGGATGAAATCAAAGTATCAATTTTCAATTATCTTTGCTGATATGATTGAAATCACGGTATTGCGTTGTACCATAGCTCCCCTTTTTTTGCTAAAAGGGGAGCAAGTGCGTCTATTGCTCAGCAATTATGCTGCAGACTGGTTGTCCTGTCTGGCATTATCATTTTGCTTCATGCTGTCTGTGATAAAAGCCTTAATCTGGCTTCTATGGATACCAATATCATTCAATGTGGCATCTGATAATGAATACATTTCATTACAGGCTTTGTTGAATTCTCTCCAGCTTACATAGCGGTTAATAATCAGGTCTGCTGTTTTGTCGAAGATGTTAGCCATTTCAATTTCTCTTTTCTTACATAGCTATATGATTGTGCAACTGGCCTTGTGGCATGGGGGGAATGCCTCAGGTCGACGGCATCGTAATAAGCCATTGCAACCTGCTGTAAAAGTGAAATTTGTATGACATTTTTTGCGGTAATTTTTTATCCAAAATGCTTCTGCTTTTAGATATATTTGTTCAATTTTTTGAACAAAAACCATATAATAATATCAATTGTTTGCTGGTAAATGCACTATTTCCGATTTGGCATGATTGATTTTTGCGAATCAGTATAAATCAGCACAAACACGACGATGACAAAAGGCGATTTTTAGCGTCTTACAACAAAGCTGGTATCATCGGTCAGATATCTGGTTGTTGAAAAAACTGTATCTCCAAAATGGCGTTGCAACATGCTGGCAAAGCGTTCAGGTTCGGCATAAAAAATATCATTTCTAATCTGGGGCTGTTTCAGGCTGGTCATATTTACGACCATCGCAGTTTTTGTCTGTTTCCAGCTTTGTGCAATTTGCTGGCAAATATAATCTTCCCATAATGCGTAATCATCTGTGTGGCAAAGATTAAATGTGCCAATAAACACACACGCATCTACAGGTTTGACCGGATACCTGCCACGCCTGAATTTTTTGCTCGCAGAGTTGAACTGGCTCTGGCAATGCTTGATCAGGCTGGTATTTATATCAATGCCGTAATAGTCAATGAGATGATAGCGAGGCGTAGCACGAATAAAATCATATAATGCCCCATAGCCACAGCCAATATCTGCAAGCTGATAGGAATTGGATTTGCCAAAAATCATGGATAGCTGGCTAAGTGCATGCTCAAATCTGGCAATTTGCGTAATTTTAGATGCCCAAAACACCCCTTCAGCAGAAGCCCCTTTGCGCTTAAAACGCTGGGTATAGGCTGAACTGATAGAATGTTCAAAGATAGACTGGCTAAGACGCTTGAACATCGCATACGGTCTAGCTAGGGGTGATGATATCAGGGTTAAATGCCGGCCGTGAAAAAATCGCCCTGACCCTATCTTCAAAATGGCTTAACGGATAGCTTTTATAGTCCGGATCAAATGATAGCTGATCCCAGTCCCGACAAAATCTCTCAGCCTCATCAAACCATTTATGCCCGCGATAGCGCTCGCGTTCATCTGGATTCAGCCCTAGCTTGTCTGCATAATAGACCATCTGGAATATCCCGTGCATTTCCAGTATCCAGGTCACCTGTTCACGGACATAGGGGCGGATAATCGCGGCGGCCATTTGCGAGTGATTTTCAGGTGCGAGATCATCACCAATATCATGAATAAGGGCGGCAACAACCATCTCGTCATCTGCACCCGCTTTTTCTGCACGTGTGGCTGTCTGAAGCACATGTTCAAGGCGGGTGATTTTATATCCGGAAAGGCTGTTATCCAGCCCTTCAAGCGCATGTAGAATTCTGTCAGGCAGTTTGGCGATATATTGCTGTTCTAATGTATGAAGTAGCTGGTAATCCTCAACGCTACCCTTGTCCATGCGGGTAAATTCTACTGTTTTAGCCTGCTGTTCTGTAGGTGCTGATGCCATGCTCACGCCCTCCAGCCTATGTTCGGATGATGTTTCTGCTTCCTATATCGCCTGAAATAGCGATGTAAGTCCAGCATTTATAGCGTTTGATGTGCTGTAAACTAGCTTAGAAATAATGAGCAAGATAGAGTTTTATGGATGCTGAATTCTGACTGAAATTGGCTATATTTGATTTGGTCTGCTGAAAGCTGGTGCGTAAGCCAATTCCAGAACAGGTAGAAGCTGTGGGTATGGAAAAACATGCCATGCCAACGATAAAGGCTGAGACAATTCTGTCCGCCCGAATATCTAATGCTGAATAAACAGGATTGCCAGGATTCAAATGGTGCTCAATAGCATGATAACGTTTAAGGATAATCGATGAGCCAATTTTAGCGTGTTTCATCATAATTTACGCTTTAATAGAGAGATGTTTTGGCTTAGAATTGCAGACATGATTTATTTCATGTTTCAAAAGGTGGATGCCAAGTGGAAATGGTGATAGCCCTTTTCAACCAGACCCAGAGCCAGCTTGCACTGTGGACGGCGATGCTGGCGGTTGCCAATATGACAACAAAAATTCTGGCGGTTCTGTGTGTAATTCTGGTGTTGTTGCTGGTGCTGATTGCGCGCTCCTTTGTTGGCAGCAAAAACAAAAATACCCTTGCGGAAGCGCCAACTCTTGAATTGCGGGATGACCAAAAGGCTGGACAGGCTGACAGACGGGCTGAGCCTGTGATCGGAGTAAGCGCGCATGAAAGTGCCGAGCAGGATATAGCTAAACAGGCTGATGATGGCGCTGTTCGCGCAATGGCTGAAACGCTTGAGGATGCTGGCCCTGCCAATCCGTCTGATGCGCATACTTCTTCTTTGCCTGCGGAGACTATTGGCGAGGATTTTAAGATTTTCAAACGAACTGCGAGCGCTAGCCAGCCAGCTTCCAATCCTAAACTCAGAACAGAAATTGACGAGGATAACGAGCTGGCGATCATCGAAAAAAATATGGTGCGGCTTAAAGAGCTGTTTCATGAAGGCCATATCACGCGTGATGTATATGTGGACGAAACACGAACATTGTATCATCAGGCAAAATCCCTTGTTAGTTCTGGCTAATTCCATCTCATTCATCTCAGGGTGATGCCTGC
>Ga0181589_10003351_pt1 | contig 12756 bp, 9 predicted proteins | sample 071ome_25_FD_132444 | JGI IMG/M metagenome (GOLD analysis project Ga0181589, IMG submission 132444) | Coastal salt marsh microbial communities from the Groves Creek Marsh, Skidaway Island, Georgia - 071410BT metaG (megahit assembly) | ecosystem: Environmental > Aquatic > Marine > Intertidal zone...
CGTCACCGAAAAGCACGAATAATCGTGATTGCCGTGATAGCCACCTTCCAGCTTCAGAATCTTGTTCTTGCCGGAATAGGCCCGCGCGATGCGCATGGCATAAAACGTCGCTTCCGACCCCGTCGTGCAATAGGCGATCTTTTCCGCGCAGGGAATGGCATCGACCAACTCTTCGGCCAGCAGGATGCATTGCTCATTCAGCGTGCCGAAAAAATGAATGCCCTTCGCGGATTGTTCCTGTACCGCGTCGACCACGCTTGGAAAGGCGTGGCCGAGGATCAGCGCGCCCGCGCCCCCGACATAATCGATATATTCGCGCCCGCGAACGTCAAAAAGCCTGGAGCCCGCGCCCCGTTCAATGACAAACCGCACCTCATCGGCAAGCGAATAACCGCCAAGTCCCGCGCCCGGCAAAACGCGGCCCGCAAGGTCATACCATTCATCATGGGTTGTCGGCACAGACATGGTTTGGGTACTCCCGAAAATCAGTGGGCGGAAAACTAAACGTCAATGAAACCGCGCACAAGGAGGTAGACGCTTTAAAGCGGATTATCGCAAAGAAGCGCGCCGGACGGGTGGACAAAGACCTTCCATCCGGGCGGCACGATGGAGGTGCCCCCGGCTTCCTCGATAATCGCCGGTCCGGTGATCGTACTTTCGGCCGCCATCAGGTCGCGATTGAAAATCGGACATTCCGTCCAGCCATCATTGAACCAGACCTTGCGGGTCTCGATCACGGGATCGCCAGCGCTGGCGGGCGCGAAACTCAGCGTTGGCTTATCGACCAGCCCCAGCGAAACCAGTCTGACATTGACAATCTCACATTCACTGGCGGCGTCCTGATGTCCGAAAGTCTGTTCATGCCGCTCGCCAAAACGCGCGCGCAGCGATTCCCAGTTCGGCGTATCGCCCTCGAACGGGACGGAAAGCGTATAGCTCTGCCCCGCATAGCGCATATCGGCGGTGAACTCATGGCTTTGCCGACCCTCGTCAAAACCGTTCTCCACCAGCATCGACGCGGCCTCAGAGCGCATCTCCGCAGCCTGCGACGCCAGATCCGCCTCCGACAAATCGCCAAGTTTGCCGCCCCAGGCCCGCACCGAGTCCAGCCGCTGATCGGCTAGCAGTTGCCCCAGCGCGGATAGCTCCCCCGCATACCGCGGAATAATGCCCTTCGGCACAGCAAGCTCTTCCGCCACCAGAAACACATGCATCGGTCCGGCGCCGCCAAATCCGAGCAACGCAAAATCACGCGGGTCGAATCCACGATGGACGGAAACCTCGCGCACCGCCCCGGCCATCTTGGCGACCGCGATACGCAGGACCCCGTCAGCCAACCCGACCGGGTCCGCGCCTCCGAGCTTTTCCGATAGTGATTTGAACGCCGCCTCGGATGCCGCCTTATCGAGTTGCAATCCGCCCGACAGCGTCCGTTCTGTCGGCAAGCGTCCCAGCATCAGATTGGCGTCCGATATCGTCGGCTCCGTACCGCCCCGGCCGTAACAGGCGGGACCGGGCAACGCGCCGGCGCTTTGCGGCCCGACTTCCAGCGTGCCGTCTTCCTGCACCCAGGCGATCGATCCGCCACCCGCCCCGATCGTATGAATATCCAGCTGCGGTACCTGCAGCGGATAGGCGTCAATCTGATTGTCATGCGAAATACGCGGCCTGCGCTGATGGATCAGCGCGACATCCGTGCTGGTGCCGCCCATATCGAAGGTGATACAATCCTCAACATCCGCCATTTCGCAGACCTGGACCGCGCCGCCCGCACCGCCGACAGGACCCGACAGGAACGTGCCGACGGCGAAATCGCCGGCCTGATCCAGCGTCATCGCCCCGCCATTGGAGCCCATGATATTGACGGGCGCATCAACGCCCCGCCCTTTCAACTCACCCGCCAGTGTCGCCAGATAGGTACGGACCACCGGCGTCAGATAGGCATTCAGAACGCAGGTCGAAAAGCGGTGAAACTCGCCCTGCTCCGCGACAACGCCGGCGGAATGGCAAACCGGTACGTCGAGGCGTTCTTCCAGAGCGGCCAATGCCCGACGCTCCGTTTCATCATTGGCATAGGCGTTGACGAAACACACCGCGACGGTCTCCACCCCGCGTTCCTTGAGGGATGCCGCGAGACCATCGAAATCGAAACCTGAAAGATCGTTCAGAATTTCGCCATCCGCCGCCGTCCGCTCCGGCACTTCGATACGCAGCGTGCGATCAACCAACGGTTTGGGGCGGACAAACTTGATATCGAACAACCCGCCGATCAGCCGGCGCGTCCGCCCGATCTCCAGCGTGTCGCGGAACCCTTGCGTGGTGACCAGAGCGGTTTTCGCGCCTTTCTTCTCCAACAGCGCGTTGGTGGCGATCGTCGTTCCATGAACAAAGGCGCGAATTTCACCCGGCTCGATCCCAAGTTCTTCCAGTGCGTTCAGAACGCCTTCCCACTGACGGCCGGGCAACGACGGCACCTTGGCCTCCAGCAGGTTTTGGCTGCCGACCTCAAGACACAGAATGTCGGTGAACGTGCCGCCGACATCGATCCCGACCAGAAATTCCTTAACCGACACGCCTAATACTCCCTGACTTACGGCGACGGCGCGACGGCGCGGATCTCGACCGTGTCACCGGCATTTATCCCGGCAAGACGGGCGCCTTCGGGACCAACCGCGAATGATCCCGCCGCGCCACCCAACCGGACCCAGCCGCGCAGCGGCGCGCAGGACCGACCGCGTATTTCGGCCAGCCCGCCTTCTTCGACACCCAATGACCGGGCATCGCTCTCATCTATGACGAATATCCGCCGCGCGCCGTCGAGCGTATCTTCGTTTCCGACCTGAGCAATCAGCATCAAACGACGCGCCTTGATCGCCGCGCGCGCCTCCGCCGTCGCGTCCTCGTTCAACGCGCCGTCTTCATCGAAAATCACGCCATAGCGCGACGCCGCCTGTTCAGCGCTCAGATAACCCTGTTCGATATCGGCGCGCACCAGTGCCGGATCGCGTTCAAGCGGATCACCATACCCGCCGCCGCCAGCCGTTTCCTCCCGGACCACATCGCCGGTTTGAAGGGGAAAGCCGGAAACCTTGCCCGCCACATCGGAGGGCTGGATCGTCTCGCCGTCCCGGATGACTGTAAAGCTGTTGGCCGCGCCGTTCGCGCCGCCGCTCACGCCATAGGGCGGGATTACGTTCTTTTCGGACAGGACGGACAGCATCGCCGTTTCGTCAAGGACGCGGACATCGCGCCGCAAACCGAAACCGCCCCGGTTCTCGCCATCACCGCAGGACCCTTCGCGGATTTCACAGGCCTCAACCCGCAACGGGTATTGTTTTTCGACCGTCTCCACCGACTGGATGGAGTTGAAATCGCCTTCGTTATAGCTGCGCACGGCATTGCTGCCATCGGTGCCCTTGGATGCCCCGGTACCGCCGGCCGGCCATTCATAGTGAATATAGGTCCCGCCATCGGCACGCGGACCAGCGATATGAATATGGTTGGCGCCGCCTTTCAGATCGCCGACCGCCATCTCGGGAACCACCTGCCCCATCGCCGAGGCAACCACCGAGTCGATCAGGAATTTGACCTCCGCCATGCCGCCGCAGGGCGCGGTCTCACGCGCGTTGATAAAGCTGCCTTCGGGCGCGTTGACCGAAATCGGGTTGAAGGAACCGTGATTGATCGGCGTGTGCGGATCGAGAAACGCCTTCACGATAGTGCCGACAGCGTTGAACGCCATTGCGGGCCCGCAATTGGTCGGCCCGTTTGTCTGGGCCGATGTCCCTGAAAAATCGGCGGCAATGCTGTCACCTTTGACGGTCAGTTTCAGCCTGACGACCAGCGGATCGGGGTTTGATCCGTCACTTTCGACATAGCCCTCGGCGAAATAATCGCCATCCGGACATTCCGCGATCTTGGAACGCATCTGACGTTCGGAACGGGCGATAAGTTCTTCCACCCCGTCAAGCAGCGGTTGCCCGCCAAAGCGCGTAAACAGCCGCCCGATATGTTCCGCCGCCTTGCGCCCGGTCCCCAGCATGGCGTTGAAATCGCCCATGCGTTCCTCGCGCCCGCGCATATTGTTGAACAGAAGTTCGATCACCCCTTCATTCAACACGCCCTTTTCACAAATGCGCGTCGGCACGATACGGATGCCTTCCTGATAGATTTCCTTCACCCGACCGGACAGGCTGCCCGGTGTCATACCGCCGACATCGTTCCAGTGACAGCGCATCGCCGCGAACATGGCGAGCTTGCCGTCATGAAAAACCGGCTGCAGCAGCAGCACGTCATTGAGATGCGTGCCGCCGGTATAGGGGTCGTTATGCAGGAAAAGATCGCCCTCGTTGATATCGTCGCCAAAGGCTTCAACCACCTTTCGCGTTGAATAGGGCACGGCGAAGATATGAATGGGATGATCGGCCAGCCCCTGCGCGATCTGGCGCCCGTCCGCCGACATCAGGGCGCAGGAAAAATCATGCCCTTCATAGATAATGGCGGCATAGGAGGAATGGATAATATTGGCCCGCATTTCGTTGACCACGGCAACGAGGGATTCACGGATCAGTTCAAGCTGGACGATATCTTGCATAACACACACGATTTAAAGCGGCAGAACCTATCACCCGACAGCAGAATGTCCAAGCGCGGTTGGCGCGGGCAAAATCAAACCGTATAAACCCGTCTATGTCCAAACCGACCGCCCATATCGATAGCTATATTCGCGACAACCTGCCGCCGGAATCACTGTGGCCGGAAATGGATTATTCCGTTTTGCCGGAACTCGCCGCATATCCGGGACGGATGAATGTCGCGACCGAATTACTGGACAAGGCCATAGAACGCGGCTGGGGAGACCGTCCTGCCGTCCGTTTCGGCGAAACGGTCTGGAGCTATGCGGATCTTCTGGCCGAATCCAACCGTATCGCCAACGTTCTGGTGAAGGATTGCGGCATGGTCGCGGGCGAACGGGTGATTTTGCGGTCCGGCAACCATCCGATGCTGATCGCCGCCTGGTACGCCGTGTTGAAGGCCGGCGGCGTCGCGATTTCCTCCATGCCGGTGCTGCGCGAACGCGAGCTGGTCTACATGATCGGTAAGGCGAAGGTGCAGATCGCCATTTCCGATATCAAGCTTTCCGACGATCTCGAAGCGGCACGGGACAAGTGCCCCACCCTGCGCAACGTTCTTTATTTCGGCGGCGGGGAGGCTCCACTCGAAGACCGGATGAAGGGACAGTCCGCGACTTTTGAAAACATCGATACCGCCGCCGACGATCCGGCGATTATCGGTTTTACCTCCGGCTCCACCGGCACGCCCAAAGGCACCATCCATTTTCACCGCGACATCATGGCGGTGGCCGATACGTTTATCCGCTATGTCGTGAAGATCGAACCCGACGATATCGTCTGCGGCAGCCCGCAGATCGCCTTTCTGTATGGGCTTTGCGCCTATATGCCGGACACGATGCGGTTCGGCGCCTCCGCCGTGGTGGTGGAACGCGCCACGCCGGAAGTGCTGCTCGAGACAATTGAGAAACACAAGGGGACGGTCTGTTTCTCAACTCCGTCCGGTTACAAGCTGATGCTGGACCATATCGACCGGTTCGATATCTCCAGCCTGCGTATCTGTATCGCCGGCGGTGAACCGTTGGCGCCGGCCGTTTTCAATGAATGGGAAAGAAAGACCGGCGTCCGCATCATCAACGGGCTCGGTATTTCCGAATTGCTGCATATTTTTATTTCGTCGAGCGGCGATGACATTAAGCCCGGAACCATCGGCAAGGCCGTGCCGGGTTTCGAGGTCCGTGTCGTGAACGAAGACTTTGAAGATACCGCGCCGGGTGAGATCGGCCAGATGATCGTCAAGGGACCGAACGGGTGCCGCTATCTCGATGACGAGGAACGTCAGAGGAATTATATCCGCGATGGCTGGAATCTCTCCGGCGATCTCTGCATCCGGGATGAAGACGGCTATTTCCTCTACGAAGCCCGCACCGACGATATGATCCTGACCGGCGGCTATAACGTCTCCGGGCTGGAGGTCGAGGCCGTGCTGCTCGAACATGAAACAGTGCGCGAGGTAGCCGTGGTCGGGGCGCCCGATCCGGACCGCGGCGAAATCGTCAAGGCCTTTATCGAGCTGAAGGACAAGGGCGCTGCATCGGATAGGCTGATCGGCGAATTGCAGGATTTCGTCAAGGCCGAGATATCCGCCTTCAAATATCCCCGCGCCATTGAATTCGTCGATGAACTGCCCCATACCGCCACCGGCAAGATCCAGCGCGGCGCGCTGCGCCAACTGGAACGCGAACGAGCGGAAAAAGGCTGAGCCCCGGGATATTCCCGCCCGCCGCCCCGGGTGCTATATCAATGCCGGTTATTCTTTTTGCGATTGGAAATTGCCATGCCCGAAATGTCGGATTTCTTGCTCTCCCGCCGCTCTATCGTCGTCCGTAACATGGTCGAACCCGGCCCGTCGGATGCCGATATCGAGAAAATTCTCCGCGCCGGCATGCGGGTGCCCGATCACGGGCGGCTGACCCCGTGGCGTTTCAAGATCATTCGCGGCGATGCGCGGGAAAAGATGGGCGATATTCTGGGGGAGGCTTTCCAGAAGGCCAATCCGGACTGTATCGAGGAACAGGTCGAGATCGAAAAAGAACGGTTTCTCCGGGCGCCGCTGGTCATTGCGGTGATTTCCACCACCAACCCCGAACATAAAATTCCCGAATGGGAGCAGATCCTGTCCTCCGGCGCGGCCTGCCAGAACATGCTGACCTCCGCCCTTTCCATGGGGTATGCGGCACAGTGGATCACCGAATGGTACGCCTATAATGACGATGTGAAGGCGGCGCTGGGGCTCGACGCGGCGGATCGCATCGCCGGCTTCCTGTATCTGGGAACGCGGACCGAGGACCCGACCGACCGTGCCCGGCCGGAATACGGGGATATCGTCTCTGAATGGACCGGGCCGGCATAAACTGGCACGACCTCTCCGTTCCCCCGGGTCGTCATCCCGGAAAAGCGTTAGCGCGATCCGGGAACCAGCAAATCCCTTTTTTCCGTCTCTGGACCCCGGATCAAGCCCGGGGTGACAGGCGAGGATAACGCGGTGTAATTACTCAACGCCACGTTAACCAGGCTATTCCTCTTTGATGGTCAGCACGACTTTACCCTCGACCTTGCGGTCGCGGATGATGTCGAACGCCTTCAGGAACTCCTCCAGCGGAAAACGCGCCTGTACCGGCATCTCTATGCGGTGTGTGCGGATATAGTCGAATATCTGTGCCTGCGCCTCATCCATCCATTCCGGCAACACATCGCGATATTGCGTCCGATCAACACCGGTTACCGCGATGTTCTTTAGCAGCACGTAATTGGTTTTCATTTCGGGAATCTGGCCGCTGGTAAAACCGACGACCACCATCCGCCCGCGGAACCGAAGACAGCGGAGCGCGCCGGCAAAAACGTCGCCGCCGACGATCTCCACAACGATATCGACCCCGTCGCCATTGGTAACGGCCATGACCTGTTCGCGGATCGACTCTCTGGGGTTTTCCCGGGAAAGATCGATGATCAGATCGGCACCCGCCTGACGCGCGGCCTTGGCTTTCGATGGCGTCGTCAGCCCCGCCAGCACACGGCAGCCCCATGTATGCGCCAACTGGATCGCGGCAAGACCGACGCTGCCGCTGGCGCCAGTTACCAGCACGGTTTCACCCTCTTTGATCTGCGCCCGGTCGGTCAGTGCGAACCAGGCCGTCTGGAAGGCGACACCGACCGCCGCCGCCTGATCGAAACCAATACCGTCCGGCACGGGATAGGTTTCATGTTCCTTTGCAACCGCCTTTTCGGCAAATGCGCCGTAATCGAGCTGCACCATCACCAGGTCGCCGGACTGGAAACGTGTTACCCCCTCGCCCACCGCAGAGACAACGCCGGCGCCTTCACGCCCCGGCACAAAAGGCAATTCCGGGCGCAACTGGTACTTACCCGCGATGCTGAGGATATCGGGAAAATTGACGGCCGCTGAATAGATATCGACGATGAGTTCACCCGGTCCGGGTTCGGGGTCGGCAATCTCTAACAAAGCCAGATCCTCCGGCTCTCCCAACTTTTCTAACAAAAGGCCACGCATCTTGCTTTCCTTGAAAGGATTTCCAATTCACACTCATTACTATGGGCAGAGCGTCACGGGAGCAAGGGATGCGGATCGGTATACCCAAAGAAGTAAAGAACCATGAAGCGCGCGTCGGCATGACACCGCCGGGCGTCCGCGAGATGGTTCAGCGCGGTCACGAGGTCCTTATCGAAACCAACGCCGGTCACGATATCGGTCTGGATGATCCCGATTATGTCGCCGCCGGGGCGACCATCGCCGCCGATGCCGCCGAGGTCTTCGAGAAGGCCGATATGGTGGTGAAGGTAAAAGAGCCGCAACCCAAGGAAATCGCTCTGCTGCGCGATGGGCAGACGCTGTTCACCTATCTGCATCTCGCGCCCGATCCGGAACAGACCAGAGGCCTGCTGGACTCCGGCGTCACCGCCATCGCCTATGAGACCGTTACGGATGATCGCGGCGCGCTTCCCCTCCTCGCCCCGATGAGCGAGGTTGCCGGACGCATGTCCGTACAGGCCGGCGCTTCCGGACTGGAGATCATCCGCGGGGGTCGCGGCGTCCTGTTGGGCGGCGTGCCGGGTGTCGCCCCCGGCAAGGTCGTGGTTATCGGCGGTGGGGTGGTCGGCAGCAACGCGGCCTTGATCGCCACCGGCATGGGCGCCAATGTAACCGTACTGGACAAATCGCAACCCCGGATGGCGGAGCTCGACTTCCAGTTTCAGAGCCTGATCACGACGCTTTATTCAACGACCCAGGCGATTGAGGACGCGGTGCTGGAGGCCGATCTGGTTATCGGCGCCGTTCTGGTGCCCGGCGCGGCGGCGCCCAAGCTGGTGACCCGCGACATGGTCAAGGAAATGAAACGCGGCTCTGTCATCGTCGATGTCGCCATCGATCAGGGCGGCTGTATCGAGACCTCACGTCCGACAACACATCAGGACCCATATTATGTGGAAGAAGGGGTCGTCCATTACTGCGTCACCAATATGCCGGGGGCGGTGGCGCGCACCTCGACCTTCGCGCTCAACAACGCGACACTCCCCTATATCGTCAGGCTGGCACAGCGCGACGTGCTGGACGCCGTCCGCACCGATCCGCATATCGCACACGGGCTGAACGTTTTCAGCGGGAAGCTTACTCATGAAGCGGTCGCGGAAGCGCAGGGTCTGACCTACACCCCGCTGCTGGAAGCGTTGCCGAAATAACTTGCTATTGCGCGGGCGAAAAGCTCGCCGGGATCAAGACCCGGTTTTCCTGCTCGACGATCAACGGCAGCGCGACGTCGAGATATTTCGGCCAGTCCGGATGTTCGGCCAACTCTTTCCGCTTTGCCAGCCGGTCATCGAGGCTGTCATAGCCCCAGATATGCACGACCTTGTTCAGCCCGCCGACTTCGGTATGCCAGAACCCGACCAGGTGGCCGAGCACTTCTTTTTGCACCGGCAGGCCGAGTGTTTCGTAATTCTTCAGATATTCGGCCATTGCGCCGATCTTGATGGTGTAGATGCGTTCTTCGTAAATCATGCCGTTTATCCGCAATTGCGCCGACAGGGTCGCCCAGATTGAAACGGCGCGCAACTGAGGCTATGGATAAGCCGATATCCGATTGCAACTCTCCGGTTGCCACAACCCATCGAAAGAAAGCCAACCGACGCGATGCCCGAACCCGAAACTGAGCAGAGCGATCAGGGCTGGCTGACACCCAATATCGTCGGTGTCATCAATATGTTCATCGCGGTCGCCCTGCTGACCGGGATGTTCGCGACCGCCAAACACCTGACCGAGACCTTGCCGGTTCTGGAAGTCTCCGCCTTCCGCTTTGTCATGGCGCTGCTGTTTTTTCTGCCCTGGCTGTTCCAGCGGGGAATCGGGGTCCTGAAAACAAAACGGCATTTCGCCCATTTCTGGCGGTCTGTCTTCGGCTGTACGTCGCTTCTTTGCGCCGTTTACGCCGTGCACCATCTGTTGCTGGCCGACGCACAGACCCTGACCTTTACGGTCCCGCTCTGGTCTATTTTGCTGGCCGGAATCGTCCTCAAGGAACGCATCAGGCTGGACCGCACCATCGCCACCATCGTCGGGTTCGCCGGTGTCTTGATCGTGGTTCAGCCGCAGGGCGGCATTGAAACCGCGTCTCTGGTCGCGCTTCTCGCCGCAGTGCTGGCGTCGTGTGCGCTGACCACCATGAAGAACCTGACCAGAACCGAGGATAACAACGTCATCGTGTTCTATTTTTTGTTTTACGGTTCGGTCCTGATTGGCGTACCGGCGCTTTTCGTCTGGCAATGGCCGACCTTGGAAGAATGGGGCTGGCTGGTTCTGTTGGGCGTCTTCGGTTCATCCGGCCAGTATTTCCTGACCCGCGCCTATGCGGCCGGGGAAATGACCCTGATCGCGCCGCTGGATTTCACGCGGATCATTATCGCGGGATTGTACGGTTACGTCTTGTTCAGCGAAGTGCCGGGCCCCAACAGCTTTATCGGCGCCGCCGTCATCATGCTGGCTTGCGGCTATATCGTCCGGCAGGAGGCGCTCAGCCGCCTGAATAAACGCTAATTCGTTCGCTCCAGGATTTCCCCTAGCCGCCAAAGCGGAGTGGGATCGCGATACAGCCCGAGCGGGCTGGAAAAATGTCCGCGTTTTTCAACAAAACGGTTCGCATCCGGCACACCCCACTGATCCGCCATCGCCGCCCCGCCGTGATAGGGCGTGACGGTATCGGCGGACCCCAGCAGCATAATGATATTTTCCGGCGCGATTGCCGGTGTCTCACGGGGCTCTATCAGATTTTCCCATTCGCGGAGTGCTTCCTCCGTCCATCCCGCTCCGTGCAGCGCCGCTCCCAAACCGAGCCTGCGGGCGAGAGAGCCATGCAACGCGCCTTCGATGACATCATTTGTCGTGGTAACCAGCAGGCAGGCATCGGGCGTCATGTTATCCGGCCAGTTACCGCAGACCGAGGCCACCAGCTGCGATGTCAGCGCGCCGAGGCTGATCCCGCCCACCGCGACGCGGTGCCCCATCTCGCGATGCGCCCAGCCGCACCAGAGCGCGGTTTCCGTCACCCAGGCCCGGAAGAGATTGATAAAACCGGCCGCGCCCCGCGCGAACACGATTTCACCGCCATAGGCACACGCGGGCGTCCGCCGTCCATGCCACGGCCCTTCGGGCTGGATGACGCAATACCCCTTTTCAACGAGCTGGTTGACCGGATCGGCCAGCGACAGCCACATCTCGGGCTCCAGCCCGACACCATGCAGCCAGACGACGGTTCCTTTTACCGCGCCCTTCGGCCGGAAAACCCGTGCCGTCGCAACATCACCCAATACGGGAGAGATTGTCCGGATCCAGCCTTCGGGACCATGCGGTCCCTCGACCCAGCGTGAACAGCTGATCTCCGCATCGATGGAGGGCAGAAAGGCCTCCGCCGGGTGATGGAGAAATTTTCCGGACTCTTTTTGAACCTCTTCCGGTGTATCAACCGCCCATTTCACCCGGGGCACGAACCGGCGGAGCGGCATAAATCCCATCCGTGTGCGGCCATAGGCATCGGCGGCCACCGCGCGATCCATCTCGGCGCGCACCAGCGCTTCGGGTGAACGCTCGCCCGCGCCAAAGAAAGCCTCCTCCCATTCGGACGCGGCCTCGCGATATTGTGCCGTCAGTTCCTTCACCTTGCCCAGTACCTTGTCGAGCCGGCGGATTTTCCTGACCGGATCGCCGATCTCCGCGCTGAAGGCCTCACGGTCGCCATCACACGCGACCGCCACCGCCCAGGCCCGGGACAAGGGAATAAACAAGTCCGTGACGAACTTGACCGCCGCCGCGTCGAACCAGGGGCGCAACAGAAACGCCCCGGCGCTTCCCTTTATCGCGCCGAATTGCGCGGGCGGCGGCAGCCGCGCCGGTTCGGATCGGTTTTTACGGTGTTTCAAGGAGGTTACGAACCCCGCCTGGAAATGGGTTTCACCTTGCGTTGCTTGACCCCGTTATAGGCCGACAGGGGCCGGATAAGACGGTTGGCCGCGTTCTGCTCCATGATATGGGCGGTCCAGCCGGTAATCCGGCTCATCACAAAGATCGGCGTATACATATCGATGGGAAAACCCATCATGTAATAGGCGGGCCCCGCCGGGTAATCGAGATTGGGATGAATATTCTTTTCATCCAGCATGATTTTCTGCAACACGTCTTCTATCTCGATCCACAGCCGGTCGTTTTTCCAGCGCGCGAGGTCCTCAAGACAGGCCCGCATGGTCGGCACGCGGGAATCGCCCCATTTATAGACCCGGTGCCCGAACCCCATAACGACCCGCTTGGCGGCAAAGGCATCGCGCAGCCATTGCTCAGCCTTCTCCGGCTTGCCGATCTCCAGCAGCATATGCATTACCGCCTCGTTCGCCCCGCCATGAAGCGGCCCGTTCAACGCGGCGATCCCGCCGACGACCGCGCCATAGATGTCCGACATGGTCGAGGTGATAACTCGTGACGCAAAGGTAGAGGCATTGAAGCTGTGCTCCGCGTAGAGGATCAGCGAAACATCGAAGGCCTTTACCACTTCCTTCGGCGGCACCGCGCCGAAACACATATTGAGAAAATTCTCGGAAATCGACAGATCGTCGCGCGGCGCGA
>Ga0181589_10003352_pt1 | contig 12753 bp, 14 predicted proteins | sample 071ome_25_FD_132444 | JGI IMG/M metagenome (GOLD analysis project Ga0181589, IMG submission 132444) | Coastal salt marsh microbial communities from the Groves Creek Marsh, Skidaway Island, Georgia - 071410BT metaG (megahit assembly) | ecosystem: Environmental > Aquatic > Marine > Intertidal...
CCAGCCCGAATAATGTATCGACGGCGAAGCTGCGTTCGGCCTCCACCCCGGCTTCCACCGCGCAGGTCGTCACGTCTTTGCCGAGCGGGGTGAAAACGCACAGGCTGTTGCTTGACGGTTTCTTGCCGTCATCAATCGCCACATGATCCGACAGCGCCGCGATCAGCGTTTTGCGCCCGTCCTTGTTGCCGGGCCCGATCCAGACGGAATGCGGCAGCTCCTCCGGCGCGGGCGGCAATTCGGGAACGACCTTGCGGTTATCCTCGTAAGCATAAAAACCCCGCCCGGTCTTGCGCCCATAGAGACCCGCGGCGACCCGTGTCCGGGTCAGCGGACCGGGGCGGAAACGGGGCTCCTGGTAAAACTGGTCATAGATCGATTCCATCACAGGGTGCGAAACATCCAGCCCGGTGGTGTCCATCAGTTCAAACGGCCCCATACGGAATTTCGGCCCGCCTTCGCGCATCAGATCGTCAATGGCGGCGAAATCAGCGATGCCTTCACTGACGATACGGACGCCTTCGGTGTTGAGCCCGCGCCCGGCATGATTGACCAGGAAGCCTGGCGTGTCCTTGGCATTGACCGGTTCGTGCCCGGCGCGGCGGGCGAGCGCGCTCAGCGCGGCCCCGGTTTCGGGCGTGGTTTCAACACCGCTGACCACCTCCACCACCTTCATCAGCGGTACCGGGTTGAAGAAATGGAACCCGGCAAAACGGCCCGGATGGTTCAGCGCCGACGCGATCGCCGTTACCGACAGGGACGATGTGTTGCTGGCCAGGATGCAATCTTCGGAAACGATTTCTTCCAGCGCGGAAAACACCTTTTGCTTGATGGAAAGGTCCTCGATCACTGCTTCGATCACCGTGTCGCAAGGAGCGAGCGCCGCCATGTCGCCGACGACCGAAAGGCGGTCGACCGACGCCGCCGCCGCCTCATCGGAAATATTTCCCTTTTCCGCCGCCCGCAGGATCATCCGTTCGGCAAAGGCGCGTCCTTCTTCCGCCGCGCCGTCGCTGGTATCGAACAGCAATACCGAAACGCCACCCATCGTCATGATCTGAGCGATGCCGCGTCCCATCGCGCCGGCGCCGATAATGCCGGCCGTGTAATCCTCCGCGTGCGGTTCTTTCGCCATTTTCCTGTCGCTCACCGGTTTCCTATGGGGCCAGTTTATTCAAGCGTGCGCGATACGCCACCGCCTCGGCGAGGATTTCGTCGAAGATCGCTTCAACCGGTTCGATCTTGTCCGCAAAGGCGCAACTCTGGCCGAGCGAAAGCACGCCCTGTTCCGGATCGCCCGCCGCGTAGGCGTCACGCTGGTTCGGCCCCCGGACCAGCGGGCGGTATTTATCGAAATCCGTCTCGCCCGCCTCTTCGAGCGCATTGACCGCGCGCGCGGTTTCATTATCGAGCACCCGCATATTGTCGCGAAAGATCGACATCACGATACGCGTATCGGAGGGACCCGTTTCCGCGACCCGCCGCTTATAGCCGTCTTCGGCCCAGATTTCGGAGGCGACCGTCATGCGCGAGCCCAGCAGCATGCCATCCGCGCCGAGCGCCAGGGCGGCCAGCAGCTGCCGGCCCGATCCGAAACCGCCCGCCAGCGCCACAGGTACGTCGAGCGCATCGGGCACCACGGCCCCCTGCACCATGGAGCCGATCATATCCGCGCCGGGATGGCCACCGGCCTCCCCCCCCAATATGGCGATGGCGTCCACGCCCGCGCGCACCGCGCTTTCGGCGTGGCGCAGCGTGGTGCATTTATGGATGACTTTCTGGTCCGCCGCCTGAATACGCGGCATGAAGGCTTTCGGTGAAAACCCGGCGGTTTCCACAAACGGCACCTTTTCCTCAATGGCGACATCCAGCATGCGCGCCAGCGTTTCATTGGCTTCCGGCCGGGCGGAAACATAGATATTGACCCCGAACGGCTTGCCATCCGTGATCTTCCAGCATTTGACCAGCTCCGCCCGGTAGGCGGCCTCATCCGGAAAGCTCCTCGGGGTGATGAACCCCATACCACCCGCATTGACCACCGCGCCGACGAAATCCGCATCGGCCAGCCACATCAACCCGCCGCACAAAATGGGGTGCGGAACACCGAAAAGCTCAGTGATCCGGGTACGGAAGATCTGCGGCGTCATTCTGAAACAGAAGGCGCGATCAGGTCACCGGCACGAATTTCGCGCCATAGCGCAAGATGCCTTCCTGATCGTAGAGCCGGCGAACGACCGCCTTCACCTTCATACCGATTTCGAGAGTTTCCGGATCGGCGTCCGCCAGCCGCACCATGACGCGCGGCCCTTCCGCAAGCTCCACTACGCCGCACAGTACGTCGCCGGTCATGATCTGCTCATCGTCGAACTCGGAAGGCGCGCCGCCGCCATTGACCACGGAAAAGGTATAAAGCGTGCCGTCGCCGGAAAGCGGCGTATCCTCGAACGTGTCATTGCCGCATTCGATACAGACGGGGCGCTGCGGATAGGCCAGCGCGCCGCACGCGGTGCATTTGCCCGCGATGATGCGCAGACGCTCATCGATATTCGCCGAATACATCGGCAGGGAAATATAGGACGTCATCCTTGGCCTCCGCTGCGGCTGCTCAATATCCGCTTATGCTTGAGATATTCCATGTAACCGACCGTCCGCCCGCCCTCCATCAGGGCCGAGACCTTCACCCCCTTGCGGCGGTTGGGCGCAAGCCCCTTGCCGGCCCTGAACAATCCGGCGGTCGCGCCGCCGCCGATCCCGGCCGCCAGTACGGTCTCATTCGCCCGCATCTCATCAAGGGCCGCGGCCAGCGCAAAGGGCGCGGACGCCGAACCGGCATCGCCGATCTGCGACCAGACGGCGTCGGCAACCGCATCCGGCTGACCCAGCGCGCGCCCCGCGCCCCGCATCAGCCCGGCATCGGCGCCAAGCGCGATCCGCTTGACCTTGCCGATACCCGATGCAGCCTTACCAAGCGCGACGGCGCTGGCGAGATTATCGCGGGTTCGCAGCTCCAGATCGGACAAGGCCTCCTGACCATGCCGCCTGAAACGGGCCCCGAAGGTTTCCCGCGTCACACCGAAGCTGGCGGTCAGTTCCGCCACCGCGCCGTCCGGCCCGATGACAAAGGCCGCGCCCGCCGCGCCCAGCGCGTGCTCGAAGCTCGCATCCGGTGGACCGGAGGGCGCATCCGCGGCAATCGCCAGCGCATGCCGGCCCGGCTCGCCCGCACAATACTCAATGGCCGAGATCAATGCCTGCATCCCCGCCTGGGGCGAGCCGGTGATTTCCGTCACCCGAATATCGGCATAATCAAACAACGCCGTCGGCAGGGTCGCGGCGGAGGGTTTTTCATCATAGGGCGGCGTGGTGACGCCGAAAAACAGCGCATCGATTTTCGGCTGATCCTTGCCGAGGCGGTCGAGCGCGGCCCGCGCCGCGTCGATACCCAGCGTCACCGCGTCCTCATCATAGGCGCAGAACGCCTTCTGCTTCATGCCGCGCGCGCCGCAGGAGCCCCAGGCCTCGACATAGGCGCCGGCGGGCAGTCTGAGTGTCGGCAGAGACGCCGCGTAAGAAATGATACCCGCCATGACTATTCCACCGCCTTGAAGATATGAACCGCGACCGCCGCGCCGGAGCCACCGACATTATGGGTCAGCCCGTAGCGCGCGCCCTTCAACTGTCTCTCGGGCGTATCCGCCCGGCCGCGCAGCTGATTGACCACCTCGTAAATCTGTCCCGTGCCGGTGGAACCGATCGGATGGCCCTTGGCGATCAACCCGCCGGAATTATTCACCGGCCGCTTGCCGTCGCGCTGCGTCGCGCCGCTTTCCACATAAGGTCCCGCCTTGCCGCGTTCGCAGAAACCGAGATCTTCGTAGGACAGCAGCTCGGCAATCGCGAAACAGTCATGGACTTCGGCGAAATCGATATCGTCCGGCCCGATCCCGGCCATCTGGTACGCTTCCTGCCCGGCTTCGGCAGCGCTCTTAAGCATGGTCATCGACGGCCGGTCATGAATGGCGACATAGTCGCTGCCCGCGCCGGACCCGGCGACCAAAACCGGCTGGTCGGTAAAATCCTTCGCCATATCGGCGCGGCAGAGGATCGCCATCGATGCCCCGTCCGTAATGCCGCACGCATCGGAAAAAGCCAGCGGACTGGCGAGGCTGGGCGCCTTCATCCCCTGCTCCATGGTCAGCGGCGCCCTGAACTGCGCCTTCGGATTGGCGAGCGCGTTATTGCGGTTTTTCACCGCCGCCATGGTGATATGTTCCTTTCTGGTGCCGTACTCATGCATGTGGCGGCGCGCCATCATGGCGTAGATCCCGGCGAAGTTGGTGCCGGCCAGCCGTTCCCATTCGACATCGCCGGAAATACCGAGCCACAGCCGGTTCCGTTCACGCGGCAGGTCGGACATTTTTTCCACCCCGGCCGCGACCGCGATATCCGCCCGCCCCGAAGCAATTGCCGCCACCGCGTCGCGCATGGCAAAGCCCGATGAGGCGCAGGCATTTTCGACATGGCGCGCGCCCGCCCCGACCATGCCGGCGGCCTCCATCATCAGCGGCGCGAAATTGCCGAGCTGTGCGCCGCCGGTCGACAGCGTGCCGACAAAGGCCTCATCAACGTCTTTCGGGTCCAGCCCCTTATCGACATCGTCGAGTGCCGCCTTGGCGGCCTCATGGAACATGTCCTTGAGCGTGCGCTCTGGGAACATCCCATAGCGGGTCTGCCCGACCCCGATTACGGCTACATCCGTCATGTCACTCTTTCTCTCCCCGGAATTCGGGTTTGCGTTTTTCCATAAACGCCGCGCGGCCCTCGGCCAGTTCCGGCCCGACAAAGGCAAGTGATTGCGACATCGCCTCCATCTCGAGCGCCGCCTCCAGCGTCTGCGGTTCCATCGTAAGGTGCCGTTTGGCCAAGGCAAAGGCGTGCGGCGGCGCGGCGGCCATTTCCCGTGCGATTTCCATCGCGCGCGCTTCCGCCCCGCCATCTTCGGCGATCTCGTCCGCCAGCCCCTCGGTCACCGCTTCCGCGCCTTTCAGCATCTGGCCGCGCAGCAGGATCTGGCGCGCCTTCGCCGATCCGACCCGGCGCGGCAGAGTAAAAAGGATGCCGTAATCGGGCGTCAGCCCGACGCGGAAAAATGGGAAACCGATGGTGCCGCCCTCGGCCAGCACGATGGAATCGCAGAGAAGCGCGATGCCCGCCCCGGCACCCACCGCGAAGCCTTCGACCGCCGCGATCAGGGGCTTTTCCGCCTCCGCCAGCAATTTCACCATTTTGTGGTTTTCCTGCATGCGGCGGCGGCCCGACAGCACATCGATATCGGCCATCGAGGTAATATCGCCCCCGGCGCAGAAATGCCCGCCCTCGCTGCCCAGCACGATGGCATGAACCGCGTCATCGGAAAGCGCGTCTGTCACTTTCGCCATCAGCTCGTCGCGCACATCGGGCCCGACCGCGTTGCGCTTTTCCGGCTGGTTAATGGCGATCCGCGCGATGCCGTCACCAAGCATTTCAGAGAGAACGAGGGGCATGGCTCAGCGTGCCTCCTGATTATCCAGCGCGATCTGCATCGCCGACATCAGGTCCTTGGTCTCGACACCGGCGAATTCGACATCTTCGCGCGCGAGGAAATCATCGACGCGCCGGGTCAATGCCGCCGCCGTTGCGTCGGCGCCTTGAAGCGCCTCTTCCAGCCAGGCGACGGAATCAAGCGGGCGCGGATGCCAGTCGCCATTGATAATGGCGTGGATCACCTTGCCGTCGCGCACCGCCAGCGTCGCGCGGACCAGCCCGCCGACGGCTTTCGACCGCCCATAGCCGACCATATCACCTGGCTGCAGGACCGGATCCAGCCGCGTGCGTTCCGATTTGGCGAACAGCCAGCCGTCACCTTCATATTCGGCGCGGAATTCATCGGCATAAGCGCGTTCATCATCGGTGACGGCGCCGGTATCAAGCCGCTCGCCGAAGGCTTCCTCGACCGCCGCGCGGGTCATGGCCTCCAGCTCCGCCGCGTCGAATTCCCGCCCGGCCTCACGCTCAAGACAGGTAAAGCGCGAGGTCATATCCTTGAGTTCCTTGTCCGCGACCTTTTCGGGCGGCATCGGCATGACTCGCCCGGCGAGTTCGGTATCGATGGGCGTGACATTCATCACGATGCGAAAGGTCATGACGCCGTTTTCGATCTTGAGCGAGGTCGGAATCAGCTTTCGCCCTTCCACCTGCACATCGTTGAGCGGCTGGTATTCAGCGGGAAAACTGTAGCGGCCCGCCAGGGTTTTCGCCAAGGCGGTCAGCACTTCGGGAAAGGCGTCGGCGGTCGTTTCCGCGACGCGCGGATGCGTGGTCGGCAGGAAATAGACCAGAAAGGCCGACCCCGCCCCGGCATAGACCGGCCCGCCGCCATTGGGCCGGCGGCGGAACAGCACGCCTTCAGCTGCACAGACCGCAAGATCAAGCGTCTGTTCGGGGTCTTCATTGACGCCGATGGTCACGGAATCGGTGTCAAAAATATTGAGATAGACCGTCGGCGGGGATTTGCCTTCGACCACCGCGCGTTCGATGGCGGGTGAGACCGACACCGAAAAATCGGCGTAGGAGTTTCGATCGACGATCAGCCGCCAGTTTTCCGACATTATTCAGCCTTGCCTTATTCAGCCTTGCCTTTCATCCACCAGCGCGGGGCCTTCTTCCAGCGCCGCGACAATTTCCACCGCGTCCGCGGCAATCAGCGTTTGCGACTTGAACCGCGCCGCGACGCGTTCCGCCGCGTCATCGCCCGCCGTACCCTGGAGGGTAAGAAGAATATGATCTGCACCGCTGTCTTTCGCCGAGACGGTCACGCGAAATCCACCATCCAGCCCATCGATTCCCAGCAGGCAGGCGCGAATTTCGGACGGGTAGAGCTTCACCCCTTTCACCTTCACCATCTCATCGGTGCGGCCGAACACCACGCGCGGCAGGCATTGGGTCCGCCCGAACACGGAGGGGGTTTCGATTTTTACCGTCAGATCGCCCGTGCGATAGCGCAGCAGCGGCTGCGCCTCCTTATGCAGATGGGTCAGGACCAGCTCACCCCGTTCGCCATCGGCAACGGGTTTCAGCGTTTCGGGGTCGATGACCTCGGCGAATACCAGCTCATCGAAAATATGCACGCCCTGCCCGCCGGGGAATGTCCGCCCGACCGGCAGGAATTCGGACAGGGAGAAACTATCGACCAGCATCGCGCCCGGCATGGCGTCGGCAACGGCGTTATAGAGCTTCGGGTTGCCGGTAAAGGCCTCCCCGCCCGCGAAAAACACCTTCGGCGTCGGCACGCCTTCTTCGATCAGGCGCAACGCGAAGCTCGGATTACCGGCGAGGATATTGACGCTATGGGTCTTACATATTTCTACCGCGCGTTCGGCCTCTCCCGGTCCCAGCGGGATACAGCCGACGCCGTGCGCCTCCATCTGGCTTTGGTAGAACAGCCCCGCGACGAACAGGTGATAGCCGAAGAAAACCGCGCAGACATCGCCCGGTTCCACCCCGCACGCATCCAGATGCGACCGCGCCGCCGTGATCAGCCGGTCGAGATCGCGCCTGGTCTGCATCACCGGCACCAGCCCGCCTCCCATGGGGCTGAGATTGATCCGCACGGGGTTGGTGCCGCCGAACGCGCCATAGCCGGGCTTTTGCATCTCCGCCACCAGATCGGCGCGGGACATCAGCGGAACGGCGTCCGCGAATTCTTCCGAGCCGGAAACCCGCGCCGGTATGCGTCCCTTATAGAAAGAATGGCGCGACAGGCGGTCGAGCGCGCCGTTCAGATCATCATGCGGAAAAGACATGGCCCCGTTTTAGAGCCATGCGAATGGAGCGGCAAGCCGGGAGAGGCCCGCCGCCCCGCCATTACAGATGAGGGGCGAGCGCGCCGTACCCGATTCCGATCAATATGGCCCCGCCGATGCCGAGGCTGAGATAGGCGGCAAAGACCTGAGGGCGAACCAGCGACCAGACCGCCGCCATTGCGGGGATTGAGCTGACCGAGCCCGCCACCATGAAGGCCATCGCCGCCCCCATCGTCATGCCCTGCGTCACCAGCCCGGCAACCAGCGGCGGCGCGGCATAGGAATTGAGATAGGCCGGCGCGCCGACCAGGGCGCCGATGACGATGGGCAGCACGCCTTCACCGCCGACCACGGTCGCAACCGCTTCCGCCGGCACATAGGTGATCAGCAGCCCCTCCAGCAGATAGGCGAGCGACAGCCATTTGAGCAGGAACACGGCGTTGTTCGCGCCTTCGCGGCGGAACGTCTCACGCCGGCTCCCCTCGGACCAGAATTGCCAGACCGGCTTGCCCTCGAACGGCGACGGGCCGCAACCGCAGCAGCCGCCCGACGATTGCGGTTTCAGCGCATTGGTGAACGCCCCCTGTTTCAGCAGGAAGGCGACGGCAAATCCCCCGAAAAGCCCAATCAGGATTGCCGCCGCCGCCTTGACGATCGCAAAGGGCCAGCCCAGGGACGCCGCCGTTATAAAGAGGGTCGGCGGATCGATCAGCGGCGAGGAGAGCCAGAACGCCATGACCGCCGATAGCGGCGCGCCGAGGGCCAACAGCCCGGCGATAAAGGGGATAACTTCACAGGAACAGAAAGGGGCAAGCCCGCCGAACAGGGCGGCGAAGACGATCATCCGGTGTTCGCGCCCTTCAAAGGCGCGCGCGACCATCGCTTCTGCGCCGCTGGCCTTGAGATAAGCGATCATAAGCACCGCGACCGCGATATAGGGCAGCGTGCCCAGCAACGCCCGGATGGCGATTTCGATAATCTGCGCCGTCCGCGCCGGATCGAGCAGTCCGACGGCAAGCGGGATCAGGGCGATCAGCACCCAGACGCTGGTCAGCTTTCCCGCCCCACGGCGGATTTCGCTGAAACCTTTCAACGCGAGTTCGGTCATTTAATTGTCCTCATATTCGATCACGGCCTGCAGCCGCGGCTCGATGGTTTCACCGCCGGGCAAAACCCAGACCGGTTCGGAAAAATGGCTGATGGAAACGGCGCCGTTGGGCGTCTCGAATTCCAGACCCCGGCCGCAGCTCATCGCGACGCGTCTGCCGCCCGCCGGGTTTAAGCCAGCGCCAAACCCGTTGACGCCCCATTTCAGGTGATGAGCGACGTCCCAGAATTGCAATTCGCCGTCCGTTTCGAATGCCAGCCAGCAATGCATGTCGTCGGTCCGGATCTTCTCGGGATGAAACCAGTATCCGGCGATATACTGACCTTTCAGCCCCACGGCGCGACCGCCAGCAAGCAGGAAGGTGTTTATATCAACGCAGCTGCCCCGGGCGGTGCCGCAAATCGCGGGAACATCCTCTTGCCCGTCATTGAACCGTTCCTCGACATGGCCGTATCCGAAAATTTCCGCGGCGTGACCGGTCAGGCAGCAAAGTTTTTCGGTTTCCGTGGCGGCATCGCGGGTCAGGTCGGTAGCCAAGGCGGTAAGGTCCGCCGACGGCGCGGTATAGCGGTTTTCCTGAACCTCCCACACCCATTCGGGCGCGCCGCTGTCATCCTCCTCGAATTCGAAACAGATTTCAGGCGCGGCGCCGTTTGAGGGGAACGCGATAAACGCGCGCTACTGTGAATTCTCCGCCTTTATTTCCTGCACGCATTCGACACCGGAAAGCGCGACGGAGACACAATCCATGTTCCAATGGCCGAATGGCCTGGGCAGCAGCATAAGCGCCTTGGGCGAAGGCGCGGGTTCCGGCAGATTGATCGCTATTCGGCGCATGCCCGGCCCTCCGCCTCATCGGCGCAGCATTCGCGTAACAGAAAACCGGCCAGCGCCTCGATATGGTCGAAATTGGCCCGGTTGATCACCGTGCGGCCCTGTTTTTCCTGTACAATCAGCCCGGCCGCCGCCAGAAAACGCAGATGATGCGCCAACGTCGAGGGCGGAATCGCCATTCGTTCCTGAATATCTCCGACCGACAGACCGTCATAGCCGGCGCGGACGAGAGTCAGCAGGACTTCCAGCCGGGGTTCGGACCCGGCGGCGGCAAATCCCTGCGCGGCTTCTTCCAATGAAATCGGCACACCGGCCATCCTTCCTAATTCAATATAACCATATATCTAGTTATATCGAATTAGTCAAGCGGGGCGCGCCGTCCCAGCCTTGCTAGGCCCGGTCCGCCATCGCGCTCAGCCGTTCTTCGTTAAGCGGCAGCTTTTCGCCCAGCCAGAAGCCGAAAATGATGTGATCGTTCCAGGCATTTTCCGTGTGTGGGTGAACCAGAACGTTCAGCCCGTTGCGATTGACGGCGAGCCATTGCACGATCTTGTCGAAATGCCCGGTCTCGAATGCCACCTGATACATGGAAACAAGATGCGGCCCGACGGCCTCATCATGCCAGCTTCCGACCCGCACATCGGGAAAATTCTCTTCGATCCGGGTGCGCAACGCGGCGGCGGAGTCTCTGGTTTCAGCGGGATCGTAATAGATATGGGCGTGCCAGCCTTCTATCGCATCGACCGGCCTGTTGGGAAAACTCATCAATCCATGTCCTCTCATCCAACTATTCATCAGTAGATATGGCGCGGCGCAGGCGCGTCAAGCAGGGGCTCCCTTGCCGAATCCCGAAAGCTGCGCCAAATTCCGGCGACGCAACAAACAGCATTTCTTTTCGGGAGAGAATTCATGAGCTTTGTCATCCCCGCCTGGGATATCCCCAGCCTGCCGGTCGCCGGCAGCGAAGACCGGTTCCCGGTCCGCCGGATTTACTGCATCGGCCGCAACTATGCCGAACATGCCCGCGAAATGGGCATGGATGAGCGCGATCCGCCGTTCTTTTTCATGAAGCCCGCCGACGCCATCGTGCAGAACGGCGAAACCATCCCCTACCCGCCCCAGACCAGCAATTATCATTATGAGGGCGAGCTGGTGGTCGCCATCGGCAAGACCGCGACGGATGTCAGCGTCGAAGACGCCAATGACTGCATTTACGGCTATGGCGTGGGGCTCGACATGACGCGGCGCGATGTGCAGATCGCCGCGCGCGAGGTCGGCCGTCCGTGGGATATGGGCAAGGGGTTCGACAATTCCGCGCCCTGTTCGGAAATTCACACCGTCGCCGAAATCGGCCACCCGGCGGAAGGCCGTATTCACCTGACCGTCAATGGCGAGACCAGACAGGACGGCGATATCAAGGACATGATCTGGAACGTGCCGGAAAGCATTTCCTACCTGTCCGGTCTGGTGACGCTGGAACCGGGCGATCTGATCATGACCGGCACGCCGGCCGGTGTCGGACCGGTGGTCAGCGGCGAGACGATGGTGGTTTCCGTCGACGGCGTGACCGAGCTTACCTGCACCATCGCCTGACGATGCGGATGGGGCGGCGCGGCGGCGCCCCGATTCGTGCCATAATGCGTGGCTATGAAAGGAAAAATCCTTTTTGCCCCGGATGACGGTCGCGGCGGCGGCAAGCCGCAGGGCGGCGATATGGGTATGCTGCCCGATCTTGTCGGTTACGCGCTGCGCTGCGCCCAGGTCGCGGTGTTCCAGCATTTCAGCGAAGCGGTCGGCGAGACCGCAATTACCCCGCCGCAATTCGGCGCAATGGTGATGATCGAGGCCAATTCAGGCATCAGCCAGAGCGCCATCGCGACCGCGCTGCGTTTCGACCGCTCCACCCTGGTGCAGATCATCGACAAGCTGGAGGCCCGCAAGCTGGTCATCCGCGATATTTCCACGCAAGACCGGCGCAGCCACGCGCTGAAACTGACCCCGGCGGGGGCCGATATGATCCGCGACCTGAAGCGCAAGGTGGCCGAACATGAGGCGCAAATGACGCGTCATCTGGATGACACGGAAAAGGCGATCCTGCTGGACCTCCTCGGCAAAATCCGCGCCTGAGATTTCTTCCGTTCCCCCTTTGCAGCGCCGGAAAGCAGGCATAGCATTTCGCTATACATTTACGAGGGAGGTTGAAATGGCAGAAGTAGCAACAGACGATTCGAAATCCACACGCAAGAAGGCGCAGCGCGGTGACCGCATCCGGCCGCCCGCGCCGTTCAAACACCAGAACCCCGGGATCGACGAGGGCAAGGTCTTCGTCACGCTGGGCCAGACCGATCTGATCCGCGGCGTCGTTCAATGCGTTAAGGCGGGCGAAGGGGACAATAATCTGCATTCGCACACCGGGATGGACAGTTTCTGGATGGTGCTGAAGGGAGAGGTCACATTCTACGGACCGGAAAACGACGAGGTGATGGGCGTCTATGGCCCGCATGAAGGGCTGATCATGCCGCGCAATAATGCGTACTGGTTCGCCAGCACGGGCGAAGAAGATCTCGAGCTGCTTCAAGTCACCGGGCTCGCCCATGACGTCAAGAACGAACGCATCAATCTGGAACCCGAACATGAAAAGGTCGGGCCGGGCAAAACCACCCATGTGGATGGCCGCGTGAGATAAAACGGTTTCCGCTTAACAAAAAGGCCGCTCGTTTATTCCCTCCCCCTTCCAGGGGGAGGGTTAGGGTGGGGGTCGCCATCGTATGTGGCTAGCCTGCACCGGAAATCTCTAAGTATTCCATCCAAATTTGAAACAGTTCGCTGTTCCAATTCTAAACCACCCGATACTCCTCTTCCTCCAGAAATTTTGTTCGAGTTTCATCAATTTCGGCGCAGGTTTTTCACCCTACCTCGGTGCGATTGCTTTTGAGAAACAGGCGTCCCCCCCCCCCCCCCCCCCCCCCC